>Ga0265797_10005424_pt1 | contig 18622 bp, 16 predicted proteins | sample P2T30metagenome_FD_192433 | JGI IMG/M metagenome (GOLD analysis project Ga0265797, IMG submission 192433) | Plant litter microbial communities from East Loma Ridge, Irvine, California - P2 T30 | ecosystem: Environmental > Terrestrial > Plant litter > Unclassified | place: USA: California... | reverse complement strand
GCCGATCCTGGCGTCCATACCGGTCATGGCGTTCACGCCGAGCCCTGCACCGGCGATATTGCCGATATTGAAGACGACACCGCCGAAGAAGATCAGTGCCGCGAGCGCCCAGCCGAGACCGGGCAGAATGCGGTTGCCGAGGGTCTGGGCGTAGAGGCCAGAGACTCCGAGGACTCGCCACACATTGAGCTGCACGGCGATATCGACCAGCACCGAAATGAGGATGGCGAAGCCGAAGGCGGCTCCCAGCTGATAGGTGAAGGTCGCGGTCTGAGTAATGAAACCTGGGCCGACCGCGCTGGTGGCCATGAGGAACATGGCACCCAGCAGGGCGGTCCGGCGAGTCTTGGTCAGTACCGGACCATTCGACTGCGGGCTGTCGGTGTCATACTCCACGCGCTGCGGTGAATCTGGCTGCGGGACATCTGACTGAGGTGTATTTGAGGGTGGTTCGTTGGGGGTTGGGGCGTCGGCCACAGGAGCCCTCCATTTGTCAGTAGGGCGGAACACCTGCGGCACGTGAAGCGGTGCAATGTGACGCAGGTCTATTCCGTAGATCACAGCTCACAGTACTGTTGTTCAACAATCCAAGCAAGGGATTGTGGAACAATCACGCAAGGTTTTACATGGACGTCATATGTCCTGCAGGACCCGGCGGTTGATGCCCTGCCCGAAGGCGAACCAGATCACCACGATGGCGATTCCCATGACCGTGAACAACGAGATGGCCGCAGCATTCATGCGACAGACTGTACTGTCCCACCGGCGCTGCGCCTAGGGGCCGGCGAGCACGGAATGGGCATCACTCCAATGAGGTTGTGGTGAGTGCGCCAGGAGTGCGAAGACGTTCAGCGGAGTATCAGAAGTAATGGGGAAAAGAAGATGAGCATGGAACGCGCGGCGTATGGATCGCTTTACAGCATGGTCTACGCGAAGAACGATAAGCGGCCCTTCAACAAGATCACGCTGAAACGCATAGGTGGCTTCGCCTACCCGCACCGCATCAAGCTGATCTGGTTCCTGATCCTCTCGGTGGTGACCGCCGCACTGGCAGTGGCCACTCCCCTGCTTGCCGGACAGGTCGTCAACGCGATCACCAGCTCAGCGCAGGTGGAAGTCGTCGTCCGCCTGGCGATTCTGATCGCGATCATCGCCGTGGCCGATGCTGGCTTCAACATTCTCAGCCGCTGGCTCTCCTCCCAGATCGGCGAAGGTCTGATCCTGGACCTGCGAACTGCGGTGTTCAATCATGTGCAGAAACTGCCGATCGCCTTCTTCACCCGCACCCGCACCGGTGCACTGGTGAGTCGACTCAATAACGACGTGATCGGCGCCCAGCGCGCCTTCAGCGGCACGCTCTCCGGCGTGGTGGGCAACCTGGTGATGGTCATCCTCACTTTCATCGCGATGCTGTCGCTGTCCTGGCAGGTCACACTTCTGGCTCTCATCCTGCTTCCCGTCTTCGTCCTACCAGCCCGACGCATGGGTGGCCGGTTGGCGGTGCTGCAGCGCGAGGCGGCCAACCACAACGCCGCCATGGGAACGCAGATGACCGAACGCTTCTCGGCACCCGGCGCCACGCTGATCAAGCTCTTCGGCCGACCCGATGAGGAGTCAGCCGAGTTCGAGAAGCGCGCCCGCAGGGTCCAGGACATCGGGGTGAAGACCGCAATGCTGCAGTCCACCTTCGTCACTGCTCTCACTCTTGTCTCCGCCCTCGCGCTCGCCCTGGTCTACGGACTCGGTGGCTTCTACGCGATCATCGGGCAACTGGATGCGGGCGCCGTCGTCTCCCTGGCTCTGCTGCTGACTCGTCTTTACGCGCCGTTGACAGCCCTTGCCAGCGCGCGCGTGGAAGTCATGAGCGCGCTCGTGAGCTTCGAGCGGGTCTTCGAGGTGCTCGATCTCAAGCCGCTGATCACCGAGAAGCCCGACGCCGTCCTTCTCCCAGACGGTCCTGCCTCGGTGGAGTTCGACAACGTCACCTTCGCCTACCCCTCAGCTGAGAAGGTATCGCTGGCTTCCTTGGAGGAGGTCTCCACGCTTGACCAGCGTGGCGGCGAGGAGGTTCTCCACGGCATCAACCTCCGGGTCGAGCCAGGCCAGACAGTCGCGATCGTAGGATCCTCCGGTGCCGGCAAATCCACCATCGCCGCCCTGCTGGCGCGACTCTACGACGTGGACTCCGGTGCTGTCAGGCTCGCGGGCGTGGATCTGCGCGACACCACGTTCGCCTCGCTGCGCGCCTCCCTCGGAGTCGTCACCCAGGACGGGCATCTGTTCCACGACACTATTCGCGCCAACCTGACGCTGCCTGCTCCCGATGCCACCGATGAGGAGATCTGGGACGCGATCCGCCGTGCTCGGTTGGAATCTGTGGTCCACTCCATGCCGGACGGACTTGAGACAGTGGTCGGCGAGCGCGGCTACCGACTCTCCGGCGGTGAACGTCAGCGCATGACCCTTGCCCGGCTGCTGTTGGCGCAGCCGCAGGTGGTCATCCTTGATGAGGCCACTGCGGCGCTGGACTCCACCTCGGAGGCGGCCGTCCAGGCCGCGCTGACCGAGGCGTTGGTCGGTCGGACCGCCCTGGTGATCGCACACCGGCTCTCCACAGTGCGTGCCGCTGACGCGATTCTTGTGGTGGAGGCGGGTCAGATCGTAGAACGCGGCACCCACACCGAGCTGCTCGCAGCCAATGGCCGCTACGCCGAGCTCTACCGGACCCAGTTCGCCACCGAAGACTCCTGAACGGCCCAGACCCCTGCGTAGGATGAGAGCGCAATCAACGAGAGGCAGCAGCATGAGCGCACGGTTCGAGGAGCTCGACTGGCAGCAGACGAGGATGGGCGAGCTCATTCTGCGACGGCGGGCCGAACCCGGCACTGGCACGACCATCTACGAGGTGAAACTCGAAGAGGAGTTCCTGATGTCGAGCCTCTTCACCGTGGCCGAGGAAGAGATGTCAAGGATCGGACTCGCAGCGGCGACCGGTGAGCAGCTTGATGTCCTGGTGGGTGGATTGGGACTGGGTTACACCGCAGCCACTGCGCTCGCCGATGACCGGGTGCAGCGACTTCATGTCATCGATGCCCTCCCCGCCGTGATCGGATGGCATGAACGCAAACTGCTCCCAGTCTCGGCCCAGCTTGTGGAGGATCAGCGTACAACCCTGCGCCACGACGACTTCTTTGCCGTGGTGCGGCAAGCACCGCAGCCAGGCGACCTGAGCTATGACGTCATCCTCCTCGACGTCGATCACTCACCCCGTCATACGCTGGACCCAAGCCATGCCGACCTCTACACCGCCGAGGGCCTGGAGGCCCTTTCACAGCACCTGAAGGACCATGGAGTCTTTACGCTCTGGTCCGATGATCCCGTGGACGAGGATTTCTTCCCCATCTTGGAGTCGGTGTTCGACGATTGCGCGGCGCATCTCGTGGAGTTTCCCAACCACCTCACGGCAGGGACTTCGTCAAACACCGTCTACGTCGGCATCAAGCGCCCACTCGGCTGAGCTTGACTGAGCTCTGCCGGGTTCAGCTGTGATGGGCGGCACGTTAACCCTTCCCAAATGCCCCTGACCAGGGGATGATGACTTTTGAGCGCGAGCTCACACATCCCGCGCATCGCACGCCGCGGCGCCGAAACTGGTCAGGAGACGCATAATGACGCAGTCCACTCCCTCGGAGAATGTGAACCCCGGAGGCAACCAGCCCCATCAGATCGGCGACTGGGCAGATCTGGGCCAGGAGATGTGGTCCTATCTCACCGGCCGTGGCGCGGCAGTGAACTACACGCTAGAGGATATGACCGTGGAGGTCCCCCGCGATATCGGCCCAGATGCCCCTCGGGCGGTCTGGAAGTTCAACGGCACCCTGCGTGTCACCACCAGCGATCAAGCGAGCTCCTGATGCATGGCTGCAGCTGAGCAGGGCGGCGTCATGCACCTAGATATCGACCTGAGTTTCAGCGTCGCCCAGGTAGACGCGGACGGCACTGAATCCCCGCCCATCAATGCCACGGTGACCGCCAATGGGCGCCATATTGAGATCCGGACCGAGGATTCTGCGCTTTTCGACGGTATGCCGCGGTCCATCACCCGCTCTGCGGACGCGTTCGCAACAGAACTGGCGGCTCGGAACCTGAGCCTGTCCGTGATCGGTCCGCAGGGCGAGATCGTGAGTCTTGGCGCGGTGAAGACCACTGTGATGAGTCGGCTGCTCACCCGCTCCAAGTACATGCGTCTGGGATCTTTGAAGGCGCTGCCGCGCTTCGCGAGTACAAGTGGGAGCGAGGCAGATAATCCGACCTCACTCATTCCTCCGATCACGCCCTGGCCACCCGCGCCCACGTTCAATCGCAAGATCCGGCGCCGGATCACCACGACCCACGCCGCCCGCGGCTCGGGTCGTCCCCGGTTGATCATGATCCAATCTGCTCAGGGTCCTGTCGGAGGTCCGCTGGAATTCAACCTGGTCAATGAGTCCACGGTGATCGGCAGCGCCGACTCATCCGACCTGCAACTTGCGGGCCTGGAACCGGTTCACGCGGAGATCGTCCACGACGAGTTCGATGAATACGTGATTGTTCGCCACGGCTATATGGGCGGAAGTCAGAGCTCGGAACCCGGTGAAGGCGTCAAGCTGCGCACAGGTTCCAGGGTCGATCTCGGTGCCTGGAAACTCGTCTTCCTCCGCGAGGAATACGCCGACCACGGACGTCCCTATGGCGGTCGCCAGGGCGGAGAGTTCGCCTATCAGAAGCCACAGCCGGATCCCTACCGGCGTGTGGAAGGGCGCTAGCCGGAAGTCCCCCGCCCACCGGGGCTCATATTCCGCGTGGCGTGACCCTAGGACTCCATATGTTCGAGGAGCTCGGCCTCCGCTGCGGCCAGGTACTCCACCAGGAAATCCTCTGCCGCTTGACGGTCCCCCTGGCTGAGCAGCGTCGCGAGCTCCCTATTGCGCTGGATATAGGCGTGGTGGAAGCTTGGCTGCTCGGATTTCGCGTGGAATGCCAATCGCATCCGTGCCAGCACCTGCTCCATCAGCGCGTCGATCATGGCGCTGCGGACCTGGGCGGCGATGGTGCGGTGAAAGACCTGATTGGCCTGAGCCATCCCCGGGATGTCTCCACGCTCCTTCGCATCCTCAGCCACTGAGACGATCCGGTGCAGCTGGTCGAGTTCATCAGGCGGGAACTCCGCGGTGCGCACGGCGCCGACTTCCAGGACCCGTCGGACGCGATAGATCTCCGCGATGTCCTCGGCCGAGGGTTGGTGCACGAACACGCCACGATTTGGGTGCTTCTCCACGAGCCCCTCTGCCGCAAGGATCTGGAACCCACTGCGCAAAGTGTGCCGGGAGATATCGAGCTGACGGGTGAGCTGCACCTCGGGGAGCTTGGTCCCAGGGCGGATGGCTCCGGCAGCGATGGCCCCGCGCAACAGCTCAGCGACCCGCTCTGGCACGTGGGCGTGTTCGCTCAATCCGGTGGCTGCCAGAGAGTCCCACATCACATCGGTCATGAGTCTAATCTAGTTCACTCCACACGCCCCAGGATCTGTCCTGCCTTCAGAGCAGCACCCGGAGCGAGGTCCGCACGGGAGAATGTCCCCGCCTGCGAGGCGGTCACGGTGGATTCCATCTTCATGGCTTCCACCACGGCGACCGCGTCACCTGCCTTAACATCGGCTCCATCCTCCGCGGCCCAACTGACCAGGCTTCCCGCGAGTGAGGACACCACGGTTCCTGGTGCGTTCTCGGTGGCGGCGGGAGCGTCCTCGGACGGGGCGCCACCGGAGGCGCTGCCGAGCAGGTTCAAGAGCGCGCCTGGGAGCCCGAGCGTGACCGGGCGGCCGTCGATCTCCACAGTGGTGCGCCGCATGCCCTGTTCGCGATGACGCAGAGCTGATGCCATGTGCTCGGACTCGCGCATACTCTCGCCGTATGCGGCTTCAAATTCAGTCTCGATCCACCGGGTATGCACCCGGAAACCTGCTTCACCCTCAGCGGCGAGGAAGTCATCGGCCTCAAGGACCTGACGATGGAACGGAAGCACCGTAGGGAGTCCCTCGATGCGCATCTCGGCAAGCGCCATGCGTGCACGCCGCAGCGCAGTGTCCCGGTCTGGCCCGGTCACGATGAGCTTCGCCAACATAGAGTCAAAGGCTCCTGAGACCTCATCGCCACTGCGGACACCGGTGTCCACCCGAATACCGGGACCCGTGGGCGGTGCGAACGCCTCCACCGGGCCAGGTGTCGGAAGGAACCCCTGGGAGGGCTCTTCTGCGTTGAGGCGGAACTCCACGGAGTGCCCGGTCGGCTGCGGGTCGGAGGTAACACTCAGCGGCTGTCCCTCGGCAATGCGGAACTGTTCAGCCACAAGGTCCACCCCGGAGGTCTCCTCGGTGACAGGGTGTTCCACCTGCAGGCGCGTATTGACCTCCAGGAAGCTCAGCAGTCCCGGCTGATCGCCCTGAGCGGGGCTGAGCAGATACTCCACCGTGCCCGCGCCGATATATCCGGCCTCGGCGCAGATCGCGCGCGCTGAGCGATGGATGTCTGCACGCTGGTCATCGCTGAGGAACGGCGCCGGGGCCTCTTCCACGAGCTTCTGGTTGCGCCGCTGCAGGGAGCAGTCACGAGTGCCGACGACGACGACGTTGCCCTGTGTATCCGCAAGGACCTGGGCCTCCACGTGCCGGGGCCGGTCCAGGAATCGTTCCACGAAGCATTCACCTCGCCCGAAGGCCGATTCCGCCTCGCGGACCGCAGAGGCAAAGGCCTCATCGATCTCTGTCTCTTTGCGGACGATCCGCATGCCGCGGCCACCGCCGCCGTGGGCCGCCTTGATCGCGATGGGGAGCCCGTGCTCCGAGACGAAGGCGCGAATCTCATCTGCCGACGCCACTGGACCGTCGGTGCCGGGCACCAGCGGGGCGCCGACTTTGACCGCGAGCGCGCGCGCCGTGACCTTATTGCCCAGTGACTCGATGGTCTCAGGACGCGGCCCGATCCAGGTGAGCCCGGCATCGATGACGGCCTGGGCGAAGTCCGCATTCTCGGAGAGGAATCCGTAGCCCGGGTGGATGGCGTCGGCGTCGACCCGCTGGGCGGCGTCGAGTAGCTTGCGCTGATCCAGGTATGTCTGCGCGGAGGTGGTTCCCACCAGTGCCAGGGCTTCGTCGGCGAGCTGGACGTGGAGCGAGTCGGCGTCTTGGTCTGCGTAGACGGCCACGGCGCTGTACCCAGCCTCGCGGGCACTTCGGATGATGCGGACAGCAATTTCGCCGCGGTTGGCGATGAGTATGCGCTTCATGGGTGAGGTTCTTCTCTCAGACGTCTGGGGTCGGCAGTGATAGCGGTTCTAGGGTGTCGGGATCCACGGCGACCAGGCGGATATCCTCACCGGGCACCAGCTGGGCAGCGATGGAGAGGTCCTCGTCGATGACAACTCCGATCACTGGATAACCTCCGGTCACCGGATGATCATTCAGAAAAAGCACAGGGGTCCCCGAGGGCGGCATCTGCAGGGACCCGCGGACCACTCCCTCACTGGGGAGCTCACCCTGCTTGAGTCGCTCCAGCGGAGCAGGATCGTGTCCCTCAGAAGAGCGGCCGACGTCGAGGCGAATCCCGATGCGGTTCGAGGCTTGGGTGACCGTCCAGGACTGGGCCCCGAGGCGATGCGCCTCCTCCGGGCTGAACCAGTCATGTCGCGGCCCGTAGGTGAATCGCAGCTGTGGGCTCGGAGTCCTCGAACCGGGGCCGTCGGACTCGACCGAACCGGGGTCATGGGCAGTCGCGCTGTTCTGAACTGCCTCAGGCTCACCTACTGAATGCTGAGCGGGACCGGCGGTGAACAGACTGTCACCGGCAGCCAGTGGTGCTGGCCCGAGGCCTGACATGGTGTCGGCTGAGACGCTGCCGAGCACCTCCTGTGCGGCGATCCCTCCGCGCACCGAAACGACGGCGCGCAGTCCGACATCGGGGGCTCCGAGGCTCAGGGTCTCCCCCGCAAGCAGCGCGAAGGGAGCACAGAGAGGTGCCGGGCGAGAACTGGACTGGAGTGAGGTATCTGTGGGCGGCGTGTCGCTGGGCGCAGTATTTGTGGGTGGCGTATCGGCGGGCCCCGTATCGCTGGGCGGCGCAACGGCCGAGGCCGAAGAGATCCGCAGCGAAACCTGGGCTCCGGTCACGGCAAGGACCACTGTCGTTTCAGCCCGCAGGACCAGGCCGCCATGGAGTACCTCAAGGACAGCAGTCTCCGGGCCGTTGCCGACCAGCCGGTTCCCCTGGCGGGCGGCTGCCTCATCGGCAACACCTGCCCGAGACACACCGAGGTCGCTGTACCCGATCCGGCCAAGGTCCTGGATCAGCGTCTGCAGTCCCGGTTCCAGCACACTCAAGGCAGGTGTTCCTTCGGTGGAATCTGCTGACTCGCTGCGTGCTGGGGCGTTCGCGGTGGAGGATGAGGTCCTGGTTTGGGCTGTGACAGGTTTATACCGCACGGAATCCCCAGGACTCACGAGCGCCGGAGATTCTCCGTGCCCCTCGCGGGAGAGGTCCCATAGCTGGGCAGGCGTATGCCCGATCAACTGCCATCCACCCGGAGAGATTCGCGGATAGACCGCCGAGAATTCTCCTGCCAGGGCGACCGCACCGGCGGGAACTGCCGTCCGCGGGCTGCTGCGCCGGGGGACATCTACGGCGTCCCCGGTACTCTGCGATCCTTGGCGGCTCGGCACACAGTAGGTGAATCCAGGGGCGAAGCCACCGAAGGCACCTGTCCAGTCCTGTCCGCTGTGCCAGTTCACTAGTGCCTCGGCACTCATGCCCAGATGCGCGGCCAGCTCGTCGAGGTCTTCCCCGTCATAGATCACCTCGAGCTCCACATGACGGGCATCCTGCGCCGAGAACTCGCCGATCTCAAGCACTGAAAGAGCCTCCCGGGCCGCACGCAGCGCGCGCCGCGAGACGAAGCGCAGCAGGATGGTGCGCGCCGCGGCCACGGCGTCGACCTGTCCCTGCAGCGGTGTGGAGGCGAGCTGCTGGTGGCAGGCCAGCACCTCGTCAAGGGTCTCGAGTTCCAGCAGGAGCGCGCGGGGTCCCGCCTCGCGGATGGTGTGGATCATACGAAGCTACGGATCTCCACGCCGGCGTTCTCCAGGGAGCTGCGCACCGCCTGCGCCATGGCCACCGCTCCGGTGGTGTCTCCGTGGGTGCAGATCGATTCCGCCTGGGTCTCGATCCGGGTGCCGTCGCGGGCAACCAGCACCGATTCCTCCGCCAGGCGCAGCATGTTCTCGACGACCTGATCGTTGTCATGGAGCACGGCATCGGGTTCTCGGCGGGAGACCAGAGTGCCGTCGGGGTTGTAGTTCCGGTCGGCAAAGGCCTCGGAGACCCCGCGCAGCCCGGCTTCCGCGGCGTAGTCCAAAGCGACGGAACCTGGGAGCAACAGAACCGGAAGGTCCCGCCCGGTGCTCTCCTTATATTCGGCAATCGTGTCGATCACCGCATGAGCATGCCCAGTATGGGAAATCATCGAGTGGTAGAGCGCGCCGTGGGGCTTGACGTAGCGGATCTGCGAGCCGACTGCGCCGGCGATCCCTTCAAGTGCGCCCAGCTGGTAGAGCACGTCTGCGGCGAGCTCATCGGGTGAGCACTCGAGGTGCCGACGCCCGAAGCCTGCAAGGTCTCGATAGCCGATATGGGCACCGATGACCACGTCATTGCGCACGGCCTCGGTGGCAGTTGCCCGGATGGTGAGCGGGTCACCGGCGTGGAATCCACACGCGATATTGGCGCTGGAGACCGTCCGGAGAATGGCGGCGTCGTCGCCTAGGGTCCAATTGCCGAAGGACTCCCCGACGTCGCTGTTCAGGTCGATATGTGGCACGTGAACCTCCTCGGGACGATGTTGCCCACGTCTCACTGTGAGCTGAGTCAAGGATGCCCCAGTTCCTCCGATTGTTCAACAATCTCAGGTAAATTCCAGATCTCTATTCAGATTCCGGTTCACTCTTGCCTGGCGTGACGTTCCAGGAATTCATACACCTCCGTGGTGTCCACGCCAGGGAAGGCGCCCTGCGGCATGGCTGCGAGAAGGTGGGTATTGGCCCGGGCTGCCGGCCAGGCTTGGCCTTCCCAGCGTGCGGCGAGTTCCGGCGGTGGCTGCCTGCAGCAGGTGGGATCGTCGGGGCAGCGGGAGGATGAGCGCGAACTGGTGTCTGAGCCACGGAACCATTTCACGTGCTCGAAAGGGACGCCGATGGAGAGTGAGTACACCCCCGAGGAATGAGCCTCGGTCCGCGCCGTGCACCAGAAGGTCCCCACGCTGGTGTCGGTGTACTGATGGAAGGACCGAAACTTGTCATCGACTTCGAAGACCTGCAGAGAGGTCCACTGTCGGCAGATGGTCTGACCCTCGATCGCCCCGGAATGATCCGCCGGGAAGTTCACGCCATCGTTCTCATAGGCCTTGTGCAGGATTCCCGACTCGTGGACCTTCTGGAAGTGACATGTGATGCCCAGATGTTCCGTGGCGAGGTTGGTGAATCGGTGAGCCGCTGACTCGTAGGAGACGGCGAAGGCATCCCGCAGGTCCTCGATGGCGAGATCCTTGCGGGCCTTGGCCTCTTTGAGGAATCTGACAGTGGCGGCTTCGGGCATCAGCAGGCTCGCAGCGAAGTAATTCGTGTAGACGCGCTGGCGAAGGAACTCCGAGTAGTCCTGCGGTTCGGTATGACCCAACACCTGATGCCCCAGCGCTTGGAGCAGCACCGACCGTGCATCCCAGTCCCGCGAGCTGCCCTGGGTCAGGTAGATGATCCGGTTCTTCTGATCGGTGACCGACCGCGTGGATTCCGGCAGGTTCGGCACGAAGCGCAGCGAAAAACCGAGATGAGCCGCAATATCGGCGACCACGTGATGGGACAGCGGCCCATCACGGTGGTCCACGGCATCGAGCAGCTCCTGCGCCGCCGCTTCGATCTCGGGATAGTAGTTATTCTTCGCGCGCATCTCCTCGCGCAGCTCTGTGTTCGCCCGTCGCGCCTCCTCAGGCGTCGCAGCCTGTTCCTCCAGACGACGGCGCAGCTCGCCTTGAAGAGCGACCAGCGACTCCAGGACATCTATGGGCAGGCGACTGCCGATCCGCACCGTAGGCAGATTAAGGGCTGCGTAGAGCGGCCCGCGCTGAGCCTTTTCCAACTCGATCTCCAACGCCGCACGCTTAGAGGGAGGCTCGGCGCCGAAGAGGTCATCCAGGCTGACACCGAAAGTCTTCGCCAGTTGCTGCAGCTGGGAGAGCTTGGGTTCGCGCCTGCCGTTCTCCAGCAGAGAGAGCTGACTGGGTGCGGTGCCAAGCGCCTCGGCGAGGGAATCCAGCGTCATCCCGGCCTGCTTGCGCAGGTGCCGAACCCGGCGCCCCAGGGCGATCAGATCGAAGCCGTCATCTGCCGCAGCTGCTCCAGCCCGCTCAAGCGGGCGCAGTTGACCGGGAGCAGCCACAGATTTGGCTGATCTCTGCGCGGACATCCTCGTCCGCTGCGGCGCAGCGTTGCTCATGAGCGAAAGTCTACAGAGTGATCTGGCACACGAATTCCCTTCAATGCCGGAGCAGCTCCCCGCCCTCAGCCCAAGAGTTCTGCCGAGATTCTGCGTCGGCTGCGTCCTCTGAACCTGCGGGCGGGGAGCTGCCTGAGCGGCGTCATGCCCCGAACTGCTTTTGCCTAGCGGGCGCGCTTCTCCACGAGGATGGCGCCGCCGCCGTCGTCCTTTGCTGCACTGAAGGTGATCGCCCGGATCGTGCTGGCTGGCAGCCCGATGAGCTCCTCGGCGCGGGTGAACATCTCCTGCCAGATCTCCAGCTCTTGCTCGCTCTCAAGACCCAGCAGTGAGATGAAAGGGGCCCGCTTCTGTGAGACCAGTCGGCGCGCACAGCGCTGAATGTGGAGGGCGAAATCCACCAGTCCTGCCGAGAGCGGCTGGCCCTGACTGAAGATCCGATCCTCAGACCGGGTGAGCCGTCGTGGAGTCGCGAAGGCACAGTCGGAGTTCTCCAGGTACGTATCAATCAGCGCCTTCCATGAGGCTTCAGCCTCCTGCGCCTGTTCCTTCTTCCCCAAGGGACTTGGAACAAAATTTCGCTGTGGCTGCAGCTCCCCCGGATCCAGCTCCGCGATCCGCTGGCCGAACTCACGGTGCAGCGTGCTCAGGAAGGTCAACGCGTCGGCAGTGAACACTTCGTTCTGCCGGGGCGCCCGGGCTGCCGTGAGCGTGATGCCGTTGATCGTGATGGCGTTGGCCGGATTCGTGAGCTCTTGAGTTCCGATGTCGGTCGTGGTCTGTGCATTCATGGCTGACTCCTTTGTCAATGCCGGTTAATCAGTGGAATTGTCCTGCTTCGGTGGATCCCTTATAGGCCACCGTGGAGGACTCAGGGTTCAACGTGGTGGAGATGGCATCGAAGTAGCCGGTGCCGACCTCGCGCTGGTGCTTCGTGGCGGTGTAGCCGTCGGCTTCTGCAGCGAACTCCTTCTCCTGGAGCTCCACATAGGCCTTCATCTGGTGGTCCTTATATCCGCGAGCCAGCTCGAACATCGAGTAGTTCAGGGCGTGGAATCCAGCCAGGGTGATGAACTGGAAGGTGAAGCCCATGGCACCCAGCTCGCGCTGGAACTTCGCGATGGTCTCGTCGTCGAGATGCTTCTTCCAGTTGAAGGAGGGCGAGCAGTTATAGGCAAGCATCTGGTCGGGGTGCTCGGCCTTGACTGCCTCGGCGAACTGCTTGGCGTACTCCAGGTCCGGGGTTCCGGTCTCCATCCAGATCAGGTCTGCATAGGGCGCATAGGCCTTGGCCCGGGCGATGCAGGGCTCGATGCCGTTGCGCACCTTATAGAAGCCCTCTGCAGTCCGCTCTCCGGTGATGAAGGGCCGATCGCGCTCATCGACGTCCGAGGTGATCAAGGTGGCAGCCTCGGCGTCTGTGCGGGCGATGACCACGCTTGGCGTGTTGTGCACATCGGCTGCGAGCCGTGCCGACTGCAGCGTGCGCACGTGCTGACCGGTGGGGATCAGCACCTTGCCGCCGAGGTGTCCACACTTCTTCTCCGAAGCCAGCTGATCCTCCCAGTGCACACCGGCAGCGCCGGAGGCGATCATGGACTTCATCAGCTCATAGGCGTTCAGGGGTCCACCGAACCCGGCCTCAGCATCGGCGATGATGGGGACCATATAGTCCTCCACAGTGCGGGTGCCCTCGAGGTAGTCAATCTGATCGGCGCGCAGCAGCGCGTTATTGATTCGGCGGACCACAGAAGGCACCGAGTTGGCGGGGTAGAGCGACTGATCGGGATAGGTGTGACCCGAGAGGTTGGCGTCACCGGCAACCTGCCAGCCGGAGAGGTAGATGGCACGCAGGCCGGCCTTGACCTGCTGGACTGCCATATTGCCGGTCAGTGCACCCAGAGAGTTCGTGTACTTGCCTTCGGCATGCTCTGCGGTGAGCTGGCTCCACAGCTTCTCCGAGCCGCGCTTGGCCAACGTGTGCTCTTCCTGGACGTTGCCCTGCAGCTTGATGACCTCCGCTGCGGAATAGTCGCGGGTGGTCTGCTCCCAGCGGGGGTTGGTGTCCCAGTCCTGCTGCAGCGCGTCAACCTTCTGCTGGAAGACCTCTTTGGTCTCGGGGCTGAGCGTGCCCTCGGTCTGCGAGGTCTGCGAAGTCTGCGAGGTCTCGGGCTGCGAGGTAAGTGTGTCGGTCATCTGAATCTCCTTTGAATCGTGGACCGTTTTTCGGGGACAACCCCAGTCCATCCCCTGCGAAACCCCCACACCAGAGTTTTCCCGTCAAAGATTTGCGTTTCTTTGCGCATTCGAAGAAATCCCGGAAGATTCGACCGAAGCAGATCTTCTACACTGTGTAGAAGAAGCAATACCCAGGATTCACGCCGTCCATCACCGATGAGGAGCCCCATGACGAACCCCATAACCCCGACGCACTCCCCCGCCTCCAAGCAGCGGACGACGGCACCGGCCGCGCCCGCCAGCCCGATGCCGCGGCTGACTCTGATCGTCGGTGGGCTGCTGGTTGCCGTCGGCATCGTCGGCTACGTGGCCACAGAATTCGCCAGCATGACCGCACTGATCCCCTCAGTGGTGGGTGTGCTGCTGCTGATCAGCGGCGGAATCGCCATGAAGAATCGCAAGCTCGGGGTCCACATCGTCCTGGTGGTCGCCCTGCTCGGCGCATTGGGCATGATCATGCCGCTGATGAGCCTGGGTGAGCTCTTTGCAGGGGAGTCAGATAATCCAGGTGCCGAGATCTCGGCCCTAGTCACGGTCGTCGTGCTGGTGGTCTACATCGTTCTGGGCGTGCGCAGCTTCATCGCTGCCCGCCGCTGGAAGAACGCCCAGTAGTTCCACAGAACTCACGACGGCGGGGTTGCTCACTCCGCCGAGCAGTGCAGGAGGCCGGGGACCATTTCGACGTCGCCGGCCTCTTCCATGCCTTCTTCCTGGAACTCGGACCCAAGAATCAGGTCCACGGAGAAGTCATCACGGTCATCGAAGTCCACCATGGTGCCCGGGATGTGTTGTTGGAGGGTGTAGGCCTGGCGCAGGCCGCGGTCTCCTACCCTAATGATGCCGGCGAAGCCCGTATCGGCAAAGTAGTCGTTGTCCACCTCGGCCACGCGGAAGCGACGATCGCCGAGCTCCTCAGCCACCTCGCTGGCCAGACCCGGCTCATTTGTCGTGTTGAACACCGAGATCTGCACCCGCTCCGGAACCACGGGCTGTTGGGTTCCTGCAGGGCATTGATCCCCGGCAGGAATCGCCCCGCGACCAAAGACGTTCAGCGGCAGCGTCCCATTGATCAGCAGCCAGCTTGTTCCCGTGATCACCCCGATCAGCGCGAAGGTCCCAAGCCACACAAGGATCCTGTGTGGCCGTGTGCTGGCGCTCCCTTTCTCCATGACCTCGATTCTAGGAGCTTGCCGGAGAATCCGGTGTCGCAGGTCGGCGGGGGCGGCGGTGGGGATCCGCGGCGGGCGGTGGGAGAGAAGTTACCGAGCCTGGACCCGCGCCAGGCCCCCGGAGGTCACTCCGCCGAGCACAGCGAGGACGATTCGAGGACGCGAGACACCCATGTTGCGCAGCTTGTCCTCCAAGGCAGAATCCGCCCACAGGGTCAGACGCATATAGCCATAGACCGAGGCCCCGATCGCCAATCCGATCCCCCAGCGAGCTGCCACGCGCGGGGCAGTCGGAAGTGGTTTCGAATCCTCGGGTGCATCGGGGGTGGTGATGTCTTCGCGGGCAGAGTCCGGGTCATTCATCTGTTCCTGCTCCGCCGCTTCTGACTCCGCTGCCTCTGACTCCGCTCTCTCCTGCTCCTCGACCTCAGGCCCCTGTTCCTTCGCTTGTTCTTCGGCGGCCTTTTTGCCGGCTTCGGCCATCGCTTCCCAGATTCGCGGCGTGACCAATACCGCGGTCGCTCCCACGGCGGGCCCCCACATGATCGCCTGGCGGAGCCATCCGGGATACTTCCGCACGGGCACCAGCGTCATGAGACCGGCAGCTGTGCCTTGCACCCAAGGATTTTCCACCCAGGCTGGGACACGGGATTCTGATGAAGTGATCTGCGCAGGTGTCATGAACCGAGACTAGAACTCCGGTGCTTCTGATTCATCCCCCCACAGGCTGATCCTCTGTGCTCAGGCGGGATCCGGGCTCAACGGCGGGATAAGACCGGCCGGAGACATTAAGAGCCCCACGTGTACCTGCCAGAGCCCGCTTACCCTTGCTACCTTCCGGTCCTGGGGGAGTTCAGCAGGATGACACCACACGTGGGGCCGGGAACTATCCTATCTTGGTGTTTCCTCCGAAGGCCAATGGGCACCTCCGCCTCGGAATGGTGAGGTCAGATCAGCGTCACCGTTTCAGCGCATTTGCCACATCTTCGAGCAGCTGCGGGATATCGTCGCGATCGGTGATGGCCTCGATGAACACCAGCTTGTCGCGATTGCTCATAGTCGCCTGGCAGGCATCGAGCAGTTCCGCCTCGGTGGTGACGCGGCGGTAGAGGTAGTCCTCTTCTTGGGCACCGAAGAGCCGCGGCACCAGCTCCCAACGCCAGGGGGCGATGTCGTTATAGACCTCATTGGGTCCGTGAATGGCCCGCTCCACCGTGTAGCCGTCGTTATTGACCAGCACTACGACCACCGGCAGCTTCTCCCGGATCATCACTCCCATCTCCTGGATGGTGAGCTGGGCTGAGCCGTCGCCGATGAGCAGCACGGGACGCCGGCTCGGATCCGCAAGCCCTGCCCCGATGATCGCTGGCAAGGTGTAGCCGATAGATCCCCACATCGGCTGACCGATGAAGGTGGACTTCGCTGGGAACCGGTGGGAGGCCATCCCGAAGTAGCTCGTCCCCTGATCTGCGGCGACGATGTTCGCTGACTCCAGCTGCGAGGCCAGCACACTCCAGAGACCATCCTGGGTCAGCGGCCCGGTGGCGGGTTCACGCGGCGTCTGCGGAGCTGGAGCTGCGGCTGCGGGCATGGGCGCGACGTCGTCGAGCTCTGACACGACTCGGTGCAGCACCGCCATGGCGTCCTGCAGCGAGATGGGAGTGAAGACCTCATCGCCTACTCGCGCCCCGAAGCGGGAGACGTCGATCAGCCGGGCGGGATCCAGATTCATGGAGAACCCAGCGGTGGTGTTATCCGTGTACTCCACGCCTAAGGTGATTAGGGCGTCGGCACCCTCGATGACATCGCGGACGCGATCCTGGGAGGCTGCGCCGGCATAGATGCCCACGAAGTTGGGATCGGATTCATCCACGAGCGTCTTGCCCCAGGCCAGCGTGGCGAAGGGAAGCTGTGAATCATTGAGGAATGAGGCGAGCTCCTCAGTGGCCCCGAGCCGGTGGACCAGCAGGTCGGCCAGTACGGCGGTCTTGCGACCGGGTAGGAATTCACGCACGGCGGTTTCGAAAGCGGCGACGGCGCGAGGGGTGGTGACCGGCAGGTCTGTTTTCAACGGCTCGGCAGGTGGGTAGGCGGCAACCTCGGCCACGTCTGCGGCGAGCATGATGTAACCGGGTCGACGACGGAAGACGACGTCACGCAGGACCCGATCAATCTCCCATGTGGCAGTGGGTGCGTCGAGGTCAGCGTGGGCGCAGGTGACTTCCTCGGCCATGCGCAGGAAGTGCTTGAAATCACCGTCGCCAAGGGAGTGGTGGATCTTGCGACCCGAGGCCTGAGTCTCCTTGGGCGGGGCCCCGACGATCTGGACCACGGGCACCGATTCGGCGAAGGAACCGGCGACGGCGTTGATGGCGGAGAGTTCTCCCACGCCGTAGGTGGTCAGAAATGCGCCGATGCCGCGGATGCGGGCATAACCGTCTGCGCTGTATCCGGCGTTGAGCTCATTCGCGGAACCCACCCAGCGGATCTTGCTGTGGGCCACCACGTGATCGAGGAAGTGGAGGTTGAAGTCTCCGGGAACGCCGAACAGCTCGGTGAGGCCGAGTTCGGCCAGCCGGTCGAGCAGATAATCACCGATGGTGTAGTTCTGCGTGAGTTGATCTTGAGTATCTTCGGGCATGGGTCTCGCCTTCTGGTCTTGGACGGCGCCAGCGATGCGGGTGGATCAGCTGGGCGGCCAATGGTCTTCGGTGCGGCAAGTCTACGTGGGACCGATCACACACGTTCTAAGCCGTGAGTGAAGGGGATCGACGAGTGGAATAGCCCGAGGACGACGCCTGTTCCACCCCGCGTAAACCTCCGACGGAAAGTAGTTCACAATGCGTGCAGTCACCCAGCAAACTTTCGGCGAACCATGGGACGTCCTCGACGTAGAAGACCTCCCGACTCCCGAGCCCGGCAGCGGTGAAGTCCGAATCCGCACCCTGCTCTCACCCGTCCACAACCACGACCTGTGGACCATCCGGGGCTCCTATGGCTTCAAGCCAGAGCTCCCAGCCCAGGCCGGCACCGAGGCCGTGGGTGTCATCGATGCACTGGGCGAAGGTGTCGAGAACCTCACCGTGGGTCAGCGAGTCGCCACGGGTGGCACGTTCGGCGTATGGGCCGAGTACTTCGTCACCCCCGCCGCCGGTCTCATCCCTGTGGATGAGAGTGCACCGGATGAAGTGGCTTCTCAGCTCGTGGCCATGCCCTTCTCCACCCTCGCCCTTCTGGACTGGCTGGACCTCAACGAGGGTGACTGGATCATCCAGAACGCCGCCAATGGCGCCGTCGGCCGCCTCCTGGCTCAGCTCGCCCCCTCCCGCGGGATCAACGTGGTCGGACTGGTCCGCCGCGATGCCGGCGTGGAGGAACTCGCCTCCCAGGGCATCTCCCAGATCGTCTCCACCGAGACGCCGGGCTGGGAAGATCGCGTGGCCGAGATCACCGGCGGCGCGAAGATCGTTGCAGGCATCGATTCGGTGGGCAATGAGGCCGCTAACCACGTACTCTCCCAGCTCGGCGAGGACGGCACCCTCGTGGTCTTCGGCGCCATGGCCGGAAGCACGATGGAACTGAACTCCGGAGCCATCATCTTCAAGAACGTCACCGTCAAGGGATTCTGGGGCAGCCGCG
>Ga0265797_10005423_pt1 | contig 18623 bp, 13 predicted proteins | sample P2T30metagenome_FD_192433 | JGI IMG/M metagenome (GOLD analysis project Ga0265797, IMG submission 192433) | Plant litter microbial communities from East Loma Ridge, Irvine, California - P2 T30 | ecosystem: Environmental > Terrestrial > Plant litter > Unclassified | place: USA: California... | reverse complement strand
TCGCCGTGAACCCGACCGACACGGGGGTGCGTGCCGGGCAGCGGGACAGCTCGCAGGCCTCGCCGCCGTACGTGCCGGGGATGGACGCCGCCGGCGTCATCGACGAGGTCGGGCCCGACGTCACCGGATGGCAGGTCGGCGACGAGGTCATGGCGATGGCATTGCCGCTCAGCGCCCACGGTGGCGCCTACGTGCAGGAGCTCGTCGCGCCGGTGGGGTCGTTCACGCGGATTCCTCGTGGGACGTCTCTTCCGCTCGCCTCCACGGTGCCGATGAACGGGCTGACGGCGTTGCAGATCCTGTCGCACGCTTCGCTCAAGCCGGGGCAGACGCTCGCCGTGACCGGGGCTGCTGGGCTGCTCGGGAACTACGTGGTGCAGCTGGCGAAGGCCGCCGGGCTGACCGTGATCGCGGATGCTGCTCCGGCGGACGAAGCACTCGTGCGGTCGCTCGGGCCGGACCACGTGGTGCCGCGAGGTGCTTCCTTCGCTGTGTCCGTGCGCGAGCTGGTGCCGGACGGGGTCGATGCGCTCGCCGACGCTGCCGTGCAGCGGGACGAGGTCGTGGACGCCGTTCGGGACGGGGGAGTGTTCTTCGACGTGCGGGGGTGGCAGGGCAACGGGGCTCGGGGGATCGAGTTCGTGCAGATCATGGTGTTCTCGGAGTACCGGTCGTTCGACAAGCTCGAGCAGCTGCGGCACGCCGTGGAGAGTGGGACGTTGACGCCACGGGTCGCCGAGGTGCTGCCGGCTGCGCGGGCTGTGGAGGCGCATGAGCGGTTGGAGGCCGGGGGGACGCGGGGGCGGTTCGTGCTCACTTGGTGAGTTGATGACGTTGTGATGGACGGGAGGCGCGGTGCCGGGTGGTGCCGCGTCTCTCGTTGGCCATGGGTGTTCAAAGCGCCATGATGACCATGTGACCCTGCACGAAGCCATGATCGAAGTACTCCGTGAGAACGGCGCGCCGATGACGAGCCGTGAGATCGCGGACTCCATCAATGCTCGAGAGCTGTACCGACGGAAGGACGGCCGCTCGCTGCCCGCCGGGCAGGTGAGTGCACGAGCGCGGAACTACCACCAGCTCTTCCATCGAACCGCGAGCCACATCGCTGTGCGGTGACGTGCAAATCGCCCGTGACCGCCAGCCCCATCGGTGACGGCCTGGGCGCGCCTGCCACTGCAATGGCCATGGCCGGCCGGCGCCTCAAGGGCGTTGTGTCCGACTTCAGCGAGCGTCGCCGGTGTCTCCGTCATCGGGCTTACGACGGAGCTTGCTTGCCCAACCCCCGAGACGAGCGGACACAGCCTCTGCAGCGTTGCCCGCCTGCTCCAGCGCGCTCCCTCCGAGTTTGCGCGCCACCTCGACGCCGTCGGCGCCACCTTCTACGATTCGGTCCCGAGCATCCTCGGCCGCGTCCCCGAAAGCGGCACGCCATCGCTTCGACTCCAGCTCTGCGCGTGAACCCTCGATGCCTATCCCGCCGTGGAACGCCATCACCTGGCCGGCGACAGCGTTCGTCGCACGAACGACTGTGCGGGAGTCGAGAGGATGCATCACCACCGAGACGTCTCCTACGCGTGCTGCCGCGTCGATCCGACCCAGGAGCGTCTCCGTGCGCTGCGTGATGGCGGTGCGGCGTGACCGGCGGGTGTCGCGGAGTGACTCCCGGTGGTGATCGAGGTCCTCCGGAGCGGTCAGCTGCACGTGATCGAGCTCGAGGATCGCGACGCCTTCCTGGAGCTTGAAGGACTGCGCCAGGACTGCCAACCACTCATGCACGGTTCGCTCGGCGCTCTCCGTCACGTCGGCAAGTTCTCCGACCTTGGAAGTGCGTTCGAGCTTCTCCGCCAGGGCGTCGAGTTGCAGGAGCGCGTACGACTGCGCGCGAGCGATGGTGAACTCCGTCCCGTTCACCTTCGACCACGTCACCGCGTTCACGTGACCGACACGGTCGCGGACGCGCAAGGCATCGTTGATGATCAGCTCGACTCCGATGAGGTCGGCGACGGCGGCGTCCTTCTGCGCCCGGAGCACGTCGTCGAGCTTCGCGTCGATCTTCGCGAGGTAGTCGGTGATCTCATCCATCGCCTGCTGCATGGCCAGCTGCGCCATGATGCCGGCGACACCGGTGAGCATCGCGGGACTGGTGAGCATCGAGCCCATCTTGGTGAACTCGAGGATGTTCTTGATCTTCCCGTTCTCGGTGACGATGGCGCGGCTCACGCCTGCACTCGACCCCTTCATGGCGGAGAACTTGTCGAGCGCTTTCGCGGACTCCTTCGTCAGCTTGACCCATCGGCCAGACCCCGCCGCGACCTGTGCGGCAGCGTTGGCTGCGCCGGACGCACCGCTGAGTGTCTGACTCAGGCGGGGCAGATCGAACTGGCGCGAGGGCAGGTCGTTCGCGGAGAGGAAGCGCTCGATGGCCGTGTCTGATCCGAACAACGTCACACCGTCTTCGTCGCGCACCACGTCGATCTCGTCGGTCATGTGTGCTCCGTGTTCGTCGCAGGTCGGGTGAGCTGATCATAAGGGGTGACGAATGCTCTCGAAACGCCGTCGTGTCGAGTGCGACCGGCAGAATGGCGTGCGAGCGGCATCGCAGCCGTGACGATGAGGGGAACAGCAGTGTCTCGAGCAGAGAACCGACTCCGGCGACTTCAGGAAGCACTCCGCTACCTCGACAGCAATGGCGGAGAAGCCCGACGCCTGGACGTGTGGAACGCCGTCCTGGAGCGCATCCCCCTCGAAGACGAAGAGCTGGCGCCGAACACGAAGGGCAAGCCGGTCGGTGACTCCGACTTCTTCTGGGGATCGTCAACGATGGTGAACGCGGGCTTCATGGAGAAGCCACGTCGCGGTGAATGGCGCGTCACCGACCTCGGTCGGCAGCACAGTGCGTCCGACGTTCCGATCGAGGACTTCGGCGCGGTCCTCAACACGCGCCAGCGTGACTTCGACCGGCGGCGCAAGGCGGACCTCCAGCTCCGACTCGCCACGGAGATCGTCCCGCCTGACTGGCGAGCCGAGACGATCCGCTCGACCAGCGCGATCTTCGTCGACCGAGGCCTCCGCCAGCTCGACTCGGTCTTTGCTCCTGGCCGTGGCGTTTGGCGCGAGGAGAACGTCGCGGAACTCCGCGAGCGGTTCATCGGACGGCCGGAGGTTGACGGCGCTGTCTTCCTCGAGAAGCTCGAGACCCAGTTCGACGGCGCGAGCGATGAGGCGAAGCTCCTCATGGCCGAACTCCTCTGCTGGCAGGTCCTGCCGCTGGAACAACCCGGGGAGCGGAAGAAGCGGGAGCGTGTGGCGTTCCTGCTCGACCGGATGGAGCACCCCGTCACCATCCCGGCGGAGATCGACCAAGCGTTCCGTTCGTGGTCCTTCAACCCGGGGCAGGGCATCTCCGGGCACATGTTCGCAGCGACGTCGATCCTCATCGAGTGCCTCGACGCGTGGCTCCGGCTTGGTGAGGATCAGCGCGACCGGGCCCTCGACGACCCCACGGTATGGCGAGATGTCGTCATGGGCCTGCCCGGAACCTCTCTGCCGATCCAGCGGAACGAGCTGCTCCTTCTCGTGCATCCGGGGTTCTTCGGGGAGGTCGTCTCGAGTGACGACCGCGACGCGATCCGCTCTGCCTTCGCAGGCGAGGTCGAAGGGCAGATGGAGGACGACCCGGACGAGGCCTTCCAGCAGATCTCCATCGCGCTGCAGCAGAAGGCAAAGGGACCAGCGCTGTTCTACAAGGAACCGTTGGCACCCCGGTGGCGCCGCACAGTGCCGAATCCACCGGAGCCATTGCCGAACCCGGGTCCTGGTCCTGGTCCGATAGGCCCTCATCTGAAGCTCGGCGTTCGGAGCCCCTTCACCCGGGTGAACGGTGAGTTGGCGGCGGCCCTCCACATGCCGCAGGCCTGGCTACAGGACACCCTCGACCTCATCGAGCGCCGCAAGCAGGTCATCCTCTACGGCCCACCCGGCACCGGCAAGACGTTCCTCGCGCAAGCGCTCTCGAGACACGTGACCGAGGGCACCGACGGCGAGACCACCATCGTCCAGTTCCACCCCACGTACTCCTACGAGGACTTCTTCGAGGGCTTTCGCCCCGTCGCAAACGACGACAGCGGCAACCTCGCCTTCACGCTCCGAAAGGGCCCGCTCCGCCGCCTCGCTGACGCTGCCGCCGCCAACCCGGAGGCGAACTACTTCCTGGTCATCGACGAGATCAACCGCGGCAACATCGCCAAGGTTTTCGGCGAGCTCTACTTCTTGCTCGAGTACCGCGACAGCGAGATCTCCCTGCTCTACAGCGACGAGCCCTTCACCCTGCCGAGCAACATCTTCGTCATCGGCACGATGAACACCGCCGATCGCTCGATCGCGATGCTGGACGCCGCAATGCGTCGCCGATTCGCATTCGTCGAACTGCACCCGGAACGCGCGCCCGTGCAGAACGTGTTGTCGCGCTGGGCTGCGACCAAGGGCCTCCAAGACGACCGTGCCGCGCTGCTGACGCGACTCAACGCGCAGATCCAGGACCACGACGCCAAGGTCGGCCCCTCGTTCCTGATGCGCGACCTGGGTGTGACGGGTCTGCAGGACGTGTGGCGGTACGAGATCCTGCCGCTGCTGGCGGAGCACCACTACGGCGAAGGCGTCGACCTGGAGGCCCGGTACGGCTTGAGGGCGCTGCGTCGCCAAGCGACATCCTCCGCGGCGGACGGGACCGAAGGTGCTTCCGTCGACGATTGAGCTGCGCGAGGCGGACCAGCCGGTGGTGCACCGACTGCCGCGCGCGGTGGCGGTCGGGCTCGCTGCGGCGAACATCGCCACTGTTGCGCCGACGCTCGGCGCGGACGAGTACCGCGTGAGCGGTGTCCGGAAGGTCGGCGTCGTGCTAATCGCAGGGCACACGGTGTGGCTCAAGCCGAAGACCCCGGTGCGGCGGCTGTTCGCGATGCTCGGGTACGCGCGCGCCGGGAGTGCGATCTGGACCGAGGACGACTTCGGGTTCGAGGAGGACGAGGACCTCGTGCCAGCGTTGGCGCACGCATTCGTGCGGCAGGCCTCGCGGGCGCTCGCCGGAGGGCCGCTCCGCGGGTACGTCACGCGCGATGATGCGCTGCCGCTCGTACGCGGGCGGTGGCGGATCGGGGATCAGCTGACTCGGCGGGGTGGCCAGCCGCTGCCGGTCGAGGTGTCGTTCGACGACTACGCGGAGGACATCGCGGAGAACCAGGTGCTGCTGACTGCGGCGACGCGGTTGTTGCGGCTGCCCGGAGTGCCGGCGGACGTGCTTGGGGCTCTGCGGCGGATCGTGCGGGTGCTCGACGGGGTGTCGGTGATTCCGGTCGGGGCTCCGGTACCGGTCGTGCGGGCGGATCGGCGGAACGCGCGGTACTCGTCGGCGCTGGCGCTGGCGTCGCTCGTGCTCTCGGGGTCGTCGGTCGAGCAGCGTGCGGGGTCCGTCGTCGCGTCGGGGTTCCTCGTCGACATGTGGGCGGTGTTCGAGGACTTCGTGTCGGCTGCTCTGCGCGAGGCCTTCAAGCCGTACGGGGGAGTACTGGTGTCCCAATACCAGTCGACGCTCGACGTCGAGGGGACGGTGAAGATCGCGCCGGACCTCGTGTGGCTCGTCGACGGAGAGGTACGGGCGTGCATCGATGTGAAGTACAAGGTAGAGAAGCACGGGCAGTACCCGAACGCCGACTTGTACCAGATGGCGGCGTACTGCCGAAGGTTCGGGTTGGAGGAGGGGTGGCTGGTATACGCCGGGACGGGTAGCGAAAACTCTTCAGCGGAGTTGACGAACGGTCCGACAGTCACGCGCAGTCCGGTCGATCTTGATCGAATCGGAGTCGCGTCCCGACTTGGCTTCTTTCAATTGAGTGCTCGCGTTGCAGGCGGGGTGCCGTGCGAGCGGTCACGGCCGACATCGTGAACGATGTCGGCCGTGACTCGCTCCACTACAGGTCCGGTCCGCTGCGGTAGTCCAGAGCGGGAAGCGCCGCGACGATGCGAACCGTTTCGACGCTGACCGTCACGATGCGTTGGATCAGCTCGACGATGTAAGCCGAGTTGCCATGTTCAGCTCCCCAGTCGTTGGGATCGTTGACGATGCCGGACGCTTTGTCGGTCTTGACCTGGTACCGCTCGAGGATCCAGTCGAGTGCCGATCGAGAGCCGAGCTTGTAGTCATGCGCCTCCGCCGGGATGCCGGTGATCGTCAGGCCCGGCGCGACGGTGATCTGCGTCCGGTCGAGGTTGCCCGGTTTGCCGCCATACTTCATCTTCGTCACCTTGTGGTCAGCAGGGACCGGGCCACTGAACGTCAACGGATACAGCGGCGCGGCCTCGTACCCGATGTGCAGCTCGGACAGCGCCCGTCCGGCATCTGCGAATGTACGGAAGTCGGCGGGATCGGTGAGCTCCGGGATGCGCGGGAGCATCTTTTTCAGGTCAGCGTCGAATTCGCGCCGGTAGTCCTCGGAGTGCAGCAGTCCGTAGACGGCGAAGAATACGTCGTCGGCTGTCACCCCCGCGCCGTAAAGCTTTTGATACCGGGCGAGGGCGGTGTCGGTGATGTTGTCGCGCCGTTGTGGGCCGTCGAACATTGCGAACGTGCCGCCCTGCGGCTCTATGTCGTACACATAACGGGGGAAGAACTGACCCCCCTTGCCGTACAGATCGAGGCAAGGGACCTCGTCGACCATGAGCACGGCGACGTTGCTGAACGCGTGGAAGCCGTTCAGGTAGAAGCCGACATTGTGCTCACCTGTTGGGAAGAACTTCGGTTGTTGGCCACGCTCATGGTTCATCAGCGGGGCGAAGTACACGCGCTGCTTGTTGAACGGCCGATACATGCCGACGGTCATCGCTTCGCCTGAGTAGGCGAGCCGTTGGTTTTTCTTGAAGGCGTTGCGGAGGCTGCGTGCCCAGCTGATGCGCTCCGGATTGGTGTCGATGAAGTCCTCGATGGGTTGTGGCCGACCGGCTGCGGCCCATCGGTCGAGTTCGGCGTTGTAGGCGTCGATCATTCGGGTGACGTTGCCGCGAAGCGTTGGTTCCGACGAGTTGTAGACCCAGGCATCGCGGTTGGTTTGGAGCCCCGCTGAGAAGCTACGGAAGATTGCCGACTCGGGCGCCTTGCGGTCCCCGATAGCGGTGAAGGTCTCGAAGACGTCGTTCCGTTGGTTGATCCAGTCGCCGTGCTCGTTCGGGGTGATCTGCTGCCACGGCACGCCGTCGGCGTCTCGGTACTGCTCGAGGAGGCCCAGCTTGTCGTCGCGGGTGAGGTAGTCGCCGATGTCGCGATAGTGAATTTTGCCGGAGGACGGCCGGTCCGGGTTCTTCACGAGCAGCGAGATGACGATAGTAGCGCGGCTTCCGGGTCCGAACGTCTGGCCGCCTTCTCGGAGTGCTTGTTCGCCTGAGGTGCGGGTGTTGCCGCGGAGGTTGAGGACGTAGAGCTCGGTGAACTCGTCTTGGAGGGCGAGCCGGAGGCCGGCGGCAGTGTTGCCGTCGAGGAAGCCGCCGTTGGTGACATAGGCGACGATGCCGTGGTCCTTGATCCGATCGGATGCCCACCGGATGGCGCGGATGTAGGAGTCGTAGAGGCTGTTCTTGTTCTGCCCCGTCGACCGCGCCGCATAGGTGTTGGCGATGCGCTTGTCGAGGTAGGGGTATTTGAGGTTCTGGTTGTTGTCGTTGGCGGAGTCTTGCCCGGATGAGTAGGGCGGGTTGCCGACGATGACGCGGATGTCGAGTGCGTTCTGCTGCTTCACGCGTTCGTTGTTGTCGCCGAACACGCCTTGGTCGTCGTAGGTGTCGTCGTCCTCAGCGGTCTGGAATGTGTCGGTGAGGACAACGCCGGGGAAGGGCACGTAGTTACCGCCCTGTATGCCGTTGTAGGTCGCTTCGATGTTCACGGCGGCGACGTAGTACGCCAGCAGCACGATCTCGTTCGCGTGCAGCTCGTGACGGTACTTGCGCGCCAGATCCGCCGGGGTGATGAGGCCGGACTGCAGTAGGCGGACAATGAAGGTGCCGGTGCCGGTGAACGGGTCGAGGACATGGACGCCGTGGTCGGTAAGCCCGGCGCCGAAGTGGTCACGGGAGAGCCGGTCGGCGCTACGAAGGATGAAGTCGACGATCTCGTTGGGTGTGTACACGATGCCGAGCCGCTCGGAGGTTCCTCGGAAGGCGCCGGTGAAGAACTTCTCGTACAGCCGCTTGATGATGGTCTGCCGGCCGGACGCGTCGGTGATCCCGGCGACGGTGCGTTGCACGCCGGCATAGAACCCGGCGAGCTCGCTGGTTTCGGTGGTGAGATTCTGCTCTTCCAGGGCGTCGACCATGCGTTGCATGACCTGCGAGACCGGGTTGTGGTCGCTGAATGCATGGCCGGCGAAGAGGGCATCGAAGACGGGTTGTGTGATGAGGTGCTGGGAGAGCATCTCGATTGCCTGCGGTTCGGTGACCCCGGGGTTGAGATTGTCCTGCAGGCCCTTCACGAAACGGGTGAACTCGGTGCGGAGCTCGGCGTTCGAGCCATCCACGAGGCCCGTGATGCGGGCGATCTGTCGGGCGGCGATCTCTGCAACGTCCTGAGCCCAGTTCTCCCAGTAGTCGCGTTCGCCGACCTTGTCGACGATGCGCGCATAGATGGCGTTCTGCCAATCTGCACCGAGCACGCTCATGTCCAGCAGGACTTGCGACGTTTCGAGGGTCGTGGAGTCGGGAGCGGGTTCGGGCAGGTCGGCGTCGGAGAAGTTGGTCGCGATGACCGGGCCGGTGTCAGTGCGACCGTTGAGGTCGATCTGTTCGATTTTTGCTTCGAACCGTTCGTCATGAGCGCGCAGCGCGCGCAGAACGTCCCAGACGACCTTGAACTTGGTGTTGTCGTTCAGGGCCTGCTCAGGCGACTGCCCCGCGGGCACCGCGATGGGCAGGACGATGTACCCGTAGTCCTTTCCCGGGGCCTTCCGCATGACACGACCGACCGACTGCACGACGTCGACCTGGCTGTCCCGGGAGTTGAGGAAAACGACGGCGTCAAGTGCAGGCACGTCGACGCCCTCGGAAAGGCAGCGCGCGTTGGTGAGGATCCGGCAGACGTTTTGATTGCTCGTGTCCGCCTTCAGCCAGTCGAGGTGCTCGTTGCGCTCAAGGATGTTCATCCCGCCGTCGACATGTCTAGCTTCGAGCCGGTAGGTCTGGGCGTCGCCGTCTTCCGAGAGATCGATCCGGCGCCCGGCGATGCTGTCAGGCCTAACTCCATCGACTCCCTCGTAGCCGTCGAGGAAGCCTCGCACGGTCTTCGAATCCTTGATCGAGCGGGAGAACGCGACAGCTCGCCGCAAAGGTTGATGTGCATTCGGCGTCGTGGTGTCGATACCATGCACGCCGCGCTTGGCGAGCCCGTTGTAGATGCCGACGATCCGGGCAGCGTCGGGGATGTTCAGCTCGCCGTCAGCCGCGAAGGTCTCCTGGAACGCACTGCCGATCGAGTCCTCGTCGATGGTGAGAACGAGCACACGGTAATCGGAGAGGAGGTCGCGCTCCACTGCTTCACCGAACCCCAGGCGGTGAAAGAGGGGCCCGAACACGCTCTCGTTGTCCATCGAGTAGATGACGGCTGCGTTCTCGTCGGCCTGGTTCCTCGCGGATTCCGCGTAGATCTTCGGCGTTGCAGTCATGTAGACGCGGGCAGCGGTCTTGATTGCATCATCCGAGTGCACCCGCAAGAAGGCCGATTCATCTGCGCCCTGACGAGAGAAACCAGCGGTGCGGTGCGCTTCATCGCAGATCACGAGGTCGAAGTCCGCCAGCCCTTCAGCCTGCGCCTTGGCGACGACATCGATCGACTGATACGTCGAGAAGAAGACGGTCAAGCCGTCGGGCTCATCGGCCTTAGCAACTTCCTTGAGGAGCTGTTGCGTGTTCGTGGTGGCTGGGTAGGCGAGATCAGCGACCGTGAAGTCTTCGCTGACTCGTCCGACCTTGCTGTCCGAGCACACGGCGAAAGCCCGGAGCGGCATGGCTCGCTCCTGTGACCACTCTCGGAGTGTCTGGGACAACAACGCGATCGAGGGGACCAGGAAGAGTACCTTTCCCCCGCGGCCGGCAACAGCTTCCGCGATACGAAGGCTGGTGAACGTCTTGCCCGTGCCGCACGCCATGATCAGCTTGCCGCGGTCGGTGCTTTCCAGGCCAGCCTGCACCGCGTTCAGCGCTTCTACCTGGTGCGGGCGCAGCGACTTCTGAACGGGGGCAGCAAGCGAGTCGGGGTGGTCGAAGGAGTACTCTGACCAATCGATCCCACTGTGCTCGAATTCCTCGATCGGGATCTGCGCGGTCGGCAATTGCTGATCGACGAGGGCCTCGAGCGCGTTCTTCCCGAGCGGAGCGGTGGCGACGATCAAACGCGATGAGAAGGCTGCCTTTCCCGACGCGGTGAAGAACGAGTCGAGGTCACTCTTCTGGATGGTGTTCTCCGGGTCGTGGAACTTGCACTGGATCGCGCACAACCCGCCACCATGACGCTCCCGTGCAACGAGATCGATGCCGGTGTCGGTCTTCCCGTTTCGGTCAGGCCAGTCTTGCCAGAGCCATACCTCGTCGAAGCGCGCCGTCCACTTCGGGTCGGTTGTCAGGTATGCACGAGTCAACCGTTCGAAGAGACGGCCCTTGGTGCGCTTGTCCGGAGCGATGGTCGCGTAGACGTCGAGCAGATCGTGGATGGACATCGCCATGATGCGGTTCCCCTTGAGGTGCGGCTGGCACGGAGGCCAAGGTCGGAGCGAGATCGAGACTAGCTGGCGAGATCGTCTGGCTGGTCCTGCGGCTCGCGGTTCACCGGCTCTTCCGTGTCAGCCGCCACGTTGGGTGGCGTCCCCTTCGCCGCGTTGACGATCCCGAAGGGGACGTGAACACTCGGCACTTCGTTGGCCGCCCCGCGCAGGTGATCCACTTGGTCGTCGAAGAAGATGTGCGGACGGAGGACTCGCAGGATGCGGGCCTTCTCGACACCACCGAGGAAGAACGCATCGTTCACCCGGAGGCCCCAACCCTGCAGAGTCCGAACGACTCGTTCGTGTGCCGGCGCATTCCTCGCGGTCACGATCGCGACGTGCACGCGACGGTTGTAGGTCGGATCGGTCCCAACCAAATCCTCTTCGATGTCCTGGATGCGATTGATCCCGCGCAAGAACCGTGCCATCAACCCCTCCGGCATCGCTTCGTCGGTGTGAGAGGCCTCGTTCTCATGGAAGGCCGCGAGATCGGAGGCTTGCATGATGCGCTCGGAGGAGTCGTCCGTCAGGACACCGTCGAAGTCGAACGCGATGCGTAAGTCAGTGCCGGTTGGATCCTCTGCCGGTGTGCCGACAACGCGACCGGCAGGCAGGCCGCGGTCGATCGCAGCTCGGACGTCGTCGTCATTGGCGGAGAGGAACAACGACATGTTGAGCGCCTCCATGTATTCGTGCGACGACCGGCCCTGCATGAAGATCGCCCGCGAGATCGCGAGGTCGTGCGCTTCGAGCGACCGCATCACTCGAAGTCCCGTCTCCGGGTCGTTCCGGGAGAGGATGATCACTTCGACCAACTGCCCACCGTCCGGGCGCAGGTCGTTGAGAGACAGCAAGCGGCGGATGAACGGGAATGCGACGCCCGGGAGAAGTGTGTCGTCGAGGTGCTCTTCCTGGTGCTTCCGGTACTCGTCCTCCCCGTACTCGCGGAAGATCTTGTCCGAATCGGCGAGGTCGAACAGTGCGCTCGAGGCGACACCGACGACCAACATGTCGTCTAGAGCAAAAGGCATTTCTGATCCTTGTTTGGTGCTCATGCTGAGCGAGTCGAAGTGTGTTGTGAGGGAGGAGAATCAGCGGCAGCACTAGATGTGCCGAAGTTGTCATCGTCAGTAAGCGGGCGTCGCCACCCAGAGCCCGTCGCGCGCCCGCGTCATACCCACGTACAACTGCCGCCGCTCGAGCTCCCGCCGCTCCCGCTCGGCCTCGCTCATCAACTCAGGGGTGTTGAGCGGTCTCGGCCTCGGTGCGTTCGGCGATCTCGTAGCGTCCCGCCTTCTGTTCAGCTTCGTCCGCCTGCCGCCGGTGTTCGTCGGCGCGGCTGCGGGGTCGTCGAGCTTCTGCCCCTGCAGAGGTTCCGGCGATGGTCATGGTGGTGCTCCCCGAGGAGTGTCCTGATCACACCGGCGTCCCCCCCGAACGCTCCGGTACTGCGACATCCTCTCTCGTGAGCAACCGTCAAGGGAGCTCCCCGTTCTGGGGGCTGCTCAGCGTTCGAGCAGCTCGTCGGTCGTCGCCTAGCGTTTCCATAACGAGGGGAATGGAAATGGTCTGGGACATCCCGATCGGCACGAGCATCGGACGGCGCGAGCTGCACAGCCGTCTCGGCGGTGGCAGCTGGCAGGACGGCATCACGCGTGTCGTGAAGACGAACGAGATGCTCGTCCTCACGAACGATGGCGGCGGGGAACATGGCTACGGCGTGCACGAGGGCCTCCGCGGTGACGGCCTGTTCCGCTACAGCGGGCAAGGACAGAACGGCGATCAGAAGCTGACCGGAAACAACAAGGCGCTGGCGGATTCCGAGGCGATCGGTCGCCCCATCCGCGTGTTCCGGGGTCAGGGGACCGTGACCTACGTCGGGAGCTTCGCGCTCGCTGATCCGCCCTACACCTGGGAGCGCTTCCCCGGGACCGGCTCGTCTCCTCAGCGGGACGGACTGGTGTTCAACCTCGTCGCCGTCGACGCGGACACGTCGCTCTTGCCCGCCCTCGTCGACGAGGCCGGCGACCCTTCCGGCCGCGCGTCAGCGATCGGTGCCTCCTCAACCACGTCCGCCTGGCAACCGCTCGACTTCAGCGAGTACCAGGTGCGGCGGGTCAACCAAGGTGAGTCGGTGCGATCCGTCTCCCGTCGCGAGTTCGAGCTGCAGACCCGCTTCGGCGAATGGCTCCGCGCTCGGGGTGAGGACGTGCAGGTGCTGCGTCTCACGGACGACGGTGTGACGATCGTGCCCGATCTCTACGTCCCGACGATCGGCCAGGTCGTCGAGGCGAAGAAGTCGACCGCGCGGGCGTACGTCCGAACCGCGATCGGGCAGGCGCTCGACTACGCGGCGGTCGCGAGACGTCACGGTCTGGCGGTGACCCCGGCGGTCCTCCTGCCTTCCGAGCCCCAACCCTCGATGTTGGAGCTGTGCACCTCGATCGGGATCACCGTGTGGTGGCCGATATCGAGCGGTGACTTCCGGGAGGTCAGGCCGTAGCCGCGGCTCTGCTCAGGATCCTCACTGTGGGCAGATCTGGCTCGGCCCAACCGAGCGAGCCGAGTTCGGCGGGGAGGACCCAGCGCAACTCGTCGTGGTCCGTGCTCGACGTCGGTCCGTCCGCGGCCCAGGCGACTCGGTATGTGGCGAGGTCGATGTCGACATTGCCGACACGGGTGAGGGAGCGGTCGATCGGTTCGCCAACGACGACGTCAAGACCGAGCTCTTCGTGGAGCTCGCGTCGCAGGGCTTCGGCAGCGAGCTCTCCCGGCTCGACCTTCCCGCCGGGGAACTCCCATTGGCCCGCCGCTGGTCGATCACGTGCCCTTCGACATGTGAGTACGCGACCGTCAGGCCGAGTGAGTACGCCGGCCACGACCTCGATCATGCGTTCCATCCTGCCTGAGAAACTCAGCGCGGTACGAGCGATTGCACCCCATTGATCCAGGGCGTGCTCGACGGAGGCGGCTGCCTCCTCGGGACGTTCGTGCTCCCAGAAGCGCAGCACCCGCCAGCCTTCCATCACCAAGATCGCCTGGTTCTGTGCGTCCCGCTGACGATTGGCGAGCAACTTCCGACGCCACAGCTCGGCGTTCGCCTTCGGAAGGTGGGCGTGCTCCTCACAAAAGTGCCAGAAGCACCCGTCGACGAAGACAGCGATCCGCGCACGTGGAAACACGAGGTCGGGTCGAACGCGGCACCGACTGCTCACGCGCCGATCGACGAAGAACCGTCGCCCTCGGCGGTGCAGTTCACGACGAAGTGCGAGTTCGGGCGCGGTGTCTCGTCGACCAAAGCGCGCCATGTGCCGCCGACGAGCATCGTCTGCTTCCCACTTCTCCACGCTCCGATCCTCACCAAGTATTCGATGAGTTGAGGATCCGAGCGGTGATCTGTGGACAGACCGACGGTGGACTGCGATGTGGGGGAAGCGGGCGATCAGCGCGAGTCGGCCGCGGTCGCTCCGACCGGCGAGACCGGCACATCGAGGGGCGCATCCGGAGCCACGGGGTCACCGGACGGCACTGACGACTGCGCCTCCAGATCCGCCCTCACCGACTCCGATACCCCGAACAACAACGTCGCCACGAACCCGACGACGTACGCCACGACGAGCCCCGACCCGTACCCGAGCAACGCCCACCCGTACCCGGACGACCCGGTCAGCAGCGGGAGGAGCGACAGGTCCGAGGCGCCGATGGCGATCGCCCCGACGGAGTGCCCGAGCTGGTCGAACAGCCCGACGACCCCGCCGCCGAACGCTCCACCGATGCATGCGGTGATGAACGGCCGCCCGAGGGGGAGCGTCACGCCGTAGATCAGGGGTTCGCCGACACCGAGGAAACCAGCCGGCAGCGCACCCCGGATGGTCCGCACCAGCGAAGCGTTCGAACGGAACCGCACCCACAGCGCGATGCACGCACCGATCTGCCCAGCACCACCCATCGCCAGCACGGGCAACAGCACGGTCCACCCGGTCTGGTCGATCAGGGTGGTGTGGATCGGGATGAGCCCCTGGTGCATGCCGGTCATGACGAGCGGGAGGAAGAGGCCCCCGAGCACGAAGCCGGCGAACGCCCCACCGTTCGCGAGCAGCCAGGTCGCCGCGGTCCCGATCGCGACCGAGACGACACCCGCGACGGACATGAGCACGCCGAGGGTGATCGAGCCGGCGACGAGCACGGTCACGGTCGGCACGACGATGAGCGCGATGACGTCGGGCGTGATCCGGCGCATGAAGCGCTCGACGTAGGCGGCGAGGATGCCGCCGGCCAACGCGCCGAGCACACCGCCCTGCCCAGGCGCCAGGGTCTCGCCGAACACCGTGACGTTCGCGACACCGGCCGCGACGATGACGCCGCCGACGGCACCGCCGAGGATGGGCGTTCCGCCGAACTCCATCGCGACACGCTCTTCGATAGCACTGCCATCCCGACGAACACGGCGAGCAGCGACAGGAACCCGGACGAGAGCACCCCGAGGAACGGCGTCACTCCGGGCACCCAACCGAGGTTCGTCAGGATGCCGTTGATCCCGGCGATCAGCCCGCAGGCGATCAGCGCGGGGATGAGCGGGATGAAGATCGCGGAGATCTTCCGGATCGCGCGCATGGCGCGACCGTCGGAGCGAGCCCGCGCAGTCGCCTTGATCTCGGCGCCGCGAGCCGCCAGCTCTTCAGGTGAGGACCCGCCAGCCGCAGCCGATGGGGCGGCCGCGCGCAGGGCCTCCAGGCCGTCGGCCACGCGGTCGACGAGACCCGGGCCGAGCACGATCTGCAGGTTCGAGCCGGCCGCGATGGCGGCCATGACGCCGTCGGTGGCCTTGAGGTCCTCGAGCGCGACGGACGAGTCGGACACGACCTCGACCCGCAGGCGGGTCATGCAGTTCTCGACGTCGGCGATGTTCTCGGAACCGCCGACGGCGTCGAGGATCTGCTGGGCGAGTTGCTGTGCATCGGGCATTGCTGTGCTCCTCGGGGGAAAGGAAACGGAAAAGGGAACGGGGTCTACAGCACGGCGCGCAACGAGCCAGCAGCAGCATCGAGGCGCTCGCGGGCATCGGCAGCCGAGGCGCCGGTCAGGATCACGGCGATGGCGGTCTTCACCTCGCCGTCCGAGGCATCGAGAGCCGCCTGGACCTCGGCGGGGGGAGCGCCCGTGACGTCCTGCACGAGCGAGAACGCCCGGGCGACGAGCTTCGCGTTCGTCGCTCGCACGTCGACCATGCGGTTGCCGTACGTCTTGTGGCTGCTCACCATCGCGAGCGTGGTGAGCATGTTCAGGACGAGCTTCTGCGCGGTGCCCGCCTTCAGGCGGGTCGACCCGGCGATGAACTCGGGGCCGACGACGACGTCGATGGCGATGTCGGCCTCCCGCCCCGCGGCCGAGTCGGGGTTGCACGCGACGGAGACCGACAGGGCGGAGCGGCGCCGGGCCTCCAGGATGGCCGCGATGACGTAGGGCGTCCTGCCGGACGCGCTGATCCCGACCACCACGTCGTCGGCCGTCAGGCCGAGCGCGTCGAGGTCGCGGACGGCGGCTGCTTCGTCGTCCTCGGCGCCCTCCACCGCGGTGGTCAGGGCGGGGTCGCCGCCGGCGATCACGCCGACCACCTGGCTCGGGTCGGTACCGAAGGTGGGCGGGCACTCGCTGGCGTCGAGGACGCCGAGCCGGCCCGGCGTGCCGGCGCCGACGTAGACGTAGACGTAGACGTAGACGTAGACGTAGACGAGTCTGCCGCCGCGCGCGAAGCTCCAAAGATCGAATCGACACTGACATTGCAACCGGCTCGGCGAGGAGCCGTCGAGCGTCGGAGCCGCGGCCTCAGCGACCCGCATTGAGGCCGTCGCGATCATCCAGCGGACGGACCCGACCGCTCGCAAAGAGGTGACATATCGGTCTATGCTTGGGGAGCGTTGGCGGGCGAAGGGGGCAACGTTGGGGGATTTGACGGTCGATGCGTCTGTGATGCATGCGGTTGCGACGAAGGCGAAGAATGCGGCGGCGGAGTTCGGTTCGGAGCGGGCGCTCTCCGAGGCGGATGGTGGGTGTTTCGGTTCTGATGTCGTGGCATCGGCATTCACGACGTCTGCGCGGGCACAGGACGCGATGGTCCGTTCGCTCGGTGAGGACGCGGAGACGTTGAGCCGATTTGTGCAGGACGCTGTTTCGGAGATGGAGCAGACGGACGCGGGTCTGGCGGAGGAGCTGCGATGACTGCCGATCCGACAGCGGGCGATCCGGACGGGATCCGTCGGCTTGCACGCTTGCACACGCAGCACGCCGACGCAGTCCGTGCCGGGGCTCGGCAGGTGGTGAACGCTGCTGAGGCAGCGCAGTCCGGGTGGAGCGGGAAGGCGCAGGAGCGGTTCGTCACGGTGGCGGCGACGGTGCCCGCGAGTTCGCAGCGCATCGCGGCTCGGCTCGACGAGGCCGCTTCGGCGTTGGGCACGTATGCACGCGAGGTGCAGCAGATCCAGGACGAAGCGCAGCGAGTGCAGACTGCCCAGCAGAACGCAGCCGATGACGTCGCGGCGAATGCCCGCGCGATCCGCGCGGCCACCGCGACCGCGCAGAGCGTGGACGCGGTGGAGTCGGACACAGTGAAGCTCCAACAGTTGCAGAACGGAGCGGCGAGCCTCGCCGGGCTGCAGGGGCGGTTGTCCGTGCAGTGGGAAGAGCTGGTGATGCGGCGCGATGCCGCCGATCGACGTGCTGCCTCGGCTCTGGAAGCTCCGGAGGTCGTCGGCACGCTCAAGTCTGCCGCGGCCGTGGCGAAGATGAGTGACGGGCAGTTCCTCACGTGGCTCGGCACGCTTGACAAGGAGTCGATCGCCGCGTTGCAGGACGATCCGGCGATCGCTGCACGCTTGGCGCGCATGGACGCGAAGGACGTGGCGCTGTGGTGGAACGCGATGTCCGGTCCGGCCGGTGCGCACTCCGCCGAGCAGGATGCGTTCGTCGCGGCGCTCCCGGTGGCGCTCGGGAACCTGAACGGCGTCGCGTACTGGGCGAGGGCGCGAGCGAACAAGACTGTGCTCGCGGACAAGCTCAGCGAAGCCAAGCAGAAGACGTCGTACTGGGAGAAGCAGTTGAAGAGCGCTTCGAGCCCCGCGGCCGCCGCGGCCGTCCGGACGCAACTCCAGATCTGGGAACGGCAGCGCGACGGATACCAGAACATTCAGATGACGTTGGACACGAAACCTGTCTCGCTCATCTCGCTCGTCGATGACAGGCCGCCGTTGGCGCAGATCGTCGCCGGTGACATGGACACTGCGGTGCACGTGACGTACATCGTGCCCGGCATGAACACGGCGACGTACCAGGACGGGACCGTGCAGAACTACGCAACGATTGCTGCCGGTATGCGAGCGGAACAAGCGGTACTCGGGAAGACCGCCCCCTCCAATGTGGCAGTCGTCTCCTGGATCGGGTATCACGGGCCGATGGCAGATGACCTGTCGTTCGCATCTGTCGTGGCGAACGGGCGCGCCCACACGGGCGCTGACGCCCTCGTCGCCGATTTGAACGGCTTCGACGCAGTTCGTGCAGCGTCGGGTAGAGACTCGAGCCTGTCTGTCGTCGCGCACTCGTACGGCACGAACGTGGCAACGATCGCGCTGACGAAGACCCACGCCGACCACGTCGTGCTCCTCGGGTCCGCCGGGGTCACGGACGTTGCGCCGAACGCCGACGCGCTGCAGGTGCCGAAGGGTGAGGTGTTCGCAAGCCAAGGAGCGAAAGACGGGTGGGCGATCACCGGGCAGAACCTGTCGGGCCGCCAGGACCCGACGGACCCGTCCTGGGGCGCCCATGACTTCAGCG
>Ga0265797_10005421_pt1 | contig 18627 bp, 16 predicted proteins | sample P2T30metagenome_FD_192433 | JGI IMG/M metagenome (GOLD analysis project Ga0265797, IMG submission 192433) | Plant litter microbial communities from East Loma Ridge, Irvine, California - P2 T30 | ecosystem: Environmental > Terrestrial > Plant litter > Unclassified | place: USA: California... | reverse complement strand
TGGAGGACCCGCCGTGGCTAGTCGCTGGCGGGGGCGGTGTGCCAGGGCGACATGGCCGGCTATACCGAACAGGAGACCTCGTGCGATACAATACCGACGGCAGCTTGCATTTCATTGGGCGCAAAGACACGCAGGTGAAGATTCGGGGACAGCGGGTAGAGCTGAGCGAGGTAGAACACCACGTGGAGAGAGCACTAGCGGTGATATCCGACGAAGAGCAAGATCTGCGAACGCCGCTGGTGGCGGAAGTAGTGACCCCTCAAGGTGGGCAGCCAACGCTGGTGGTGTTCACGGATGTGAGTGGGTTCCGTGAGGCTAACCGCAGTGGCGACGAGGAGAGCGAGAAGCGCGCGGTCTTAGCGCGCCGAATGATCGGGATTGACGAGCGGCTGGCGGAGGTGGTGCCCGCTTACATGATCCCTGCAGCGTACGTGGCGGTGCGACACATTCCGCTGACGGGGACGGGCAAGACGGACCGGCGACAGCTCCGCAAGACGGCTGAGTGCTGGACGACAGAAGAGCTAGCAGATCGGAACGCCGCACGAGCTGCGGATCGACGACCACCGTCGACATCGATAGAGCGGCGATTGCAAGCACTGTGGGTGCAGGTGCTGGGTGTCCCGGCCGACAGCATCGCGGCAGATGACAGCTTCCTCCAGGTGGGTGGCGATTCGATCCAGGCGATGCGGCTGGTAGCGGCGGCGCGCGAGCAGGAATTGAGCCTCACGGTGGCCGACGTGTTCGCACAGCCGCGCCTGTCGCGCCTGGCTGTAGTATTGGAACAAGCACTGGCGTTAGATGATTCTTTCCCCGAGCCTTTCTCGCTCCTGCCAGCACATGTCGAACTCCAGGACCTTTTGAGGTGTGCCAAGGACGTACTTGAGCCAGCCAACCAAGTACAAGACGTATATCCTGCTACGAGTATGCAGGTCTCTTATCTTAATGGTGCACTCGTCACTCCACCAACTGGATGCCATGCTTTCTACCTAGACCTCCCGTCTTCAACTAATATCGACGCCGCGCGTGCCTGTTGCAGCGCTATCTGGGTATCCATCGACATACTACGCGCGGTTTTTGTGGAACATAGTGGTCGGTATTGGAACATCATCAGCCATAGTCGAGGACCATCTCCTATCAATGTATCTGAGAACGAAGCAGATCTGGAAATCTCTTCGGAAAAGATCTTTCGGCAAGCTCTGGATCAGCCTCTTGAAATGGGCATTCCTTACACCAAATTCTTCATCGTTGTGTCCCCCGGATATCCCGTCCGCTTAGGTATGCGACTGTGCCACGCGCAGTATGATGGTGTCAGTTTTCAGACACTGGTAAACATCGTGGGTCGGACTTTGGACAACCTGCAGCAGGAATATGACAAAGAGCCATCATTTACTGCATACATACGGCACGCGCAACAAAATGAGGCAGCCAGCCTGCTCCACTGGTCAAAGCTGCTTCAAGGTTCTGCACCTCTCCCTTTTCTCTCTGCAAGGCTAAGGAGCATTCTGGGTCCTCAACAATCAATGGCTGCAGAGGTTCTGGAATGTAAAGTCCGTGTTCGTCACAGTCACAACGCCAGAGATTCGACTATCGCAACGAGTTTTGCAGCCGCCTGTGCGCTGGCCTTATCATATGCCACTGATGTCGAGGATGTGGTCTTTGGTTTGGTCGTTACTGGACGAGCTTCAGTCCCTGCAAACCTCCTTTCTGTCTACGGTCCATGCTTGGGAATCATCCCCATTCGATTGCGGCTACGGCCAGGTGAGACGTTGGACGAAGCTATTGTGGAGTTACATCGTCAGCGGACAGAGTCTCCCGCGTTCGAGACCAGCACATTTGCGAACATTCTTCAAGCGTGCACAGACTGGCCCACCAATCAACGGCAGTACAGCTGTATAGTTCAGTTCCAAGACATCGAGGAAGAACCGTCCTGGGACAAAAGGATTCGCCACAGCGTCTATCGACGCTCATTGACAACATCTCAACCGGCGCTCGTCGTTTTTGCAAAACCTGTGCAAGGAGAATTGGAAATTTCAGTGTTGGGTGGACAAAACTACTATGAACGCCACGAATTGAAGAGCATGTTGGATACAATAGCGAGATTACTGTGCGGATTAGACCGTTGATGAAAATGAGGCAGAGGTTGCTATTCTCTAATGTGTTGTTTAATCTCGCTTTCTAAGTCTCCATTTTGATCATATACCTTTGCTGTATTGAAATTAGTCACAGGCATTTCCGGTCAATGGCGCTCATGTCTCAGCTCTGGTCACCCAGCATCACCTCCTCCAACCTTCGGTCCTTCACCAAAACATGCTGGCCAATATGAGTTCAGTTAACCGCGCTCTTCTGGAGCTGGATCCGTTGGCGATGACGCGGTCGAGCACTTTTTGTCTCGGTTGTGACGCTGCAGTACGACCAACAGGGGCTGTCTGTATATACGCTTGCAGTCGATAGCTCGGCGTTGGCGTTGGACTTAGTGAACTGTGACGGATGAGCAGTGCCTTCTCCACTGTTGCAGCCGAAGATAGAGCGTTTTCCGGTGAATAGCCTTCATGCTCGTGTCTTGGTTCTGGTTTCCCGGCGTCGTCACCCACACCCCTTCGGTCAGATAAATATCACAGTCACTCTTTCTGGTTTAATTGGTTGTTCCAGGACTGAACCTGTTTAGGGGTCATGCATACTCTTGGAAGCTTCTGCAGCAACAGTCGAGTCAAGAATAAGATATAGTCGAATGACGAGGATCGCGTCGGGGACACCTAGGATGGCGTACCACAATCGATTTAGCGTCATTACCTAGATGTTTGCTCCCCTGGAGAAGTCGTCAGCCCGGTGAGTGGTTTTCTATTTAAACTCTCAAACACGGCACTCTCTCCTCAGCCAGAGTCCATCAGATCCTGTCAAAATCTTACAATGGCTACCTTTACTTCGGTTCCTCAGGCTACTTCATTTCAGTTCAAACATTACGAACCTACGTCACTCAAGCGTACTCAATCGAAGCCCAAAGCTAAGACGACAGCGCATACACATTGCAGAGATCGTGGAGAGGTAGCGGCTCCATCTTTGGGATTGCTTTACCAAGGTAATGCCCGCTCCTCAATCATACAAGCGAATCATTTCAGACTGATTCGTGTCCAGAAAGCGAAGGCGACCTTCCCGCCGTCCCTCGGCAGACACTACAGGTCCAGACGACAGGCCGTGTTGAAGATGTTGAGCACATAGACTCCGGGATGTACGATCTATTTGGAGCAGGCCATGGAACAAGCACCTTCGAATTCGCAACTGGCGACGGTCACCAGCAACTTCGCCGTGAACTGCGTGACGACGGAGAGAAAGACCACGCGACGTTGGATTTAGCCTTGAATGAGTCCATTAATGGAAGTAGTCGAGGTAAGTACTTGAGTAGACTGTGGCGGTGATTTCACTGATGGCGGATAGACTTTCATCCGATTGGGGAGAGTGACGAGACTGAAGAACACCACAGCGCTACAAAATTGCAGCATGGCAACGGTACCTCCGATTTTCAGGACGAAAGCTACTATCCGACTGCTGCCTATGGAGGCGATCACGCCAAACAGGGCGGTGATCTCGACGCAGCTGTAGGGTTCGCTTTCTCTGTAGAGGATATTGAAAGCCCTTATAATAGTAAGCAGAACTATCTGATTAGTGCATAGAGCCATGTTAACACTGTCAAAGAGGGATCACTGGCGGAGGACGAAACGTTCTTCGGCATCGCTAGCGTGATAAATGGACCGTCAACGCGAAAACGTTCGCATCAATTTTTAGTTATTGGTGCGACAACAACTACCTTGGAAGCAGTTCCGAACAATACATCGGATCTAGAGCCTGAAAATCCCCATCCAGCGAAGCGGCGAAGGACGGCTGAGCGACAGCCACAGAGCCCCATAATCGAACCTACACATGCGCCTAAGCCAATGCCTCTGTTGGATCCTAGCGACGAAGCTTCCCGTCCTAGTACTAGTGACGGTACTATCCCTGGCCCTCTAGGTGCTGACCGCAAAGAAGATGGCACCACAAGCCTAACCCTGCCTCCAACCGACCTCCGCGATATAGAAGATGGCGACGGCGCTTGTGTTCAGGAAGCAGTCGAAGAGCTACTACAGGCAAGAAGATCTATCACTCCTTCCGAAAGACTGCAATTCCAACAAGATGTTGGTCAGGAATCCGATAGGCGTGCGACAAACAGCCAAGACAGCGGTAGCAAAGTTGGGGAGGTCTTTGAAGAGGAGCACAGCCACAACGAGGCAAGCAGCATCCCTCCATCAAGATTGCAACGGCGTAGGCGCAGGACTTGTTCACCCGAGACGGGACGCAAGTCATCGAACATTTCTCTTAGACCATTGGACTACAATACAGTACCTACGAGAGCACCGCAAGGATCAAGGATGAGCCAACCACAAAAAAATTCGAAATCGGAACGACGCGATACCGATAAAGGGCCTCAAACTTGCTTCCAAAGATCAAATACTCCCGGCACGACGGCTGACGATGAAACCAACATCGACTATGAATCCGGCCTTCGGATGTCTTGTCAAATAACCGATCTAACGCTCTCCGCTATTCCCGATGGCTCCTCGGTCGTGACAGCAATATTACGTCCCCATAACTCGAATTGTTCTCTCGACCTGGTTGCCCTGGGTCACAAGGTCCTCGGCGAACAAGTAAAAGTTATCCGCATGACCCAGCTATCGCCGGATGCATGGATGCTGCTGGGATACCGGTGTAATGAAAGAGCAATAGACCTCTGCAATCATCGAAGCTTGAATGTGGAGTGCATGAACAGTTTCCATGCCGACGCTGCTAGTCATGAAATGGACCACTCGGATGACGACGATTGTGATGAAGAGAAAGAAAAGGAGGAGGAATCTACAAAAGATTACAGCCAAAGAACACGCAATTTGTGGCTAGAGTCAGAGGAAGTGCTTTTACTCTCATTGAAGGACAAGCAGGGTATGGAGTGGGGAGAGATATGTAAACGCTTCCCTAGTCGGTCGCCTGGTGCAGTAAAATTGCGCTACTACACATTGCGGAAGAAAGTCTTGTAAGGCTACTGCAATCTTCTCTTGTTTAGATGACTCCAAGTATCCCTACAGTCGCATTTGGTTTCTTAGGCCACACCTCAGGGTGGCCAACCGCGACTACCTCGCTTTAGCTAGTAGTAGATGTGTTGAGAACTTATGCATCTTGTTGAAATTTCGTCAACTTATAGCCTGTTGTATTGATATTTTATTCTGTCACGGTCCTGGAGTCTTTCTCTTGTACCACGTACCACAGTCTCATGTCTCCACTGCTGTACCATGTAGTACACCTCACCGCTGTTCGGCTACATATACTGTTCATAGCAACATACAATAGACCAACGGTTCAATCCTTCAATTCTTCCTGCATATGCGCTGTTTCTACATGGCGACATATTCCGAAGAGGTTGTCGTGCTTCTGTGCCAGTTCTGAGTCCGCCTGCTAGAAGTGCCAGATATGGACCCGCACACCTAGCTCAGAGCAGCTTAACTGTAATCTATCACTGTTGACGCTAGACTTGTGGCTATGTGGCTATGTGTTTATGTAGCTGCGTAGCTATAGGGTTCGTGCCTAAATTAGCTGTTTTCTTTTCGGCCTCCGGATGGCTAACTCCGTGATAGGGATCACTCTCAACCCATAGTTAGAGTCAGAGTCAGACTTTGAGGAGAGGGAGATGCATTCGGTGTTCTTTTATATTAATGGGCGCCGTTCCAAGGATATGTAAAGGCGCAGGGAGACGTGGAAGATATGCTGATGCCAGCAAGAGGAGCGGGTCTGTTCACATCGATGATATTGAAGTTTCGGTCACTTTCGTCCAGGTTCTCCAGGCAGTCGGAAAAGAAGATGTCACTGTCATATTCTGTCATAAACCGGGACATCTGTTACGATATCAATTCAGCCAGCCTATCGTGGCTTATATACCCGCTATCATGCTTAATAGTGCCGGGGAAAAGGTTTCCCTTAGCCGTGGGCCTTAATATCACCTCCGCCAATCGACTCTCGCTCGTCTACAGCGCATGCAGAGCATAGTGCTATTGTACTAGACTGCGTCTCGTTACTGTTACACTACCTGGTTCATGTGCCCCATTTCTCCATATCTGCTGTTGCGCTATTCAGAAAGTACCATTTGTCAGTCTATAGAAAAACGAATAGCGCAGTCTTCTTATTTGATCACTTATTGGGATGATGAGTCGACGCCTAATCCGATTGATATAGAAAGGAAGGTGACAGAGCAGCTGTGTAGCAGTGCAGGCCTATAACAAATTAGACATTGTAACAAAATAAGACAGAAACTTACCATAAATATGCCTTGCCGTAGTTGCGTAGAGGTGCTTCTGCCGGCGAGTGAAAGACTCGAGACAAGAATCGCGCCACACAATTGGATAGACGCTGCAGCTGTGTTCGTAAAGACAACCGTATGCAATAACCGCACATAAGCTTCGTCTCTCGGCTCGGATCCCGAGTTCCTGTGGGTCTCTAGTTGCTTGCGTGAGAGTGCTGAAGACAAAAGCGATGCAGCAGCGAAACGAGCAAGCAGTGCCGACTCGTAAGCAGAAGATACCGTGGTGCCTCTACTCGCGGTTAGACAACTTCGAATACGGATATAGTCCACCTACATAATTGCGGAAACAATGTCCAGTATCGTTGAGACCGCCACCAGGTGTACCACCCATATAACCCAGGGAGGAGAAATGAATATCTGCAGCAATCGGGCGAGCTAAGGCTCCTATTAGTAGGGGAAAAGCTTTCAAGGTAGTCAGAATATCTTACGTTGTTGCTAATGAGAAGTTGGAGATTACACATAATGACTGCGTCAAGCCAGGAGTACATCTCTGTCGAATGGGGTTCAGTCGCAATTGCAACGAGGCCAGTGATACCTAGGCCTATTAAACCAGTACCGAGAACGATTCCTGTAATCTTCTCCCAGCAGTAGTCTTACTCGGAAATGGTGGATTCTGCTCTAAGAAGATAGCTGATATCGAGGTAAGTGAGTGCGCTGCTCAGTATGGGTCCGACTGAGAAACAGATCGCAAGGCTGACTGATACAAAGTGTGTCATATTGACGAGAATCGATGCAGTCCAGAATATGGGGGGCTCCTACCTTTTGTACCTGCTCTGTGTGCAGTCTTAAACAGTACTTGTGGGTTACATCGTCGTGTACCCATTCCTAGTAGTGGAGCCCGGGCAGAGCGAGTGACACGATGAGAGAGTGATCCTGAACAGCTGCATGCATAGCTGTTAGGAGATCCACATAGTCTTGCGGAATTAGGCCTTGCTTACCACTGTGGCTGTAGGTGCCTACATTGAAGGGGCGAGAACTACAGTCTCCAGCGGACACTGGTACTTGCCGCCAAAGTCCGGACCATCGCCTACAGCAACCTGACTAGGATTTGCTCTCTTGCATGAGGTATGTCAGAGTCACAGACGTGTAAGGCGGAAACCTACAGCAATTGAGAACTTGGTGGGCTATACCAGAGAGACCCAGATCTGAAGTTGAGGTTCAGAGTTCGTCATACACGAATACTCTTCGAGGTCTTTACTGGCATGCAGTATACGATGACGTGACGCGGATCTAGTTGGTTACAAGGTGCCAAAAGACTGTTAACTGTTAAACTACTCTCCTGCTGAAGAATGCAGTGGTATGCGATTGAAGGAAATTCTCTTTGTACTTCTTCATCGATGTCTGCTTCCCTTAAACATTTCTGTTAACAGTCACCTTAGACGTCTTTGTGGACCTTCCTTGATACTGATTAAGTAGCTGTGGTACTACTGAACTCTGGATTTGGCAATACAGAGATAGAGTAACCTAGAAGAGCTTGTTAAGCTGAGTTGGGAGGCCTACGTGCGACTTCCGTAGAATTGACTTTTAGACACCTCCTTATTCTTCTCACTCCTTTAAGTCATCCCGTGCTGCCCTGTGCCCAGCTTTAGCTTGGCTAGCTCTTCCGTGTTCGCATAGTTCCATTTGTCGAACTGTTGGACCACTCCTCCCTGCGACCCGTTGTAGTGAATGCATATCCAAAACGCTTTGTCGGCTGATGTGCAGAATAACTGCAAATGACTTCTGCGTAATTGCGATGCGGCCCCTGCTGTAGCTGCCACTCAGCTTTCCTACAACCTGAGTCGCAATATCCGCCACAGTTCCTTGTTCGTCGCGAATCATCGGGCCAATATCACGTCTACGTAAAGGTTGGCGCAAGTATGATGCGTGTTCAATTGCAGTGTTACGATGCGAGTATAAGAAGAAGTAATCGGTTTTTCAATCGATAGTTCAGGGCGAGTAGGTTCGCGACGAGCTAGCTCGGGAATCGTCACTAGGCAGTGTATTGGCAGGCTGTCATCGAGCGACTGATGTACGATATCCTGTTATGCCATACATTTCATCTCGATTGTTATTTCCGCAGTCGTGCGAATTGAAGACGGTTGGCTTGATTGTAGCCCGTATCGTATGTCTCAGCAAAGTTTGTGCCACTGTCATAGAGGACGGTTGATATAATGCGGTGGCAGAAACTCGTAAGCACGATGGAGAGAACGTGAACGTGCAGGATCATACACGCCTGGGAGTCCTGGAGGATGAAAGGCTAAGTCGATACTGTTTGCACTCCCGAATGCCTGTGGGATTACTGCCTTAATTGTGACGTGTTCGGTTCGTATTAACTGTGATTTGCATCACCCACAACCATAGCTAACGCGAAAGCTGGCGTGCCATAGGGATAAACAAGCGTGCCGCCCTGTAGCTCCGCAGACCCGCTGTGGATCTCGAACGCTGCCGTAACGCCTTAGCGACTCTAGTCTCTTAATGGTGGCGGAATCAGGGTATGCTGATGGTCGCGAGAACGCTATGTCCGACTCGGCAACGCTCCTGGTAGGATCTCCTTTTTGCCAAGAGTTGCCAAGCAACAATAAATCAGCACTGTTTTCGCGAAACCCACAACTCCCACCGCTGCACACGCTATTATGGCCACGTCGCCGCCAACAGCATTCTCGAATATCGACGAAAATACCACGCGAATCTCTTCTTGGGTCGAGAAACTACCCCTGACTCCGCCGACAGACGAAGAACGCGGGCTGCTGAAGCGCAAGCGTGCCACTTCAGAGCCTACAGGCGTACACTAGTTTACTGGCATGTCCACAAACCGTAGTGTTAGCCCTAGCAAGCGTCGGCGATAGGACTTAGAAGACTTGCGACCGGAGCAGAGCGTATCGGCTGTTGGGTTAAATGCCCGCCCGCTCATCTTGGGCAGTTCAACCATTCTTAGCCCACCCGGCAGTCGTGTAGGCGCCTCGACGCCGCGACGTAGCAATAGCCCATCGCGCGAGACAATTGCTACTTTGAGAGTAGCATCACCTCCAATAACGACGGAACCACTAGACAAAGTGGAGTCAGAACCTCCTGCGCGGGTCATGGCCGTAGTAGCGCGACTCGAGAATGGACTGGATCAAGGTTGGATACCGGGATGGCTTGAAGTGCGTATCTGCGTGCACCCGCCCAATATCACTGCTGAACTTGGCTAACCTATCTTAGGAGCGACTCAGAGCCGATACAGATATCGGGTTCCAAAGATTCAAGCCTGTTGCATTCAGCAACACTGCCACCCGCGATCTCTCTGACCCTGACCTTGATTCCGCTGCCTGTGCCGAGCTGGAATACACCTTGAGGAAAGTCAAAAAGATTTTAAGAAAGCATTGCATTGCCAAACAAGAGGCCGAGACGAAAACGCATGGTGCGACGATGTAATTAGGCCAATGGTGAGGCTGGCGCTCCGGTTGTACGCAAAGGGCAGACTCTCTTTGCAGAGCGTGTATTTCTACCCTAGCCAAGCCGCTTGAAAGTACTGACCCGCTAACGCGTTTGATGTGGTAGGCAGTCTCAGAACATTGATATCGAGTTCCTCTCGCGCGCCGCCGATGCATCGGGCAAACAGCGCATCCTTGACCGGAAGGCTGATTATACCCTCTCCTACTCGCACGATACGTCACCTTTCGAAGCTCTGTATGCACGCCTTCTCCAGCAGGGAAACCAGTGCGTTAGCCATACAACCGATGCCTTTACCAAAACCACAGCTGTCTTCTCCAGCATGGAGGTTAAGCCCTCCGACGGCGACAAGCTCGAGGCCGAATATCAGCTCAGCATATGGTTGGCGGCGAGTCTGCGCAAGAAAGCGAAACTAGGACGACGTGCGGGGCTACCTGACACGACCTGCCTTGTCGAGCCAGGCTTCACTGTTGTGGGACACGAGCTGTATTTCTATATCGCGTACATGGACTCTGGACAAGGCGAAGCGGTGCATATTCTAGAGTTCGGCAATGCCGCAACTAGTAGTGTGTCGGGCGTCTTCAAACAGCTGAGGATGTGGCGGAACGTCATAGAATACGGCCTTGACGAGGGCCTTGACGGTTTCTGGGGCGGATTTCTGAAGCCTGTGTTGGAAAGATTAGCAGCTGGAGACGAATAGAATGCGGTAGATAAGAGAGGTGTGGATGGCAAGAGGATCGACCCCACAGTCATTGGTCGATTCTGAGTAGGGCGAAAGCGTGCTACAGCCCAAAAATGACTGCTATCCTCCCTGGAAATTGGGTGCCGGGTTGATTTGCAATAGTATCTGATCATCCTCAGCGCAGTTGAAGCTGTTTTGGGCGGGGTACCCTAGGACAAAGGATGTGAGTGGTCGAACCATAAGGGTGGTGTGCGCACTACCATGACTTACGCCAGCATCAGTCATAAGTTTTTTGGCTTCTCGCAGGCTTTCTACACTACGGTAATGCACTGCAGGCGGACTCAGAAAGAGGCCAAGAGGTGGTGGTGAGCCTGCTGGTGGACAAGGGTGCCGACGTCAACGCGCAGGGTGGAGCGTACGGCAACCTACTCCAGACGGCTTTATATGGAGGCCACGAGGCGGTGGTGAGGCTGCTGCGCGACAAAGGTGCTGTCACGTAAGATCAGAGCGCGGGAGATTTCTCGAGGACGCAAGATATTGTAGTTATCAATCTACAACATAACCCTAACCCTAATGCCTTGCCACGCCTCGTCTCGTGCTACGATCCAACACGTGACTACCTCAACATAAGCAGGTAAGTACTTACTAAGCTAATACAATATGCGAAGAGCGCGCAAATATCTAGCCTTCAGCACAACCGCTGCCACGCTCGGTTGGCTAAGTATGGAGCGTGGGCGGCTGCATTGTAGCAGTTTGTGTAGCATAAGCAGCTCGCTTAAAGTGGTCAAGCACGGGAAGAATAAGCGGCAGATCACGTGATCGTTTGCGCGATAGATATAAAGCCACAGGCTGCTCACAGCCTCACGCTAAGGAACATCCTCTTCGGTCAATCCACAAAACGCAATCATGGACATGCAATGGGATAAGGCTACTGAAGACAAAATCATCCAACATTGCTTGCGTTCTAATCCGAACCGAGATGTCATCAGCGAACTCGATGGAGGACTTTCTGTCATCAGGATTTCAGAAGGCGTAGTTGTCAAGTGCGGATTCGGCGTAAGCCAATTCGAGGCCGCGAACCAACAGCGAGCATACGAGATTCTTGATCCCGCTATCGTACGAGTTCCACTAGTCTATCACTTTTTTGCTAATGGGCTCCACGGTTATATCATCATGGAACACATCAACGGCCAACCACTCTCGTCAATAATCAATCCAGATGCTTACTTGGAACCAATGGCGAAGGTGTTGAAGCTCTTCGAACAGGTGCAACGAGCTAGGCCTGGGCCTTTTCATGAGAGTGTCGCTTTTGGTCAGCTATGGTTGGACTACGATCTTATCGCTCCCGCTACCATATCGGACGTCGAACAGTACTACAACAAGAGACAGTTGAAAAACTCAACCCATATCAATCTAGCTGGTTATCCTCTGGTCCTTTGCCATCTCGATATCGCACCCCGAAATATCCTTGTGTTGGAGGATGGCGCTCTTTGTCTTATCGACTGGAATTCCGCTGGCTTTTATCCGAGACTGTTTGAACGGACCACTTTAGAAATCAATATACGAAAAGAAGGTGACTGGAACACCAAACTCCTGGGGCTATTAGATGAGCTTGACGAGGGCGAGAAGGCTCAAGTCCGGCTGCTAGAACAAGCCTACTATCTTGGGCAGAGATATACATAGTAAGCATATGGTTATATCCAAGGAGCATATTTTGCTAATCAAACTAGCCGAACACATGAATTCAAGCCTCAACCGCCGCCTGGGATGAAACCACCAAAGAAGAGTACAAGAGTGGCTGCCTTAAGGAAGAGAGAACAAGCAGGAACAAACAGTGAACGAGAGGAAGGATTGAAGAAAGACACAAATTAGCGGACACAGAAGAACAACCGCCTTAGATCAAGCTTGCTGAACAACCCCGTGTCCTTCGCTCAAAACATGTATGTTCAACAAACGCTTCGCTCCAGCATTACATCAATCCTCCGGCTATTCATTCTCATCCTCATCCTCATCCTCATCTTCGTCTGGGGTAAACCAATCGTTCCACCAATCCGTATAGTTCTGAAATTGTCCTTGACGGATAGGGCTGTTTGGTCTCTCAGCGCCGGATCGAGAATACCACGTTCCGAACACGCCCCAAGCATGGTCTGGTACCTCAGCATTCAGGGAGAATCTCTCAGTATCGCCTGCTATCCTACACAGGAGTACGTAACTCCATTGAGTTAGCAATAAGTGGCAAAGATTAGACCAGCGAGAATGAACATACTTCCAATAGTGACATCCAGAGCCACCAGCCGAGAAGAGGTATTGGTGAAGATTCCAGTCATTTCGAATCGCTCTATACAGAGTCATGACCTGTACTGGCGCACCGAGCTCATAATCAACAGACTTAATCTCTGAACTCGAATGCTGGTAATTCACCAGCTTCCACTGAAGCTGGCCCCGTCTATCCCCATCATCAGTTCTCATGTCGAGTTGGACTGCCCCACCACTGTTAAGGATCAAGAGAATGGTGACATGGTTGTCACTGTGCACAGAACCCGCCCAGGCCCCGGTGGTATGGATGGTAACGCGCATTTTCGTGAATGTTGAGGTGTTGTTGTCAAAATACTCTCGGTTCTGTTCTGCAAGCGCGACAATATGGCTTATGCTAGCTGGTGAAGCGCTCGCAATGGGTGGGGGATAGATGATGGGCGCATACCCGCCTGGATTACTGCCAGATGGACCAGTTCCAGTTGGGGCCAAGGTCGATGAGTAGGTGATTGGCGTAGACGTATATTGGATCTGGTAGGCCATGGTCACAGTCTAGGCTTCTATGGGGTCTTGAGGATGAGCGTGGTTTAGGTATGAGGGGGTAGCGACAATGAGAGTGAAAGGGCTGTTTATATTCTCCACTTTAAGCCCATCGCGTAAGGAGACCAGCGCTCCTTACAAGACAGGAGCAGACGAGACTAAATGGGCCGGAACGGGACCAAACGCGACCACTGGTGACATCGGGAAAAGCCTGCCCTAAGCGACACGAAGGTTAAGGTAGGGATAAAAACTAAGTAGCGTATGCAAAGCGGAAGCCGCAAATTCATGAGAGTGTATAATGGTATGCCTGTCGCTTGAGGTAGCATGCGAAATGCACGTGTTCAAACAAGGGGTCCAGGCGCAACAACCCTATGCTCAACCCTACGCTCAACAGACATTCTGTGAGCATCGGCAGATGAGAAGTGTTTACGCACCAAGAACTCTACACGGCGATAACTAGAAACCTGTCAACGGCTAAAGAACAAGTGCAGGAGAAGTTTGCTTGGCGCAGTGCCCAAAAACAAAGAGATCTCGTCGAACCAGCTAGCTATCCGTCTCCGAGCCGTGAAGAGTTTCCAATCTGTATGCAGGTGTGTCAATGTGGTTACGGGGAACGCAGCTGCCCGTGCGCCGTCACGCGTCCGACTGGGTGCGTCTTGCCCAATCCCATCTCGTAAGGCACGAGATAAAGGTTATGGAGGGCCCAAATCCGCGAATGGAATAGTGCACACTAGGTACAGCCCAGTTATCAACCAATCATGTTATGAGCTCATGTGATGATGATGTACTAGCTCGCTCGGCTAGGGTCATGCATGACTTAGGCGCTTCTTGGCTTTCTGCAGGCCTGCAAAACCTTGATGACTATCCAGTTGAGGACCAATCGGCTTAATGTTACGCACTACAGTATGGCTGAGAACCCATGGTGTGATGGTGCGGATCGGAGTCGGAGAGGAACCCACGTTCCAGCTGCATTTAGGCCAGCGTCGACGGCATGCACCCCGCTATCATAGTTTTTGCACGTGAGCCCGAACGCCTCCACAATTCTAGGCATCAATTCCGTTGGCGCCTCCAAACGCCTTCGCAGAGCACCCTGAGTGGGTGTTGCGCGAAGTCGTGGACCGGGAGTGGTTTTGCATCGCGCTCGATGCTGTGCGTAACCATGGCTCATTGGAAGCAAACGGCCGCTCAACCAAGATTACTTAGCGACGCCCTTATTCTCGCAAATGAGATGGAGGCGGCCAAATAATTAACAAAGTGCGTCATAGTAGGTGTTGACTGACGTGGTTAGAGCTGTCCACGTGACATTCGGCCCGCGATGGGGGGGCAGCTTTCTTGACGAGGGGCACGAGATCCTTCCAAACCCTCTGACGTTGGGCTTCTCCTAGACAACACACCCTTCCACTCTACGCTCGTTGCTTTCAAGCCAGTCTTACAGTGCATTATCTATCGCAACGCTCTTCGCAGTTTTACTCGTAAAGCTACTCACCGGTATTATTCCCATTCATCTCAGATGAAGATCGGCTGATCGTCCTGTCTATGGCTAACGTGCGTTGCGCAAAATGTAGCTCCCATTCCCCGACCGACCTAATCGATTTCGCATCGAACACCAGCGCCCTTTGTCGTCGAGACAATACAAGCCCCGCTGCTCAAGCTTGGCGCGTGTTCCCATGACACGTCCGACTGGGGCGAGTCTTGGCCAATCATATCTCGTAAGGCACGAAATAGGGGTAATGGAGGGTTGTTGTCCCGCGATGCTGCCACGGCGACTGACCATCCGCGGTGGCGTGCACGTCGCTTACGATAACATGTGAAATGCACCGGCAGGTAAGGTGTAAGACGAGGCCAGCAGGTAAGGCGTGATGGGGGTAGCTGCTGCCTTTATGGGCGCATGGCTCGAGGCATCGCGAACTACAACCTCGCGGTTGCCAGAAAATCGCACCAAACCCCGTTGCGCCCGTAGAGAGCGTCGGCGCGTCGTCGACCACAGTTATCAGTAGTTAAGTCGTGCTTCAAAAAATATCATTGCGGAGAACACCCCGTGGAATAGGGTCAGGTTTGCAGGTGTGCTGTGCTAGGCTGGGCTGAGCTGAACACGATTTTAGGGCTCAGAACCTTACCTGAGATATACGCCGTCCCCTACTCCAACCTCAATGCCCAGCTCTCATCCCCATTATCTCTCAGACTACGATTGCCTTGCTCACCAGCTCTTGAAATGATAATGACTACTCCAGCTTGGCGTGTACTTCCGACAATGAGGATCTGAGCACCCCGATATTGGTCATAGCCTTTTGTTTTGGAGCTGATGGGGCGAAGGGTAGGTACACGGCGCTGGGAATCACTGGAAGCGAATCCTGTGTAGCGGAGGGTGCTTTGGTCAACTAAGGCAGCGGAGTAGCTAGGTTTGTCTGAACGCCGTAGTTTGCAAATCCGATCAGCTGCGACGGATTTCAGCTACCTAGGTTGCGGATAAGGTGGATCGCGTTTTAAATCGATTACGGTAGCTCTAAAGCCATTGCAACACCTAACCTAATTGCTATATTATACTATAATATCTCGCAAATGAGATGGGAGCGGCCAACCAATAGCTACTGAGGTGCACGACGTGCGTCATAACAGATGCTGATATAATCAAAGCTTGCATGTGACATTGGACCCTTGATAGCGGGGCAGCTTCTGATGAGGGGCACGACGAGATCTTTCCAAATAATTTAGTGTTGGGCCTCTACACCAACATACATTCTCCTACAAGCGGCTCTATTCGCGAAGCCACCCACAGGTATACTTGAAGTCATCTAAGGTAAACACTGGCTGAACGTCCTATATACAACCCTGTTGTGCTAACATGTCGCTGCCCAATCTGTAGCTCCTATTCCATCCCGACTTGATCGACTTCCCATCGACCCTCCGCAGCCTCTGCTATCACGACAATACAACCCCACGTATAAACTCTATCGGTGGCTTACAGCAAAGTGATAGCGAAGGAAGCCGCTTCCTCTGTCATACCAAGGCGACCAAACCGTACGCCCCAAACTATCGACACATACAATAAGCATCACAACCCCTAGAGGTCAGCTCAAATATCCATCGCGCATACTTCGAACCAAAGAAGCAGCTAGTCGCTCGAATGCCCGACAACGATGTAGGATGGATCTCACGCCCTTTCCGATGGATGCTTATCCTAATGCGAACAATTCTAGGCAGAACAAACACAAAATGGGGAGTTTGAATCCATCGACTTCCACCTTTTCAAGCCAGTGGATTATCCGAGGAAGATGTCATGGAAGAAGACAAAGACGGGAGTATTTGGGCGCGTAGCTATAGGTAACCCTACGCTGACTAACCTGGAGACGGACGAAGACGGGAATGACGTGACTCTCGAAGCGGGGTGGATAGTGGTTGTGGACTCGATGGAATTCAAATTGGTCCGTAGTTAGAAAGCATTTTCCCAAATCCAACGGCCAGTATGATAATCTAACATCACGGCCAACATGCAATCGCCACTGCTATCCATGCCACTTGGATAAAAAACACGCACGGCGCTAGTGCATGTTGTCATCCCTCCCTCCTCTTCCTCTTTCCTAAGATTGCTACTTTTCATACCATTGAAGAGGCACTCGCCCAGTAAGGACCTTAGGTCTTCGACTGATTCTAGCTTTGCCAGGCTCTGCAAAATGACCTTCCCAGCTGATGAACCTAATGAAATCTCTAGCTTGAAATCTCTGCCTCTTTGCACAATGTACAAACTTATAGCAGAAGTGAGTCTAATAGGTCCCGTGTCTTCTCTGTTTTCTTCCAAACGTCTTGTGATACTCGTGTCCATCCATTCAAGCAGGTGGTGTGAAAGAATGTTCTCTAGGTTGTCTAAGCGAGCTACCGAAGCCTTCCCTTGATACACAGACCCCATTGATGAATGGGGACCAGGTGATTCGAGAGGGAGGCTTGAGCCGACCATTGATGACCTCGGAGTTGATACGCCAGCTTGCCTAGTTGGGTTATGATTCGCACCAGAAGCGGAACCTAGCTGGGTGCTGGGACTGTCAGTATTTCGCCTGCCTTGTTTTGGAACTACTGGTTGCCCGTTGAGAGTCCCCATTAGCAAGATGTCCGAATCTGAGGCATCCAGTGGCCATTTATCTCGAGAATTCGCGTCAGGATGCAAGGAAGGCCCTTCAGCAGAGACATGCGGATGTCTCACGACCTCCTCTTGATGTATTCTTGACGCACAGAATTGGTTGTATTCTTCTCCAGGCGGGCGGTTCGCTGCGGATAACCTTGGGACTTTCGACTGCTCGTAGGGATACGTGTTGTGCTGTCGCCTTTTGTTTGCCCAATATATCGGCGTAGGCATGATGTTGGCGGCATCTGTCATCAATAAAATTAGTGCCACATGCTGATGTACCAGGGTTTTACCTACTCTTCCCCGCTTGATTGAGTTCGATAGCGAGTTGGTGAAATGGCTTCGAAATTTCAGGAACTCCGGTCGCCTCTAATCGTTGAATGATTTGAGCACGTGTCTTCCCCTTCTTAGGCATCTTGCGTTCCCATCTGGAATCATGGTTAGTTTATGATGAGACGCAGTTCATCTACTTACACTGAGTTTCCGATTCCAAGAGGAAGGAAAAAGAGAGCACCCAACCCTCCTAGCTCGTGCGCTATGTAAGTATATCTGCTTCCAGCATCTATGTAGCCTTCGACTATTTGCTCGGCTTCGAATGAACTTTTAGTCAATAGACCGATACCTCGCAGAGCCTGACTCAGCGATGCTGCTGAATGTCCCTGGCCACTGAGGTTGAAGACGACCACACGAGCGAATCTACGAAGTATTTTGTGGTGTATCTCGGCGCCATCAAGTGCAAAGCAGAGAAAAAGGCCATAGTTCACTGGTTGGTCGAGAAAAAGTCTCTGCTCCTCTGTGATAGCTCTTTGGATGTTGGGATTCCAGAAATCGATTTCACGCTTCTGAACTTTTTCGAGGAAAGCTTGTATGTCCTGATACTCTTGGATCTTAGGGCGACCAATCCCTGATATGGTTACCTCAGAGATCTGAGAACTCGACTGAGGGGTGCTGTTTGACTGAGGGGTGCTGGTTGACTGAGGGGTGCTGGTCGACTGAGGGGTGCTGTTTGACTGAGGGGTGCTGTTCGACTGAGGGGTGCTAGTTGACTGAGGGGTGCTGTTCGACTGAGGGGTGCTGGTTGACTGAGAGGTGCTGTTCGACTGAGGGGTGCTGGTCGACTGAGGGGTGCTGGTCGACTGAGGGGTGCTAGTTGACTGAGGGGTGCTGTTCGACTGAGGGGTGCTGGTTGACTGAGGGGTGCTGTTCGACTGAGGGGTGCTGGTTGACTGAGTTGTGCTGTTAGAC
>Ga0265797_10005419_pt1 | contig 18631 bp, 22 predicted proteins | sample P2T30metagenome_FD_192433 | JGI IMG/M metagenome (GOLD analysis project Ga0265797, IMG submission 192433) | Plant litter microbial communities from East Loma Ridge, Irvine, California - P2 T30 | ecosystem: Environmental > Terrestrial > Plant litter > Unclassified | place: USA: California... | reverse complement strand
GACTTAACTCTAGACCTGTACCTCCTTTTTCAGACTATTGGGTTGATGGAAAAGAAAATGTTGCCCTCGCTAGGAGCTGTAGTCACCTGACTGCCCTTCGGATGAGTACCATTGGGCCACACGATAGACCCTCCATTGTCCCCAGAAACTTCCAAGCGATAGCCAGCAAACGGATCACCAAAGACAGTGCTGAGGTCGTACCAAACCGTGGCTCCGTCAAGATTATACGCGAAGATTTGTTGGGGAGCTCCCGAATAAAGGCCGTCCGCAGTCTTGGTCACTTTGATGGCGATGCCTCCAGACTTCTCGTCGCGGCGCATCGGTTCCCAGTAAATGCCACCTACACTGCTTAGCGAAAGAAAAAGGGTCCGTTGGACTTGGCGTACTCACCTGCTTTGATGTTTTGTCGAGGACCCACTGACCCACCCACTGACCAGACGTATATCGGGTATGGTGAACTGTTGACCACGACAGCGATGCCGGCAGCAGCGACCGAGGCCGCCCATGTGAGCAGTATCGGTATGGTGTAACGCATCATGGGCGATGTATTCAAGACGAGCATAGTGGAAGCGGCCACTCTATCATTGGCTTCAGAACAAGGAGAGTGATGCGTGCAGGAAGAATTAGTTTGCATTACGGCATCCGGCGCACTATTTGTACCTTCTCTTCGCTGCCTCTACGACTACACTGCATTGCAAGATGTCCTTCCTAATGCGTCATTCTCTAAAATACCTCGCATTACGAAGCCGTATCCGAAAGAAGAAACTACCGTATCTCACGCCATGAAGCCCCGCTGCGTACACATCTCCCGTCTAGAGTGCGATGCCAACGTTGTACGGCAGAATCCAGCAAACCCGCAAATGGTGGCGCTGTACCCTCTTCGGACAATTCCAATACCCCGATATATTTTGCCGTTGGCGGCGCTCCGGGTAATAATGGTATACTTACTCAACACAATCCGCATAGGTATTCTCATCCGCTAGCCGAATAGTGGAAAATAGTGTATCCACAAGGTGATCGTACGTCTACTATAAGACCTTTAGGCTGAATCAACTGCCCCATGTAATTTCTTATTGAAGAATGTCAGCGAGTAGAGTAGAAACACAGCTATATACATGACGGAAATAATAGTCAACACCTCCATATCAGATACGAGATGCGGTAAGATCACATGCTTAGGCGTTCGGCTTAGTCGTACAAGGCTCTAGGGGCCATACTGAAGATTCGGCATCGAAACATCATACATATAACTAGACACGAATAAAAGCTCGGTAGGGCTATCGACGGATCAAGTGAGCGACGATTTGCTGAACAATCTTGAGCGTGCACAGGCATATCGCGTTCAATGCGTGCAGCGCTCCCCCATTGAAACACCATTACAGGTACGCAGTTCGCCCGAGTATAAAAGACAAGTCGATTAAACCTGACAGAGAGAAACAGTCTACCATGTCACGTGGTTGAATACACTCGGGATACATGAGTTTCAAGCTTTTCAGGCATGGATGAATAGTGATTAACCGCAATATCTACGGCATAGACTCCACATGGGAACCGAACGCCTTCCCCACACAGTTTCATGCCTTGTCTTGCAGTTCCCGCCAGGACCCATCATACAATACATATCAACAAACATATACCCGGACCCGTCGTCATGTTCTTCTTCTAGCACTTTGTGCTCTTGGCATCCTCCAAGTTCTTCTGATTTTGCTTGGTGCCGTCCTGTACCTCCTGAACCAATGTCTTCAGAGTCGCGTCATCAGTCGCCGCCGTTCCCTTCAAGCCCGTAACCTGCGTCATCTCCTTGACTTGCGCGCCGGCGACAATATCGAGACCAGCAGCCGCCGGGCTGTTGATTTCCTTTGCCAGTTTCTGGTTCTTGGCCCGGATATCGATGCCCTTTTGCTGGATGGCGAGGACTGAGGTCTGTGTAGCGTTGAACTCGGCGGTTCCGACTTGCTTCTGCAGGGTCTGGATACTGAAGCAGGGGTTAGTGGTGGGTAAAGAAGGAAAAACAATAAAGTTGCGGGATCTTGCGTACCCTTTGAGTTCTTGGGCCTGGATGTCGAGGTTGGCTTTAATGCCGTCCACGAGTTGAGCACGGGCGGCAGTGCAGCCGGCGCCTGTCACGGTGCCGTTGCCAGCAGCAGGGGCGGAGTCGCAGCTAGGGGCAGCTGGAGCGGCAATAGCGACGGCAATGAGTGCGAGGATGGCAAAGGTCTTCATAATGGTGGATGAGAGGTTGGAGTTGGAGTAAAATGGATTAAGATTTAGGACAAGTGGTTTATCAAAAAATGGGACAGAGAAGCGAAAGGGCTCACACCAGGTGACAAGTAGCGATCGGGATTGAGATTGAAATTATGTTGAGATTATTTTTTAAAATACGTACTGACGATCTCCCATACCTTTATACTGTGGTGGCGTCGTGGTTCCCCAATCGCTTCCTCTCCGACAGCTGTCGGACCGACAAGACACACTGTATACAGACAAACTTTGGCAGGTCAGTGCAGGTCAGCATGCTCTTACAGTCTGTACCTCAGTAGAAGAACACTCTACATACCAGCCCCTTGCGAAGCGTGGGATTCCTACTGGCAGAAACCAGTAATCTGACCACACTGATACGAGTCGTCTGCCCGAAATACTTGCCTCGGACCTGGGTTTCCTAGAAACTTTGCCTCATGCGGGCATAGCTCGTCGGATTTGGTTCGCGCCAGCAAACGGTCAAATATCATTAGAGACGGCCGTGAGACTTGAAAGGGGCGTTTCGCGTTGCAGATCTGGGGACGAAACGAATCGGTCCGCCTCGGCTTGTCAAAGCTTGAAGCTTTCAAACAGGGGCTTGGCGTGTCGGGAACCTGGGGGGCGAACTACTGGGTACGTCATTTCGCATCAGGTTAACAAAGCCTGTCACATTTGCTGTGTTGTTTTTTTGGGAGTGAGCTGTTAAGCTAGTGATTGCAATGTGAAATTTGGTATAGTGTACGAATGACTTGGAGGGTGTTTGATAATTGCTGTTGGCTTACTAAATGTTTGCGACGATAACCACTCTGGTCGCAATGACCCTGCCACACTGTCATTTCTCTCGGCCGATTTAGGGAACCTGTAGTACACTGAAATAAAAAGGACCCCTGAATAAAGAAAGGTAGCTAGCCTACTAATCCATGCGCAAAATCTGAGGCAAAAGAGGCGCTTTATAAGATGTGATCAGCCTTGACTGCTTTTTTATATTGGTGTTACTATAATACCGCGTTGTGAAAATTTGCTGTTGAGCATCGATATCACTTGCAAAACAATACAATGTGATCAGATGGTAGCTAAATCTACAAGATCCTTGGAGTTTTGATATAATCATCAGGCATCTGTGCCCAAGGGCCGAAACTCTGACCACCGATGCGGTCCATCTTCTCGGGAAAAAAAAAACTTCACGGCACTTGAACAGACATACCGCAAGTTGGCACATATAGGGGAACATTCTAGGGCCGCACTAGCGCGGGTGACAACTCTCACCAGCCTCAGTAGATCTGCTGTTTCGAGATGCTTGCGTACCGGAACGATAGTAACCGGCTATTACAAGTAGGGACTACCCTAGCACTATAGATGCCTTGACTCAGTCTCTCGAATTTATAAAGGCGATGCTGGTTTTGCAACAAACTGTGCCAGGGGAAGGGCTGCAGTTTCATACTTGACTGACCTTCCTGCAATAGGGCAGGGGTGAGGGGAACCACGGTTTCATATCTAATTTAATCTCGTAGTGAGTAAGGGTGTAACTGCAGCGCTGCTGGTGGCAATACGAGAAAGACTGTGGCATTGTATCTGGCATGGTACTGCTGTACCCCAATAGGAGAGCTCTAGCTTTTACATCCAGCCTATCCTTGCTAGCTCATGCTATCTCTGCAAAAGCATCAAGAAATTATTAAAAGTCACACAAATCTTTCACTCTTATATACTTCCCCCTCCCCTAGGCTCGTAACATGTGACGAACAGCCACCTGGTTTGTGCTTAGTAAGTCTGAGAGTATCACTGTAAATAAACAAAGTGGTATTCCAAGACGGTGTAAAGGCCTCATGTCTTATAGGTAGCGGACCGGGCAATTGAAAACTGAAGAATTACCAATATTTAGTAGCCTTGAAGCGTAGTGTATGGGGCTAACGGCCTTGCTATAGGTGTAATACGAGTAGGAACATTCCATAGATAAGGTGTCATGGACCAATCTGTCCACGAGTCACTCCAAGCGGAGAGACGCCAAGTGTTACTTGTAGAGAAGCTTGCATTCATTCCGGATGTGCTACGCTCTACCTAGCTCGGGAGGATAACATGGAAGGCTTGCACAGGCCATACAGTAATTCTTAACAAGAAGAAAAAGGCCCTTTGGCCATGCCAAGCCGGTGGTTAGTGTAGCGTAGAACCTGAGATCTAGACTGCTCGATCTTAGTCGATTACAGTCTGACTGAGCGCTACAATGCCGAAACGTCACCTTAGCTTAGAAGGACTATAAGCTTAAAATTATGGCTACTACTATCACCGAACACACAATCATAAGCTCGGTAAATTGAAGGAGCAGCTGGATTGTATACCTACGCAATTATGGAGGGATGTTTGCATATACCACTAATCACTGGAACTTGAGTTGTTTGGCAGTCTCAGGAGAATTCCTTGATTTTTGGAAAGGAGCTGCTAGAGAAAAAATGGCATTGCAATTATATCAGAACTCTCAATAACATCCCACTTTCTAGCCCTTTAACAACAACCAAATTGTTGAGCAGAGAAGTTTTCAAAACTTAAAAGCAGGTGGAGTCACCAGCACCAATTTTCCTGCACTCTTTGAAAAAGGCAGTTCCATCAATGGTACCGCTATTAGCAACCACCTAGACATGTCATGAGTATTACTGTACACCGGTAATAAGGGAGTTGAAAATGGAAATCTTACGTAGGTACCAGGGAATTTGGCACCAGCTTCGCCTTGGGCTTTGGGTTTGTTCTCTGGTAATGTGTAAGACTGATGTACGGCAGGTTGGAGACCAAAATACTAAAGGGCTACAAACCAAGATGCCATCTCCCAAAATTAGTCTCAACCACCTGAGCGGTAGTAACAGGATCAATACTTCCACCAGTGACTCCCTGACAAGCGCAGTGCACTCATTGCTGGCGCTTGACGAGGTTGTTTGAGGTATCAACAGAGTCTCCAGGAAGGGGAGCTACGGCTCTCATCTGGGAGAGAAACGCCACAGCGAGAACGACGGTGGTAGCAGAGAATTGCATGTTGATGATGATGGGTAGTCGAGGACGGCAATTGAAGAGTTGGAGAAGAGTGGCTTCTATGGAAGCTGGAGTTGGAAGTAAGTAAACGTGTGAGGTAGTGATTTTGCAGAGCCAGAGTAGCCTTCTTAACATGTCTTGTTGCTCTCATAATAACACAGTTGTAAAAAATCCTTCCGGGTGTTGGCCGAGTTGCCAGAGCCAGTCTGATCTAACTCTAGCGGAACCAAAGTAGCCCGTGTAATTCAGCCTGGTCTCATATGATGTTTTCTTCGATTTCTAGGGGTGTTAGTACGTGGTGGTCAGCGCACATGCCTAGAAGTTGCGAGAAGTACAGGTAAAGATTTAGGATGGTTTGAATCCGGAAGTCCTATGCGCGTGAACTAACTTGATAGGTGTATTGGATGGATTGATGGACTGTCCAGCCTTCACAAGTGTACATCTTTTCTTACAAATTACCCACTATGTACCGCAATTTCTTACGCAATAATTTGCGCTTGTGGACTAAAACGATCTTAGAGGGCAGAACTCAGTGCATTGATGCAACCTCGACAATGAATTACAGATCGAGAACTCTGTTCTAGGAGACGGACAAGGGTCTTATAGCTGTTATACATGTTGATAGATATGAAGGAACATTGATAGGGTTCGGGTACAGTCCTTGACCTGCGCTGCTCTTGTGACGTCAACTACGACCGAATTATCAAGTTCAGTGCCGCCGAGCAAGGGCTTCAACGCCGTCGGATCTCCACCTTGACCACGACCGAGAACGCGGACGAGAAGAAGATTGAGTTGAAGACGGGCCAAGCCGAGAGTGTCTGTCTACGTTGTGCTCACAGTTTGGATTGTTTGTAGGTGTTGACGGAGCGGTCAGCACGGCACTTGTTGTGTGTGACCAGCTCAGTCGCCAACCGACACGACGGCAAGCCTGTCGAATATTATACTTGGGAAATATATTGCATGCAGTGCAGCTGCTTATGCAGTCTTTCTTAACGTAGCTAACAACTGCTATGGGAGGGTATGTAATCACCAAAGCAGCTTTTATAGTTGCTATTTGAATAAAAGCTGGCTCTTTGAACAACAATAAACTATTCTATAGGGTTAGCCTCGCCCCAATGGAAAGGGATCGAAAATAGAAGGGTAAACGAGACAGTGCAGAGGCGACGTTGAAAACTGGGCAGAGAATGTTGAGGATGTTGCACAGGTTCCAGAACAACGAGGGTAGACAGGACGCTTGCGCTGCTTGCAGCTTTTCTCGGAATCAGTTCCATGTGTGAAGTGACGTGCTAATGAGAGGGATGAAAAGCACGTGGATGACACCTTGGCGTTTGCAGCCAAGGCATAAAATTGGACAGGACATTAGGGGTGGATGCTTGCCTTCCATAATGCGCTACGCACTCGATATTAAATCTTCACTACCGATCGAAAATGACCGTCGGCTGCGACTCCCAAACATGGGCGAACCTAGAGTAGTTTGCACCACCGCCTTCTCTGGACTAAGAATTCGACGTTGAAGCGGATAAAATGAGTTTTACGGCAGCGAACAAGGGAGCCCGGCATTAATTCCACCGCAACTAGAGCGCCTGATCTATTGTACCAAGAACGTCTCTCTAGCGAAAACATATAGCTCGTATACTTAATTCTGGGAACATTTCGTGCTAAAATAGACGCAAAGGCAGTTGTTGTTGAAGCGGATATATCCGGATAGTCAATTTGCGCTACGGCTTCTCAACACAGGAGCTTGGAGTTTGCTTTTATCAGGCGCTGTTGTGATCTGCATCTAGTTCAGAGATGCGCATACTGGCCTATTCAATTCGGCCTCAATGCTTCTGGTCCAGGCTCGCATGGAACGCATGGAACGCATGGAAGACGCCCTCGTGGTGATTGACACAATTAGAACATGTTTTGACGCCAAGTCCTTGGCGTACCAAAGTGAAGACCACCGCTTACCTGATTTGTCAAAGCTCCATCGCGCACTTTCACTTTACGAAGGAGCTCGGTTCTTTTATTCAACAAGTTAGGTCAAATTAGGTTTAGAGTTGTAAGCTAAAAAGAAACAAGCTCATATGTGCTTTATTTCTCTTGTCTACAGTCGAGGGTTTGGTCTCTTCTGATAAAGACTGTGGTACGCTACAAGGCTGTTAGATGCCCAATGACATGACGGTTGGTTGGCAGTTGCTCCAGAAACAAGGTAGAGATTCTTATCCGCGTATAGAACTGTGGACTTCCCATTGATTGGGAGCGATATAAATACTCAGTATCTTGGGTTGTATCAGATTAATGCTGTCAAGATTATTGTATAGCACTGCTAAGACAACGTCTTACCGCCGAGCTTATGGATGCTGAGACTATAGCTCACTGCCACCTAACAACAGATTGCTTGCAGATGTATATAAATGGCAAGCTGCAGTAAAAAGTAAATCAATACAACTACTACATTCTTTTCTTCAACAGTCCTTTCTCAATAAACCATCAGCTACCACAACCAAGCAAACGATCATTCAAATCACTTCAACATGCTTGTCAAGGTCATTATACCCTCGAGTAAAGCAGAGAATGAAATCGATCTAACATGTCTACAGTCCATTCTCGCCACTGCTGCGCTTGCTACAGCAGCTGCTGCAGGCGCTACATGCGGCAAGGTCGTCTACACCCAGGCCGAGTTGAACAGCTGCAGGTCGAATGCTTGCGCATACGACAACCGCAAAGGTCCAGGTGGATACCCACATGCCTATTCCAACTTTGAGGGTTTCAAGTGGACGGTTGCGACGACGAGCTACACCCTATACAACTACCCAATGGGAAAAGGTGGTGCCTACAATGGTGGTAAGTAAAGCTTTTGTTGTTCCCTTTGTGTTTTCTTGCTACCTAGACATTGAGAAAAGCGCCATGTTACCCTATTAAGATGTACTTGTTCGAGATTCATGCTAACAATCTTTACAGGTGCACCAGGAACAGACCGTTGTGTAATCGGTTACAACCCAAAGACCACCTCGTGCATTCTTGTTGGTGCTATTACCCACACGGGTGCCACTGGCAACGGCTTTCGTCAATGCACGGCCAACAGCTCTTAAGCTGTTAGATATCTATGACCTAGTCAGGGCGGCGACTATCTTAGGGAGATAGCATGATATGATCACAGTTTGGGGGAGGATTGTGGGGAGTTGGTTGATAGTGGTAGGGGTAGTGGTGTGGAAGATTGGGTGGTGGCAGGAAGGCTGTAGAGGGTATGTGATAGGTTGTTGTTGCTGTTATGGAACTCTTGTACATACATTATAAGTAGTTAATTCTACTTTTCTATTCTTTTACCTCTGTCCTGTTGTTTCTCCCTTATCAAGATTACGTAATCTAAATAAGGAAAGCATACCAGTCCCTATATCGTAAAAGAACTCGGGAGAATATAGTCGAAGAACCCTTGGACGTAGGGAAATCGTGAGGGAAGCTTATAACAAATATTATAAGTATATGTCACAGCAATTGTTTAATCTAATATCATATACAAAGCAGCATATCATATTCCAGGAACATTAGGAATAAAATGTATGTAGATTTTCAGGCATTTTAGTTAGAGAAATTTGTATCTCTGCTAGTTTTCAATGTTCATAACAGAATACATACATTGAGGTTTATTGGGACCTTGGAAACATAAAAGTACATGTTGATATTTTATCCAAAAACAATTTCTTTTAGTCTTTGAGTAGAAGAAGGAATGAAAAGGCACAGTTAGATTATACTTTTGATGGGGCTGTATATTCTAGCAAATTGAGAACTCTCTCATCCAACTTGACGCGGATTTTATGATTTCTAGTTCAAGGATAGGAAGAGATAAGAAGCAGCCGTGAAGTATATATGTTTCTCCTTTGCAATGTAGGTAATTGTACGATAGAATTGATTTTGGATAAGAAAGACCCGACTTGGGAGGAGAGATATTCATATGCGAATGCGGACCAAGGTCTTGTCACATGCAAGTACCTACTCGCGGATAGACTTCAACAGAAAAAATGAAGGTACCTAAACTGGCTAGCTGTCATGGGCTCACTCTGAGCAAGGTTTTGGAGACTGGCATATATACGGTCTATTAAGTCCTATTTACACTAAAGCACATTACCACGTCATTATTAGAATCTCAAACTCACGCGTACATGTAGCACATGGGTCCCTCAATCGTGCTCATCAAGTCCGCTATCTTCACAGGCGGGCTTCCAGCATATCCGAGATCGACGATAGTCTGGAGCGTTGTGTTGGCGGAAGGAGGATTGTTCAGGAAAGTCTGAGTACCCGAAATTCCCGCACCGCTGGTACGTGTCTTGCTGTCCAAAGCCTGCCAGATCCACCAGGTACGGTCAATCATACCGTGGTGAAGGTAGAAGAGAGGGTCACCGGGGGAGACGAAGAAATCGCGGCCTGGGTCACCGCCCATGGCGTAATGACCACCGCCGTGGACACCAAGATCCTGGGTCCCTGGCCAACCCTGCATGGTCATCTGAAAGTTCCAGATGTCCTTGTTGTCAATGATCAGACTGGCGACAAGGGGCGCGGTCGCCCACTTTTGGATGGTGTAGTCGGTCAAGTCGCGCTTCAGGCACCTTGGGTTGTAGCCTAGGCCATCGCCATTGGCGATTGTGGTTCCGTTGGCTAGATTCAGGGAAGTTGGGCCGAGGTTTACCTCTTTTGGTTCTAGGTCAGTAGTTTTCTGGAAAACGTTTGCCATGGGTCGACTTACTCATGTTCTTGAATGGGCCGCTCTTGACGCAACCACCACCGGTCCCATGTGGAATTCGGATCTCTGGTGGTCCAGTGTTGATGATGACAACATCTCCTTGGCCTGCAACAACCTCTCCATTTCCAGACATGGAGTAAGCTGAGCCATCGAGCATAGCTGAGTTCTCAAGGCCAGTAACGGCGGTCTTGGCCCAGTTCCAATATGGCTGGTAACCCTTGTAGCCGCACTCGTTGCGCAGCGCCTGCTCGTATTGCCAGGTGAAGTAGCGGTGCCATGCCAGGAAGTTGCCCGTGTAGTGAATGTTCAGGGTCGAGAGGATATGGTTGCCCACGAAATCATCGAACCGTGACTTTGCTCCGGGCATGACGGAAGCAGGAGTCTTAGCCGGCTTTGACTGGAGACAAAGCACAGCATCGGTGTAGGCTTTGCGTTCGGCCTTTGAAAGAGCGCTCCATTCTCGGCGCACGGCGACATTGTTCTTATTGCAAGTGCCACGCTTCTTGGAGTTGGCCTTCAGTACCGCATCGGCTTGTTGTTGCGCATACGCGGCTAATTGGTCAATCTGCTCACTTGCAATTGAGGCGTCGCTCGAGGCCTCCGTCGGTAGTGCAGAAGGTTCCAGGGTCGAATCCTGGGGAGCTGGTAGTGCGTTTGACAGTGTCCCAGCAAGGAGTGCCAGCGCTAGAGGGGAGCTGAAACGCATTATGTCTTGGGGAGTACAAAAGTAGTTGCTAGTAGCAAGGGCTGGAGAAAGAAGCGATTCTGAACACTGTATCGAAAAAGAAAAGTAGAGATGCGCTACATACATATATCCGTATGAGATTATCCCTCTTCAATGGCAAATGGATCTCGCATGCCTCACTGCCGAAAAATTGTGGCTGCAATCTACCGAAAATTCTGTACGCCCTGCTGGAATGGTGTTGACGACCGCAGCTAGACTCGCTACCTAATCCCCGATATCGAATCACTTGGACAGGTCTGGGTAAAGCAAAGCCATATGTGGATCCAACATGGACGGAATGTCTGGCGCACGGGAGTCCATAGAGCTCCGAGTGTTCTGCAGTCCCTTGTCTGCATTATCGTGAGTAGCGGACTAACCCTCAAGCGAACTTCGCCCGTAAGTAGGAGTTCAAGCAGCTGTTGTTTGATGAGCAATGGGCTGCGCATACCGGCTCGCCGACCCTCACCGCCCCGCAGCCGTAACTTCTTCTGACCAGATAGGCAGAACCCGAGACCTGGAGTCACTAGAATCCTGGGAGCGAACGCTTTCCGAGTCATGAGTTTGTAAGTAATGGGCATGGCTGGAGAACATGCCATCTTGATTCCTTACGCCACGATCCTCAAGCCATCAGCTACATTTTGCGAAGAGGAGTCTTCGTGCCGTGGACGCCTTAATGTCGGGTCGTTCCAAGCCGCCTGCAGGAAAAGGTGCCGCGGCCCGGACACGTGCAAGAGGCGTACTGAAGAAGGATGCGAGGTTTTCACAGCCTCCCAAACGCCTCGGTCCAGAAGGAGATCCCGAAAGCATATTAATCCTTCCATGACTACAAATGCCATTTCAGGTTTAGCACATTTCGGATATCGTGCGTGTTGAGTGTCGAGAGGACGAGGATAGTATTAGTGGCGCATCATACGATGGCGCTAATACCTGCTTAGTAACAAGGACCGTTCCCGATCAGCCGTTTCCCCGTCCCGCCTCCTTTCCCCGCTGCTGGTATGGCCTCTTGCGCCATCACCAGATAACCTCGACTACTCGCTCTGCGACTTTTATTTGCAAGCCACACGCCGCTGGCCGGCTCGTTCTGGGCTTCACTAGCTACAGTACACGTCCCACACGCGACTTTTACCACCCGATGCCGCAAAATCTGCGAGTTGCTACCGGCCTTTCGGTTGATATTAGGCGGCATCACAATAGCCTGAGGATGCACGGTGGTGCTATTTCCATCCCACCCCAAATCAATCTTCTCAGGCATTTGGGCCCTCAGGGACTGGGATACAGCACACATGTCGGTTCAACTTCTATACATGATCAAGCTGTGAAACGACTTCCCTAATTGCCAGAGCCCTTACTCCGCTCAATACCCTGCCTGCGGATTGCCAAGATCTGTCTTTCTCCAACACCTGCTGGCTACTGGCCGAACTGAAGCCTTCCGTGATGGTATACGGAAGGCTTGCATTAAGCGGTATGACATGCAGACTACAGGCCTTCTGTCACATGTGCTCTAACGGCATGCGGCGTCAGGTGCGCAGGCCGTATAGCAGCAGCCTTCTCGGGTCTACTCTTGTCTTGGCAGTCCGATATGCATGGCGAGCGGGTTAACAACTTGGTCACCGGGCGACCTCGGCATCAACTTATGAAGTTGTAGCAGTTCCATCTCTGTGGTCAAAAGCACCGGTTTAGGGTCTAAGCAGGAAGAGTAGGTGTGGTCATACTGTCTTTTTCGTGCGTCACGATGGCCTCTTTCTGAATATTTACGCGTCACTTTTGTTCCAACATATGTGCAAGAGAATCCGCCTTGTATCAGATTGCTAGTGGGCCTGAGAACGCCCCCTCCACGTGCGACCGGCGTTCGGCTCTCATGCTTCGACAAGTCCTTTGATTTGAAGACTTTGTGCAGTATCACGTTTGCGGTTAATGAGCGACGTCCTGAATCCTCTTCGTCCGGACCTGCCACTCACGCATGACGGTAGCCTCGCTTAAACCGGCAACAATGTTCTTCATGGTTAGATGGTTACAGATAAGGTTAGCTACCGAGAACTATATGCTCTGTCCCATCTGGTGGCGGATCTTTCGTCACTTGAAGAGCAGTTCCTAGGCGCCGCCGAAGGCGTCTGTAAAGTAGCGCCCCTGATGTATTACTTGAGTTTCGGCAGTTTGCGGGTAATGTATGCAACCATTTAGCTGGTATCTTATGAAGTCAACGTAGTCCCAGGTGTACAACACTCTACCTGGTCACTTCCAACAGCACACACTCAATGGCTTCCCGCATGGACGCACCGATGCGTCCGTACGAGAATCAAGGCCCCACCATCCTCGCATCAACGCTAACTGTCACCATCGTGGCCGTGCTTACTACTATTGCGCGATTCCATGTCAGAGCCAAAATGATTAGGAACATGGGTTGGGATGTGAGCGTTCCTGGGATAGTCTGAGTGGTACTCACTGACATTCGCTCCTCAGGACTATGTCATGTTATGGACGGTATTACTGGTACGATATGAATATTCATTCTTCTCGCAGTGCTGATGAACAACAGTGTATCACTGGTCAGTGCATTGTCATAATGCAAGTCGTGTATGGAGCCGGGAGACATATCGAGCACATCAAACCCAACGATTTCTCGAATGGCTTGAAGCTGAATTTCATATCACAACCCGTATATCTCCTTGCCATCTGTTCTGTCAAGCTCTCAGTGGGCCTTTTTCTCCTGAGAATTGCAGTCAAAGCGATATATCGGCGGGTGATTATCGGCATCATGAGTAGGCGATCGCTTCGATATGCGTGGTATTATGCTGACCTTTCATAGTCTTCATGACGATCTACACAATTGGTAGTGTTTTGACTATTCTATTGCAGTGCACAAACATCCGGATGATGTGGGATCAGACCGCCGTTGGCTCATGTTGGACTGTGAAGCAAATCAAAATGCTGGGCTATCTGAATATCTGCCTAAACATCAGCACTGACATTGCCTTTTCAGTCGGCATACCCGCAAGTCTCACCAAGAAAAACAGTTTCTTCACAAACCCCACTGACATGCATTCGTAGATTCCCATGCTCTGGGGAGTACAGATGAACCGTCGTCACAAAGCCTCCCTTATCTGCATTCTCGGTCTCGGAACCTTTGCGACAGCCGCCGCCTTGGTAAAACTGTCATACCTACCCACCTATGGACGCTCGGGCGATCTCCTATGGGATTCTCGCAACCTTACCATGTGGACCGTCACCGAGTGCAACGTAGGCATCATCGCCGGCAACCTGCCCTGCCTTAAGCCTCTTTTCCGATCCATCCTCGTCTCCACCTACGGAAGCGGCTCACGCAAGAACACACAGCCAAAATACTTCTCGAATCCATATGCTTCCGGTTCAAAGCAACGCTCAGTGGGCAAAAGTTACGGTCCTCTTTCCTCAGACCGAGCCACGGACGGCGGGCCCTTGCACTACCGCGAGGGCGGCGAAACATACATCCTCACGACGATCGATGCGACTCGGAACAAGGAAGGTACCGCTGACAGAAGCGCTTCGTTTGAGCAGAGCTCACCGGGCCTGGACAGAAGTAGTAGTGAGAGTATTGCGAGGCTGAATACAAAGGCGCATGCACCTGGCACTAGGGGAAATATCACCGTGACGACAAAGGTCGATGTTACAGAATCCGTGCATTCGACAGAAGGCTTCGAAAACGCGAGGATGCATGATCAGCCGCAAGCAAAGGAGTTGGTGTGAAGAAGCGTAAGGTGAGGCTAGGTTGGCCGGCTGGTCTGGTTGGAGGGCATCATAATGGAAAAAAAAACAATGTACACCAATTGTAATGTGGGGGTGGCCAGCAATGTGTGTAATGAGGAGCACGGCAGGATTTGATACCATGAGTGCTTTGTATTTGTAGATATTAATAGAAAGAGATGAACATATGTAACCGACACTATAAGTAGGGCAGAGAAATGGAAAGAAAAGAGGCGCTTTCTCGCTTATCGCTTGCTTTATTTGCTGTAGATCCTACGCGGGATGTTCCTTTGCCGGGTCGAAGATCTTTCCGTCTTCCCTTTTTGTATCTTTGTTTTTTTCCAACAACCTTATAATTTGCTTTTTGGGGGTTTGCGACAAGGGTTGCTACCCACCACCACCACTACCCCAGGGTCTACTTACTCCCATACCTTGCAATATGTGCATTTTCCATCGAGCTAAGAGATGGAAGGGCCACTTGCTCACGCTCTTCTTGGCGAACTTGCGCTTAGAGTGGTAGATCCCGTACTGCTCATTGCTTTTGTTGGGACCGCATTTCTTTCTTATATTTGCATTTTCAGCTCGCTCCTGGGGTAGCACAGGAAGAGAAAAAAGCTTAGCAGTATGAATAGTTTGGGTGTCCTGGCACTCAGCCCCCCAATAGTTACGAAGGGGGTGTGTGGTCAGCTTGTTGTTGCTGTAGTGTTGCTTTGTTTTTTGGCTTCCGTCGCGTCTTGATGCGTTGTATGTGCCAGTGATGAATTTGGCGTTTATTGTGGATGGCGTATTACGTCGGTGGACGCATTCTGACTCCCACTCACTCACACACATCCATCTAGAGAACATGGCTTTGTCGTCATAATAGTCATTGTTTTTCTCTCCAATTATTGCGCCCTAGTTCCATCGAGTTTTCATGCCCATGACTATCTAGTTTCGACCACATTGTTGCCACATGGTGATTGCATCGATTGTTGGTGTTTGAAAGCACAGCATGTGGTGAGGAGAGTGATGTTCATGTGATGAAATGTAATAGAATTTAAGATTATTCAACAAAGGAAAATGGTATCTAAGTAGGTCGTTATGTGGTATGCCAGCTCAAAAAGCGAGCGGCAGTTCGGTATTGAAAACATGGAGTGTGGTAACACTCTTTTCTCCCCGAGAGCTCTTTCAAGCTTCTCAACTCTTGCTCTCCGTCTTTCCTCTTTTACTCTGTGCCTTTTTGTATAATGTAGTAAGACTTGCAGTTGCTATTCATCCTCTTGTGGCTCTGTCACCTGAGCACTAGCTCAGTGAGACCATGCACGGGCTCGCGTTTTCTCCATGTCGCAATTTTTTCCCCAATGAAATCTTCCTTCAGAAGCTCGCGGCCGGTATCGCTTGCAGCTTCTATCGCGGTGTAGTCTTTGACTCGATCTTTCTCGTTGCCTTCTTAGTATATGCCTCACAGCTCATCTTGGAACCGAGAGGTCGCTGCCATGACTTCCCCGTTCGAGTGTGATTCAAGTTGAAGACAGTGAGGCTGCAAGCAGACTATTGAGCATCGAGCAGCTGAGCCGGAGCGAACGCACATCTTCCTTCTGTAGATGAGACGCAACGTGTTGTAGAATGTTGGTCGGCAGCAACAGGAAGTCCGAGTCCGCATCCTTGGCCGCAGCCTCCTTGGCCCAAGTCTCGCCCGACACCGCATCGTTAACTTTGTAAGGTAGACTTATACTACTTCCGGCTTCAGGTGCTTTTTGCATGCACCACGTCTCACGCCAGCGAGCGGAATTAGCTACTCGTTCTTCTTGTGCGGCGTTGTCTTCCTCATCTGGTTGCTCCACAATCACGTGGATCTTGTTTTCATCCTCTTCCGAGTCAGAATATTCAGATGGCGGAGCCGAGAGTTTTTGGAATCGGTGCAATTCTGCGTCCATGGGCCGGTCGAGCCAGTCGTCGATTCGCTCGTCAGACATTTCACTCTTTGCGCTCTTCAGTGAGCTCGCCGAGTCTAGAGGTGGAGTCTGGGGTGGAGAAATTGGGAGACTTCGATGGACCATTGACTCGTAGTTGGCTTGCTTGCGGTTCACATAGCTTTGCATGCCTTTGATGTACTCATGGCTGCTTTTCCGGTCTTTTGGCGAGAGAAACTGGTGGATGGGGAAGGAGCTGCCATCGGCCGGTGAAAGTGGCGGGGACAGGAAGCCGCTGGACAGAGGACTTTCACTCTCCGAGTCGGTGGTTTGGAAGTAGTCGCGTTCAGATCCCGAAGTCGATGTGAGCGATACGGTGGACAATGTACGCATACGTTCCGTGGAAGGTCCATGGTGCTTGGTTGACAAAGTTGTTTCCTCCACCTTCAGAGATCGCATGTGAGAGATGAGCTGTTCGTGGGTTTCGTTGAGCCTTTGCAGGAAAGACCTCTTCGGCCTCACAACATGAGGCCGGAGGTCGTCGTATGGTAGGCCAATGGTAGTCGTCATGTTGAAAAAGTCCGGTTGGATGCTAAGAGTAGTTCGAAGAGTTTGGTGGCAGGTTGTGTGTGTGTGTTGTTGATGAGTGTTCAAGGGGGCATGTTGGTCGTTATAGGGGTCACATTAACTTTCTTTTTGTTTTTGTTGTTGTTTGTGGTGGGCGAAAAGGGTACAAATAGAATTGAAACTGGGAAACCTTCGCTACGGCTCCCTCGGCCCCACTAGGAGCAACAAAAGTAAGGCGGGGCAATCTTAAAGGCGCCAGGAAACCAGAAAAACGGTTGATCCATGCAGTGCCATGCAGTACCACGCAGTCAATACCCCAGCGGCTGACCGGAAGGCCGCCGGCTCGACGCCCATTGGCCCGATGGCTGTTTGAGTCTTCTGGTTCCACTGGACGACGGGTGTTATTTTGTTTCGGACTTTATGCCGGCCACCTCAACCTCGTCTGGGGGGCAGGGGTTCGCCATTTTGCGCTGACATAACCCATACACGCACACTTGACGAGAATGCTTCGTCTCCCGAATTACTGCTGCCGAGGCCGCAGACATGCATGCACACGACGCATTAGCAATATCAATATCATGCACTCCCTAAACTTTCTACCACGGCACGGCGACAATGGCACGACTGCGCCATGCTCAGGGATAACAAGCTTCGTCGCAGCCGACTCCTCCGTGACGAGTGTCGAAAAAACGATCGCTGGGATGTGTCGGAGACAGGGTGGAGAGAACAACTAACGACGAGGTCCAGAACACCCACCCCCAAAATCGATCGATCGCACGTCCCAATGATTTTGCGCAAAAGGCCGTTCACACCATGAGGCGGCCTCTCGGGTTGTCATTGCGGCTTACATCATGAGGCGTCCTTGCTGGTCCGAAACTCTGTTCGCAATTTCCCATCAACAATCTCTTCGCGACATTTGGGCTTCATCGCATTCTTCTCTCGACTCTGCTGTTCCCAGCATCCAAATTTCGTACTAATTACGCAGCTCTCCTCCACAAGGCCACAGCAGTCTGGCCGCGCATGAACGGGGTGGGTCGCGCAACTGGATCGACGTCATGTGAACAAAGTCTATCGCCCATGCGTTCTGAAGTGTGTCATGAAGCGACACCATGGTTGCTCAGTTACCCAGCGCGTCACCCAGGACCAGCTGTTGACCTTTGAGATCCGGAGGAATACCATAAAGACCGAACACTCGTACCAACGCGCCTTGAGTCGCACGCGAAATTTCAGAAAACTCATGAGCCGTGGCTCGGTACATGCCTTCGACGCTAGCTGACAAAGATGCCAAGCTATAGCCACACACACGCCCAAGAACGGCTAGAGGATGCGTTCGTGACCAAGCTGTTGGGGGTAAGTGTAAAGCCGATGGACATCCGCCAGCACCAATAATAGCAACATTCAACACTCGGCGTTAGCTGGAACATTATATAGGGGGAGAGCAAGACGGAGAAGCTTCCAACTTCAACTCATTGTCGCATTCACAGAGTCGTGGTTCACATTAGTACATTGGCTGCCCGAATCTGGTGTGCCGGCACTTGGGCAGCAAGAACCTTGGAAACCGTTGCTGCAGCTCCTAGCACTAAACATCGCGGCACCGGTAGACGACGCTAAGTTTGCAAGGAAGAGACCTCCACTACCACATGTCAGAATTTCAAAGCAGCTTAAGATTAATCCTCTGGGCACATGGCTTTGCGGTATTTGGGCACGTTGTTGCTTGCTTGGAGGTCAGATGGTACATATTGGCACAAATTCGCA
>Ga0265797_10005417_pt1 | contig 18635 bp, 19 predicted proteins | sample P2T30metagenome_FD_192433 | JGI IMG/M metagenome (GOLD analysis project Ga0265797, IMG submission 192433) | Plant litter microbial communities from East Loma Ridge, Irvine, California - P2 T30 | ecosystem: Environmental > Terrestrial > Plant litter > Unclassified | place: USA: California... | reverse complement strand
CGACACAGTCCTGGTTTAACATTCCCATCAAAATTCCGAGAAGGGTATCAATGCGAGAGAGAGGATCGTCCTTACCATTCGCTCGACGACCATTCGCGTGGACTTGACTCAACACTTGCGTGTATCTCGTTGGCCAAATTCTGGCGAATCCTCGATGTCATGCGCAACCTTCTTCTACGAGACTTCTCTTCCGTTGGGTCAATGCTTGTGCGCTCTGACTACGCGCCAGCGGAGACATGGCCAGGCGCTCGATCGGTGCTCGAAGCAGCGGAAACTCTACATCCGAGAACGGTGGAGGCAAACACACTTCAACAGGTCATGATGACCTATAGCGAGGGCCAGTACGGCAAGCGGCCTACGATCAATGCTGCAGGAGCCCTGACTCTATTGAATCATCGCGAATGTTATTTTCAGTCCGACAGACTCGCTATAATAGCGAACATGTGCGACTATGATTTCCGACTCGACACAAAAGCTGTTGGCAATAATTGTCATTCCCTACGCCTTGCTATATTGGCATTAGCATTGAATAATGGCGACTTATCTCTGCTTGCGCCCGAGGCATATCCACCACCAAATGAAGTCTATTCAGGTGATGCTTACGCTGGACATGCATCAAGCTCGCTCTTGTTTCAGAGCTTTTTCCTGGAGGCTTCGCGGATCGAGCACTGCCAAGTGCGCGACTTTCTCAACGTCAGGCTTCAAGGAGTCGTGCCTGGCAGCGTTACTCCGGATGGGCTACTCTTGAATGCATATCTGTGGTCCGTGAATTACGAAGTCGACTTTACGCTCATTCAATCGACATGGGCTGATGCCTGGGAATCGCTAAGATGCTGGAGAATGTTCGTAGACCGTCAAAAGAGCGAGACCTGGGACCAATACAATGCACGGAATGGGATAATTTTCCAATGGTTCTCACAGCCAGGCGTATCCAAACAAGCTTTAGAAGATTTTCGAAAATTTGGTCATGTTCCAGATGACTCAGCTCTTTGGAAGGGCATCGATCATCACGGAGTACAATTAACACGATACGTCGATTGTTATCGTGTGAAGCAAGTCCCAGCAATGCAGGACCTTATTGCCCGAATAATCTTCGATATTCTCAGATACACCTTGAACGCGTTCGATGATAGAGCGTTGGCGAGGGGCCTAGCCACAAGTATCTGGCAATCTGTCCGAATCGACCAAGTCCCAGGCTCAGAGGACCCACTGCCAGATGAGGTCGGTGATGCTCTTTTTGACCACGTTGACGTTCTGGAACGTCCATTCGCCACTTTGCAGCTTGAAGAGACACTCGACAAAACTTTTGCGCAGTTATGGTTTGTCGATCGGATCATGGAGACGGGGAGGCTGTGGTGTGGAACATACACACCACCAAATCCAAAAGACTCCGCCGCCTCGGAATTCCACCCCAGTCATGAATCTACTGCTGAGATAAAACCGGAAGTAAAAAAGGGGTTTGAAAAATCGCCCGCCGATGAGTCAAGGTCGATCATAAGTAAACAAATTGTGCGGCATATGTTATTTACACAGCTCCAGGGCACTCCTTCGATTAAGAAGCAACCTCTAAACTGGCGGTGGCCAATGATTGTGCTTACCGAAGTGGCAGCAAACAGGGACTATCATTCCGCCTCTGGGGAAAGGCGACGCAAGGAAACCCTGCTGTCTACCTTCGACGTGGATGGGCCATGCCAGGTGGCCACACCATACAATCCAGACTGGGAGGTACTTCCGCGTCCAAAACTTCGCAGCATGAGAGTATGCTGGGTCGTTGAAGAAAGGAACCGCAGCGACGAGACGACAGTTGCCACTGTTGAAGTAAAGCGATCACTCTCAGGCACATCGCTGGCTACACCGCTCTCCTATCAGCCGGGTGGATTAGAAGCAAAAGGAAAGAGTAGAGCGACTGACCCTTTGCCAGAGAAGGAAGTCACTGATATTGTTGATATTCCCGAAGCGACTGAGCGCTTCGGTAATCAGGGCCTCAGTTTACAAGTGCTTCGGAAGGTGAAGGGGTTGTGGCAGATTATGGATCTTCCTTCCCAGGACTACGTGTTCAGTTAGTGACTCGAAATGCGCGAAGGCATACAGCAATTTCTACAGCTTAGATGTCGCTAAGGCGTAACAAGTAGTGTTGGACATTCTCGAGATGCGACTTGAAGCCGTTGCCGATGCAACCTACTGATTCCGACCTCCAGCCCCGCCCATTCACGTGCAGGCGTGTCATGTACAAACGCGCGCATCTTACATCTGGCCAATGAAACATTTGTTGTTTGCTCTATACTCGAAAAAGCGCACGGATCTGCAATGCTAAACCAAAGCCATGAATGGAGCCGGCACTGCGGCCTGCGCCTATGTTTGAGACATAGGAAGAACGTGCAGACGGCCTAGTAGCGGCATCTTCTTTTCAGATCAGGAAATGTTGATGAGACAGCTTGTTTACAAGTAAAACAGCCCAATCAAGCACCCGGGTGATTATGCGTTCAACATCCCGGACCGAACATGCAGCCCCGAACACCTTTTTGGTGCCGCATCCAGTCCCGTTTGTCTATGTGCATGCGTGGCGTGGTACAGACCTACGTGTTACGCTCACAGCCAATGAAACCCCTCGCGTACAAACAAACGATAATGTGATGCAGGCTGAAAGCCTTTGACGATAAAACTTGGTCATCATCCGCTGATGGTCTTTCGACTCATCCGCTGATACTGTGATGACGCGAAGCAGAAGAGCCATTAACGACAGTCGCAATCAGTACCCCGATCGAACGTAACCTCACCTCCCGAAGGAAAGCCATCAAGAATATCAGACATCCCATTTTCAGTAAACAACGACTAGTTGTCAAGTTCTCCGCAACAACTTTAACACCATTATCCTGCCCCCGCACCCACTTTGCGCCACCCCACAGCCATGGATGTATGCAAAGATGTAGACAATTACATGCAGTACATTCAACAGCATAGGCGTGTTCTGCAAGACGCTAAAAAGAGACATGGTCAGCGTCCGCGCGATCGCAAAGACAGACACGTAATGTTGCTCGAGTTCATGATGGTGTCCATGAGTACCGCACAAAGGACTGGAAAGAAGGACACACAAAACATACACTCATCGTTCGTTCCACCAGCATATCCGCCTTGCACTACTGCACTCAAAACTCTCAAACCTATCAAGATTGAAGAATTGAGGCTTGAGACACATCACCGTGGCAGATTCCTTCTTCTGCGAGTAGTCACATCGCCAAATCGTATGACAGGAATCCTCGTTCTGGTGGAAGATGAATACGGAGATGTTGTGATACTGCAACTTTACCAACAGGAAGATGAAGTCAGCCGCCCAGCTACCAACGTTGTCGACAAAGGCATCGTCCTCATAGTAAAGGAACCTTTCTTCAAAGTCACGGCATCTGGAGACTACAGTCTGCGAGTGGATCATCTTTCGGATATCGTGTTCTTGAACAGCGACGATACCAGGATACCACAGTCGTGGCGGCCGCGGTTCCTAGAAATCGGGAAATGCGCGAATACATTGAAGCTTGAAGGCAATGCCCATGTGGGAAAGGGAGAGTACTGGCAGGCGATCGAGAAGTAAGTGAGACCTGTGATCAGCCAGTAGCTACACTAACAACTTTGCCAGGTACTCAAATGCCTTAGTGTACTCATCTGCTCCGAGCGAAATAAACGTAATCAAGCGAAATAGAGCGCTGGCATATCTCAAAACCAAACAATACGACGCTGCATTGTCCGACACAGGCTTCCCTGAGTTCGGTGAAGAAGCCTCAGAGAAGGCATTGTTTCGTGCAGCGGAGGCTCTATATTATCTCAGACGGTATGGAGACTGTTACGAAGTGCTTGAACAGCTATGCAAACTCTTCCCGTCCAATCATGAAGCGATTGCTGCCCTGACGCGCGCCAGACGTCGCTGCGACGAAGGTAGTACCGGGCAATTCGACTTCAAGCTCCTACACGCCGAAGCAAAGAGGTACAGCCCACCCCATCTAGATCACGCTACGTACATCGGACCAGTGGAGGTTCGGAAAGTGACTGGGAAAGGTCGTGGCTTATTTACAACTACGCCCATGAAAGCCGGGGATCTAGTGCTGTGTGAGAAAGCTTTCAGTCATGCTCACGTTGATGATGGGGAGAAAGGTAATGCAAATATCACTCTCTTGGTGAATGTAGAGACGAACAGAGCTTTCATGGGAGGCCAAGCGGATCTCATCCAGTCAATAACGCAAAAGCTCTACAAGAACCCATCAATGGCTCCCGATTTCACTAATCTGCATCATGGCGATTACAAAGCGGTCGATGTTCAATCCGTTGATGGACAACCTGTAATCGACACGTAAGTGTACCTTCCATGCGATGAACTAGCAAGTTCGGTAGACTGACGCTAAAGTTTCCCAGATTTCTTGTCGAACGAACAATGTCTCTCAACGTGTTCGGCTGCCCGGTCACGACACTGAAGAGCCACATAGAGGTGACTTCCAACAACTTCTCGAAACAGAATGCCAACTTCCATTCATGTGGCATCTGGATTAAGGCCTCGTACATCAACCACAGTTGTCTCGGCAATGTCCGTCGCTCTTTCATCGGGGATATGATGATAGTGCGCGCGGCCAAGGACCTAGATGTTGGCACAGAACTGATGTTCCCGTATGAAGCACCAGAGGGTATCTATACTTCAAAGACCGAGCGAAAGTTCAAGAACTGGGGCTTCGTGTGCACGTGCGCGCTCTGCGAAGACATCAAAGCCACTAAGTCTTCGGAAATCACAAAGAGGAAGAATCTTTTGGCTCAGTTGGATCGTCTCTGCAAGTCTGGAGTGATACCTCAGGATATGTCAATGAAGTTTGAGCGCTTACTCAAGGCGCTGAACGAGACCTACGCTCGCCCAGCGGAAGAAGTTCCTCGACTCTCGCTATGGGACCCACAGCTGCTGTTGACACGGATCTACATGGGAAAGCTTGATCTTACGAAGGGATTGGAATCAGCTAGAAAGACTTTACAGACTCTGAGTTTCGTCGTGACTGGGCTCGACCGTACCTCAGAAGCTCTAGTCGTCTTGGAATGGGGTCACACAGTGGACCATCTGGTGGAAGTCTTTTTACACGCACGCTCGGCGTTGGAACAATTAGGGCTGTCAGAGAAGTCGAAGCAGGCGAAACATTATGCAAGAGTTGCGTACCGAATACTGGTTGGGGAGGATGCATCTTTTGGTGACACATACCTGTCGTTTCGGGATCTTGAGTGAGGAAGCAGATGGGTTATGTTGCCTGTGGCATTGTATACTGGTGGACTAATATGGACTGACTTTTTCGCCGTGCTCCTGCAAGCGCCGCTAATACCCCCAACTGGATAGAAAGCTATTCTGCTATAGCCATTCTATGTCCAATCCATGCTCCCCCGCTATCCGCAATAAGGAAGATCATGTCCCCAGATCACCAATTGAATTCCTCCAATGATCGGAGGAGCGATGTCATACATATAGTGAAGACCTAATTCAATCCAGAAGTTTGCTATGCTTCTAGCGTTCATTCGCATCCAGCCAGAGTAACGTTGTCCTCTCGTGTGCCGCGGAAGATAGTCCTCAGCACGGTAGTTAGCATCCACACATTTGACAATCGAATCGACGCCTGATAAAACCTCGTCATCGGCGAAGAGAAATATCCGGTGCGATTTGAAGTCCGCGTTCATTGGTTGGCCACCCTCGCCACTGTTGTATAGCTGGCGAAGTTGATCCATGTCGAGGCCAGCTAGAGCAGGGTCTGAGCGTGCATCAAGACGAAAAAGCTACCACAACTTCTGAAATTCATGGTCGTCTCTAGGGTCTTCTTCCTCAGATTCGATAGCATCGAAAGCTTCCTCGTGCGCACTAGTCTGGATCAGTTCAAGAAGTCGCTGCCATTGCTGATCGGAAGAAGGTCCAGGTCCGTATCCGGTACGGTAAATGGTAAAGCCCCAGTGTCTGTGGCCGGCGTAATCATCGTCTGACGGAATGAGAAGCTCATTCAACCATTGTTTGGTAGAGGTAGTCATTGGAGGCAATAAGAGCAGCCTGTCGTTACGTTTGACCTCAAGAGAATCCAGGTGTCAGCGTAAGCACTTTAAAGGAACATGCGGCACAGTCAAAGGATTGTGGCACGGCGGCTAGGCTGCAATCACGTGACTGCTCTTCTACGAGTAGGTAATGCTAAACCATAAGCAAGTGCTCTTCCACGAGCAATAGTCAGCTACTGACTATAGAGTGCGTTACTGCTCTGCTACAATTACCCACACGCTTGTACAAGAGCGTAGAACTCATTAGTATACAGTAGTACGCAACAAGCTCCAATAGCTTACTGTGTTCAACTTCGTAAATCTACTTCGAGTCTCTAAATGTTAGTACTTGATATAAGTCTCTGGTTGTTACATCAATACACTAATCGTGTCAGTACAACCCACCTGTCCATGGCACTCATTCATTCCCGAGAACTAACTCTGGGTCGTGCAAGGATGACCTTCACATCTGCGCACATGATGTAGAGTGCACAGTGCGTAAGAGATATTGACACGTCAAGGAGCTCAGAACTTGGGATATCGAGATGTGTCTGCGATACGATATATCGCGGATACCCGGACCAACGGCCTGGAAACGTCGAACGGATTAGGGGATGAAGCCAGTCACCTGGATCCGGTGTAAATCGACTTTTGACCGATGGAAGCGGGGCTCGTAGATTGGAAAAAGGGAGAGCCTTTCGGAGATGTCGTCTCTTTATAGAACGCACCGGTTTGACGTCGCTTATAAGAGGTCTTTTGTAGATCACTCGTAACCTACATGGGACTAGCGCGCGGATATAGATTGAACGTGGGAAATGCCGTATTATGCATCCACGGAGAATCGGTTCCGCTCGGGCCATCTTTAGCACTTGCAGCAAAGAATACTATGATGTTCGCGCTAGAAGTTCCCACTTTTTCGATTCGAGCAGGTGGGTTCATTCATGGGGGCGCCACGGTTTCGAAACACGCCTGAGAATGCCTGAATGGGCTGGACAGACATCCTCTTCTGCTTTGATGGATGGCTGTGTAGGCATGTTGATATTGCGATCACTAATCATGGCTTTGGCATATAGTGCAAGGATGGCTCAGAGTGTGAGAGGCATCACACGCCCAACTCTTACACTCCTTACTTCTATTCTTCTTCTACACTTATCGCTTTCGATCTAGTTCTAAATTCGCCATGAAGTTCTTGGCAATTGCTGCTCTTGCCAGCCTGGCGCATTTGGCAAGCGCAGTTGGCGTTGTTGGCAAAGCTGAAGGTTTCGCAACCGGAGTCACGGGTGGTGGAAATGCCACGCCGCAGTACCCAAAGGACATCAAGGAGCTGACAACGTTGTTGACTGACACCACCGCTCGTGTCATCGTTCTTGACAAGACCTTTGATTACACTACATCCGAGGGTACAGTCACTGGAACTGCTTGTACGTCGAAAACGCTAGTAACGCATATCCAATATACTAAACGAAACAGGCGCATCCTGGGGAACTGGAGCAAAGTGCCAGCGCATTCTGTTGGACACTTGCGATGCGGGTCAAGTGAAGGAGACTGTCACCTACTACAAGGCTGCGAAAACCCCCATCAAAGTTGGTTCCAACAAGACCATTTTGGGTATTGGAAACAAAGGCATTATCAAGGGAAAGGGACTCTCCTTTGCCGGCAAGAACGTCATCGTTCAGAACATCCAAGTCAGTGACTTGAACCACAAGTACGTCTGGGGTGGAGATGCTCTCTCCTTTGCCGGAGCTGATCTCATCTGGATCGATCATGTTACTGTAAGTCTCTCTCTTCATATCACAACGCACATTAGCTCACATTACGCCAGACTGCTCGCCCCGGCCGACAACACTATGTTTTCGGTTTTACACCCAGCACTCGCATCACCCTGTCCAGCAACTTCATCAACGGTGCCTCTGACTACTCCACTGGTTGCGACGGCTACCACTACTGGGTTTTCGAGATGGTTGGCACTGGCGACTCCATCACCATGAAGAACAACTACATCACCAAGACTGCTGGCCGCGGCCCTGCCCTTAGCGGCAAGACCCTCCTTCACGCTGTGAACAACGTCTGGTTCGACGTCAAGGGTCACTTGCTCGAGGGAGGTGATGCTGGCGCCCGTGGAATCTTCGAGGGCAACGTCTTCAACAACGTTCAGAATGTTGTAGCCGACTACGCTGGCAAGCTCTTTGGTTCCCCCGACGCCAACACGAACAAGCAGTGCAGCACTGCTCTCGGCAGGTCTTGCGAAGTCAACCTCTTCCAGGGCACCACAACTACCGCCAGCTCTTTGACAAGCAAGAAGGACACCTCGTTCTTCAGCGAGTTCAAGAACCTAGGCATTGCAAAGGCCGTCGCTGCTTCTGCTATCACCACCAGGATCCCCAACGGTGCAGGCAACGGTAAGCTTTCTGCGCTTAGCGCAAGGTCTGTGTCAGCCAAGTTCAGAGCATGAACATCTACGACAGTGATGTCAGGGTAACCCGAAGGGTTCTCTCATGGGGGGCCTGACTGGCTACATTCAGAGGTGTATATACTGGAGCGAAATGTTCGCGCGGAGCTGTGTTCATTGTACATAATCTTTTCTTTCTCTTGCAAATATTTATAAGAACTATGTGTTACGTTCAAGACTACGCGCATTACGATGGACTTAACCTAACCACATTAGGTGCACTTGATGCGATGAAGCTTTAGCTGACTGACCATCATGGTGTGCTTTTGGAATGCTATCAATCGACACTATGGCCGTCTTTGCCTGCAATTGGCCTAGTTGTGTGCCCGCAATAGATACTCATGTATGCGACTTTTCTCATCTCGCAAGGAAGAACCAGAGGACGGGATGATATGACGAGCTCTCTGTCTCCCATGGTCGCCATATGGGAACGTTGAGCTTGTAAAAGCAGCTAGTCATTAGAATATGAGATAATAAAGACGGAGGGTAGATAACTGGAGTGACCTGGGTATTGTACATAGGCAAGAAAGACTCCTTCCCTTCTACAAATACAGAGCACATATGGAGGTGTGTCAGAGCACATCAGTTACACTGATGACAGTCGTAGCAAACGCGCAGCTAGATATTGCCTGACGAAATCGAGCAGTACTAGCCAAGGTGGACGAAGCGAACTAATCGCTAACAGTAATGCGTGACATTCTCAAAATGCTGCTGTCAAGCCAGATCACCTGGAGGACGTTCAGTACTAGAAAAGGCCGAGCGAGCGAAGTAGATGTCGGAAGCCGTATGCAACGCCCTCTTGTTTAGGACTCGACGTCGAATGGTCCAGATATGGCCAAATCTCTCTCATCCGCTCTGGCGACATGTCATACTGACTACTCTTGTGCATAAACTCCTCAAGCAGCGCCGTGTTCTGCTGCTGCTTCATCTCAAAGTCGACATAAGGTGAGATCCAGCCTTCGAAGTCGGTACCAAGAATATTCCTCGCCAACTCATGTACCCTGTGATAGTTGCTGTACTCTTCAAACTGCTGCTCGTGTTTCTGCAGGTCCTCTTCGCTGAAGCTGATCGGACATTCGCCTTCGAAACCAATGTCCTTCCAATTTGCTGCATACTCAATGAGACATGCCCGAAGTGGTACCACACCCTCTTCCGAGGCTTCTGCACAGCGTATGAAAAGTTCTCGGAGGAATAGCGGTATCTGCAAAGCTTTCCAACCCCGTATATTCTTCGACCCCGTACAAAGCTCGTAGCCTTTCGCTGTTATGTTGTCCTTTAGCCTTTGTTCTGTGATCTTCTTCTCTTCCTCGTTTAACTCGTCAAAGTCAGGTGGGAGTTTGGGGATCTCCTTCGTACCCAAGGGGTAGTCTTCACCAACAGTAACAAAGTTGGGGAAGCGTGCTTGCAGGAACAATGGTGATACCGGTATAGACTGCCAGTCGATGATCGACAGGATTTGCGCAGGTTTTCCCTCAGCCACATAGACGTTACCCATGTGGAGGTCAGTGTGCCATAGTACCGGTTCAGAAACTTTTCCGATCAGCGTGCGCTCGTTGAGTCGAGACATGACCTTTTTGGTCATATCAAGGACAGCGATGTGCTCCTCAAAAGACCCTCGCGGTGCGCCAGATGTCCTAGCAGACGAGCTCTTTTCCAAGCGCGCAAGCTCCCGCTCAACAAGGGCGATTCCAAAGGAGGACAGATTTTGCCCTACGAAGAAGAGTTAGCCATTGCGTTACTTACCAGATACTCTACTGACATGGTCCCTGGTGGCGCGAATCCGTTATTTTGGCTGCGGTGTGCCATCCTCGATCGCAAGAGGGGCCGATGCAAAATTCTCTCTCAGGATCCATGTCTAAGTCTAAGGTCATGCATGCATTGTTGACCGCCATGGAATGACGAAGGTAAAGGCTTCCGCTTGCTGGGAAGCGGATATCCGTCATCTCACCCTCGAATTCGGCCAACTGTTTCACGACTTGAATCCGGTCCAACTCATCCATATTACCCCATACCTTGAACAGTTGAACCCCAGGAGCCTTCGTCATGATGATGTACTCCGCACCGACAGGGTTCGACGCATCTTCATTCCAGGCGAGGACTCTGGGTACTGGAACCGCAGTACGTGTGTATACTCCACGAGGCGGTATAGTCAGCTCTTGACACGGAACCTTTGCGACAGTTGTAATACCTTACAATAGCGGAGAATGGCCACCTCTGATGCTGTCGTGTACTTCGGCGGTCCAGCGATTGTGCAGGGTATCTTCGCAACAACTTCTGTTCCATCCTCTTTACGCAGTAATAGCGCCTTACTGAACCCGCCTTCCATCTTCTCAATTGCGCATACTGGCGAGTGTTTCCCATCCGTGGTCGCAGCTACGGCGCAAAGCTGATCAACGTCAAACTTGACATATCTCCGATTGGCAGCTTCCTTCTCGTTCGCTGGAAAACGTCCATTCGTGTATTTAAACAATTTTTCGCGGGTGATGGATTTGCCTGTGTCTGTCAGACTGCTGACACGACTAGCATTGCGCGATGGGTACCTCGGCATGTGATGGTGAGCGATCGTGAAGATTGGGTCAATGCACGACGTGCGCTACCGTTGTGAAGGCCTCGCTTTGATATGTTTACAAGAAGCACGGGTAGCATGGCTGTATCATTGATTACACATCGCTGAGTGGTGAGTGAGCTTGCGCCGCGTGTTCCTCCACACTTGCCCCACTTCACGTCAAAGCGCCTTCCGCGAATCGTACCGAGCTGCGCAAGTGAAAGCACCGAATCTCAACTGAAAGCATTGGCATTCCGACATTGCATGTGGAGAATGCGTCTCTCAAGAATCAGTATGTGTCCATCGTCATGAGACCAGGAAACCTCGCTGAACAAGCGCCGCACGAATCAACCAAGAAACATTGGCACGCTATAGCGGAGGAGCAAGAGACTGTACGGGAAAATGACAGATAATCTAAGAGGCAACATAACAATGCATGGTGAATTAACGTGATCGGACGTTCCAGAAGACCGTCGTCGTGGAGTGACACGGCAGAAGTTACTGAAATGATTCAGGCTCAACGGAACATTGCCACGAACACATCAAGTGCGGTCCCAAGCTCTCATATCCATACCTTCACGAAAGTGTTGCGCGACGTGATCCATCCTCGTGGTCACAGATTCGAAAGTCCGCCCACAGAAGCCACACCAGCAGGAGGCAGGTCTGACATCCGACGATTCGACCAACCTCGACCAATCCTGGGGAACTTGGAAGTTTTTCCTCACTGAATCGTGTTCGCCAGCGAGATGTGCATGCAGGACGTGCTGCTTGAGGAGATCTTTTCGAAAAAAGGTACGCTCGATGATGCGCTTATCAGAACAGGGTGCGATTGCGTGCTCACCTAAATGATGGATGGTGTCCATTGCTTCTGAGCAGAAGACGCACTCGGATTGTGACTTGAACTCGTCCGTGAGCATGCATATCCACTCCCGATCGCTATGGCCATGCACACCAGCTTCGTGTCTCTTCCAGTCGAATGCACTCTTGAAAGACCGAGTGCATCCAACCACGGTGCAGGAAAAGGGTGCATCGAATTCGCGTAGACGAGAATGTGTTGACTGGATCGGCGTCTTGGAAGGCAGGTGCTCGTCCATGCCGACTTGGTACCCCTGCGCGCGATGTCATCGACCTTTGCGCTTTGGCATCGTAGCTTTTCGGGCAGCATTCGCGTTTTGAGATGCTTGATAAGCTGATTCTGTACCAGTATCTTGGTATACATAGGTTCTGGAAGCAACGCTACCAACCGGCGTAGGATAGCCTGCATCGGACGGCGAAGGCAACTGATTGTTGTTGTACGTGTTTATCGCGGGCGGCGAGACGGTACTGAGAGCCGACATATCGTGAATGGTAGCCATAGAGCCCGAATACATGTGGCTCATATCTGCTAATGTATCGCCGCGTCGCTGGCGACGATGGATGTTCCCATCATCTTGCTTAGTAGCATGGCCGTCAAGTACTAAGTTGTCCGTGAGTGGAGGTTCTGGATTCACTGTAGTAGCATGAACTTACAGTACTTATACCGGGTACGAAGATTGCTCAAGCAATTTTTCAATTGATTTTCAGTGTAGCCAGTAGCCTTGATAAGCTCTGACTTCTCTGCAGGCGTAGGATATGGCCAAGATGCATGGGTTGAAAGCCAATCCCGTACAATTTGCGGGCGTCTTTGACGTTCAGTCGGTCCGGAAACGACATTCAATGGTCCGCGTCGAGAGGGTGAGGCTTGTAAGTGACTGTCTTGCTCTTCGATAAGATTTGGACATAACCGTAGTTGATCTTGCCTCCAGAGTTCAACATCGGAAGCGTCTTGATGCAAAAGATCTCTTGCACTATGATCGATAGCGAGGACATCATGATTACACCACAGGCTGTTCAAATCCCTGTATTCTTGCATGACTTCACCAACTTCGGAGTCGATCAGAGACGAAGGCTGCTGTGATTTAGGGGTGCGAACACCAAAAACTCCGTTGAGTGCCATGTCACCTAGGCTGACGTAGCAGCTGTAACAGCCCCAGTTGGTGAAGTCTCTAGAGATATCCTCGAATTGCGCAGTGCCAGCATCGCCATTGAAGGAGCTGTCAAGGTGGGAATGTACTCCATGCACGTTGTGCTCGAAGACGACACCTTGATCGACCCCTTCCAAGGCTCCATGAAAAGGGTAACTGGTAAGAAGTAATGTCAGCACTGTAGAGCTGGAGCTCAAAGAATGGCCTGTAATTTTAAATTCCGCGATTGCGTCTCCGCCAGCCGAAAGATTGAAGGTATGCGCGCGAAGCAAGTGACCTTCGCGTATGGTACGTGAGGTCGAGGGTGTAGTAAATAGACAACGAAAGCTAACTTTACCTTTCTACACCAGTGTTCGCGACAAAACTACTGCCCGATGATGTCGGCAAGGAAGTCGGGAATTCTGAAGGCAGACTGGAATAGACGTTGGTATCAAAGTTTACGATCCCGGTGAACGTCGACATGTTCGCCAAGCCACCAGCCGTGAGCAGGAATCGAGTACAGCACCACAACAAGTGTCTAAAAAGTGATTTTGAGAATACAAAAAAAGGCTGTACCATCTCAGCCGACTTTAAAGACTTACTTCCACTCATAATTATGAGTTTTAAGGCGTCGCAGTCCAGGGCATGCGAATTCGATGCACCGGATTACCTGTAAACCACCACATAATCACTCCGTCTAACGGTTAGCGCCATCAGTCGGGCAACCCACCCTGGCTCGCAAGCTCGTCTCAACGCGCGCAGGGGGGGCGAGAGGCACATTCAGCGCTGGCTAGGCCCAATGGCGATGTAGGCAGCCAATCATTGAGTGCACCAACGTATGTGGCGCAGCGTGACATCCATCTCAATGCAGTGATGATCTGCAGGTCGACTTGTGGCGCAACGTAGCATCGCCATGCACAGCATCACGTGACTGGGGACAACGATGCATGTCGCTTGTACTATCACGTGACTACTACCCTTGACGTATGCCGTTAGATAGATTGTTTCCGTCCCATCTTAGCTAGCACGGTAGACTTATACATGCGATTATATCCCTACACACGCCCTACAGCGGGCCATTCGCCAATAGCGTCGGAATCCTGGATGTTGCACAGAGGCCCGACCATGATAGACATTTGACGATGGCTTTGCATGAACGAAGAAACTCATCAAGAAACGTGTATACATTCGTGGCGGTCATGAGTTGTGTATGCTACTTTCGCCCTCCATGTGTGCTGTTGCCATATAGGCAGTAAAGGAGAGACATCATGAAGATGAATATCGTAGAGCGATGATGTCATGCGAACATGATTTTGGAAGAATCCTGCCTCGAAACCCATTTACTGATCTGAAAGCCATTCTTGAAGTGTTGCGCAACGTGGTCCATCCTCGCAGTGGTAGTCTCGAAGGAACATTTGCAGAAGCCGCACCAGAGACCATCCGGATTCGGTGAGAACCCGTCTTCAGTCTCCGACCATGCATCTGGAGGCTCAAACCCTTTCTTGGTGTAGTCATTCGCGGTGGAGAGATGCTTCCCTACGACGTGTTGCTTGAGACCATCCTTGCGATCGAACACTCGCGCGCTCTTGTCCTCCGCCAAGCAGACCTGGATATTGTGCTGGTCGAAATGATTCATGTCATGGACAGTATCAGAGCAGAAGACGCACTTCATACCCGGCATGATTAGGGTGTTGTTGAGCAAGCAAAACCAACGAGTGCTGCCGAAATGATGAACTCCGGCTTCGTGCCGCTTCCAAGAGGATGGGTTCTTGAAAGACTTTTGTGGGCAGACTGTGCAGTGATATCGATTGGCGGTATCACCACTGCCATCACTGGATGAGTCTGGTAGTTGCACTGTTGACCCTGTGCCAATCGTAGGAGAAGGCCTTGACATATACCGCCTCTTACCCTTCCGCGAACTGACGGGACTTTCAAGCGAGCCACGATGATGAGAAGCACCAGGAGCGTTGACGTTAACGTCTAGATCATTACACAGTTCATCGAGTACTGAGTAAGAGTCAGTCTTTGGCCGGCATCAAACATCCCTAATACTAACCGTGTCTATCACGCTTTCTAAGATTGGTCAAACGGCAATTCCACTGGGGGATGGTCATGCCAGCAGCAGCCGCAAGCTTTATCTTCTGTTCAGTTGTAGGATATTGATTGAAGGGGTGAGCATGAAGCCAGCGCCTCGCGGGGTCCATGCGGCCATGAGGAAGGCTCCTCCCCGGTTCTTTGGACGTTTCGCATGTTTGAGAGGCAGGCGATCGTTCGTGAAGGGAAGTGAGCGAGGAGTCGTCCGTCCACGTCGAACTTAGTATTGGAGACGTGGAGTTCAGATATGCGGTGGACTCGGCGTTGTCGCACCAATCTACTAATGGACTGAGGTCTCCATAGTCAAAAGAAGATGGCATCAACTCGAGATCTGAAAGCGCTACATGTCCAGGTATGGTAGCTTGAAGAGACTCTTGGAGCCAGGGTGGCTCGCTTAGCTCTTGTAAGGAGGGGTCTGTGAACGCGACGCCGGTACCGAAATCGTCGGTACTAGTAGGTTCGTGGTCGGATCGCGCCAAGAGCCATGGCTCTCGAGCATGCTGTGAATAGTGAGGGGCATCGCTGAAAACTGGCGGCGCTTGATCGCAAGTGTTGTAACTGCCATATCATCAGCATGTCGGCAAGGGTGTTCGCATGGCCAAGCGGCAAGAGAGCAAGATGTGATATATTGCACCATCTTTACGATCAGGATGGGCGACATTATCAAGAGTGATTTGCTTACCATAAGGTCGGAGTGTCGATCGTTGCGGTGGTCGAGATGCAGTAGTGGTTATTGCGTAGGTATGCAGATGACGCTGACGGAGTGCTACGTGTCTGCCTTATTTTGTATATCTGGGGACTCGGCTGGGAAGGGCCCGCCGGCGGGAGCCGTCGATTTGTGTCCATTTTCAGCGTGGGTCAGACCTTCACACGAGTATGCAACCACGGAACGCGATTGAAACGAGTTAAAAAAAGTTTTGATCGTAAGAGATACTCTCCGCGATTAATCTGACATTATTTCAGCCTTCTGAGATGAGTTTCAAGGCGAGAGTGTTTTTCAAGTTCGAGTAGCCCTTACGCACGGGCCACATTGCTTCGCCGCCGCATGGGAGATGGTGGAGGGAGGAGGGAGCGCTGTTTTGTTTATTTCCTACTGAACGTAAAACTTCAACGAATCAATTCATCGGTACGAATGTGTTGTATCGTGTTTGTTCAACATGCAGAGAAATTATTGACGGACGAGAAATGGTCAAGGTAAAAACATCGCAGAATCGATCAGCAACAGGTACCTGGTACCTTCGGATTCATGTATTTCACTGTACGAGGATTGTACATGTACAAATATGCGGTTTTCGACCAAGACTATAGCGGCAGACATTTTCGAACGCAAATCATCACACGCGTCAGAAAGATTATAGTTCAAAACACATCATCATATTCTTCTCATGTATATACAGTATAATCTAGGCCGTCAGAACATCGCGCAACCACCTAAGCCTCAGCAGCAGCCAAGATAACATCCGCCGCCTTCTCAGCAACCATGTATGTCGACATGGCAGTGAAGGTACCCGGAATCCTGGGGAAGACAGACGCGTCAACAACCCTCAATCCAGCAGTACCACGGACCTCGAAGTTGCTGTTAAGGACAGCCATCTTGTCATCATCAGCACCAATGGGGCAGGTAGAAGAAGCGTGGTGACCCCAAGCAACATCCTTTGCGTACTGAGCAATCTTCTCGGGGGTATCAACATCCTTGCCAGGAAGGACCTCATCGATGGGGACGAGCTGGCGCTTGAAAGAGTCACGAGCGAGGTTAACAGCCTCGGTGAGGGCAGTAAGGTCCTTGTCGTAGTCGCCAACACCAGTGTCGAAGTAGTTGTAAACAATGTCAGGCATGTCAAGAGGGTCGGCAGATGCGAGCTTGACGGTACCAGCGTTGTTGCGGGGGTGAGCCTTGAGGATGGCCCAGGTGAACCAGTCGTGCTCGGCAGTGGCATTGTAAGCGTAGTTGGGGAAGTAACCACGGAAGTTGACGGGGCCACCGAAAGCAAAGATGTCGTACTCGTCACGCTCGGATGCGCTGGACTTGTAGAACATGGTTGCGCCAAGACCGGGGGAAGCGTAGATACCACGGTTGCCCAAGACGCTGGTCTCCCAGCGGTCCATGCAGGCGTCAGGCTGGCTGTTACCGAATGTGCAGCCGTTGAGTGCGGAGAAGTCGGCGGGGGCTTTGCCCTGGACGTTGATCTCGTAGTGGTCCTGGAGGTTGGTTCCGACACCGGGGAGGTCGACGACGACGGGGATGTCGAATTGGGAGAGCTCATCGGCAGGGCCGACACCACTCAGCTTGAGGAGTTGAGGGGAGTTGTAGGTTCCACCTGCGACGATGACTTCCTTGGAGGCAGTGGCGGAACCAGCCTCACCCTTGGCACCGTTGGACTTGGGGCTGGCCTTGTAGAGGTACTGGCCGTCGAGGAACTCGACACCGGTAGCGCGGGGAGGAGTGACGTCCTGGTCAAAGGTGACCTTGGTCACGTGGCAGTTCATCCTGACATCGAGAGGGTACTTCTTGCTGCCGTCGTCGGCCTTTGCGTCACGGACAGCGAGGACAAACTCGCGGGATCCGCCACGCTTGCCATCGGAGGTAGAGAGAGGGATCTGGTAGAGAGCGGGCTGCTTGTCACGGCTCTCGGTGTCGGCGTTGGCATCACCGGCGACCAAGGTACCAAGGTTGACAATGGCGTTGGTAGCGTTGCTGAGAGCGAAAGCGGCACCACCGACCAAGCTGAGAAGCTGGGGGTCAGAGGTGACGATATCGATGGGGGCGTAGTCGGTTCCTAGCCAGCCATCGTAACCGTGACCCTTTTGGCCGGGAAGGAGGTATTGGTTCTTCTCGAGCTTCGTGAAGTACTTGCGCATGTTGTCGGCTGACCAGGAGTCGTCACCAGTGATGGTGGCAACATTGTCAAAGTCGGACCGGTGAGGGTAGACGGCAATGAGAGCGTTGTGCGCTGTGCAGCCACCAAGGGTACCAGTGCGGGGGTATAGCGTACCCTTCATGGTAGAACCCTCTGGTGGGTTAAGACCAGTGTACTCACCACCATCGGGTGTCTCGTAGGTAGTCTTGAAGTCGCGAGCTTGCCTCTCCTCATCAGCGTAGTGCTTGACGAAGAAGTTCCAGCTCAAGTTGGCGTCTTCCGAGGACCTCGCGCTGAAAGCGGGAACGGTGTAGTTGGCGTTTGCGCCCTGGTCGTCACCGGCTTCGATGAGAAGGGTCTTGTGACCAGCGAGGGCAAGGCGGGCGGCCAGAGGCTGTAGTATGTCAGTGATGATTCAATCCATCCAAGTATACTTTGACTTACACCACCACCAGCTCCAGAACCGACGACTACGTACTCATAGCCGGTAAGATCGACAGCTGCCGCAAGAATAGGGAAGGCGGCGACGAGGCCGATTAGACGAGGGAAGAACATGGTGATTAGGTATTACTTTGCTGTCCGGGGTGGGTATTTAAAGAAAGAATGTGACAGAGGCTGTAAAGTGGCCTGCTTGATCCCATATCGTGCAGTCTCGTCAGTCTTTATAATTTCCC
>Ga0265797_10005415_pt1 | contig 18637 bp, 19 predicted proteins | sample P2T30metagenome_FD_192433 | JGI IMG/M metagenome (GOLD analysis project Ga0265797, IMG submission 192433) | Plant litter microbial communities from East Loma Ridge, Irvine, California - P2 T30 | ecosystem: Environmental > Terrestrial > Plant litter > Unclassified | place: USA: California... | reverse complement strand
ATGCGACATCGTTTGCCGAAGACGAAATGCTAACTTTGAATGACGGCACTCGATATGCTCTCGAATGGCTACAGTTCTAGATTGGCGTTCCGCCCCGTCGCACCTTCCCTAATTCTACGCACCCTTGTCTGGAGCAAGGGGTGACATTCAGCCTCGTTTCGTTTCCCGTCGCATAGACCACATTGCGACTCAACGATATCGTCCCGTCGCGGGCGCTAGCCCCTAATATGATCTATCCTACACGCCAAGCTATCCACAACATGCCCCAAATTCCTTTTCTCGCTCTCCCCACAACACTCCTTTCCAGTCTTTCTCTTTTCTTTAGCGATGCATTCTTCGTCTTTTTCAGCGTCGTCACTCATTCAGTATGCTTTCTTCGCGGTCGTAGTGTATGTTTTAGCGGGCGCGCCGTTGTCGAGCATTGTTAGCGAGTCGTATTCGGGAAGCGGGACGGGCGTCGGGAGCGCGAGTGTTGCGCAAGAGAAGATTGATAACTTGGTGGTGCCGGAGGGGGGTCTGGCGTGTGGGGAGCATAAGTACAAGGGTGTACATATCCTGAGCAGGGAGCCGTTGGTGGTGTATATTGAGGGCTTTTTGAGCGAGGACGAGGCGCGACATGTGGTTGGGATTAGGTGAGTAATGTGTCATGACTTGAGTCGTGGAGGTGACTGATGTGGACCAGTGAACCGAACTTCAAGCCATCGACAATTTGGACTGCAGGCCAGGAGACCCTCAACACCAAGGTCCGACATTCGGAAAAGGCCTTGATACCACGGGATAACACAGTAAAATGTATTGAAGACCGCGCGCGGCGTTTCCAAGGCTGGCGTCCATACGTCTTTGTCGAAAAGCTGTGGGCGCAAAAGTACGGCACTGGCGGTCACTACACGTACCACTACGACTGGAGCACTGCGACGAAAACGAGCGGAAGAGTCAGCAGCTTCATGGTGTACCTGGAAGCGAATTGTACGGGTGGGGGAACGCATTTTCCGAGGCTGAAGCATCCGAGCCCGGGTGAGAAGGGGAGCGATTGGTGTCGCTTTATTGAATGTCCGTCTGCGTCTGATAGTTCTGGTTCAGAGGATCCGTTGAAAGAGGGGGTTATCTTCAAGGCAATTGCTGGGAACTCGGTGTACTGGGAAAATATGAGGAGTGATGGGAGTGGATATAAAGAGAGTTGGCATGCTGGATTGCCTGTGGAGAGCGGCACGAAGATTGGCTTGAATATCTGGAATTGGCTGCAGGTTGGTTATGTACCGCCTGTCGAGAATATGAAGGAGAATTGAGCCGGTGATCATGTTAAGATGAGTTGACTCTTTTGCTGGTCTTCGTGCTGAGTAATTAGCGAGAATCGAAACTCCTTAGGTTCTCCAGGACGTTCGCTCTCGTATCACAACACGCTGAGCTGTCTCAGTCTACTACAGTTGAAGCCAGATGCTGCAATGGTACACCGGACCTATTCAGAACCTATCAGAGTAGAAAGTGACGTGAGCTCTTATGCTCCAGGAATCAATAGAAGGATCAAAGCATCACAGGAGGACGACAGAATACCACGTGAGAAGCTAGGCTTGCATATTGACGGTTGGTATTCACTCGCTGGCCCGCTAGCCTGCTAGCCTGTCACTAGGCAACCAAAGCCTACCGTGCGCGCCGAACAAACAATACACACCGCCGACCACCAACACCACCACACTTCAACTATCCGTCACCGGTACTTGGACCCTACTGCACAGATTATGCGCCCTCAACGTTCCCTCAAGCGTCGGCAGACAAGCCGCCCAGCGCCACCGGCCAAATCATCAAGCACAACGCTGTCCGCGAAGTCAACAAACACCACGTCGTTCTTTAGCCTACCGCGGGAACTGAGAGACGAAGTGTATCATGAGTTATGGAAAGGAAAGCTCGCTTTCATTGTCATCTACGGCGCATACGAGTTCCAAATCCACTACATCGAAACTGAATTCGAGTCTGAAGAGCCGGTGCAAACAACCTTTAGAGAGACCGGAAGGAAAAAATTTATGTCCAAATCTCCCTGGATATATACCAACGGACAGGTCCTACAGGAGGCTATCGAACAGTTTCAGCGCCACTGCACTTGGAGCAGCAATGGCATAATGCCTGACCAGCGCTCAACCCCACCCACGAAATCCGCCATCATGGCGATGTACAACAAGAGCAAATTCCTCCTATCTCCATGGAAAGCACGATTACTACGACTAGAAATGCAGCAACTGCAAGAGCTGTACGAACTGGACCAAGCCGGTAACGGTCGCAGTTTCGTTAGCCGCATCGATCTGTACGATACCGGCGTTCCCTGTCTGAAGTTCCTACACGCAACCATTCCGGCGATCCCTCAGCTCCGACGCTCGAACTCGACGGTACCATGTCCACCAACAGCACGGAACAGCACGACATGCCATCAATCGAGGTGGACTTGCGAGCATGGAAAGCGCTTTATGTGCCAACGTCGAGAAGCGTGGGTCTGACTGTCGGGTTCAAGAGGCGCGGCGAGGGTAGCGAAGAAGGCACGGTACTGCACTTGAAGCTGAGGGAAGGATTTATGGCGCTAGGAATTGGGCTGGTGGGTGGTGTGGGCAAGGAGAAATTCACAAGTGTTGGTAGGCCGGATCCGTTGGGGCCGCTTTGGACGCTTGAGTTTACGAGAAGTTGAGAGGCCTGTTGGGTGTGACAGTTGTTTCGTTTTGCATAATTCGAGCGCACGAAGGTGCCCATTTCTTTGAGTCGCCAACGTTGGCAATCAGTCTGATCTGAAAGTTGACACAATAGAGACGATTAGAAGCGGATGAACCATCTCACTTACATCAGTCCATCACTTCCATATTTCACGCGCCAGCTGAGTCTGTAGTGAGGCCTCCAGGCAACCTCGCTGCCACCTAGCGCCCTTTCCGTACTTTGACTTCATCCGTCGCTCCTTCCGCAGATTCTCCGCCCACAACAAAAGCCTCAACTACCTCTCTACCTCGACAAAAAACGCGAGTGACATTGTCAAAACACAATGACACCTCACATCAAAACTCATGCGGCGCGGAAAACACATGGAAAGCGCAAGGCCCCCATCTCTCACGCTGCAAAGTCTCCGCGCACTATCAACACTACTCTTCCTTTTACTGTTCCAACATCAGAGTCTTCACTCTTCGCTCTCCCGAGAGAGTTACGCGATACGATATATGGCGAAGTTTGGAAGCAGACTACTGCTCCGTTCAAGATTCGATACGGCCCGCATCTCTTTGGATTGGCGCACTATGGGGTCATCGATGAATCTATCACCAGCACTGTCACGAACAGCCCTAACGTCAGCTCCTCATGGATCTTCACCGGCAATCAAGTACTTCAAGAAGCTACTGAAGAGCTGCAACGATGCTCCGCATGCGTACTGCTGTCGGATGTTGACTATCCTCCAAAGTCCCTCACGCGAACGTCCATCACGATTAGCAAGAACCGACCTATCCTAACTCCCTGGCACGCACACTCGCTCGACATCGGTCAATTCAAGATTCGCGAGTACATGAGCCTCGCATCAGACGGTCGAACTCCATGCAGCCTGATACACCTTCTCCCTGTCAACGACACGTTCTTGCGTGAGTTGAAGCAGCACATTCCGCTCAAGGCGCGCCTACGACATCTATCCTTCAGCCTGCGCGATAATTGTTTCAATCACCAGACGGTTGTGACACAAGCTGAACCAGACTTCGGCGCCTTGCACTTGGCTGCACTACCTGCGCTGACGAGTGTTTCGATCAAGGTGGAGATAATGCTTCGGATTATGGTGGATGAGGTCTTGAAGAAGACTGTGAAGGAGGACGTTGAGGATCTTGGCATCGCGTTGTTGGGAGGTAATGCGGCGGTGTCTTATAAGTTTGCGGTGGAGCAGCAGGTACCGAAATGGTGCTTCGACTTCAAGAAGGTCTGAGTGGATCGTGTTGTACGTAGGATTGGGACTTGCTGTCTTCACGGTCAATCACAGGTTGGTTGATTATGGCGATTTTCTTGCACACAAGTTGTACTAGTATATGCTTCAATTACATTTCACGGAAAGAGTTCGTGTCCATCTTGTCAATTCTCACAGCACATCGAACGGCACCGTTGCGGGCCAAAACAGACATGGCACAACAGGGGTCCTCAGATTGCGAAAGTGCGATATCATATGGATTTTCCCCAGGCTCGACAGGGTCACAAAACCAGGCCCACGCCGCAACGCGAGCCCTGGTTCCTTGCCAGCAAGCAATTGTACGTGGAAGCTATCGCGCAATTTCAGCGAGGTGCTACATGGACGTTCATGGGCTGGGAAGAAGGTTACATTCAGAATCAAGGTAATCCTCAATACCGTTCGCGGTGGGCAGCGCCTCCTAATTTAGGGTCACACACGTCCCTAAGCACATACCTACTCATGCCGACCGAAGCAACTTCTATCTGCCTTGAGGGACGCCCTGCTTGTATGCTCGCTGGCTTCAAGCTTGACAGCAAAGGAAAGCCGACAAAACTAGTCTCGTTCTCAGATACACTATTCCTCCCGGTACTTCTCCCGGTCCTTGCCGGCTCTCGGAATCTACTGAGTCTTCATCTGGACATAGGACTACAAGGATGCGAGCAGGTGGATACTCACCTTCCCGTTGTCATTGACTTCGGGGCTCTGTAAATCGTGGATCTGCTACGTCTACAGAAGTTGCAGGTATCTGTCCGGTATAAGATCGGCGTCCTACAGAATGAAAGCCCGAAAGAGGCATTCAAGCAAGCGCTCAGCGAGCTTGGTATGCGTCTGACTGGTGATGTCGGTGTCGAGCGAGTCGCCAGCGACCCTTTATATCTGCCTAAACCCGAATGGCCGACCTTTATCACCACTTTCGTACGGAAGCGAGAGCACGGCTTGTGATCGGTTGGGCGTTCCAGGTAGCGAAGGGAAAAATACCTCGAATGCCGGCTTCTCGGTCCAAACGTAATGGAAGATTCTGTCCCGCAGTTCACGTGGCAGATTCCTCAAAAATGGCGGTGCTAGTGAGTCGGCGGAACTCGAAAGCGGACAAGGTGTTGGTGTCTCTGGCTTCTGTGGAACTGCTTTGGTCTTCAGACGCTTGCTCTTCCGGAGAGATCCCATCGAGGAGTCTGCCTTGCGTTTCGACATTGTGCTGTGGGCAGTGCAGCAGATTGTAAATACTGTTGGTTGTGCTGGGTAATTGGCAACTTGAGAAGGGCGTACTTGCTTTATATATACGTACCGTGACAGCGACTGTCAACGTATAATAATATAGGACCATCTACGCCAATAGTGGATGAATGCGTAGTGTGAGAAGTAAGGAGCATAATAGTAAGCAAACAGTGTCATGCACTCGGTCCCCATATCTGTATACACAATGTGTATAATGTCTCGTTGTCTTATGCCAATGCTGCAATTGAAGCCGCATGTTCCTCATACAAGATCGTGGAATCCACGAGGCCAAAGAAGCCTCAAAAGGTGAACAAGCCAGGTATACGAACAGTATTCCTAAACGGATCATAACTGTGTAGCATCGCACTACCTTGTGACTACTTCTCGTTGGAGGTGGATTACAGCACTACCGCTTAACTACCTCTACTTTTTCACAAATTTCCATTGCGAAGTACGCTTTATCCCATCTCTAAAACAGGCTTCGAGCCCAGTCGTAATGTCCACATCCTCACCCAGCAGCACCCGTCCCACACTTTCAACCTCTCGTTTGAACTCCTCTCTCACGCTCGCATCAAGCCAGAACTCTCTGTTAACGTGAGTTTCGAGCTCCAGTACCCGCAAATTTGGCAACTTGAGGTCTTTCAAGACGTTTAGATCTACTTTGACGCGATGCTCAACACATTCCGGACGATAAGCTCGAGGGAAAATCCATATAGAGAGACGCTTGAGCGCAGTGCTTCCTTCAAGGCCTCTGGCGAAGTCGGAGAGGAAATGGGTCGACTGAACATCAAAAAGAACACTAGTGGTGAATTTTGCGGGTGTCTTTGTGTAATCTAGAGGGGGAAGGTCGAGGCGGCGAAGTCGTCTTTCGGCGAGTGGTATATCTGCATCCTGACCTGGTGAGATAAAATATGCGTATGTGGATAAGGGTCCGTGAAGCACGATGGACTGTGCCCTCTGGATACTCAAGAACACGGGTATTTCTTGCTTTTCCGGATCTTGTCTCTCGGACGGCCTCCATACCGCGAACGATGGAACAGATTTCTCCTGGAGCGGAACGTCTCTCCATATTGCTTGCGAGTCAAAGCACTCGCTAGCTTCCGTGAGCATCTGTCTGTTTGCGAAGACCCATGCGAAGTCTTTGGGCTTCGACAACTCGTTAGGCTGTACTTCTCCGTAGCAGATGGTAAAGCGGTAATAACTTTGCCGATCACCTGTGAAGATTGTAGTCAAAGGATTAGTGCATGCCCTACATGTGTAACGTAAATATGCTCTTACGCATCGTTGGAAGGCTGGTGTCAAAAGCTACACCAGGCTTCCATGTTTCTTCGTAGATCTGATCTCTTAGCTCTCGCGGAAGGTCGAAAAACGACGTTGTTGAAACGCGATCCGGGGCCTTGCTACGGTTATCGTTCTGGCTTACTTCCTTTTGGTAGTGATTTTGGCGCATGTGTGCTGATGATCGAGTGTAGTCCAGATCCAGCGTTCCGTTGCGCTGCATCTTGTTGGCAGTAACAGAAGTGTCAATCGCGTAAGGTCATCAGCATGAAACTGGACAAAGGAACACTCCGCCTTCTTTTTGAAGAGCTGGGGAAGCTGGGGAGACAAGAAGTCCACAGAGTCAAAGTCAACCAAGGTCGAAAAAGCTTGAGGAAGGTGGTTCTGGGATGCTTGTCCCCTATTGGATATCAATCCTGGCTCCTGCGCGGAGTCGAATAACTGGTGCCTAATATGCAGGAGCATCCCTTGATCGCATCTACATCCTACCCCTGCGTTGGGTCCTACAGCAAGTCAACGTGACACTACAAAGCATTATCGTCCGATCTTTCAGCTTCGAAGTCCCCACGACCCGGTTTTCTCTCCATGCCGACTCCACAATGGTCCCGTGGATCAGCCCACGAGCTGTACTGGGTCAAGGTACGCAGTGACGTACGGTGCTACCTCTAGCCTACCCGTTACACGCTATTGTAGTAGTCGTCGAGAGCATGCCTTGTGATGCGCAGCGGACAGATTTGGTGTGTGTCGTTGACGTTTGACTCGGGATCGCCGGCCCTTATTACTACTTTAGTCTAATTTCAGGTTAACGCTAGCCCTGTAGGGCTGCGGTCGTGCATGAAAGCTCTTGCTTCTGTCTTAGTGGATTCCGGGAGAGGTTAAGCGAACACGGGGCTCGCGATGGCGTTTTCGCTGTGTACAATGTTGCAGTGTTGGTAATTTAAGGTCGGGTCCACACTGTTATTTGTTGCGCAATGATTGTGAAGTGTTGAGTCTCTCACAATGGGGCATGAGACGAGTGACGGTGTGGTAAAAGCATTTAGCGGTGCCAAAGAGTAGTTTACCGCTCTTTCGCCTAAGAGCTGAATGTCGAAGCTTGGAAACAACAGCTTTCCTGGAGCTGACGTATTGGGGTGTCAGCCGTTGCCGTTGACTTAGAGGATGCTTGGTACACGTCCCACGTGTCATACCACCACGCTGGGCTCTTAGTCTTCAAGGCTGATATCCTGCTCCGCGGGCTCGGATTTGACGGCGGGGTGAGCTGAGAATTAGCCTGGACGCTAAGTTGGAGCCAAAATGGAAAGCTTGATAACCTCATTTTGAAGCATCGAATATTACATGTAGATCGACTGACGTAAGTCAGACTGGAAGGTACATACTTGCTGCGGATTTGCATGCAGGCTTCAACACGCAAAGGTAGCAAATGTTCACGACATACCTAGGTAAAGTTGATGGGAAAAGAACGCTTCAGTTAGAAAGAACCAAGTAAGAAGAAAATGAAGAAAGGCACAAAGTAAACTCCTCGCATTCCCACGCTTTTGCTATGCCAATTACCAAAAAGCCAGTAGAATCGCTTGATCCTTCCGAAAGTGACTAAAGAATATCCAGGCTAACAAGAGACTGGTGTTCGCACCAACGCCAACGCTAAATCGGAATGTCGTCCAAGTTTGTCGATTGCCCTAAGAAATGTGTATGCTTTTCGAATGAAAGTGACCAGCACCAGGATGATGAAGTGGAGGATAAAGCCAGCGCTTGATATTGGGAACCGGAGTCGCCGTAGTACCAAGGTAGGATGTATGTACGTGAATAGTGGAGGTTTGTCGAAAGCGGCGGACAAGCGTGATACGATCACATTGCTCGACCTTGCGAAAGGGCGACGAAGTTTCCCGTGGGGTATCGTGTGGGAAATAGTGAGATGCTGTCGGTCTATTGCTCATTGTCGCGACATGAGAATGTGCTGAATCTGGGCAAGTGCAGGGTCCTCATTGAGCCACTTGCCATGGGCAGCGTCCTGGGCCCGGAGAGTGCTCTCAACCCAAGCGTCCGTTATAGCCAGCAATTCCTAGGATGTTGTCAGTAACAAGATCTTTGATGAACTGTTCTTGTCGAGGTCATGTGTCGAGAGTGCTAGTGAACGTACATTGCGTAGTGTTACATCAGCTTGGTGTAAGGCAGGAAGATGACCTGCATGTGGCTTCTGGCCGCGTAGTATGTCGTTGCGGCTGTTTATCCACCGTTTACCAGCATGTGCGCGTAGGTAAGCCCGTTGGCACTGGAAGCGACGTACGGCAGCATCGGTGATGATCCTGGTTTGATGTCAGCTTCAGGGCTAACTAATACTCACGGTACGGTGTTCCGTATAGCTCATGTGTGATCGAAGGAAGTCTCGCGTTACTCAGATGAGTGATACACAAGATATGGAGCGACTCACGTCCTCAATTGGTGTTTCTCTTGCTCAGGATCCCCTGAGCCTGACCCGCTGCCCCCAGCGAAAGGGGTCTGTAAAATTGCCTGGGCTTCACTTGTACATTGGCGAAGCAGAGAGTAGCCCTCGAGGTAGTATTCTTCTGCGGTCGGCGAAGAGCGTAGTTGGACCAGATAGTGTTGCAAATTGCGAAAGTCATTCATGATCTCTGCAACTCGCATGGCACGAGCATCGTTGACTGTCAAAGTAAGGTCAGTAATCAAGACCAAGTTGCTCGTAGTGACAAGTTTTTCATCCGCGACCGGATGGAAGTGTATCTCAGGAAGGGGCAGCCTTACGACCGTCGGACATGTTGGCGGGTGGTGAAAGAAGAGTGTTGAAGTCGATCGCGAGGACTAAGTGGATCGGCGAATGTCCGCTTGCGAATTGAACGGAGACTTGGAGCTGTGAACAATGAAGTGAAGCGGCGTGGCGAGACCGTTATATAACAGTTCCAACGGTCGTTCATGAGGAGAGTATGCTCTGCGAGGCTCAAGATAGTCAGGGCCATCCCGCCGCTACTCTGCTGCCGAGATCCACATTTGGACCGTGAGTAGCGTCTGCAGCTGGCCTCTCGGGCTTGACTGCGACCATTCAGCATCGCGGACTGGTGGTTGAGGCGTCGATGCAGTAGTGAGGAAAGCATGGTAAGTGAAGATGCATAGAGGAAACATGATGCAGGAACCACAACACGCATCGTACACTATTTTCCGGTCCTTACTATTACAGCTGGCATGTGTGTGAAGACAGTGCTGTGCTGGGCTTTGTGGCTGGCTGTTCGTCTTGAAATGGATTGGTGTAGCGGCCCGTTTAGGAAACGCTCGGCTCTAAACAGCAGGGCCCGCAATCTGATTGGGCTGTACTTTTAGATTGGCGGTCGGCACCAAAAGCCTCAGGCAAGCCCGGTAAGAGTTGACCTGAATGTGAACCCACAGCGCCATACCAGCCACGCGAGTAAGCGTGCCAATTAGTGTCAGCCACAAGAGAGGCTGTGCCATGTAGTTCGCGTGCAGCCAGTGATACGGCGCCGATGTCCATTGCTGGGGTGGTTGAGGCTGCTGCAGCTGAGACGGACATTGCAGTATGCTGTTATTGAGCGATGGGACGGACAGGAACGGTTCAGGGCTGAGCTTCCAAGCTTGCCCATCGGCTACGCTTGCAAGTTCACAGTTGCGCTTATGCAGGTGTAGTCAGTCTAAATCTTGATTCATCATGCTGCTGGAGCACTTCTGACGTCTGAGAGGTCGTTTCATGCTACCTGGAGGCCCGTCATAATCTTCATGATCTTCATACTTCAGCGACCCACGGCCGCCCAGCTCCTCGGGACCAACGCTCAGTCCTTATCGGCAATTGACTGCAGGCGCTCATCGATCTCTTCTTCCGTGAGCGCCCTGAACGTCGGGTCTGTGCCTTCTTGGCCATCTTTCTTTGGACCGCCTACGATGCCGACCTCCAATTCACCCTTCTTGAAGTCGACCGAGAGGACCGTGCTCAGCGCAGTGATGGCTAGCTCGACGACCTCTTCCCAGCTACCCTCTGCGTGCTCCTTATTCTTCAGCTTCTTCTCGAGGAAGTTCAGCGCCTCTTGCGTCTTCGGTCCCGATGCGGTTGCCTTGTAGCCTACGTAGTAGCCTGCTGGGTCGCACTTGTACAGTTGGGGGCCCGTCTCTGAGTCCAGTGATATGAGGGTAGTGGCGACGCCTAGGGGCCGCATGTACGCCTGTGCAATGATTAGCACCCTACTGACGCCTCCAATCCACGGCCGTGCTTACGCGCTGCGTGTAGACCTGGCTGATATTGGCTATCCGCTTCGCCAGAACGTCACAGGGCATCTCGTAGCCGTACTTGTAGCGGAACTCAGCAGCCTCACCCCGGGCTCTGCTGACGGACGCCCTTGCATCTGCGATGGAGCCGGTCATGACGCAGCCAACGGAAGGCGAAAGCCTGAAGATGTGCGAGACGGAGGACGGGTCGATGAGCTTGTCCTGCGCACACATGTCAACCACGTGTCTGAGACGGGGCGGCCTATGGCACGTACAGGCACCTTCTTCTGCGAGATGACTACGGCACAGTCCTTGCCCCGCACACCCAATGATGTGATGTTCGCCGCCGTGATTGCCTTGAATGCATATTCTGTGAGGGTGTTGTGTTAGCGGAGGCGGTTGAGGGTGCTGCTGGAGGGCAACAACGGCGAGTGGTGGGGTCTGGCGTATTTGATAGGCGACATACCAACTTGGTATAGGCGACCCTGGTCCGAGAAGATGGTGATGTGTCGGTCGTAGCCTGCGCTTCCTACATGGGGAGCGTCACTGTTAGCACTTGTGCCTGCAAACAACAGCTTCCGGGCGAGTATTTCAACGCACCAGACATGATGGCGGGGCTTCTTTATGGGTATTGAGAAGTTCGAGTTCAGCTGCAGCTCCGGAGATTTGCGTAAGCTCGGAAGGCGAGGTTTGCGGTGTTGGCGGGCGAGATTGATGTCGTCGTTGGTTACCGTACGCGTTGCTCGCCCGCCTAGAAGCTCGGTGATCGCCTTTAGGTGCACGGCCCTCCGACTGCAAAAACCTCTGCGCAGCCTCCCATTCGACACTCTCACTCTGACAGCGTGAAGGCTGAGCTGATTCGGGGTTGCGCGATGGCAATGATCTTCGCATAAGGCACGACATCTGGTTCTCCATAATTTACATCCATCATGCCTGAGGACGGAACCCGCATTCCCGCCTGGCGCAGACTGGGACTGGCCCTCAAGAATGAGACACAATCCGGAGTCGCCGCACCTGAGCCCAGCGCATCTGGAATTGCTGAGCATGACACTGCACCCTATGATGGACAGAATGGCAGTCGCGACCATCATCTCTCACCCATCGACACTGCCGTAAATGGCAAGTCGCCGAAGCTTGGCAAGCGAAAACACCAACATGAGCCAGCTGAAGATAACCAAACATCAAAGAGGGGCAGAATTGCGGCAGTCGACAGCAACGATCAGCCTGTCACAGAAATCGCTAGACCAGCCGAGGCAGAGCAGACTCCGGCATCAGCAGAGCAGCCTGCATCAGAGGTATCTCAGCCCAAGGGTGGTGATCCAAATTACCGCAGGAAGAAGGCAAAGCCGAAGAACAAGAGACGGGGCCAGGATGATCAAAAGCCAAAGCAAACGGCCGCTAAGCCAGAGCGTGTATCTCTCTCACCTGGTGCTGCGGCTTCCGAAACGGAGCACCGAACTTTACTTGCCTCTACAGAAACCGACCACGACGGTATTGTCTCCGCTACAACGCCTCAGAAAGTCTCCGAAAAGAGCAGAAGCAGCACCAAGGATTCATCAGGCTCGCCGTCAGCCGTTGACCGGAGGAAGTCGGTAACCTTTACGCCAGATACAAAACGTGTTGACGGCCACACCGCGCAAAATCTTTTCAAGAAGTGGGTAGTGGAACAGAAGGAAGCGGATGCCGGTGCCGGTGCAGCTGAGTTTGAAGAGCATTCTCTCTCTACGCCAAACGAACAAGTGAAAGACGCAACAGACGCAAGTAAAAAGGTCGACAAGAAGGTCGACAAGAAGGCCGACAAGAAGGCCGACAAGAAAGCAGACAAGAAGGAGAAGCAAGAAGTCGATTTGCCGAGACCTTCGACTTCGGAACTGTCCTCAGAACCACCTCAGAAGCCCGTCCCTGCTACTCCAGCTTCAGCACCAAGAGGCAAGAAGAAGGACCCGTTGTACTACACATCGTACCTTGCTCAGTACCACACTGATCGAGACAACTGGAAGTTCAACAAGGCGAAACAGAACGACGTCATTGACAACGCTACCAATATCTTCAGGGTACCCGAGGAGCACTCAGAAGCGTTACTTGGCTACGTGCAAAGCTTGAAGGGCGCCGGAGCTATCAACCTACTGGCATCAAAGTGCGAGGCAGCGCTGAAAGACTTGGACAAGGAAGACGCCAAAGCGATGGATGATCCAAAAGAACGAGAGGCCATGCAAGAGGAAGCCCTCCAGGCGCGCATCTCCAAAGAGCGAAAGCGCCGCAGAGTCGAAGGCGACATGGAAGCCCTGTCTCAGCATCCATCCGGTGACAACTTTATCCGCCGTCTACGTCGTGAGCGCGCGGAAGCGCTCCTAACAGCTTTAGGCCGCACCTCGCCCATTCTCCCCGCTACACAGACAAACGGCAATAATCCACTGCTTCAGAATCTGGCTCCAGAGCGAGATTCGAGGAAGCGAAAGCGACGAGGCGACATCTCCAGCGACGAGAGCAGCTCAGACAGTAGCAGCAGCGATGATGAGAGCTCTAGCTCGGACGACGAGTCTGCGGACAGTGATGATGCGGACTCTAGCTCGGAAGATGAAAATGGCGGTAATGGAGGCAACGATAGCGGTAGTAACGAGGGAACCGGAAGCGAGTCTGGAAGCGATGGATTGGAGAGCAGCGACAGCGATTGAGTTGGTTGAATCAAGTCATCTATCGTATTCTTTGAGCACCGACTTTCACCTTTAGTTTGTTTTGAAGGTTGACACAATACTTCGTAGGTACGAGCACTTGCATAAGATTGACCTCAGATTTGGCATAGCGCAAGCAGCTGCCCCACCTTCATCACTGAGTTCGCCCCCGAGGCCTCCACCTTCTTGCGCGGTCATTGCATCTTCTGCTCGGAAAGCGACATCGTGTGTTGCCCACACCAAACTTCAGCCGTCATGTCACTAGCCTCTCTGCCTACAGAACTGATAGAGGCGATCACCTCTCACCTTGACTTGTCCGCTTCCCGTAGCCTCCGTTTAGTGTCCTCAACATTGAAGCAGCAGTCACTGCACGTGTTTCGCGACTTGTATTTCCGCACCCGCACGCTCCAATGGACGAAGCAGGACTTGAAAAATCTCCTTGACATTTCCAAGCACACGACTTTTGGCAACGCACTACGACAACTCGTCGTCGATGCTACTCCCAAGCACTCCACGTCGATGTGGCAACTACGCAAACGTATCTCGGAAGCAGATGCAATCTTCAGTGAGCCTCATGGCGTTTTCTTCAAGAGTGAACTTCAGGAGCGATACATTGCGGAAGAGAAAGACGCCACCGAATCAGCCACGTTCTTCAACGAATCGCGCTATGACCAGAAATGCTTACGTGCGGCTTTCGATACAATCGACCAGCTCGAAAGTGTCACTTTCATGTACACGGGTATGGAAAAGACATACGGGAAGTTCGGACGACGGTACTGCGAGAGTAGCCAGCACGAAATGAGCCGACCGTTTGTCAGCACGATGATGGCTGTTGCGGCCTCAGGGATTAGAGTGAAGAAGATTTGCACACACAAGCAGTTCAACTACGGCGCTGTCAGTGTTGGGCGTGTGGAAAGCCTTGCACCATTTCTGCGCAACTTCGATGGAGTTTTTGAGAAGCTTGAGCAGCTCGAGCTCAACCTGAGGGACTGGCGCTGCCCAGACAGTGAGTGTAAATGTACAGAACACACGTGAGACAAACACTGACTTCAGATCTCCCACCCTCGCAGCAGGTTTCGGACTCGGTAGTCCTAAAGCGCCTTTTGTAGTCCGATTTCTCTCAAAAGCGCGAAACGTAAAGCACTTGAATCTTGGCTGTTATTCGAGTCTGGATGACGACCTGCTCGGCGACATGTCAAAATATTGTACCTTCGACAGACTCGTGACTTGCCGACTCGCTCATTTCCGCCTGCATGACGCGTCAGATATTATGCAGCTACTCGCACCATCGAGCGCCTCCTTGATGCATCTTAGTCTATACCATATGGTGCTTCGCGACCAAGAAACGACGTGGGCAGATTTCGTCATGCATCTCGCCTCCGATACAGAACTCTTGCCGGCATTGAAGCTGCTTTGGCTACAAAAGCTCTTTACGAGAACCGGTGCGAGGCTCATCGATTCAGTTGAGGGCCGAGATGAAATGAGTTTTGGCGAGGAAGGTGATCTTTCCCAGTGGAGGGCAGAGGCACTTTGTCACGCGCAGGGGTTCAGCGAGAGCACTTCCGGCCCTGCATGGCACTTAGGCACTGTTGCATATCCATTCATCGGTATGAGAACATGATTCGATGGCGTACGAAAGCCCTTATCCACAATGCGCACGACCATGAGGCCGTGCCTGCAGATTCCCTGGGTCGCACACACTTGGACCCCACCCAACAATAGTAGCGGACCAAAGAGTCAAGATAGGCTCCCCACGCGGCACCAAGGACAAGAAAATCCACATCTTGAGTCTCTCATTCCGAAACGCTGCGTTCGACGAGGAAACGTCTACAACCTCAGGGCACAACATCAGCTACGCCGTCCTATCAGGATGCCGCAGACAGTCGCCCCAACCACAGCCACAATCGACTTCGCAGTGAGCAGGCCCTCGCGCGAAGCACCGAGATCTGTCCACCAGATTCAAGCAACACCTGCACCGCCAAAGACTCCAAGCGTGGATGTAGCCAACACGCCCGAGCCAAATGTGCCAGCCGAAAGCACGTACGTGGGTGGCCCGCATATGCAAAACTTTGCAAAAGTGCCTGGCGGTTACTGGTCACACGAGAGGACGTGAGTAATCTTGGCGATCTCGCTTGTGTTAAGCATAATCTAACTGTGTCGCCAGGAGGATGATGCAGCAGGAGGCGGAAGAGAAGCGTGCCGCCTCAGCGAACGCACCAGCAACAAATAACGACACGCCTCCAAGACCGACCGAAACTGTAGGCTGGCGCCGGATACTTTCCAGAGGCCAGAAGAAACATGCTACGAGGAAGGAAGAAGGGAAGAATCAAACCCCTCCGACCCGACGGGCGCAAGAGCCAGAAGGCTTCGTTACCGACACGGCGATTGCGCCAGAGAAGAGAATGGATTCTGGCCAACAGACGCCCAGAGTGAGTAGCTATGGATCTGTCTCTAGTCTCAAGAGTAGGTTCTCACGCAAAGGAAAGCCAGAGGAGACGGCGTGAAAGCTCTAGTACGTGTCGGACTTATTGTATCTAATTTGAATTAATGTCAAGTCACGTGAAACGGGCTGCAGTACGAAGTGGATCATTCTTCACGGCTCTGCAATACATATCACGGCGTAAAAGATAGTTATGCCAAGGAACACATCATTGCTACTCTTCCCGAGGTTACCGGTACTGTACAAAAGTTTCAATCAACAACCCACCGCGAGAACTCCTCGGCTACATCTCCACAAGCGTTCAAGAAGTATACGCATCCTTAACCTTGCTCAGCAAATTCTTCACCCGGCCTCCAAACGAACGTGAGGGGCTCATAGTGTCCCGTTCCAAACCCTCTTGCTCCTCCCTCGGTCTCAACGTCTCTTCCCTCAGCCTTCTCTCCTCATGCCTTGCAGTTTCCCTCGTCATCTCATCGAACTCAGTCAGTCTTCCCTGCACCATGCGGTACGTATGCCTGCGGTACGTATGCCTCCTGTACATATCGCTGAATTCCGCCCTCATCAGCCATTCACTTGTGTGCACGAAGGTATCAATCCCTGCATCGAGGGTACCGTACGTGCTTTGAAGCCGAAGTAGGCTTGATTCGCGCCTCCATCTCTGGCGCGCAGTCGTCGCCACCGCAATCGTCGCTTCCCGCACGCGTCCTTGAAGCGTTGGCCCAAAGAGGCGATCAATCTCCGCAGCTGTCATCAGATCTTGAGTGCTTGGTGCCCAGGGACCGCGGCTTGGCTCGGACTTGATGTATAGTGCGGTCCTGCACATTGGGCAGGTATTGTTTTGCCTGAGCCATTTGGTGAGACATTTGTAGCCGAAGACGTGGGTGCAGTTTGCGTTGTTGCGGACTTGGACTGGACGCTCGGTTTTGGATAGGGCGTCGTGGCAGATTGGGCAGGAGCACTCGGCGACGAGAGGATGTGTTTGTTTGAGAAAGATTATGTCTCTGTCGAGTAATGTGGGGAGATCTGAAGCCAAATGCAAGGGTTGGTTGAGGAGTGACATTTTGGGGGTGGTGATGAACTAGTGGGTTTGTGTTGAAGGTTTGGTGACAGAATGTACTGGTCGGAGTATGCTGAGGGATAAGGAAAAAAGAGATGGGAGGAGACGACATTTATAGGGGCCAAGTGAGAGAAATGATCCGAAATACTTCTGAGCTGTACCAGACTTTTCCAGTGTTGGTGGTAGTGGACCGTGGTTTAATGTGTTCCGAGACTTTCTTCCACCATTCCATTCCCACATTTTGGAAGGCTGCCTAGCATGGAACTATGGTTCAAAAGATAGGTTCTATTCAAATTTGATCATGTTGTTGCCAATTCGCCTACATGATGTCCGTAACGTAGGATAAGACATGCAAGTTCGGAACGCTAGCAGACTACCTAGCGACCTCTACCTTTACAACTCGCCGTCCCCTCCGTGGCCCGGATACCTACGACCTTGGAACATATCCACAAAAACCAAAGGTTTCCCTGCACTGATTTCCAGCGAAACAACTATCGCGTGTAAGTCTTGAGAAACCGCTCAAAAAGCAGCCTCAGTGACCTGAATATCACATCGCGCTCATCTCTCTGCAATACTCACCCCATCTACACCATGCCGCCCGGCCGACCCCTCCGCTTCCAAACCGCCTCCGACCTCCACCTCGAAACACAACTTCAAACCCCATCATACGCCCACTTCAGCAACCCCACCAACTTCCCCATCCACGCCGAAAATCTCTTCCTCCTAGGCGACATCGGCCTAGCAAAGCACCACCAACTCTTCACCTTTCTCGGCACGCTCTTGATCACCCACTCCTCTCTATCCATCTTCTACGTGCTCGGCAACCACGAGCCATACGGCACTACACTCGACGTCGCCATCCAAAGGTTCGAAGACTTTGAAAAACAATTGGGAGTCGTGGAGAAGAACTGACGTAAGATATTCTACTTCCTCGACCGGCGCCGCATCGACATCAATGAAGACATCACGGTTCTATGCTGTACACTCTGAACACACACCCCCCCAGCCTCAGCACTCGCATGCGGAACGCTACTCACGGACTTCAACGAACAGAACGGCATATGGGACCGGAGCGTCGAAGAGCATAATGCCGATCACGCGCGCGACCTCGCATGGCTCAACGGTGCCGTCGCACAGATATGCGACGAAGAACCACGGCGTCGAATCATCGTCCTGACACACCACAGTCCTACGACTGATACACGCGCGAACGACCCGCGACACGCAAACCCAAATGCGAATGATGCGGTTTGCACGGATTTGAGTCGCGAGGTGTGTTGGACTTCTGGACGTGTTAAGATGTGGGCATTTGGACACACGCATTTTGATTGCCAATTCTACGAGCAAGATGTCATGAGCGGGAAAAACATGCTGGTGCTTGCGAATCAAAAGGGGTATGCCTCGCCAGGAGGGAGAACAGGGAAGATTGAGGCAGTTGTGGTTGAAAGTGGAGTGGATGAGTGGAAGGTGATCATGGGCGCGAAGGAGAGTAAGATACAGGAGTCGAGAGCAAACAGGAGGACGCCGGAGGACGCCGTTTCGGAGAGAGCTGCAAAAGGTCATGGGGACGGGAGTCCAGGCGATGTATCGGGACGGCGTGGGCAGTCGGCTCCTATAGAGCTTGCTGATGTGAGGGCTTCGGCGTGGCGATCAGCTGGTGTAAAGATTAGGAAGATGCTGAGACCGGTTTAGCCTTGTACAGTAGGTTAGGGACTATTAAAGTCGAATTATGACATGTAGATGTGCCTTGACTATTCAAATATCACCGTCATCACGAGAGTAATCATCTTACGTGCAACAGG
>Ga0265797_10005414_pt1 | contig 18639 bp, 11 predicted proteins | sample P2T30metagenome_FD_192433 | JGI IMG/M metagenome (GOLD analysis project Ga0265797, IMG submission 192433) | Plant litter microbial communities from East Loma Ridge, Irvine, California - P2 T30 | ecosystem: Environmental > Terrestrial > Plant litter > Unclassified | place: USA: California... | reverse complement strand
TCCGAAGTCATTCTCTTCCTGGGTATTGGAATGAACTACTGCAACCCCAAGATCTACAGTTGGATTTTCCGTATTGCGACATACCTGATCTTGCTCGACTTCGTCCTGAACTTGATCTGGTTGCCCATCGGAGTGTCGCAAACATACGGTTTCCAGACCGCCGAGTATGTGTTCACCCAGACATACAACGAGACCGGTGCTCCTCCCGTCTGGAACTGGATGCTGTCCTACTACGTCACGGCCGGTATCCTGGTCGGTTTCGAGGCTGCTGGACACATCTCCGAGGAGACTCAGAATGCCAGTGTCACTGCTGCTCGCGGTATCTTCTGGTCCGCTTTGGCGTCCGCTCTGATCGGCTTCCCGCTCGTCATCCTCTTCCTCTTCTGCCTTCCGGACCTTGATGTTCTAGTCGCCCTCTACGATGCAGGCACCCCACAGCCCTTCTTGCACATCTACGACATGGCCCTGGGCCGCGGCGGCCACGTCTTCATGAACGTCGTCTGCATCCTCGGGCTACTATTCAACCTCACCATCTCCGGCGTCGCCTCCTCCAGACTCATCTGGGCCGTCGCCCGCGACGGAGTCCTGCCCTTCTCCGGCTGGATTTCGCAAGTGTCCAAGAAGAAGGAGCCGCGCAACGCCATCATCGTCATGCACGTCTTCAGCGCCCTGCTGCTCTGCACGATCCTCGCGTCGCCCGTGGCCTTCGAGTCCCTGGTGTCCGCCGCCGGCGTGCCGACCATCACCTCGTACGCCCTCATCGCCTTCGGTCGCTGCTTCATCACGCCGCACGACTTCAAGCACGCCGCCTGGTCGCTGGGCAAGTGGTCGCGGCCCCTGACGTTCGTCACGTTCGTCTGGAACCTGTTCCTCGCCTGCGTGCTCTTCTCGCCGCTCTACTTCCCCGTCACGGCCGACGGCTTCAATTACTCGCCCGTCATCTTCGGCGCTATCACCATCTTCGCCCTCGTCACATGGTGGGTTACGCCCGAGGAGAAGTGGCTGCCCGCCGCCCGGTTGGGCAAAGTGCACCAGCTTGATCAGGAGTATCAGCCTAGGACTCAGGCTTCCTCCACTTAGGAGGGTTGGGGGGAGGAGAACAGAGTATCAATTTTCGCTGTGATTGGGGAAAGACTCGAGAGAGAAAAGTCAGTTTCCACGGGTCTTTCTTTCATGAGCCAGACAGCATTCATTCATGGACATAAGACATGGATGCCTTCCGGGAAGGCGTCAAGAGGATCAAGATGTACGAGAGTGAAATGTAGCATAGTACAAAGAATTGGAAAAAGAAGAAGAAGAAGAAGAAGTATTTTCGAATTACGAAATTACAAAAGTACAGCCTAGCCTGTTCCAAAAAAGAACCCAGAAAAGTAAAAAAAAAACCCCCTTCCCAAATAAGAAAACTCCTCCCTCGTCATCATCCCATCCAAAGGTTAGCTCTCCCTTGATCTCCACATCAGGCCAAGGCTTTTCTTTGCTGTTTATTGATTGGGAAACGTCAAGCAAGAAACCTTTTCATGACGAGTGACGAGAGGGGGACTGGAGACTTTCCAAGTGCAGTACCCTAGTATGCATTATTGCCCCAAAGTTCTCGGTGAAGTACAAAATGTTCACCGTTTGGCACCTCGCACGCTTGTTGTGCATTCGTGTTCTCCGAATGTCGTACGCACATTAATGCAATTAACAAGAGAAGAAAAAGGGGGAAAAAGGGAAAGGGAAAGGGAAAGAGGCAGTCTCTGGTCGTGTCGTCGTAATCGAAAGAAGGTGGGAAAAAGAAAGGAAAAGGAGGAGGAGGAGTCGTCGTTCCTAGAAGCATCAGTTCGGGAGGGAACGTGTAGTGGAGGAGTTCGTTTCCCTTTTGGTTGGTCAAAACAAAGTCGAATCAAAAGACATCTTCGGGCCACTCGAAGTTCTTGTCGACCTTGGCCTTGACCTGCTTCGGGATCCTACTGCGGCTGCGGCTGCTCTTCGCGCTACCGCCCTCGGAGCCGGAGCGGCCTTGCTGTGTGTTGTCGTGGTGTTGCTTGGATAGGACTGCTTTCTCGGCATCTGGCGGGGAGTGGGAGCGGTGCAGCCTTGCGGCGGCGGCGGCGCGAGTCATCAGGTCTTCATCGGAACCAGGCTGATAGATTGGTTGCGAGGACCGGTACTTTGACTTCTTGATAGGATCTCCGTTGGGTGCGACGGTCGCCTCTTCACTTTCCTCAAGGACCGGCTCGAGGGCGACGGCTTGGGAGTCGAGGCTCATGCGGATGTTGCTGTCGGCAGTCACTTCGTCAATCTGCTTGACGGGGTCGTTGGCATCATCGCTGTCGTTGTCAAGTCCTTCAACGGTGGCGGCAACCGCGTGCTCGTCGCCATCATGAGCCAACTTGCTGGTGGACTTTCTCTGAGTGGACGAGTTGTTAGACTTGCGGCGCTTCGCTTTAGAGCCGATCTTGTCCCAGTCGGCGTTCTCGTCATCCTCATCGTCGTCATCCGGCGTGTAATCCTTAAAATCATCGCCGGTCTTACGCTTCTTGCGGTGAGTAGGCTTCTTGGACGCCATCTTCACGTTAGCATCGAGGGCTTTGAGTTTCGCGTCGAGGGTGGCGTAACCAGCAGTCTTCTTTTTGGCATCAGCACTCGCAGTGGACTGCTTCTTGTCGTCCACAGTCTTGTCGTTCATGTTGTTCGGTGTGGTCGACGCAGCGCCGGCCGCGGTCTCTTCATTCAAGTCTTCGATGTTATTGTTGTCTAGTTTGAAGAGAGAAGAAGCACGAGCGGGATAGGGTCGAGCATGTGACGCCCTGATCGTCTCCTCTTCAGTGTCGTGTGCTGTGTTCGTCACAAAATTGTCCTCTGACGGCTCAATTGAGACACCTTCAAGATCCGCAGCAGCCTTTGCGCGATCTTCCGTCACCTTCTTCGCATCCTCAGCCTCACTGTAGTACAATGATGGATCGAGGAATCGCTCGCTAGGCAAACTCTCTAGCTTTCCTGGTATGAATCTCGGACGCCTGATTGTTGAGTTTGGCGTGACTCGTTCGTACTTGTTGCCCATTTTCAGCACGGGAGAAGCTTGAACCAAAGCATCGTCCAACTCTCGTCGGGCAGATTGGAGCTTGACTTCGAGATCACTGACACGCTTCGATAGTTTGTGTTGTCTGCGCATGTCGACTCTGGAATGTGATTTTCTCAGTGAGGGCCCTTCCAGATCTGCCTTGACTGGCGAAACGGACGATGATGAATCTCTCTGCGCATGAGCGGCGGCACCGATGTTGTACTCTGACTTGGTTCGTTTCATATCGAAACGAAGGTTCTGAAGTGAGGGTTTCTTGAAGTGGAGGCGCGACTTGAGCGTCTTTACCACGCTCGGTGCATGGTCTGGTGTGTTGATTTCGGAGTAGTTGCTGGAATCGATAGTCGGAGGCGCGAGTTGGGAGCCGTACGAATCGTTTCGCTTGTGGTCTATCGATGGCGTCTCGTGTGCCAGCATGACTCCAGAGTCGCGAGTTTTGACGCTGATGTCGGCGTTGGAGGCCCGCGAGAGAGTACGTGCCTCGAATTGTCCGGATGCCTTCATGTCAGCGTATCGTCTCTCGGCCTCTTCTTTCAATGCCCTCTTGCGCTGATACTCGGCGATGTTTCTCTGTCTAAGGTCTTCGGTGGTCTCGTCCCAAACTTGTTTCCACATCCGCACTGGATGGAAGCTAGCAGCAAGAGAGCGACCGAAGCGAAATAAGAAGCCATTGTTTTCATCAGTGCCTTCGGCGCGCGGGGTGATGGCAGCAGCGGACGGTGGTAACTGCGCCTCCTCTTGATTGACGTCAATTTCAACCGCCGAGGATGGCATGCCGTTGTGATAGTCATCCATGAGCTCATCCACCTGCTGGATGTTGCCGCTGTCCGTGCGAATGAACCGTGTGAACACGGTGGGCGGCTTGTTACTTGGTTTGTCCGTCAGACTCCCTTCCTGAAACCTTGACTCTCGTGGTACCGGCTGACGTTCAGCGTGAAGCCGGGCCTGGCGTTCTGCAGCGTGGCGGAGATTGAGGTTCGACAGATTGTTAACGCCTTTCTTACGGCGGATGTTATGCTGCTGCACCGGCGTGGCGTCATCAGAGGCATCGTGGTCGGGACCCGGCAGACTTGGGCGGCTACGCTTGGGAGTGTGAGTGTGAGCATAAGCTTCAGCGTCGGGCGCCTCCAAGTGGTCGCTGCGGAGATTGTAGACATGCTCGTCCAAGGCGTCACGCTTGCGCTTGGAGGCACTGCTGGCCGGGCGAGGGGTCACGCGGCCTGGGTCCATGGAGTCCTTGACGGGCGTGTTCTTGCGCGGAACGGGCGGCGGAGGCCCATCCATAGCAGAGCTGGCGTATTGATAGATCTGGAGCAGGACTAAGGATTAACGGAGATGAGCGCGTGTTCTCGGTGCGACATGGGAGAGACAAAATTTGATTTGATATGATGCAACAGCGAGGGTTGCCATGCGGCGGTCGGCGTGTCTCAGTCAGTCAGTAAGTTAGTTGTGAACGTACCTGGATCTCCGTGAAGCTGCACAAACAAGCCGAGCTAGCGCTACGGACGGTGGAAACGACGGCAAGCGGCGTGAAGAGCGACCGAGAGTGGATGATATGACTAAGTAGAAAGCTTGGTGTAAGGGTCGTGTACAGGCATTGCTACCCAGTCGTGTAGAGTGGACAATGAGTCGGTGAAGCGAGTGTGTTGTTCGGTAAAAGGTGAAGTGTTTGGGAAATAATTACAGTTTAATAAACATGGGATTGTTGGCCAGCAATCATCCGCAGCCATGGCGAATAGGCGCCGACTGTGGGGCCGCTTCAAGAACCCTGGATTACCTAAGGCAAGTCGTCTTCACATACATGTAGTGGGGGAATCCTGGATGAAGATTGAGATTGTTACATGTCATGGGCATGTCGCCAGACTGTGCTTTGATCATCAATCAGAATGCCATGATTTTTTCTGCATTCTCTTCCGACTAAGGTAGCATTGCAAAGTGAGGTACCGCATCTGCCATCGTATCTGCCTTGTCTGGTCAAATCTGATTGCTCCCCACTATTGTTCACGTGTATGCCTGCAATCCTTCTAACCACCTGCATTCAATAGCCCGACAATTGATCTTTCTGTTCTTATTCTCCATTAATGCAACACTTCGATAGTCATTGTGTCTGTTTCGCACGATAGTGAATCTAATCAATACTGACAGGACAGCTTCACTGTCGTAACATGGACATGCAATCTCACCAAACCGTTGCACTCTGGCAGTGTCATCGCTCACCACTCAAATCCGCTAACCAGCATAACGAGCATTCGAGCATTTGGCCAACATTCATAGCATCTACAAGATGCATCTTCACACGGTGCATAGCAGTCGCTACTACTCAGCGCAACCCGAGACCGGAGTTGCGATTCATTCAGCCATAGACGCTCTGGCCCGGCGTCAGGATTACGGATACTCGTCACCTTCTTGGACCAACATCTTCATCGCTGCAGGAGCATGTAACGTTGGAGCCATCATGCTCGGCTTCATATTCCAACTCATCTACTCACAAATAAAGCGACGCAAGAATTTCAAGGAAAAGCAACAGCGTTGGTACGGACAGTGATAGAACTGGAAAGGTTATCCGCTAGAGACGGACAATTATCAGTCCACTGGCTGGACGACTGGTCAAAAGCACATGCAAACGCAATTGCTGTCACGCCACAAAATAATGCAGGTCGCATCGCAGCAATTCCACGATCAGGTGACGCCGTTGTGGTTTCTATCTGCTGGTTGATCTCATTTCGAGGCTGCATGAGAGACGCTTCATCGCGAGGACAACATATGCGCCGACGTTGACAGGGCTATCGACCGATATGTATGCTTGTCATCAGTTCTGTTATCGTGTACATATGTTCATGTACAGTACCCATCCAAGTTCCGAGCAGTTTACGACAAGATCGTGATGCCGTACTTCGCCGCAATATCGCCGTTGACATGCGGGGTTAATCAAAAGTGAAAGTTGGTCAGCGCTTTTCAACTACATGTACCTAGAGTTGTGAAGTGACACAAACGAGCTTTTCCGGTGATTGAGCGAATGGTTCTTCCATGCATGCAGATTTTAGTAATGAATGCGATTGTTTGTAAGCCTTAACTGACATGTACAAGCGAGTCTTGTAAGAGTGAAGTCATAAAGTCCCGTCGATCCGAAGCACCAAGGAAACAGTCGATCAGCTGCCGGGATAGAAAACGGTCGTTTGCGGGGATGAATCGGGTTCGAACGGGGCTTTAGTATTCACTTCGACCTTATTGGCGATCACCAAGGTTTCGCTCCACCAGCCATCACTGTCACCCTCACTGTCACCACTTGGACTACAAACAACAACACACATCTCACTTGGACGCTCGACTCGAAACACAACATCTACTTGGGAGAGAGTCGGATCTCGCTTGCCGCACTGTAGTCAACCAGTCGTCGCGAAACACCAGAAACATCAGAATTCAGAAACATCGAATACGCCCTTCCCATAAGTGCCTGTCGAAGAAACAGAACCCCCACGACACGCCCTCTGTGGCTACCACACACACCGGGATCCGGCAGAGTCCCTGCGTGATGCCTACCCAAAGACCATTTCTGAGCAACTTCCTGGCGGCCTTCCGATCACATACCCCCCAGCCACTCCCAAAGTCCGTGGCTTCATTATCCACGACTTCAGCAGCCGCGGCATCCACATCGACCCAGACAGTCTGGACATCACAGCCTACAAAGCCACAGTCCTCGAATACGAGCGCATCCGAGAATGCCGTTTCACATCCACGGCCTATAAATGCCAAAGGGCAGCACCACAACGCGCAGTCGCAACAAGAGAAACACGGTCACCCTTCATTACAGCACAACGTGACACCGCAAACACACCTCCCACTCTCCCCTCCCACATCCGGCGTACCCGTCCACGGACCGCCAAACAAGCCACAGCCCTCATATCCCACGGTACAAGAGTCGCGGCGAGCAAGAAGAGGGAGTGACAGCAGCTGCGATTCCGGCGGCTTCAGAGATGTGCGGGGAGGTGGAGAGAAGTGGTTCATAGGCGGTAAGACCGCTAGCGGCGAGGAAAGGTACTACAAGTTGAGCATGGTGAGGAGGGATAGAAGCGCGGACAGGATCAGTACGGATCAACTGAGTTTATGAGGCTGCTTGACATTTCGCAAAGGCGTTTAATGGGACTCAGGGTACTTGGGAAAAGAGGACTGTCTTGCACCTGCAACCGGGTGGAGACTGAGTGAGGTCTGACTTATTGTACATATGAGCACCTCGGCTGATGAAGACAGCCGCATATGAGACTCTCAAAACTACGGCGGTCGTACTTGAAGCTGCTATTACGGGAATGCTTATGAATTAATGAGATATGTACATACGAAGAAGAAGTTGGGGAAAAATGACCTTGGGACACCCTGTCTATGGAACGGACCACAGACTATGAATTCTCCAAGAATGCCCAATAAATGTTTCAAAGAACAATACTGCGTGCGCGGTTTTGTTCTGTTCTTAGTGAGGGATGAAGTGTACGATTTCCCCTCGATCACATGCTCATTGCTCATAACCTTGCCCCACGTGGATCTGATGTCACACCTGAATGAACGAATCACTCATCTCGCGGACCTTTTTGAAACATAACATCACGTGTATTCTTGCTTTGAGAGCAGCCATCTCCACATCCGCTCCTTCGTCAATCGCGACCATGTTCAAGAAAAAGCCACAGATCAAGCCCGCAGCACCTTTGAGATCCTCCGACCGAAGGAAGCTCGCCGATCAAATCATCCAGGAATACAAGCTCGAGCTACCACAACCGGAAAACGAGAGCGCAGAGCAAAAGGCCGAGGCGACCGCCGCGAGATCAGGCCTCCGGAACTCACTCCTGCCAGACAATGTTCAATCCGCGCGATTCACCACCACACACGGACCAGACTTGAAGCACGCTTCAGGAAGCGTCTACGTTGGGAGTCAGAATGGGGAAGATGCCAGGATATTGTGGTGGCAGATTGATGGGAAAATGTACCCTTCGGTATACACACTCTGGAAGAATGCGGACATCGTGCCTCTGCTGCACACACCGGGCATCGTGGTGAAAAAGCTGCAGGGCGGCGCTGATCTGATGACACCCGGACTGGCTGGAGGCCCACCCTTTCCCGAGCAGGCGAAGCAGGGTGCGGTCGTTGCAATTGCGAGCACAGATTCACCAACCGTGCCTGTGGCGGTGGGAGTCTGCAAGGTCGACGTGTCGGCATTGCAACAAGTGCAAGGCGCGAGAGGCCATGCCGTCGAGACGCTTCACTGGTACGGAGACGAGCTCTGGAGCTATAGCACAAGCAGTCGGCCTGGTCAGCAATCGCCAGAACAGATTGAAGGATGGGCTGATGTTCTAGAAACAAGGGGTCTGACGGAGAAGGTCGACTCTCTGGATGTCGACGACCTTGACGATGATGGCGGTGTTTCCCTGAAGGATGGAGAGACCAACGACGATACGGTGAAAGCTCAAGGTGGTCAAGCGATTGCAATGGATAGCGATGACCAACCGGCGGCAGAAGAATCTGGTTCAGCCAAATTATCCCAGAAAGAGATAGATCTTGCATTCCGCAAAGCCTTCCTTTACGGTCTTCACCACCACAAGACCAACAACGCCAACGAACGTAACCATGGTCTTGTATTTCCACTCACACAGTCCTTGATCATGTCAACACTCATAAACCCGTTCCTTCCAGCCTTCACGCCGGAGCAAACCCAACAGCTCCAAATCAAGAACACCAGCTGGAAAAACATCAAGAAGTTCGTCAAGCAACTTGACAAAGACCAGATCGTCAAGAGCAAAGAGAAGCAGGGTAACGAGACCACGATCATAGACGTCGATTTCAACGACACCGCAGTCGCAAATTTCAAGCCCTACCGTCTACCAAAGAAAGAGACTGCGGGCGGTACCTCCGCCGGAAGAGGTGAGAAAGCAACCGAAAGTATCGATACTGGAGACGACTCAGTCGGCCAGAAGCTCGAGATCAAGTCATTCTACAAGCCGACCGCGAAGCTATCTCCCATCTTCGCCACGTCAGACAAATCCGCCTTCACAGCGCAAGAGATCCGCCAAACGGTGACCGACTACGTCGAAGCCGAGAAACTCATCTCCGAAACCAACAAGCGGCTGGTCAAACTCAACCCCACGCTTGCGAACGCCGTTTTCGATGGCTCTGGCAGCGTCGACAAGGAAGTCTTAGCAAAGGGCAGTGTACCGCGTGACGCGCTGATCGACCGCGTCAGCCGCGCGATGGCCGGCTCGTACGCCATCCTGCGCAACGGCGCAGACCCCCATTCCGTCAAGATGCGGTCGGGCACGCCGCCGAAGGTGCACATCACGCTCGAGACTCGCAGCGGGAACAAGATGGTGACCAAGGTTTCCGGACTGGAAGTGTACTACGTCAACCCACGGCCGTTGGCGGACGAGCTGCGGAAGGTGTGTGCGGGGAGCACTTCTGTCGAGCCGCTGGCGGGTGGGGCGAAGAAGACGGAGAAGCCGGTTGAGGAGGTCATGGTTCAAGGGCCGCAGAAGGATGCTGTTGTGAAGGCGTTGGAGAAGAGGGGCGTCAAGTCGAGGTGGATCGAGGTTTTGGACAAGACCAAGGGGAAGAAGAAGTGAGGCAGGCGAGCTGTGGGATCTATATAGACGTGGATCCACCAAAAACAGCCAGTGCTAATGAACACTAGCATGTCTCTACTATCAAACTCTGTAATGTTCATGCCTGTCTCGCTATTCTTCACGTCTTGAAGGATCATTAGCGTCTAATGATAAGATCCTCCACCATCGTTCAGCCTCACTTAACGTACAAACACAAACTCACACCCGTGTCATCAACTAACCCAGACCTACAAACATTCCAACTCCTCTAAAACCTTAAATCTCTTTCCAATCCCTCACTTGCAATGACATCCCGGTTCAGCGCAAAGCTCGAAACATCAACCATCATCGACGCCCCGCCAAAGAAAGTGCGCCAGGTGGTACGTACATACATACATACATAGATGTACTGTTACACGGGTCGGAAACTGAGATTGGATGCTACGCGGGCATTCTACTTCTCACCGTACGAGTCTTTGAATTTCGCTAGGGGAAGGGTGGCGGATTCGGGCAGGACGTTGTTCAGAAATTATTGCTTGGTGGCAGGGGTATGCATGCGGCGGTCATGTTTATGGCTTTGGTCGCCGGTTCGCTTGCTTGTGGAAGGACTGTTTGAGGGGTTTCATGAGGATTTGAAAAGGGAGGGTGAAGGGAAGAAGAAGAAGAAGAAGAAGAAGAAGAAGAAGAAGAAGAAGAAGAAGAAGAAGAGGGATTGGACCGACTTGTCTTTGGAAAAGGTGTTGGTACAGCTTTTGTAGCGTCTTGTTAAACACCCCTTTACCCCCTTTCTACCTGCGATCCATTTTCCTAGCTCGTACATGAGAACTCCAAGCGCCGTGCTACACCCGCCTGCCAAATTTTCTGGATGCTCACAGGCTCTATGAGACTTCCATGGCGTCGCCGCCTTGGCTAACACCATTTGCTCCGTTGCTCAACGAGACCACGCCGTCTTCGCCAATGAATCTCTTCTCGAACTCCTGGACGAATTTCACGCTGCGAGCGGGGTCGTAGAACAGGCGGAAGGTTCGCTCGACGTCGCCGACCTCGATTGGCCTTGTTGCGTCGGCACCTCGGGGGCTACGCTTTTTGGCGAGCAGGTGCGAGGTCGTCAGCAGATTGCCAGCGTACCTCAGTCCGGTCTCGGAGCCAATCTTGGTCAGTAGCGCGAGAGCGTCGGCAGTGATGTCGATCTCCTCTTCTTGCGCGCGAATGGCCAAGATTTCTTTGATTTCGTCTGCGGCGTATGTCTGGGTTGAGATGATGACCACGCGGTCGAGGAAGTCGAGAGGCAGACCGTGAGGTGAGCGGTAGTTGGTGCCCCTGATAGTAGTCGAGCCGCGGTTCGAGGCCATGATCACCACAGGTGCAAGCTCATCTTCTAATGCGCGGTTGATGAAGCTGAAGCACTCAATGTCGAGCATGTGAACCTCGTCGATGAACAAAACGCCAGGTACAATCTCCGCTTTACCCTCCTCTTTCCACTCGGCGACCTTGGTGTTGATTTGATTCCGCACTTCGCTCCTGATTTCGCCAGTGTCACCAGAGAAGAGCGCAAGGAAGCCCTGTGTCCTAGAGTTGATCACATCGATCTCGTGTAGAGACACGGTGTGCACAGTCTCCCTGCGGACCTGGAGTTCGCCATCGGGGCATTGTACGTATCTCGTGTCCGGCCCCAGCGCATCGTAGTCGCGGGATCTGGCGTATGAACGTCCAAGTTTTGTGATGCGGCCACTCGCCTTGTCGATGCTGATGATGTCGCCGGCCATAACCTTTTCCTTGGTCATGCTGTCGATCATCTTTGTTCCCATGTCGTAGAGTGTTTCCATGTCGGTGGTCTTAATCGTAAGTTTTCCGGTCTTGTTGTCGCCAGTGACCGACCTGTCGATCTGAATCTCCACAACCTCACCCTCAATGACTTCGCTCTCTTCTTTGATCCTGACTCCAATGCTCTTCCTGAAAGCCTGTTCCAGAGCCTCTGTTTTGCTCATCTCCAAGCTGAAGATCTCTGAAGAAGCCAGCATTGTGAACGGCACATCATCACCCAGTCCCTTGCTCATGCCCATCGCGAGAGCTGTCTTTCCTGTGCTAGGAGGTCCAGAAATGAGCACCGCCCGTCCTGCGATCTTGCCCTCCTTCACCATCTGAAGTATGACGCTTGCAGCTTTGCGCGCCTTTTGCTGACCAACGAGGCCATCTGCGCTGGGCTTCACTTCGAGTGTGTCAGGTGTCACACCAAGACCGCGGATGTGTGAGTGTGCTGCGATCAAGTTCAGGCCTTGACGCTCTTTCGAGTCGGATATCGTGGATATAGGCTGTAACTGTTAGCTCGTGATACGATGCGGAACGCTGCCTCACTCACTGCGGCCATGATGTTTGCGATGCGCCGCGCGCAATTGTTCGATGGAAGTTCGGTTGGCTAATCCAGGGTGACGCTTGAAGATCGGCGACACGGTCAGAGTATGCGGCTATGCGGTGGCGGAGATGTGATAAAGGTCGAGTGTATGGATATGGGATGTTGCAAGTCGCGAGTTGCTCAAGCGTCGCTTCCAGTTCCAGTGCTCTCGTTTCTTCTGTCGGATCGCCATTTGGACCGTGCCTTACATCACGCTGGCACGCGCTAATTTGAACGCATCTCATTTAGGCTTAGCAGGCGAGTAGCTCTCGTGCCAATTCACCTCACCTTGTCAGTTTCTTGCATGTATCACATGCAGCACCGCATCAATTCGACTCTTCATTCGACCTCTTCACTTAATTGAAGCGAAGCGAAACCTTTTCACAGGCTAGCTCACGCCACTTACGTCAGCAAATGGTATGTGCCTGCAGTTTGTTTTCACCGCATATATAAACACTCGTCCGCCGTTTGTTTTCGACGACTCACCTTCCACAACACCCTCACCTTCCTAACAATGGCGGAGCTTTACCACGTCTTACATAAGGTGGGTAAGACCGACGAGTCGCTCTGCTGAAAACTAAGCAACGAGCAATGTCTAACTATGGAAACACAGGTGCATTCAGTCAAAACGAGTATACAAATCGTCGCGGGGAGCAATCCCCTTGGTTACTAAGCGAACCGCCGTCTCATCGGTCTGCACAGCGGTCGCCACTTCATACGAGAGGCACAGATCATGATCAACATTCAAGGTTAGCAGCACGCCTTTGTAGCAAAGTACTGTCGTTTCAGTCACTACACATCTTCACGAGAGCATAAACATGTTTGCCCGACAATACATTTCGGCTCATAGCTAACAATAAGTGTATAATAGGATGAATCCTATTAAAAGAAAACCCAGCCGTTCCCCTGACGGGTCGAGCCACCAGAAGAAGGCCCTGAGAAACGAACCTGCAACAAATGGCGTTGACAGTCGGAAGAACTCCAGCGCGAACGCCAGCGTCATTGACGCTAGTGCAGATCCTCGACAGAACCGTGGATCCGTAAGGAATATTGTGCGCTCCCCCGTTAGTACCGACGGGAGCTACCAAGATGCTACAAGCTCCCGTTCATCACCTAGGCCTACGAACTTGAATGTTGTCAGTTCTACTACGTCACACGACGAAGTCGACATGAAGGCATTACTAGGTCCTCTCGAGACGCTCCTGGCTGTAACGGCCAAAGAGGCCCGTCTTCAGGTCTCCTACAAAGTGGCTAAAAGCCGACAGGAAGCGGCGAATGCTGAATATCACAATCTTGCCGATATGTTCAAGAAGTTCCCGCCACTCGAAGAAAGATTGACTAGAAAGAAAGCCAAGGCCGATCAAGAAGTTGCACAACTGGAATCGCAGCTCAAACTCACCATCGATTCACAACCGAGCCTGGCAAAATCTCTCGCTGCAGCGTTCTTGAGTGTTTTTAATGCCGAAGAAGCCCGACGTGTACCCAAGATTGCACCAGATGCTATCTCACGTACGGAATTCAAGGAGCTACAAGAGCAATTCGCAAAGCAGCAAGTTATGCTAGAAAAGCAGCAAGATCAGTTTGCAAAGCAACAAGATTTGTTCGACAAGCAACAGCAGCGACTAGGGAAACTGCAAGACTTGCACTCAAAAGTCGAGGACGCTGCGTTGCAAGCAAAATCTCAAGCTGACGCAACAGAAAGAGAGATGGTTAAAGACCTCAACAAATTGGAGGATAAAGTGCAGGATGTTGTAACATCTGTCCGCTCTGAGTTCCTTCGCATTCGGAAAGAAATGCAGCCGCAGATTAACGATCACGGAGAAGCCGTTACCCGAATTACGAAACAGCTCGATGACCAACGCAAAGTCGTGAGTCAGCTGAGTCATACTGTAGATGCTGCTACGGGTACCGTTTCCGTTACTCAGAAAGGGCTGATCAAGTTGGAAGAGAGGATCACGGCTACTAAGAACGAAGTCAGCAGTGAGATCCTTAAACTCGAAGAATCTTTACGGAGCGAGAACACGGGCATTCAGAAAGCTTGTGACGATCTAGCGCTGGACGTCAAAAAGGTTCAAGATGCCCCGAAAGCTACACTCGCAAATTCAAGTGGTACCTTGGAACTAGCAGCGCCTGCTGTTCGCGATGATTTTGTGGCACAAGTCCAGGTGAGCTTGATTGCCATTCAGGACGAGCTTACCCAGTTCAAGCAACTGACAAAAGAGGACGCCGAGACGCGAGACGAAGTACTTGGTGGCGCACAAGATGCGCTGGAAGCAAGCACGAGGGAGCTGGAAGCACAAACGAAAAACCAGCTGGCTTTGCTAGAAGCCAAAGTCGGCGGGCTCGGTGAGCTCGTATCTACCTGTAACAGTGGCATCCAACGGCTCGACCGAGCCAACGATGAGAATGCGTATGTTCGGGATACTCTGAAAACAATCAGAGAAACGTACGAAGCGCTTCAAACTACGACGGCGTCGTTATCGGCGAGGGTTGCGGTATTGGAGAAGCGCCCTGTGCCCAGTGCAACAATGCCGGCACCAGCACTAGCATCGTCTTCTACGGCACAAGGGCAGGAATTCAGACCGGACATCGCGCAGTCTCCCCACGCGCCAAAATCCCAGTCCCGGTCCGGCAGCACATCGGCAATCGTACAAACCAACGGCATTCCTTCTCCAAGAAACGCCACAAGTCCTTTTACCGCTCCGAACGTCAACGGACCACCGCTTCTCCGTGAGGTGACTGTCTTGACGGATCAAGTGAGAGGCTTGTCGGGAATGGTCCAAAACCTCAAACAGCGAATGGACAACCTTACCACCGAAGAGGTGGTCCGGGGAATGGTCGACCAAATGAGCCAGATGTACCCTGCAGCGAAGACCTTCCAAAACATCACCGACAAGTTGCGTGCCGCGAACGCAAGCATCGAAGGAAGACTGGACAAAGTCTCCCTAGAAGGGAACCTGCGAGCGTCGAGAGTGGAGGGAGTAGTTGCGGAGCTTCGCAGAGATGTCGAGGGGACTATTGGCGAGGCCAAGAAGACTTTTGATGCTGCTGTGGAAGCTCAAACAGCCGCCATTGTCGATGTCAAGCACCAGGTAAAGGCGTTGGCAGATGCTGCTTGGCCTGCTGATGTATGATTGGGTATGATGATGACGATGCACCGATGCACGAGATCAGATGATTGACGGGGTGCAGCGGCAGCTAGCTGGAGCGATACGGGAGCGACGGGGCGTTTTTCCAGCCTGATGGTTTCGAGGCTCGTTCCTCTTTTTTCTTTTTTTGTCTTTCTCCTGCGATAGCATACATATACCCCCCTTGCGCTTTTCTGCTTGTGCGTTTTTTGTGGCATTGCATAGTCAGCAGCAGGCGTCTGAGAGACACGGGCAGTTTCCTTTCTTTTCTTGTTTGGCCTCTTCATTCCTTGCTTTCTCTCGGTTGTCACCTCCTCTCCAGGCTATCGATTCTTTGGGGAATGGGCAAAAGCAAAAGGAGCGTACAGATTCAGTACAAAAGCGAATGTGAAAGGCAATACGTGCCTTGCGAGTTTCCTGCTGTTACAGAGGAATGTATCCATTGTCTCAAGCAAACAGTTTGCCATCTTTTATGTACCTTCGCCTGCAGATTTCGGTAGGATGCAGCACAGATGTGTAGAAGGTTGTTGTCATGCAAGAGCCCTGAGCCAGACTCCCCACTTGGCATTCACCAAGCTACCGTGCAGTTAAAGGCAGTCCGAACCTGCGTATGTGGCTTCAGCGCAATCTCCGAGTCCGGGTCCAAGAACAGATGCTCCGAGCGCTTCGCATTAATAATAACGGCCCACGGGTAGGGATGTGCATCGTGTGTTTGCCGGAAAGTAGAGCTTCTGCTGCCTGTCCTCCCGCCTACGTAGGCGTCTTCAATGGATGCAATGAGGGTGGGTTTAGATGCGGGTGAGAGCAGACGTGTAGCGAGAGAGCTCAGAGCTTCGGATCTGACATCTCCTCCTCCTCTTTCCCCAGCTGGCATCGTGTAATGTACCTACATAGATTAGTAGCCGTCGATGAAACAACCGGAGTTCGGGGAAGTCTAGAAGACGTGCGTGCGGCTGGACAAGAAAGGTACATGTACATGTACATGTATTTCAAGACATCCGACGTCACGTCCACGGCAAACCCAGAACCTGCGTGCAAATGCTGCAGCTCCCAAGAAGGACGCAGTAGTAGTGAGATTCACTTCTCTTCCGCTCTGGATGGGGAGACATCCGATGGACTTGCGAGCCGGATGCCGCACGGGAACACATGTCCCGACGGCTGATCAGTGAGCGCAGTAAGTTAAGGTAGTCGCAGGGACAGGTCACACATACGACGGACGAAGCAGACGGCTTGCTGCAAGCACGCGGACGGCGCAGCAAGTCAGTCACCATGGCGCGTTTACGGGAGAAAAGAGGCATGCGCTTTGTTTTTGATGAGAAGGCTCGGGCATGTGCAAATGTGCAAGAGACGGAGAGCTTCGTGGGCGGGGGCTGGCTTTGTATTGGCTGGCGGACAGGTACGATTTTCACAGACACCAAAAACAACGTTCGAGATAGCAATGTGCCTGCAGCAGGACTGCAGTAGCGTGCCGTACCGGCTACTAAGGAAGCGTGTTTCGACTCGTCAAGTAGGTGAGTATGTAATATTGGTGAGAGTTGTTGCAGTCAACGAATGGCATGGCTTCATCATATCTCATAAGCACCTGCATTCACTTTGCTTTGCCTCTCTCCACCTCATCAGCCTCTCCCGTAAGCACGCCTCGAAAGCAAGCGATCCGATGCTGTGATGCGCAATCTGAGTCACCTCCAAAGCAATTCACAGTTTGTCTTGCTTATGTTGTCCTCAGTAGTCCGTCCACCGTGGGGTAGAAAGAGGCTAATTGTCCCATGCCGACCTTGAGAGCCAACTACAATCGCTCCATTGTTGCCCTACCCGCCACCGAAGCCTAACTTCCTTTTCTGGCCTCCGTGAATCGGCCCCGTGCAAGGCGTTTGCCGTGCCCTTCTTCACTGCAACAAGAACGACGCCAATAATAATAGTAATATAATCTTCCCGCGCATCCCAGCTGCCACTCTGCTACAACCACCGACATACCTGTCCAACAAATCCAACTCCCACCCACGACTCCCACTCGCGCTCTTGCCCTGCTCCGCCGGCCTGCATTGCACCCAGCACCGTTACATCACGTCGCATCAACTGTACTGGTAGTCTGTCGCCGACTTACTTCCTATCGGGCACCTGCTACCGACTGCCGGTGCAAAGATCGGGCGGATCCGACGCTTTTCTCTCCGCACTCGGCCCACGTTTGGGCGCGCTACAATAGCGTTGGTGGTTTGGCGCAAGTTTGCGTCAGAAGGACGAGTTTTTTGAAGCGCTGGTGGCTATTGTGATCCACTATGCCACATTCGACCCTCTGGCAAGCCGCTCCTTTCGCCGACTCCAACCCAAACCTACCCTCCATCGACAACAACATCCTTCCGACGCCTGCCCAATCTCCTCCTCTCCTCCCGGTTGTCGACGCGAAAAGCGAAAACGTCCACAACGCCGGCCGTTGTTCGTGTGTGCAGGAAGACACTACTCCGTTGGGCCACTACAGGCGCCGCCAGAGCCAGCAATCCAACCTGGCCAAATACGCCATGGCCTCCAACACAAAGACCAACGGCGACATGCGACGATCTAACAGCGCTGAAGGCTCGCCGCCGAGCGAGAAGGAAGTCGAGCAGCTCCGCTCTGACCTCGACCGCGCTCTTTCACCAACTTTGGAGAAGAACGCTGTTCTTAGCGAGGATCACGCACAGAAGGCTGCAGAGAAAAGCACACAAGTCCCTTCTGGAAGAGCGCGTCCTGCGCCCGTCCCACCAAAAGGAAGCGCCATGGCCACCGCGCTGTCCGGCCAATACCCTGAGGGCAGTGGTTTGACCCATGCTGCCAACGACACGCCAGCGACCACTGCACCGAGTACTGCACCTGGCAGCCCTCGGATGTACGGCAACTCAACATCGCCTACACACTCTGCCGCCAACTTGTCTCTCAGCACTCCGATCCGACAGATGTCTGGTATCAGTACACCCCGCCCACGTCCAACCACTCTGGACATTCCTGGTCTCACGAAGAGTAAAGTCTCACCCGACGGCCGTATAGCACAGAGAGATGTAGGCGCAAAGTTGGTGATTGTCATGGTCGGCTTACCAGCAAGAGGGAAAAGTTACATCACAAAGAAGCTGGCAAGATACCTCAATTGGCTGCAACACGACACAAGAATCTTCAATGTTGGCGAGAGGAGGCGTGTTGCGGCTGGCGGACCCAACACATTGGAAAAGACGACCAGCCGGCAATCCAATCAGAGCGGGAAGCAGGGCCACCGACCGAGCCTGGCGCCTGGTAGACAAGGAAGCATTGTCGACCACGAAGGGTTGGCCAAGACTAAGAGCAACGAAGCCAAGCCAGTGTCCGTCGCCCAGATCATCCTCAATGGCGAGACCAAGGTCGAACCCCCCACTCCACCAAAAACCGCCGTCGAGGAGTCTCCTGCCCCGAAGGACTCGGAAAAGTCAGAAGACAAGAACCCCGAGGACCAAGACCTGGCAGAGCTGGAGA
>Ga0265797_10005413_pt1 | contig 18641 bp, 26 predicted proteins | sample P2T30metagenome_FD_192433 | JGI IMG/M metagenome (GOLD analysis project Ga0265797, IMG submission 192433) | Plant litter microbial communities from East Loma Ridge, Irvine, California - P2 T30 | ecosystem: Environmental > Terrestrial > Plant litter > Unclassified | place: USA: California... | reverse complement strand
AGGTCCTCAACAGCCTTGACGTGCTGCGCATGTTGTGTCTGCTGGGTGAGACTCGACTTGGGCTTCCAGAAAGATAGTTGATGAGGTGGTGTGACTGTTGAAATACTGAAGAGTGTTTGCGATGAGAAAGTAGGCTGGCTGCTTCGGAGCTCCGTCAGTGCGCCCTCTCTGAGCTACTTGGCGTGCGGTGATGTTATCCTTAGCGTTGCGAGGCTCGTATTCATTGCTCCCCTGAATGCACGTTAGCGTTAATTTACTCACTCCATCTACAAGCATCCCAAGCGTACTCACAGCCAGACCTCTACTTTTCCACACACCCCTAACTCGTCATTCGATCATGGCGACCGCCCATATTATGCCGGCCGCCCATAATCTATTCATCGCCCTCCCAGACGAGCTCGTGCTTTATATTCTTGGCCACCTAGTGCTTGAGCCTCGATACGATCGGGACGCTTACAGAGCGCTCACATCGCTGGCGCTGGCGCACGCGCGATTCATCGAGCTGGTCCGGGAGACTTTGCAGAAGAACACGTTTCCTACCATCGCACTCTGCAATACTCATGCCCTTGTACGGACCCTGCTTGCCTCCCCTGAGTCGGCGAAGAAGGTGACAGGCCTCGAGATCACCAACTTTGCGTCAAAGGATACTCCGGCGGATACGTACACTACTCCCATTCGTGAGGTGATAGGCTCAGTCGATACAACGTGGCGCTTGAAGGCGCAAGGAGATCTAGCGAAGGGCGTCAGGTATAACACGGCCAAGAACCAAAGTAACGTACCCTCCGCAGTATTCGACATCAATTTCGACTCGCCCTTCCGCACAAATTGTGAGAAGATAATCCGAGGGAGTAGCACCACCCCCAGCGACAAGCGCAAATGGACGAGCGCACTACTCAAAGGCCGAAGTGCTGCCTTCCTCGCACTGCTCCTAATAGTGATACCAAATCCTCCGAACCTCTCGCTGAGCGCCAGCCACGTTCTACAATATCCGATGCTCTTCATCCCGATAGACTATAAGACGAAGATCAAACTCGACATGGCCGCGGTCGGATCCGATCTCAGCCAATACGACCCGCTCGTCCAGATGGCCGTACACGAGTCGTATCTGCGAGCAATCTTCCAGAGGATAAGCAGCAATATCAAGACCCTCAGAGCACCCGTGGGGTTCTATGACCTCAACCGCACACTTCTCCACAAGAAGCAAATTACCTACCAGTTTTTGCGTTCTCTGGAGCACCTCACTGTCGCGCAAAGCCATCTTTCGTCGAACTTCGGGCCCGGAGTCTTACCGCAGTCGCTTCGACAACTCACGATCGTAGATGCAAGGAGAATAGCAAACTCGTTCGTCGTCAAACTCTTGAAGCACGTTCGAGATTCTCATACGGGCAGCTTCGCCAACTTGAGATTAATCGAGCTCTTCTATTCGACTGCGCAATCGAGGTCCTTCGACATTCTTCCAGAGAGACACGCTACCGTGGCCGGAATCGACGTCGTGTGCTATCGTCCGGAGGCCGAGCTGGAGGCGAATGAGGTTGGCGGACAGCCTTGGAAGATGAGTCGCGCCGAGCTAGACGAGATCGCTGGGCGGGAGCGCGACCAGCGTGGAGTACGAAAGTTTGCAGGACATTGGGTCTAGGCGGGGCCTCAGGCCAGAACCTGAGAGTGCTTTGGTGGTTGGCGACCAGACATGCTTGAATGAAAGCATCGGGAGCGGATGATGCGCAACGTCTGGAATCGAAGAAGAGAGGCAGGACAATCGGCGTATGTGTTGAACTATATCTTGTATATAATGGGAGTGCATGAGTTGCATTATTCGCGCGACGAGATCTCAAGTCTTATTCAATGTTTGCTGGCACAATCTACAAGGGGTAGAAAACACATAGCAATCAGGGGCTGAGCCCACAGGGCGAGTTCCCTACCGATATCGTTATCTGCTCTTTGTCCTTCGAAATTTGTTCAAGCGTATGGGTGTGCAATCCCCAACAAGTGTCTTCTCGGTTCCGATACGCGAGCGCCGTCTGCTATTTGTTGTAAAGGCATTGTGGTGACCTTACTCGGTCGACGGTGAGTCGGTGTTTCACAGCGGCGACGTCATTGAATGACAGAAGCCGAGGGCGGGGCCACGTGGCGCTATATGGCTTAGCGCACTCTCTTCTGGTTTAGCTCCTAAGTGTCAAGCTGTCAATCACGGGCCAGACCTCGCGCGCGGCCGTTCGCAACCGCCGACGAGGCTTCAGCGATACACCGACTCTAAGACTGCGCAAACGCCATCGCAAGAATGAGAAGTCGCTACGTCTTCATCATGAATACTCATATATCACGGGCACCGCTGTTGAGACTTTCACACTACTCTACAGCGCGCAGCATCAACCGTACTATCACAAATCAACGCTACGAACAGCACCTGCATCATGACCTCGTCAATGGTATGGAGTCTTTGCGAATGTGTGCACCGCGCGAAAGTCTGACATACACCAGATGGCTAAGGGACCGCCTTACTTGCCTACCACGTGGGCACTTGGAGGCATACCAACGAAAGGCGTCGACATTCCCATCACCGCGGTATTGCTGGTCATGTACATCGGCAGCGCAATATGGCATATGACCATTTTCCAATTGAACAACCGCCGAGGACATAAGTTCATATTCAACGCGCTTCTCTTTGGTATGTATGCGCATCCTATTTGAGTATGGTAGTCTTGCGGATCAAGTCTCCTGGGATGTCCTCTATGTATGTGTTCAGATATGGTCGATCGATTTTTCTGAGGCCATTCTTTGTTACAAGCAAACATTTGTCTCCTCAACACAAGCTGATCTGGTGTCCTAGGCTTTTCGATGGCACGCATTACGACCTGCGTCCTCCGTATTGCCAGCATTAGTTTGCCGAAAAACATTCGACTTACAATCGCGGCATCGATCTTTGTTGCCGCCGGAGTCCTTCTAATCTTCATCATAAATCTATTATGGGCACAACGACTTCTCCGAGCCTACCACCCAACAACCGGCTGGCACCGCGCAACATCTATGGTGTTCATCTCCCTTTACGTGTTGATCGGCCTGACGCTTGCTGTCGTCATCACATCGGTCGTACAGAACTTCTACACGCTTCGACCGCGGACAAAATTCATCGACCGCGCCTTACAGCTTTACGGACAAACACTCTTTGCGGTAGTGAGTTCGCTACCAATCGTCATCGTGTTGTTCACACTGGCAACATCAAAGGGTCGCCGCCCCGAGAAATTTGGAGCTGGAAAGATGAGCTATAAGATTGCCACATTACTCACAGGCTCGGCGTTACTATCCTTAGGTGCATGGTACCGCTGTGGCACGTCGTGGAAGACGCCCGTCCCAAGGTCAGAACCGCTACCGGCGTATTTTTCGAAGGCTTGCTTCTATGTCTTCAATTTTGTGGTAGAAATCCTCGTGGTGTACATGTATGCGATCTTACGAGTAGACTTGAGATTCCACGTACCCAATGGTGCCAAGGGTCCAGGAAGTTACGAACGAAAAGTGGATGCTGAGAGCACAAGAGACGTAGGACCCTTGGACGAAGAGACGGGAGAAACGGAGTTGGAGAAGGTTTAGAACAAACTCTAGATATCAAAGCATAGCGTCAACGTTGACTTGATTTTACAGTCTTTCAGAAGTGTGGAAATACTTGCGACCATGCCGGTGTCTCGTAAACGCCACGAGGCACTTCTCTTATGCTCACAAATGCCTCGACTACAAGAAAACCTCGACTCACGGTATAGCTGACCCCGCAAAGTATGCACAAGAGAGTAATTACTCCGGTTCCTAGCCGGCCAAGCTTCCACTCGTTGTATGCCACCCACACGGTGTCGATGAAGGGGGAGACCCACGCCAGAAGATTGGTGAGCAGCCAGAAACCTGCGCAGAACGTCACCCACACGGAACTGAGATGCCAGAACAGTTTTTCGATCGGTGTTGGGAAGAAGTAATCCCAGGCTGCCACATGGATGGCGCCGTAAGCCATAGATGCGCCCCAGAGCACCATGCCCATAACGAGCGATTCAGTCCGTCGCAAGAGGCCCGCGTTAGGCCAGTCGAGAGAGTATGGTTGAACTAGCTCCGCAACATAAGGTCGGAGTCCACTGGTGTCTTGCTCATCGTTTTCGCCGATAAAAGGTGTGGACAACGAGCGTAGAACCGGATGTTTTGAGACCGCCTCTGCAGCGAGTCTTCTCACTTCCATTTCGATTTCGTCTTGTGGGTAGGGAGAGCTAGGCTCTCGGAATTTAGTAGATTCAGTGCTAGGGCAGGGCGCGAAACGACCACCGATCAAGGTTGCTGATGTATCTTGACGCTTAGTTACGATGCGCTCATCATCGAAGCTTTCCACGTCCCCGAAGTAGACGAGTTTCTTCAGTGCAGGCACCGGAATGCGAAAATTTCCGAGCATACCAGGCAACGGCTCTCCACTCATTCGACTTGCCAGATACATGTACGCTGCCTATGGCCATACCCAGTCTCCCGTGAGGATAGTTGGTGATACCACTTGCCAGGGCTTGTGCCACCACAAGACATACATGATCATGGCGCAGAACACATGCGCTACAACATGAACCTCTAGGAGTGTGGATGGCAGCCCAGTGGCAGTCCTGCTTATGACCTGCACGATCATCCACCCTGCCTGGATGCATACCAGAAATTTTGCCAGCCCATCTGCCTTGTTCTTGTCTTTGATGTCGTCAACGGAGATTTCTGGGGCGTATCCACATTGTGCCAGCAAGGTGACGCCTTTGGCAGTCAAAGTAAGGCGTTTGGCACCGCGAAACAATGTCGTGTAGCGATCATCGGCGTGTTCGACGTCGATGGCAAAGCCGCCCATGCCACCGTAAAAGCCGTGCGTAATAGTCCACAGTATAGGTATCAAAGACTGTGTCGTGCTCCCGTTACGAACCCGTAACATCCAGAACATCGTTAGATGGATGAACGTCTCCAGATGCGGTGGAGCCAAACCTTTTCGCTAACAACGCGTTCGTCAAGTGAGTTTGACCTCGCATGCTCGACCTGATCACGCAATTGTCTGGCAGAAGCCAATTGCCTCCATGCGGTGTAGATGATCAGCTCAGGTGCAAAAAGCCCCAATACACACCATTGCAGCTCTTTGTACAACGTCCAATAGCTGCGATCTGCTTTTTGAGGAACATTGAGATGTACTGCCGAGTAGACGCACAAACCGAGGGTGGCGAAGCAGCTGATGAGTAGAGAGATGGTATCGCGCTGGTTGTCCTCTTTAACAAATTCCACAGTCTCCGTAGTGTTCACGTTGCCAAAATCGAAGGCGTAGATGCTGTTGATCAATAGAGTAAGCACAAAAAGCTTTGCCCTCGTGCTCGATCCCATATTCGTGTTGAGCCGATGTAGCTAAGGCTTACAAAACTTGCGGTCCGCTCCGCCTAAGTACACATACGAACCTTGGACTATGTTATGCAGCCCTGCATGATGGCATTATTGAGAGGTGCGGCACAGAACTCTGAAACCTTCCTTTACGCGTGGAGTGGGCGACTTCGAAGCGCTCGGTTCCAAGGGGCCTGGAACGCATCGGGCCTTACTATGCAACCAAAGCGGCTCGACCTTTTGCATGCATGCTGGAATGTGACAGAAATACAGAGCGTAGGTTGAGAGCGACCGAAGTTTGGCGCGGGAGAGGTTCTTGTTGAGATCTGCGCGGCCACCTTCCTCTTCCTACGCTAGCGTCGCAGGATTCCCAGACCCTCCTAAATGCTCCCTTTCATCCGACCAATAGCTTCCCATTGCATATCGATTGAGTAGTCGACGATGGACGTTCGTTCAAGGACGAAGGGTACGGGTATTGCTTCCCAGCAAAAGGTAGGCTTACTTGCCGCTTGACTTCCTCCACCACGATTGACAGACCAAAGCAGAATACCCCAGAAGCGCATACTCAGATGGAGGAAAGCGGTCGGCGTTTGTTAGGATGGAAATAGATACGTGCGTAATATTTGATACATTCGCTCTGCTCACACTTATTGCTTCTACAGCTGCATGGTACCAGTAGGTATTCTATCCTTTCAACCGTCCAAATTCACGGGCTAAAAGACATCAGAGACAATGAGTACATACTGTCAGGCTACAGGTGGGTTCACTTGGCAACCATAGTCAAGCAAAGGTCTGACATGCTGCGAACGCAGAGCTATATCCGGTTCATATCACCAGTCGCTGAACAGTATCTTCGGCATCCACAACGAAACAGGTCAGACCGTGCCTTCTGTGTTCCGTTCGGGTCTCTAATATCTGTGACACAGTGAACATCTTATTGCATCTCATAGGCTCATTACTGTTCTTCGGCCTGCCCATACCAGTATACAATGCCCTACAGCCACGGTATTCTTCGGCGTCAACGGCGGACATCATCGTGTTCTCCACCTTCTTCTTTGGAGTCGCGATATGCTTCGCGTTATCAGCGATGTATGACGGCGTCCGTATATTATCTATAGCTTCGACGCTTACAAGTACTAAAGCTTCCACATCTTCAACAACCACAGCGAAAGTATCCACGTGTTCGGCAATCAATTGGACTATGTGAGATCGCGCCTATCGTTTCTTTGAGAAAGTACTGATGACAGCAGCTTGGTATTGTAATCCTCATGTGGGGTTCCACCATCCCGTGTGTGTACTATGGCTTCTACTGCACGCCCGATCTTCAAAAAACGTACTACACCCTCGTTACATTATTAGCGGCGGGCTGCGTCTACGCAACCCTACATCCAGCCTTCCGACGCCCTAAGTATCGGCCATATCGCGCAATCATGTACGCAGGGCTTGGTCTATCCTTCGTAGTCCCTATCGTGCATGGCATCGTCAAGTTCGGTTGGGAGACGCAAGTATGGCGGATGAGCCTTGATTGGATGGTCTTGATGGCGACTTTAAATCTCACGGGCGGGGCGCTGTATGCCATGAGGGTGAGTCTTAATTTGGTGTAGGGATCGTTGGCTGATAATTGCCAGATACCGGAAAAGTGGTATCCCCATCGCCACGATCTCTGGGGTGCAAGTCATCAGATCATGCATTGTCTGGTAATCTGCGCTGGGATTGCGCACCTATTTGGACTTTTACGGGCTTTCGATCATGTTCATGGCAACAAGATCTGCCTGCAATAGAAGATGTTACATTGTAGGTGTAAGTATTGCTTAGAAGCAATTAAATTATCCCGTAGTATGCCTCATCAAGCCATACCAATCCGTGTGCACCCTCTCATCAAGCCTTCCAGAGCTTATCTCCCTCCGTGTCTTCACTCCTATCCTTATCGGTGCTTTGCTTCGAGCCTCCCACTCCTCAAGCCCTCGAACGCGAGGTCCGACGCAAATTGGGGGATCTGCTTGCACAGCATTGCAAGGTGCGTACGGTCGAAGTCAGTGCTGAAGTTACACATAACATCAAAGGTAGCCGTGAGCATCATAGCACGCAGACGATCGAGCGGATGCTGCGACGGTTTCTCGTTGAGCATCTTGTCGACATCCTCAGGGTCAAAGTCGTTACCCCGCTCCTTGTCGTCTATCTGCATCGCCTCCGTTTCGCTTGTCATCTCCACGATTTTCTGTCCATTCTCGTTGATGCTCATAGCCTCTGTTGCGTTTGTCATCTCCACGACTTTCCCGTCGTCCTCGCCGGCGCCGAACCCGAGCACGCTGTTATCCAGATACAGCTGTTCAATAGCGTACTTGAACAGTTTACGATTGCCGGATTCGCCCTCTTCGCTAATGAATTCCTCGAAGCAAGAGGTCGCAGCCCTGCCGAGCTCATCCGCCATGTACTTCGCCGCAATGATCAGTACACGGGCGTGCTGGAGGAACTGGTGTTTGTCCGTGGCGTTCTCGATATCCGAGTCGATGGTGGTGTACTCTCCGGTGTATGCGTACTCGAAGAGCGCTTCAAGAGCGTCGGGGTTGTCTTCAGTCAGAGAGACTACGCGACCACGGGCTCCCCGCTTGTTCTGCTGTTAGTGATTGACTCGGCGGACGATATGACTGGGACACTTACGAATATAGAATGATCGCTTGCGTTGCACAAGATGGAGTGGTGTCCCTCGAAAATTTTCTCTCCGTTGACGCCGTAGATGATGGTAATGTTGCTGATCTTGGTGGTCTTGTGCCAGTGGTTCTTGATCTCGGGTGCCTTGGATTTGGGTCTCTCGACTTCGTATGATGGAGCCATTCTTCGCGCGGCCTTAGACGCCAGCTGCTTGCGAGGGAATTTTCCGCCCTTACAGTGATAAGGTTGCATGACCATGCTTGGGTTATGGAGGTGATGTTCGCGCGTCGAGTGATGGAGTCGACTACTTGCTTGCAATTGAGGATTGAGCCGACGAAGCAAAAGCCAAAGCCAATCGTGCAAGGCATTAGACATGGAACAGCCATGAATTATACTAGCTTACCTTCATACAAAGAACGACGTCACTGCCATGTCGCTGTTTGATAGATCACTAGCGTGAGGCGCGTAGAGAATTCTCGCTCAGTGAAATGGCTAAAAATCGAAGCTGCTCACGGCAAAGGTCTAAAAGCTTACACAGAAACCAAATGCGCTGCTAGAGGAGAGCACGAGGTGGTGTGGAAATGATGGACGAGACGGAGACTATTGAGATCGCCAAAATGGCCGTCAACTATACGAAGATGCTCATTTATTGTGTCGACCTTCAAAATACATCGAATGCAAAAGCTGAGGAGCGGGAACCCACGAGCGCGTTCGTAGATGTAGTCGGTTCAGGCTCGTGGCAGCGCCAATCTTCTCTTATAACCATAGTGCAAGCTAATAGCTCCTGCTTCAACCAAGTTTATGAATAACCTGTTGTATAGTCGTGTGAGCCCTGTTCTCATTCTGCTGATTCCATACTTGGATAGCAAGCGACTGCGAGAGGACGAGGCGGCCAAGCTTTTGGATGTTGAAGACAACGTCTCATCTGGAATGTTGTAATACGTCTGCAGATCGTAACTTCCGCAACTCTTTACACTCTCTCGCTAGACGACCTCTCGTGTCTTACACCAAACGAAAGTCCGTTGCATTCCCTACCATCCACGGCGCAAATTCCGCCGCAAATGCTTCCCACTCAGCACACAAACATTGTAGCCCCTTCTTGATTCTTACCTTCTCCATCGGACCGGTCACGTCGGTATCAGCCCAAATGTCAGCTGCAGCCTTGCAGATAGCTAAGCTGATTGGACTCCTCAACACTGGTTGGTCACTCCGCCCTGTGAGAAACCTCGGCGCATGGCCAACGAGCTTTTTCGAACCGTACCAGGTTGACACGACAAGTTGAAGGAACTGTAAACTGTGAGTTGCCGGCGAGACGATGAGTTCCTGGAAGGCCGTTGAAAGAAAGAGGGCAAGTTTTTTGAGCGCGTAAGACTCCATGTCCTTGATACCGTACTGTACAGCAATGCGGGCGGCGTGGTAATGTTGGAGAAACCCATCTTCTGCGCGGCCCAAATTAGTACCCTCGCCATCGTCGACTATTTCGTAGTCGCCAGTGTAGCAAAATTCGAGCATGCGTTCAACAACTTGCTTGTTTCTCCTCGGGGTGGTATGGAGCAATTTCGCTTGGTTAACGACTAGTTGGATGCTATCCGGTGCGATCTGGCGTGGTAAGACGTCAGAGTCGTCACGAGTACCATATGGGGAGGAGGAGTCATACCATCAAATCAATTCCAAATTCCCATGCGAAGAATTTAGACGCCTGAACTAATGTGTCGATGTGAGCCTTGAACTCGTGTTGACCGTTGTCGCCGTAGTATACAGAGAAATTTGATGGTCCTGCGTCAGTGTATGCTTGACCAAAACCGAGCGCAAAGTCTTCCGAGACCACTACTGTCCAAGATGTGTTTCCCTCCATGGTTGGTCGATGATCTGACGAGACTTCATCTCCTGCCTCATAGACCCCTTTTATGAGTATCAATGAGGTTTGCTGCTCACTCACGAGACTGCCCTGAAGAGGCGCATGTCATGAAGTTGTGTGAGCCAACGATACCGCCGTGAGTATAGACATACTCACATGAATAGAGTCATCTAGCAAGCGACGACCCAGCCAAGGTAAGGAAGAACCTTTCTGTGAGATCTAGTAACTTGATCGCGAACGGTGAGCTTGTCCAGCTTCGCTGTCTCATGCTGATGGATGGAAGAGTATCACCTTGGAGCTCTTTGCATTCTCATTAGTGTCTGATACTAAGTCAACATTGGTGAATGAAAGAGAGTTTCCTCCTCGACTACTGTATGACTTCCACGTTCACGTCAAGGCTCGCCCGACGCTGGTCAATATCTCAGGAGCTACTATCATCCGGTTGACGTCGTGGCCAGAAAGCAAAGATGTAGGAGGGCCAAAGGCACTCGCCTACCGAGTGGCTCAAGCGTGAGTGAAGTGGCTGAATTCGAAGTCCAGCGAAGGGAGGCTTCAATGCAACGTTGTTTTGCTGCCATACCTGGGGGTGCTAGCATCTTGCATGCGTCGACCGTATGTTTGGTACCCGCAATGACGATCACCTGCCTCGGCGACACTGTGTTTGACCAAAGTCCCGGACCACTCCGCAAGCTTGGAAATGACGATATGATGTCATCGCACACCCGAAGATGGCCCGCGAATGCCTTTTCTACAAGCAGATACGGTCCCAAGCTCTCAAAGTGACATCGTGTGCCCGAAGCTCGTATTCACTCATTTTTCTCAAGTTCTTTCTTGTCAGGTCGTAGATCGCCCATAAGCTAATGCGCGCAATGCAGGTTTGAAACGCTACTCGTGACTTGGTGGAGCGCTGTCCAATATAACGATCGCGGGCTTTGGTCCTGAACAATTCGCTTTCCGATGTCGATACCATGGTTGCAAGGCTGGTTTAACGATGCGATGCGGAAGTGGCGTGCGGCTCCATACTTGCGAATGACCCTGCGCCAAAAAAATGGAGTAAGCTTCATTTCTAAAATTGGCAACGACGCAATGCTTTTGCACATGACTCGTGAGCGGTGAACAATTGAGCTTCACTTTCCTCTGGATTCTAGCTACAGTAATCGATTTATTGTGGTTTTAAGGTCAAAGAGGAGAAGCCTGAGCAAAAGCGTCAAAGACAGAAGCAGAGACATCCGAAAGGATTCCAGGGCCGCAAACCAAAGCGCTGGGCGTCAATCTTTCTGCCGGAGGGATTGCAGCGATCGCTACCAAATATTACCTCATTGCAAGGACTAGTGGGCTGGGGTAGCCAAGGAGTGATCCCAGATTGGGTTGACAGATCGGCCGTTGTACCGAGCATGGTAACAACACCATGCTTGCATCCACTTTGGTCGTATTCAATAAACATTTTGGCCGAGGTGACGTGCGTAAGGAGCTCTCAAATTGATATATAACGACCTGCAGCTGTCGACTATTGAAATACCATCCCATCCACATTTACCTACATCTACATCAACCAACACTTCAATCTACCAACCACAAACACCACACCAAACCAAACCAAACCAAACCATTATCATGCAGTTCCTCGCCATCTCCTCTCTCTTCGCGGCCGCTGCCCTCGCAGCCCCGGCGCCCCAAGCCTCCGGTACCGGTAAGGAGTTTGTCACTATCACGGACTTCTGGCTACGCAAGCACAACGACATCATCGACTCGGTCGACTTCAAGCTCCAGGGCGACGCTGGTACCTTCGACTGCCTCGTCGGCGAGACCGCCAGCTTCCCCAGCAAGGGCGTCAGCTGCGGTGGCCCCGAGAACGGCAAATACACCGTTATCCTGATCGCCCCCAAGGACCCATCCGTCAGCGATGTCGACCTTGCCATCTACCACCAAACTGGCCAGGCAAGTGGCCTCTGGAACGAGGCGCCTGCGCCTGCAACCTACTGCCGTGCTGGCGGTGACGGAATTGACGACCGCATCTGCTCCCAGATTCCCGACTTCTACACTGTTACCCTCACCCCTTCCGGACCTTTCGAGAACGCTTAGATAGTCCATTGGGACTTGTTATGGGGAGAATGTAGCATTTAGCGGCATTGTAAATATTGTTTATGCGGCATCAAGATATAATGTAATTTGCTCGAACCCGAAGTTCAAGCAGTCAAGACCACATGCCCTTCGCCGCGTTACATTGTGATTCAAGGTGACTCTCATTCATGTTCCGTGTCACCTTGGCTAAGCGGGAAGGGTGTATTGTATGCCATGTTTGCGTCCTTAATGAAGAATTAGGTCTGGCGGCCTGGTTTTGAAGTACTGCTGCTCGAGACGAGTTGGCAACGTTGGAGACGTGAACAATATCGTTTCATGTCCTTTAATTATTCGCGAGTAAGTGTTGTAGTGAAAAGTGCCCAGATCTTCCTGTATAAGACAAAGCGTGAATTGCTTTCTGCACACTATTGTTTGCTGGTCAAATCAGCACGGAATGCCGTTTTCGCTGTCAGTCCAAAGGGAACAGTCGAGCGCATACCCGGAAGGATCATTTGGTGGACAGAGTAGAACATTTGGAATGTCAAAATAATTGCTCCCAAAAACATGATTACTTCAAGGCGAATCAGCACTCCGCTTTTGCCGGACCGTATAGTTCTTGTGAAAACGCCTGCCCTTAACATCCGCCTCTAGTAGCCAGTAGAGCCAGGCGCCTTCTCGTCCTTTTTCAAGCTGAGCAGCAACTCCCTAAACCGGGCCTTCTCGCTCCCTGACGCTCCGCCCTTGGTGCCCTTCCCGCTCAGGTCCACCAACTTGGCGATGCGCTCCCAGCTAGTTCCACCTGCAGTAGTGTCGTCACGATTTGCGAGGAACTCCTCGGCCTCTTTCCTTGTCTTGGCAATCTCCTTCTCCTTCTTGTTGTTGTAGTTGTCGTAGAAGTCGTCGATGTTCTGCTGCGCCTCCTTTACTGTCTGCTGCTTGCGCTCGTGGGAGACTTCGTCGCGGTGCTGGATCTGGAGGTCACGGCGCTCGCGCCATTCCCGGATGACGTCGGGCTCTGGTGAGTCGGACCGTTGGGGAGTGAAGGTCGGTGCAGGCTGGCCGGGGAGGAAGGGAAGCGATGAGCCGGTTATAGTGCCGCCGGGTGCCATGTGCTGTGGTTGTTAGTGACGGTCGTTGAGACATCTTGCAGCTTCTCACATTATTCGTGGTATCGATCGCTGGGAAGGAGCTCTCGAAGCCGTCCATCTCTTGGCTACCAACATTGGCCTGGGTGTAGTCTCCGCCTAGCAGATCATCGTCTCCGTCCTCGACCGTCGCAAGCTTGTCATTATCTGATGCGAACTGGTCCGCATCGTCACCGAGCAGTGCGCGTTCACGTGACAGGAAGTCGTCTGTGTCGTTCGAGTCGCCAACGAGGTCGAAGTCGGTAGCAGGGCCGCGAGCCTCAGTGTGGCCTGTTGTTGTTCAGTATGTGATGTGATGCGGAGCTGCCTCGGTGGTTCAACAATCACTCACCAGCATCGATCTCGTCTAACGAAGGAAATCGGTCCGCCATGATGTCTGTATGGTGTGTGTGAAGGATGTCAGAGACGGAAGAGGTTGGAGAAGACGGCGATTGATTGTTGACAAACTGCGCGTTGTTGCGCCGGTGCTTGCGACCAACAGGAGATGCCAAGGATACGGAGCCACGTTTCGCCGTCGAAGCTCTTAGCGCGTCACGGAGCTCACCTGGAACTATTTCTTCTATCAACGCTCAACCTCACCGCATTTCAATAGTCAACAGCACAAGCGCAGCATACCACGAGGCGGGAACACTGTACTTAGATATTATACTGTTCATTGCACTGCTGGGGTGAAGGATTTGAGACCACTGCTCGCGTGACAGCATATCTGCACACTAGCCAGCTGTTTGCGCTTCTCATCAACACGTGAATCCTCGCAAGCATGGCGTTCACCGAAGACAGCCTGAAGGCGAAGCTGTCGTCCCTGAATGAGACGCAAGAGGCCATATCCACGGTCGGTCAATGGATCCTCTTCCACAGGTAATGCGGCCCCAGCCGCCTTCACTGCAGATTGCGCAAACATCAGTCGCGATCTTTGCCGTGGACATGCCACACGATCTTCTCACATAACCTCATGTACAATGCTGACATGACATGTGAACAGGCGACATGCAGACCGCATCGCTCAAGTATGGCTTGAACGAGTATGCAATTCGACACCGAGCAAGAAGCTGGTTCTGATATATTTGGCAAACGGTACGTCCACTATGATACTCTGCATTGCGACGCCGAACTAATAGAGCGACAGAAATCACACAAACTTCCAAGATGCGCAAGAAGGAAGAATTCCTGAGAGCATTCGAGCCCATCCTGTCTCAGGCGACCGAAGCAGCATACAAGGGCTCACCCAGCGATGTTCAGAACAAGATTCGGCGGGTCGTCGAAGTCTGGCGACAGCGACACATCTTCAGCGAGCCAGTCCAAGCCGATGTAGAGAAGAAGCTCAAGGGTTAGCCTAGATGAAGTCAGTTAGGGGAGACATTTTGCTAACAAGTACCAGAAGTCGACAACTCTCGAGGACCCCGTAAGCAGGCCCTCGGAGGTTCACTGTTCTCTTCTTCCTCGATACCACCCGAACTATCAACAGTAGCACCTCTTGCAAATTCCCTCCAGAAAGCTGAGCTTACCGCAAAGCCCGCAGTGACCGCTGCGAACCTAGACTACGAGAAGCACACAGCCCCTGGTACACCAATGCCATCACCCCCAATGCACGCTGCTGGACTCGCAGCACTCGTCAGGAAACTAGGTGAAGCCGAGGGCGCAGTCGCACAAAGCATCAAGGCAAGACAAGCCCTCGTTGCGGGTCTAGAGAAGCTCCTTGAAGTGAACAAGACGAAGCTTCAGCACGAAGAAGCACAAGTAATCGACCTCCGAACCCGCAAAGACGCCATCGAAAGCCGCAAGCGCAAAGTCGAAGAAGCCATCCTCAAGGGACTCTCAGCGGCCGAAACCAACAAGATCTCTGCCGCAGCACCACTCCCAGTCGCAACCACGTCGCCCGTCGCACAAGAACGACCACAGATCGAAGAACTCACGCCACCACCCATGGAGTCCTTCACGCCCGTCGGATCTCCGCAGCAAGCCGCCGCTCAACCTGCCGAGCCCGTGCCAGACATGGGCGACGACGTGATGCCCGAGCCTCCCGCCAATCCCATCGTGCCCGAAACAGCAGTTGCACCGGGCCACAGCACAGAGCCTGCATATGCCACGGCAATCGGCCAAACGCCACAACTCAATGCAGCGGATCTGCTGAGGAGCCTTCAGCACCCGAGGGTCGACCCTGGTGCTGAGTATGGCCAATTTGCGTATCAGCAGCATCATAAGAAGCGTAAGATGAGTCGCAGCGCTGCGGAGGACGAGCTTGCGGCGTTTGCTGGCGATGGTGATATGGAGGGTATCGACAACAGTCTTGGAGAGCTGATCTAGTCAGACGGCTGGGCGGTGAAGCGCGATCTGGGAGGAGGGATTTATTCAAGCAGTGTTTTTCTTTGCAGGCGCGTATTGATACTAAGTACAAGAGCGGCGAGCATTTGCCAGAGGCGGACCTTCGACGGTGCATTTCTTTTCTCATTCGTAGATACCATCACAGTTGCTATTGTACAATCAATGTCGTTCGCCCTGTCCCATCCTTTCACCACTGACGCTTCATCAATCAGCGGCCCCATGACTCCTCCTACTTCACTCTTCCTGCACCTCCTCGATCCTCTCACCCGGAAATCGTCCCGTCTTCTCAATCTCCTCCATCGTCCTCTTCCCCTCGTCTGTCGTCGCATCAATAACACCCTGCTCTAAACTCAGCATGCCACCTTGTCCAAGCTTCTCCACAATCTCCTCTGCCTCCTCGACACTCATCTTCGCCAGTACTTTATTCACCTCGTCCAACTTGCCACTCTCGAGCGCGCGTTGCAGACCAGGTGGGAAGTCATCAAAGATCTGCCTTGCTTGCTGTTCTGCTTCGCGCTCCTCCGGGTCCGTAGATGTAGGCTCCTTGGGCGGAACACCAATATTGATCGTCGTGCCTGGATCCACGGCATGAAGCTGGATTTGCTCGACGCCCTCGGTCGACGGGTTCTTAGCGCGCTCCTTGAGTATCTCCGCCGCGCGCGTCTTTATCCTGCGGTACGTGTTGTCCACGTCGTCGTTGAACATCTTGGCCGCCTGGTGGTCTTTGCTCTGTATTCGCTTGAAGAATAGCTCGACGCCTTGCCTGCCTCCCAGCTGTCTACAATACTGCAGCAATAGACCTGCGTGTACGCATTGTCGCGCGTGTTTGGGCTTCGAGTCCATTTCGCTGTTGAAGGCTTCGACGAGGAGACCGTCAGTTTCCTTCTCGGCCATGACTTCTGGGTGCTTCATGAGGAACTGCAGGGATGCGTACCAGTCGCCGATTTTTATCTTTGCGAAGGCTTGTGCGAGTGGAGAGGCGGATACGTCATCATCATCGTCGTCGTCGTCGTCGTCGTTCTTTTCGACGGCGGTGCCTTCTTCGACGTCGGCGTCTGCGCCGGAGGATTGGCCCGTGTCGGTTCGGGAGGCGGATGGGCGGGTTGGTGTGTTGAGGAGTTCGACGGTGGTGTCTTGCTTCTTCGCAGGTTTCGAGGATGACGATGATGCTATCTCCTCGCCTCTCCGTACATTGGAGTAGCTGAAGCCCTCCTTCATGTTGTCGCTGGTGATGTACCGGCTGTCCGCCTTCTCCAGCTCAGCCAGCTTCTCGAAGAGCTGCCGTTGCAGATCTTGTATGCGCTCCTTCTCTTTCTCCAGCCCTTGGATGAAAAGATTGAAGCGTGGCTCCTCGCTCTTGCTCTCGTCGATGTCCTTCTTGACTGCGTCGACCAGACTTGCCATCATCTGTGGGTATGTCGGCTTGTCTTTGATGTGCTCGTGGACACCTTCGGGCGGTGGTGGCGGTCTGTCGCTTCCGCCGTCCTTGTCGATCTTCATGTCCATCATGCTCTCCATCATCGCCTGAAACACCAGCTGGTCGTCGTTCGCGCCATTGCCCTCGGCCTGCTTGTCCTTGTGTGACTTCAGGGCTGTGAGGAGGCGGTCGACGCGCACGGTGAGGCCATCGTTGATGATGCGTTCGTACTGCAGCGTCTTTATTTGGTGTTTTCGGTGGTCGCGTTCTTGGTGGATCTGGTTCTGTTTGGCGCGAATGAAGGACTTTTTGTCGACATTTGGATGCACTTCGATGTCGCTATCGTCTGAGAGCTCGAGATTGTCCTACATGTTGTTAGCGAGGATACGATGCAGCGTCCCAATTCATATACACACCCATTTGCTGTAATTGATCACCATTTTGGCTGCCTTTGTGTACTACTTCCGTGTTGCTTGAGCCACAACTTTGTCGATGCGGCTCGGAGGGCAATTGCGGGGCAATTCAAGTGGGATGTCGCGCGCGACCAGGTCCAAGCTCTCGTCGAGAACCTTCGAGTATCTTCATTCATTCCCACCATTCACACAATGCACGAGGCATTCATCATTGCCATCGTTGCATCTTGGTCACATACATACGCTTGGCTTTCAGTGGATGTAAAAAGTACGAGCCAAAGAGCAGGATGTTTGACAGGCTTCATATTTACGACCCACAGAAGCTGTACCGCTTCGTGAGGTACGACCTCGAAAGGGAGTCGCAGCTGCTCGATTAGTCTTGGAGCAACAAGGCGCTCGCTCTCACCTCGCATACTGATGCGGGGTTCTCTTCGCACTTCACATACGCATCGTCAGCTAACTCCATCCTCACACTACCTTAACAGCCAGTTTTCAAAATGAACGGATCGTGCTCGTGCGGCGCCGTCAAGTTCACTACACCTACCGACAAACCAAGCATGCTTTTCCACTGCCACTGCATCGACTGCCGCAAGCAGTCCGCTAGCGCATTTGGCACCTCAGCCATCTTTCCGTTCTTCAGCGTCGCCAACCATCCTTCAGTAGCCTCCTTCGTCAAGGAAGCTGACTCCGGACGCAAAAAGTATTGCTACTTCTGTAAGGAATGCGGAAGCCGGATCATACACGCGACTATCGTCGAAGGCGGTAATCCTCAGAGCATTTCGGTAAAAGCTGGACTACTGGACGGTCTGGATTGGACTGGCGGCATGCATATCTTCTGCAGGAGCGCCGTCGTCCCGATTCCTGAGGGTGTGAGGCGATGGGAGGCTGAGCCTGACTTGAAGAGATGATGGATCTGTTTCGGACGAGAACGGGAGACTTGCCTTGGCCGGATGAGGTTCGATTTGGAGCTGTTGCAGGTGTGCTATTGAACAGCTTCTTCGTTCAGCAGGTTCTTCACAAAAAGAACCAAAAACACATTGTCGTGTACACCATCACTGCATCCTACCCGCTCACTCTCGCTCGCATGGGCTTTCGCCTCGTGGAAGCCTCCATTCCGGCACCCAGGATGTCTTCTATGCAGTGCAATCAAAAATCGCGGAGACACACCCCATTCTGCAAGACATACAGAAGCCACGAGATCGAGTGTTTTTTTGGCCGTTTCGGCCCATACTTTGAGGCGAAGTACATAGTGGTTCATTATATTGACACCAATCTAATTTCTCCGATGACAAGGGCTGCGAAACCCGGTTACGCGACCCCGGTGGATGATGTCACGTGGATCAACTCGAGACGACTACCGAAACTCAAAGCCTTCCACCAATGAAATCGATACGGACCCTTTTGTCGGGCCA
>Ga0265797_10005412_pt1 | contig 18642 bp, 16 predicted proteins | sample P2T30metagenome_FD_192433 | JGI IMG/M metagenome (GOLD analysis project Ga0265797, IMG submission 192433) | Plant litter microbial communities from East Loma Ridge, Irvine, California - P2 T30 | ecosystem: Environmental > Terrestrial > Plant litter > Unclassified | place: USA: California... | reverse complement strand
GTTTCTCTTGCGCTTGGAGGGTGGGGCGAGGGTGCGTGGGGATGGGGTTGGGGAGTCGCGGTTGTGGTTGATGGCTTGAGAGCGAGTCACGCGACGAGGAGTGGCGGATGGGTCGATGTGAGTGGCGGTGGTCGAACTGGTGAGTATGGGAGTGATGGGATCATCAACGTTGTCGGGGCCGTCGTCGTCCTCATCGTCACCGTCATTCTCGCTATCGTCGCCATCGCTCTCATCGCCGTTGTTGGCTCTGGAATGGCGTGAGATATTGCGACGCTTGTTGGTCCAGTTCCGCCTGCTGTTGAAGGCGCCCTTACGCTCCTTGAAAGGATTGGGTGGCTGTGGGAAGAACGGGCCTACACGGATGTGAGGCCGATGTTGGGCGCAGAAGACCCTGATATCCTTGCTCTCTGACTGCGGCGTGGTGTCAAACTCCGGCGGACTGAGCATCTTCTCAAGGGTGCTCATGCCATCGTCGTCCGTGTCGCTTGGGCCAGGAGGGGTGTTGTCAGGATCGCTGCCGCTGATGCCGCCGGTAGTTGAACAGGGCGATGGAGAAGGTGGCGGATTGTCGTTGGTCGTATCATTGTCGGCAACTGGAGTGGAAGGTGAGTGATCGACGGGCTTGTGGCCAGTGCCACGAGGAGCCTTTGGGACCCAGTCTTTCTGTGCGTTGGACGTTTTCGAATCAGGTCGATTGTGCGGGCCGGAGATGCGATGAGCCATTGGGAACGACTTCGAGCCAGGTCTGTTGTGCGGGTGAGAGATGCCGTCGTTGACAGGAGCCATGACTGGAAGGTGAGTGACGATGATTTGAGAGATGAGTATGATTCGGTGTTGAGTGCGGTGGTGTGCTATCTGGGAAGATGTCGAATGAGAAAGCAAAGGTGTGCAAGAAGCGAATGAATGGATGAATGCTTGTGAAAGTTTTGGAGTTTTGGGGTAAGAAAGGTAAGATGAGGCCAGCCTGAAGAAGAGAAGAAGAAAAAAGCAAGAACTGGATAAGGCGAGAGAACTTATAATTTCCTGTCGCGAGGCTGAGCTCCCAAAGAAACTTGTCGCAATGAAACACCGTCTCTTACGATCAAAGAGGTAAGCGAGAGGCGCATTCAAGACTGAGCACTCTGCCACACATCTGGTTGCAGCCCATCTACTATTTTCGTACAGACGCAGCTCTTGGGTAGGCTGTCTTCAAGAAATGAGTCCTGAGCGTTGAGACACCAGCTGTGATGCTCGCAGGAATAGCCTGCTGGGTGTATTGCAGTCACGCCATGCTGAACATTCGACTCCTGTGATTTGTTGTTGTGGATGCAAAACAGTCAGCCACGCAATCTCATGCCCGTAGCGACCACTCAGGATCCCTTTTCGGTGTCAGATCGTTGTCGCCTGACAAAGGTAGATGGGAGACAGCTGGAGAATGGCGTATGTTAATGCGTCTCCATCTTCTTAAGATATCACGAGCAAGACCCGATCAAAGGTATTACTGAATAGGCGACATTATGCAACGTAACTAGCAATGCTGAACTTCTAACTGTAGACCCAGACAACGGAAGAACAAAGTTCTGTGCCGGGCGGGTTTTTGGTATGATAGGACATCAGCTTGCCAACCGCATGTATTTGGGGCGAAGACACGCTGTTTGCATAGTCCACGGGTACGTACATGAAATGCCGCAGGACAGGTGAGCGAAATGTGGTGTCCAGCAGCTATCCGTGGGTCGTGTCCAATGGCAAAAAGAGCAAACAGATTGCGGCGCAGTCACTCGTCAAAGCCAATCGAAGTGGTCAGGACGTCCAGGTTTGAGGATAGCGGAGGCGTAGCGCAAGATCCTGCCTTCAAAACCAAGTCAGGGAGGAGCTACACTCGCTGACACCCTGTCTGGCGGTAGTCTATAGATTATTCGGAAAGCGTGATCTGATAAGAAGCGACGAAGCCAGGATCAGCAAAGCCACGTTCAGGAACCAGCATGCCACATGGATTTCAGGTCCTTGTGCCATGCCATACGCAAAAATTTGTTCAGGCGAAACATCGTCGATGTTGCCATCCTGCGGGATGTCGTGTCATTGACTTTCTGCGAAGTCTGGTACCGAAGTCCAGAATAGCGCTTCCGTTTGCTCTTCAGCATAAGCTACCCGCCACTGCTGGCCAGGCGACGAAAAATAGGAAACGAGAAATGGTGTGACGGCAATTGACGTGGAAATGGTTGAGGTGAGGTCGACTCCGCCCAGCCAAGGCGGACCTCGGTGCTTGGTCAGTCTTGGTACGCGGTATGCAGGCTCGCCAATCTGGCGTGTGGCTGGACATCAGGTACCACGGGCGGAGCGCCACGGAGCGAAAGCTGTGTTTGTTTCATTCTTCGTGTAGAATATTTGGAAAGCGACTGCGACTACTGCGGACTAACCATGCACAATTGTACCAATGCAAGGGCAGTGAGACATTGTATATGGTCCCTTGGCTTCATGCACCATTCAGGGCGTACGCACATGTGTCTTGAACCTAGGGTTGCGCTTCTGCGACCACGTTTCTTAAGCGGAGTGGCATAAGGTATGTTTGCATCAAGAGTGGCGACATCGTCGAGGCTGCATGCGGCCTGCGGAACTCGTTCTCTTCTGGGATGCCGCAAGCACCAGATCCCTGAGCGGCACAGGATACGACCACTGCAATCAGAGATTTCGCTGATAGGCATGTTGTGTGTGTGACGAGCGTATGAAGGCACGTTGCTATGGCTGTTTCGAATAGACTTGACGGCAAGCATGTTTACAGTGGTTGGCACGGGTTGGATCTTGCCGATCGTCTCCACCCTATCTCGCCCTATCCTATCTAGTGAGATCTATGATGCCGGAGTTCGACGTCGGATGTGTGGCAGTGTGGAGTCTGTGGCTAACACATCCCGCACCTCAACCTCGACGAATGGTCATGACGAGCTCCATTGCAGCAATATCACGGAGCTGCTACCGTGATTGCCACCAAGTTCCAACAATCGAGCGATAACTCAGTGCCGAGTACCAGCACGATCCGCAGACGGGCTTAGATCTCGCCCTAAGACGAATTGGCACATTCCGCATGGCCAGGGCATCTCGGCGAGATGGCACTGTCAAGGTTGTCATGCACGGCACAGCGAAAGAATTGCAGGCTCAGGGCTATCGGGCATCTCACACGCGTCATATTGCAGAGAGTTCGAATGGGTCCCTGGGGTTTGACAAGGCGTTGAATCGTTGATAGTGCTAGCCTTGCGAAAGGCCCGTAGACTGGTTTGCCTGATCGACTACCTTCATAAACCCATGCGACGCCTCTCTGATTTCTGATCTGCAGCACGTTTTCTTCTTCTTCGCAACACCTTTTCCTTACTAATCACAGCGATCATGATTGCCCCAATCGTGGCCGCCGCTGCTTTCGCCGCTCTCGGTGCAGCAGATGAGGTTGCCTGGTCAGGTTTTGACAGATGGTCATACAACTCGTATTCCGAGCTGGGAACCAAACAGGCCGACTACTACCCAGAATTCTTCAAGAACAACGTAAGTTCCATTCCCATGCAATCGAAACATCATTCTACATGTATACATGTACGAAGAGTTATCTAGTGCTATCTTAGATGAAGTTGCCACTCGCACATGGACACATTCGTGCATGATATATAGATGTCTCAAGTTTTATCGGCTGTTGCTGACTTTGATACAGCCTTTACCTGGTGGCAAGCCTTGGGGTCTAAGGGATTCAGACACAAACTACTACACGGACTACCCTATAACGGGTGTAACACGCGAGTACGACTGGACTATCACGAAGCAGGCTTGCGCACCCGATGGCGTTAACGTCACCTGCTTGATGGTCAACGGACAATTCCCAGGTCCCGCCATCGAGGCTAACTGGGGTGACAACATCCGTGTTAAGCTTACAAACAATCTTACCGACGAAGGTACTGGAATTCACTGGCACGGTATTCTTCAAAAAGGAAGTCAGCCCTTCGATGGAGTGCCAGGTGTATCCATTTGCCCCATCGCTCCCGGCTCAACCTTCGAGTACAACTTTCCTGCCGAGCTTTACGGCACATCTTACTGGCACAGCCATTACAGCTCTCAATTCTCAAATGGCTTGACCGGCCCGGTCGTCATTTACGGACCCAACGCCACAACATACGACATCGATCTTGGCCCAGCTCAGCTGTCTGACTGGTACCATGACTACTATGAAGAGCTGCTTGCGCGTCTTACCGTGCCTTTGTCTGAGAGCCCAGAGTACCCGTACTCGAAGAACATCTTGATCAACGGCAAGAACCCCTTCAACTGCTCCAACGCTGGCGACTTGATGTGCGAGATGGCACCTATTTCCAGATTCAACCTCACTTCTGGCAAGACCCACCGTCTGCGTTTGATCAACACCTCCGCGGAGTCTCTCCTCAAGGTGTCTCTTGATGGTCACACCTTGCAAGTTATGGCCAACGACTATGTCGAGATCGAGCCCTATGAGACCAACGTCGTGACCCTTGGTGTCGGTCAACGTACCGACGTCCTGATCAAGGGTGTTACGACCAGCACTCAAGGTGCTTACTGGTTGCGTGCTGTTGCACCCGAAGGTTGCGCGGCTAACAACGGCCAGAACGTTGGTAAGGCTGCCGTCTACTACGAGGATGCCGACGATACCCAGCTGCCGTTCTCTTCGCCATGGGATGGCTTTGACAACTCTTACTGCTTCAACGACCCACTGGAGAAGACCGTCCCAATCATGTCTCTTGATCCCGGTGAGCCCGGCGAATGTGTCGACATCAACATGGAAGGTCACTCCAACGGCACTCACGGCAAGTGGTGGATGAACAACGTCACTGCTGTTGTGAACTATGACGACCCTATCCTGCTCCGCGCAAAGATGGGCTACACCGACTTTGATGTCAACCAGAACGTGTACCAGTACAACAGCAGCGTCGACTCCGTCCGCTTCGTTGTCAAGAACAACAATGGTAACGCTCACCCTATGCATCTTCACGGCCACAACATCTTCGTGCTTGCCGAGGGCGAGGGAGATTGGGACGGCAAGATCGTCAACCCATCCAACCCTCAAAGACGTGACGTGCAAATGGTCAGACCCAATGGCCACCTTGTCATCCAATGGTTCCAGGACAATCCAGGTGCATGGCCATTCCACTGCCACATCGCATGGCACTTGAGCTTGGGTATGATCATCGAAGTGCTCGAGAGTCCTGAGCTCATTCACACCCAAGTCAACATTCCCAGCACTGTCAGCGAGACTTGCAGGAACTGGTGGGCGTTCAACGAGCACACCCCGATTGAGGTGCTCGACTCTGGAATCTGAACAAACTCTTAGATCAGCGGTTGCTGCAAAAGAGGAGATGCTCGTGATATGCAAGGTCGATCCGGTTAAAAGCCCTAAGCGCCACCCGAAGCTTACGGCTAAACCCTAGGTCGGCCAGGAAGGCTTGTCAACCACGAGTTGATGTCCATGGTTCCTGGAGGATACAGACATGGAGGTAATGGTAACGCGACCCGTTTTGGCAATGCAAGGCTTCGTCTCTTGTGTGAGCTGGCGGTCTTAGCCGGCGGAGTCCACCTCGGAAGCGGCAGAAGAGGGGAAACACTTTTTCGTATATGTTCATTTCTGCATTTTTTTTACGATGGCACGGCAGCTCGGTTGATGCATTTGAGGGGGAATCATGAGATCAATTAATCAGGCTGAAAAGGCGTGATGAATTGCGACATGCTACGGCTTAACAATAATGACAATTGCAATAACGCAATGAACATTCTCAAAAGCATCGCGTGTCACATTCGCTTAGCAAAGTCTCACCGACAATGAATATATTGATGTAGATGCATACCACAAATGATCATGTATTCTGAATTTCTCGGTGCTGCTCCTTGTGTTTGTTGGGTTGCTGGATAAAATTGGCGGTGGCTTGCTTGGATGATGAACTCAATTACGCCTTCGGCTGCAGCAGGTCTATAAATCTAAACTCGTCGCGATCAGCAGTAAATCGGCTCATTTGTACAAATAAATTATATGCAAACAGAGCGGCTGGTGACAATGAGGGGATACCACGAGGTTGATCAATTAGCCTGAAAGGTACCACAAAGCCAAACGTGCATTAGCTTGACAGCAACATGAGCCTGCACAACATACAAATACCATTAAACAGGCATCTGGAAACTTCATCTAATCGTAACCACTTGGTTTCAGATTGCCAGGATGCTCTTCTCATTCGTTGCCACCGCGCTTCTCGCGCAGGTCACCGTTGCAAAGCCTCAGGGCTGGAGCAACAGACCAAGACCATGGGGATACTTCACCAACAACACCATCTACCAGACCACTGGTGACGAAAGTATCACCTACCCGCGTTACACAGAGCTGAAAGACGGTACCATCATCGCCACTTCATCGCTGTCTGGTCACAACCCAAACTACTTCCCGGTCTTCGAGAGCAAGGATGGTGGTGCCAACTGGAAGTACATTTCCAACTTGACTGACCAAGTCAATGGTTGGGGTTTCAGTGCGCAGCCTGCTTTGACCGAGATCACCGAGCCTCTTGCGGGCTATCCTGCAGGCACAATCTTTGGTTCTGGCAACAGCTGGAGCAACAACGGTACTCGCATCGACTTGTACGCCAGCACGGACAGAGCCAGGACCTGGAAGTTCGTCAGTCACATTGCTGAGGGAGGCCGACCAAACACCACCAACGGAGCAAACCCCATCTGGGAGCCGTACCTATTGTAAGCTTACCTCGCCGGACCAGAAGTGCTGATGCCAATGCTTACAATTTTTGTTTAGGCCGTATAAGGGCCAGCTTGTTGCTTACTACTCTGACCAGCGCGATCCCAAGCACGGTCAGAAGCTCGCCCACCAGACGTCCCGCGACTTGAAGAATTGGGGCCCTGTCGTCAACGATGTCGCCTACGACCTCTACGAGGCCCGTCCTGGCATGACTGTCATTGACTACATCAAGCCTCTCAAGAAGTGGATCCTGGTTCACGAGCTTCCGATCGGAAACTCTTCATCCTATGGTGTCAACTACCCGGTACGTTGCAGGAATTTCGGTCCCAGATGATTCTAGAAAGTGCCTCAGACTAACATATTATGCCAGGTATACTACGTGATGGCTGACAGTCCACTTGACTTCCGTTTCAGCAAAGGCCGCCCCATCGTCATCAATGGTGTTGCGCCCAACGCCTCGCCATACGTGGTCTGGAGTCCAGTCGGAGGGCCTTTGGGCACCATTGTTGTATCGGACGCCGACAAGCGGTCAGTCTTCACCAACAGAGCTGGCGGAGACCCAGACAAGTGGGAGGAGCATGCAACCCCAGCTGGAGCGGTGTACAGTCGGGCCATTCAGATCTTCAAGAAGAAGCCAGATCACCTCTTGGTGTATGGCGGCGAGACGTACGATGGCAGAGCTTTGGGCCTGCACACACCATTCAGCGCTACGGTGGTCAATCTCAACAAGGTGCTGAAAGCGGATGCTGAGAAGTGGTAGAGGGTATGCATGCCTGCAGTAGCAATACAATGTCTGCAATATGAAGCTTATTTGTCATCGTGATGGTGTCGGTGACAACCGCGGGGGCTTCTGGAATCACCAACTGTACCATTGGTGCTGCTCCCTTCCCAATGAGTCTTCGGACCTGACATTGTAGTACAGCAAATGAGTGCGAAAGCGGGTGTGACAGTAAATGCAAATCGATGCATGGCTCCTCCCTAAAAGAAACAATCAGATGACGCGGTGCCGTGATTTCCTTTCTCTCGGCGTCAACGTCGCCAAGAAGTCGTCGACTTGGGCAAAGGGGCAATACATAACAAACATACAGCACCTGCCCAAAGCCGCAGGACTCAGCCTTACAGCCTATAGGAGCCAAATCCCCCAGACCGTCTCCAACACGAACACGCAAATGACGCATGACACAACGATTCGGCACAATGAGAGGATGATGGAGTAATAAACCTGCAGCACTCGAACCTCCCAAGAAACGGCCCCCGAGGCTAGAACTTAAGGGCCTTGGCGACCACGACATCTGCGAGCATATACGCGACATCGCCCGAACCATTCGGGTGCTCAATAACTATAACTACAAACATAATCGCTTTGGACGCGGGGTTGTGTGTGCAGATTGAACGTGACTGCAGTGGTCTTCATCATGTTCCGCCGACAAGACGATGGCGCCGGCGCGAGTTGCCATACCTCTACAGGCCACGCTTATAATCCAGACGACTACAACCTGGGCCTGCATGTCGGGTCTCTATTCGTCGTCCTAGCGGTGTCCTCACTAGCATGTGCATTCCCACTGCTCGTCCTCAGATTCCCTCGCTTGCGCATCCCAACCGGCATTCTCTTCGTCGTTCGCCATTTCGGTACTGGAGTCTTGCTTGCCACCGCATTTGTGCATTTGCTGCCAACAGCGTTCATCTCACTGGGAGATCCATGCTTGTCCGGGTTCTGGACAGATGACTACCCAGCCATGCCGGGAGCAATTGCACTGCTCGCCATTTTCCTCATTGCCGGGATCGAGATGACTTTCAGCCCAGAGAAGAGGTGTTGCGCTGCACCGATGACCGTCGGCACTGGAGCAGTGACCATTCCACGTGGGACGGAGTGCCGAACAATTGGCGAAGATGGACGCTGCGCAAGCATTGATGAACGGACCGGAAACTCGCCAGCCGTTGCACGACCCGCTGCGGACAGCGACAAGAACCATGAGCATTCCGATGCAGAATTCGACCTTGATGCCAAGATCACTCTCACGACTGAGCAGGAGCATCGGAAAGCATTCCTCCAGTGTGTGTTGCTGGAGGTCGGTATTCTGTTCCACAGCGTCTTCATTGGCATGAACTTGAGCGTTTCCGCGGGAAGGGAGTTCATTATCTTGTTCATTGCGATCGTGTTCCATCGTAAGTCGACCTCCGCCACCGAATACTTTGGATTCGGAATCAGCAGCTGACCGTGATTTGCAGAAACATTCGAAGGTCTTGCTCTTGGTGCACGTATTGCTGCGTTGCGATGGGAACCTAAAGCCGTCAAGCCATGGCTCATGTGTCTTGCTTACGGCTGCACGTACGTTCAAACTTTCCTCGAACTCAACAGGTCCATATGTGCTGACAGCGACGTAGGACTCCCATAGGTCAGGCCATAGGCCTTGCTCTCCATTCCTCGTACAGCCCAGATTCTCAGACTGGACTTTTGCTTGTCGGAATTATGAACGCCATCTCCGCAGGCTTGCTGATTTATGCTTCGCTGACCGAGCTGTTGGTGGAAGATTTCCTGAGCGACAGGAGTTGGAGGACTTTGCGTGGATTCCGTCGTGTGGGAGCATGTTCATGGGTCTTCCTTGGGGCCATAGGAATGAGTTTGGTCGGCGCGTGGGCTTGAACCACAATAATCATAATGCAAGCGTCCAATATGCAGACTTATCGCCCATCGAGAGCTACATGCAAGGCTTGTAGTATGGCAGAGCTATCGACTGCAGTGGCGGCACAGCCTGTCTAGTCTGCTGAATCAGATGGTTTGGTCACCGCTTTAGTTGGCAGCTTTCCCATTTCGAAGTCAGGACCATGCGCATCGAGACCAATAGACATCAGCGACACCTCCGCGTCACTTCTGTTACTCTCCGCCGCCTTCGCGTTTCTCCGCAGACGTTTCCAAGTCGGCATCCGTGGCTTCCCGCTGCTTTGCTTCCAGCGTGCCGCTCGTGTTTTGTGCAAAGTCGTTGTCTCCAGATCGACTGTAGCAGGGTCCTTTTGCATGGCCTTGTCTAGGTCTCTCGCAGGCATAGATACGACCTCAGCCTCGCCATAATGAGCACGCAACTCTTCTGCAAGGTCCAGAACGTCGCGATATGGGCTGATGTGTAACTTGTATCGATCCGCCATGCTGTTGAAATATGCATCATAATGCAGGATGATCAGCAAGAGCAAGACGGCGACAGTGAGCATGCAGAATGTGAACAGCATAAGCGAGGAGAAGCCCCAGACGTATTCCTTCGATGGGAGACATACGCCATAATCTGCCAGGTCGGGTCCTTGGAGAAGAACACTATTGTTGTTCAAAGCGAAATATGTGTTAGCGTTAGGGTTTCCTTGTGAATCGTGGTTGTAATTAAGAGAAATGGAGACGTTAAGGTCATATGTTGTGTTCCGGACGACGATAGTGCTATCCAAGCATTCTTCGAGGGGTGTGAACCAACGCGTCTCACCCCAAGTCACGTTGCGCGGCCAGAGGGTGAATGACCACATCGGCGGTGTTTGTGTGTCTGTGATATTTTGCTGTAGTGGAAGCTGGTCTCGGGTCTCGTTGAAAGCCTGCTCTGACTCCAAAACCTTGGTTATCTCAAGATGGTCAAGGCCAGTGGCCCCACGGAGATATGTGTAGGCGTTCCGGTAGGCGATGGAGTAGACGCCGCGATAAAACCGCCAGTCATTTTCCCAAAGGTTTTCTATCTGGGTGGTTCGCGCTTCGTTGTCTATACCGGAAGTCAGTACGCTTGCAGCCTCTCTTCGGAGTTTGTCAAAACTCACATCCAACCAACGCAGCATACAGCTGGGGATCGGTAGTATTGTACAGGGGGTAGCGCTGCGACAAGCCAATCTGTTCACCTCCTTCGACGAATACATCCGGAACTATGATGTTTTCTGCAGACATGTAGCTCGAGCCATTGTTGACCGGAAAAAATGGTTGCCCTCGAGCCTGATAAGAGGTCATAGCTGAAAGAAGTGTAGGCATAGCGAGAATGTAGCTGCCCACCAAAAGAATAAGCACCATGCGCCAATCTATCCGTATTCTGGACCTTGCGATCGGCTCTCCGGACTCGAGCTCGGGCTTCTTCTTCCGGGTGACTCTCATGTTTGCACACATTGACCATAACGTGAAGGCCGATAACCGCTCCATGAAAAATGGAAGCACAAGGGCCAGCGAGAACTCTCTAAGTTCCATTGAACGAAGTACTGCACGACGGAGCAGTGGGTAAGTTGCTAGGGCTAGCAAAACCTGAGATCCCCGTCCAACGACCAAGTCGAAGCAAATATCTATTGCTTTAGCTTGCGTAAAGGTCAGCCCGTGGAATCCCATTGTGACGGAGAGAAACAAGTTTTTGTCCCAGTACGGCGAATTCTTGTCGAAGGAGTTGCTTGCGTATGCATATCTTATCTTGTCACTGGTGTCGCAATAGAATAAGCCGTGAGTGAACCCAGTCGATACGCCAATGCCCTGCGTCGTGACAACTGAGAAGAGGGCGGCAATCGCTGCGCATATGGCGATAAATATAAGCCACGGTCCAAGGAGTGCGATGTGCCGATTGCGTTTGCCAGAGCCTTGGAGTTCTGGCAGGATGAGCCTCATCTCGTGCCCATGTAGTCGGCACGTGAAGTTGCTGCACAGTAAGTAGAGGTGGTGGAGGTTAGTCTCATGTGGATGTCGCGTGGTGAGCAACGCCAACGCGTCAACTTGCAATAGTCAGCGTGGTATTTGCGGCAGCCATAACAGATGAAGAGAGCAGGTTTTCGCCCTTCCACTTTGGGTCGAGAACGCCTTCTGCACTGTGACGCCGTGCGGCTGAGGTTTACAGGGGCTAACCTAATCATCGAAGGATCATCTTTTGCCTGTGCGTTCAGCGAGGCAATGATTGGTATAATCTCTGCGATATCGCCACAACATTTTGTAGGCGAAATATCAGTGTTTTGTGCCAAGTCTGATGGAGCAGAGCAGCAAGGAGTGATCATGCATGTCGTCTCTCATGGGGTGTTGTTGGGCCGAGACAGGTGACAGGGCACGCTTCCTTTTGCCGGAGAGCAGAAGGTTTCCGTCTGCGGGGAAGAGACGAGGAGTGTTTGCCACTCCACTTTCCGACACCAACTACTCCACTCTACGTTAGCCTGTGTAACAGGTGCTAGACGAGGATTCCTTCCACCTATAGCTGCTGATCTACTTGCAGACGATCAAATCTTCGTTTTTACCCGGCTTGAGATCGGCAGGTCGACGTAGTCAGGACATGCGAGAGGCTCCGCATGAATAAACGCAAGAACTATGTCAACATGGTTCTTGGTATTGATGGCAATATATATGTAGTAGGTGCTTGCTCACGATTCAGTCTCTTGCTATCATACAAACAGACACGCCATCTCTCTCCTAAAAGGCGAGAGCACCTATGATGAAGACCAATCTTTGTGCGGTGGCGGCTGCCATTGGCAGCCTTGCCTTCGCCAGCGAGGTTCCAGCACCATACGCTACTTCGAACACGACCAATGCAACCTACACCAACCCTGTTCTCTGGGAGGATCTGGCAGACATCGATATATTCCGTGTTGGCGATGAGTACTACTACTCCGCTTCCACAATGGCTTTCTCGCCAGGTGCACCCATCTTGAAGTCAGGCGACCTTGTGAACTGGGAGTACATTGGCCACTCTGTACCACGCTTGGAGTTCAACGACCCCGAAGCCTACAGCCTTGAGAATGGCAAGCAAGCCTACGTTCGTGGCATCTGGGCCAGTAGTATGAGGTACCGCGAGAGCGACAAGACCTGGTACTGGATCGGTTGCATTGGCTTCAACAAGACCTACATCTACACAGCTTCTGACCCTACTGATGAATGGAGCCTCTCCTCCACCATCGACACTTGCTACTACGACTGCGGCCTCCTATTTGATGACAACGATGATATCTACGTCGCATATGGCAACACCAACCTCAGCGTAGCTCGCCTCAACAACGACTTGACCGAAAGAGACGTCACCCCCGTTTTCAACGCTACATTCTACCTCGAAGGCTCCCGCATGTACCAGATCAACGGCACATACTACATCCTCCTCACCCAGCCTGCAGACTGGGAATGGATCCTCAAGTCCTCCGACGGCCCATTCGGACCTTACGAGCTCGAGATCTTCGCCAACCGCACCGCACCGCCATCCCCTAAAGGCGGCTACCCACACCAAGGCGGCATCGTCGACACGCCTGACGGCGATTGGTACTACCTTGCCTTCATGGATGCCTACCCCGGAGGCCGCGTACCCACTCTCTCGCCGTTCACATGGGACGCTGACGGATGGCCCCAACTGCCATCCAACGACAGCTTCGCAGTCCCCAACAAATACCCTGTCCCGCCCGTCCCAGTAGAGCCCTACAACCGCACTCAGCTCTTCCCAGGTCCCGAGCTTGGTCCTCAATGGGAATGGAACCATAATCCAGACACCTCCGCCTTCTCCTTTGCCGAAGAAGGCGGCCTAGTCCTCAACACCGCCTCCGTAACAGACGACCTATTCCACGCCAAAAACACCCTCACGCACCGCATTCCCGGTCCCGCCAGCGCTGCGACAATCCACCTAGACATCTCCGCCATGGCGGCAGGTGACCGCGCCGGTCTTGCGCTCTTCCGCGATAACATGGCGTACATCACCGTCGAAGACGGCACCATCAGCCTGTGGAAAGACCTGGCGCTCGGCGCAGGCTGGAACACCATCAGCACCGGCGAAATCGAAGCGAACGCCACTCTGCCGGCAAACAGCACAGACGTCTGGTTCCGTCTTAACGCCAACATCGCGCCTGCGTCCGATCACTTGGGAACGTTCAGCTGGAGCCCCGATGGCGAGACGTTCGAGCAGCTGGGTACGCCTTACCAGATGAACACTACGTACTTCTTCTTCATCGGCTATCGCTTTGGTATCCTCAACTATGCGACGGAAGCTTTGGGAGGCAGCGTGACTGTGAAGAGCTTTGAGGTTACTGATTCAGAATAGACTCGTTGCTGTTGGTAAAGAAAGAAAGATCACATTAAATGGCACGCTATATGTAGGAATATCAAAACAATCCTCACGCCTCACTTTCGCCAATTCTACCCCTATCGCCCAGGCTTCCGTAGCATGAACCGGAATTTATCCACCCGCGCCATACGATTCAGCACCACCGTATTCATCCTCAAAACCACCTCTCGACAAAACGACTGAGTCCGCCAATCATACGAGCAAAGCGCCGCCCGCTGCATACCACCCTCTCGACCAAGAATCATGACCACAGTGGGAGGTCTTTCAGCGTAAAAAGCCGTAACCTCCATCACATAAGTGTCAACAAGCGTAAACAAAAACCGGCCATCTGCATCTCTCTTCGGGAGCCGATCGGGTATGTGCGGATTCTTGCCTTCGAAATTGAAACCGTCTTCGGCAAGGATTGCGTCAGAGTGCAGGCTGGTATTACTGCTCCATCTCAGACGGCCGTGATTGATGCCGAAGAGCTGCTCTTCGAGTTTGGCGATCTCGTAGTAGCCTTCGATGCCGTAGAAACGGGCTTGAGTTGACCAGAACTTGCCGTAGAAAAGGTTCTTTAGCAGGTATGGGCTTGCGAGTAAGAAGGCAAAGCAAGGTGCAGCGACGACGGACGAGATTACCGTGAAAGCAAGGGCGTTTGTATCTGGGCCGTTTCTCAAATCCTGAGAAATGACATATGTCCAGGCATATATGATCAAGTAGAAAAGAGCAACGACGAAGATAAAGGGCGTCTTCGGGAGCAAAACCTGGGTGATCCGCCTGGTCACTGTTTGTCTTTTGATGAAAGGCACAGGCGCGAGTTTGGACCAGCAGATGGAAGCGCCGTGGACGCCGTCGAGGACAACAGTCTGCGTGTTTGGGCCGTGGTCGTCGGATGTCTGTTTGCTGATGCCGTCGATCGCAGCGATCTGGCAGCTTGGCTCGATATCCCACAGCTGAGCTCCCCAGGCATCGGTCATCTCATGCCACTGGGTGTCCTTCTTTGGTGGTTGCATGCACAACGATCGCTCAAGGATCGATTCGTTGTTGTTTGAGAGTGACAGCCGGGCAAAAGCCATGAACTCAGAGTCAGTCTTGACAGTCTTCGGCCGACGTCGAAGAAGGCCCATCAAAGCATAGGCATACTCTCTCGATGCATTCTTGTCGTTACCGCTACAGTGGCTACCACGTATACGCCTGCTTCGCAAGCAACGATACGCAATACTGATGAGTTCGAGCTGCGAGAGGTGCACGGAGCCCTCGTAGTGGTCGACGAGCTTGCTCGCTTCGGTCCAGTCAGTCCATGCACGGTATCCGACGCCGTGTTTGCTGAATTCGCTTCGGTGGAGCGAGCTGTGATCCACAACAGAGATCTTGTGCTGTGACGAGCACAACAAAACTTCCGGCAGAGTCCAAGCCCGGTTGCCCCAAACCTTGAGCGCTTCTTTTCTGGCATTTGACCGTGCTTCTCGGACGCGCTCTGCAGCTGCGCCATACACTTGTGTCATGTATCGGGTCGAGTTTGTGGCGATTACCAGCGAAAGCGCAGATCTCACGATGTCGCAGATGCGGTAGATGTCTTCCTTTTCCGAGTAGTCTTCGTCGACGGGAAAACAATCGACCCAGAAAGCTTGAACATTCGCTTTCTTCGCCGCGTCAATGCCAATCTCAAGGAGCTTCAGCCTGTCGTTATGCGAATCCCTGGTATCGAACTGTTCGCGCGTGTACGCAACGAAGACATAGTCTTCGGTGGAATCTGGCTCGATTCGTCTGGCGACACCGTGTCCAGTTTGGGGAACAGCCGACAAGTCGATCTCGTCAACGTAACAGAGGTACTGCGGCATGGGAAGTCGCGCGATGAGGTTCTCGTTGGTGTCGGCCTTCTTCGTGCCATTCTTGGCAGTCTCGTGTGTCCTCCAATCGCGGTAGAGGACCGGATCATAGCGGCCTTCGTTCTCGAGCTCAAGTCCGAGCTTGGCAAGGAACAAGAGGCAGAACATGGTGTAGAACACAACGGGGATGTACAAGAGAGTCCAAGAGATAACGTCGACGCGAAGCATCCAGTTGACCAACGTCAGCAGAAGCGGGCTTGAAATCACTCTTGGTTGTCTCCGTTCCCAAGTGCACTGTGGATACTGCTGTTGATCTTCTCGGATTTGCGATGTCCTCGAGTCGTCGCCTTGCACTATCAAGCGTCGGAGACGACCATCAGCCGGATCAATGTAGACTTCGGCGTGGTCTTCCAACGGTAGTATCCCGCTTCTTGATAGTCAGCCATCGTCAGTGGTATTAGGTTCGTGATAGATCACTGACCTCAGATCGGGCGATCGCCCGAAGGCATCATTATGCCTGAGCAAATCCTGCTCTCTTACTTGTCCGTCTTTATTCGCTGGCAACCCGAGAGGTACCTCTTCATAAGAGCCACGACGTAGGAAAGTAGAGTTGCGCGCTCGTGTTTGTGGGCCCAGTTCGATGTCTGGCCGAAACTTGGGAGTGCGGTATTTCTTTAGAAAATCCATAACAATAAGCAGATCCGGACAACGTTGAGATCAGAAACTAATGTATAGAGTTTCGCGATGGCACTCTAAATGCATCGGAGGGGATCAGACAATTATATGTATCTTGCATGCAAGAAAGATACATCATACATACCAACCACAAGAAACTGCATGAGCCTCGCTGCCAAGGCAATGCGCTCGTGGAAGACACTCGACAGCTATTTTTGTATCAGATGCACATTGCAATGTTTCAGCCTTGCGGCCATTTCGAGCGCAAGAGAAATATATCGTACACACCAGGCAACAGCAGCTGCGTCAGCCTCGCCGACACCACCACGCACTCCGAGAAGACATCCAACAGCTATTCGTGTCTCAACTGCAACCACCAGACTTCTCGGCCTTGCAGACATAAACGTATGCGAACGGAAGATCTCTGAATATAGCATGCTACATGTGTGCGCAGCGATAACACGGCACACCATCACTGGCCAGTGGTGTCTTGAAAGTCGCCATGTGGCATTCAGCCTTGCAGACATAACTATATCCGAACATGAGGTCTCCGAATGTAGCATTTGTGCGCAGCTATAACACGACGCACTATCACTGGCCAGTAGTGTCTTGAGAGTCGCTATATATCGTTTCAGCCTTGCCTTGCCTTGCCTTGCCTGCGAGCTGACCAAACATCGCCCGAAATAGCACAAAGATCATGAGATAATTAGGAAACATTCCGCCCCACACCCACACACCCATACCTGCAAAGTACATGTACATGTACCTGCAGAAATATTGCTTGGATCGATAAGTATAATACAATATACCGACGCTTCCCTGCTGAGACAATCGTAGGGCCGCGAAAGCGGAGTTATAAAACAAGGCTGTACGACATCGAGGTCGAGCGAAATTCGACCTGCATTTGACAGCAGACCGAATAATCGTGAAGCTGGTGTCTAGATCACTGCGAAGAACTACCCTCGAGAGACTTACCATGGAAGGCAATGCTGAGCGAAACCACTATCATCTGCAGACATGGATGACATGGGCAAAGTCTTGGAGACAACGAAGTATGTATACATCCACTAACCTTCGCAAGGCGGTGGACCGAGTGCTTCACATCTTAACACACAGCATTTGTTTCTGATCGAGAAGCATGAGTGAAGGTAGTATGCCAGGCCCCGCAACGGGAACATACAGTGAACGTGGTTTGCTCTTGCAAACGGAAGACGCTTGCGCTCACTGATGCTTTCTTGACACCTCCTCGTTCAGTCACTGCTGAATATTGACCCATGTATTCCGCTACATCACCCGAATTGCTCGACACACACTACCTCTTCTCCAAAACCAATACAAGACACCCTCTCCGCCAAAGCTGACAAGATGGGCTCCACCAACAAACCTCTGCGCCTCGTCACGCTGCCTCTCTACGGCATTCTGGTCACCGAAAAGTCGGTCATACTAGGCAGACGCCGCGTCGCCAAAACACACTACGCCAAATTCCTCGTCCATCGCGTGATAGAATCTCGCCTCCCTGTCGAGCTCATTGATCAGATCGTCGAAGACCTTGTCGACCTTGACCACGCGGAAATGTCAAGCCTCTGGAGAACATTCAAAGGTCGAAAGTGCCAGCGCGACACCAAATTCCAGCTTCCGGTGGTCGGTGGCACAGAGGCTGAGAAAGCGGCGGTCAAAGAACTAGACTTGCTGAACAGCATTGCGCTTTGTGGGAAGGTCGTTGTCGCGAGATCGGATGGAACGAGCATGAAGTACGTGCACATTTCGGCCATCGCGAACAGGCCGAATTTTGCAGAGATATATCCTGGTCCTGCTCCTCCAGTTGGGCCGGCGCTTCAGTTCGCGGATGGACATCTGCAAGTACACTGTCACCCAGGAACCGAGACTGCAGTCTCTCGAGAGCATGTGCAGATCAAGCCAAGCTCTAAAAAGAGGCAGGCAGCCAGATTAGTCCAGGTGGATGGGATCGAGGATGCGATTAAGAACTGGGATCAGGAGGCTGCGGAGCATTATGTGAAGTTTTTGAGGCTGCAGGTGGTGTTCATGTATGGAGAAGACGAAGGGCAAAAGTTTATGCCGCGCTTCAGGTTGCTGCAAAGCGTCGAATGGACTTGAAGGCCGACATCGCGGTAAGAAGCCGTACAGCAAATCGAAGAGGTCCTGAACCACGCGATGCCAGTGGCGAAAGCCAGGACTCGAAGTAGCAGCAGCCAGAGATAACCGGTTGGCGTGGCTCAAGTTGAGCAGGATATTGCATTGAAAGGCATTGCAAGGGTAAGATTATTGTCGACGTCGTCGTGGTCATCGTCTCAAAAATCCAAACCACCCTCACTTCCCACCACCAACCCTCCCCCCAGCCCTCTCCCTCGCCCTCTCCAACCCCGGCACAACCCTCCTATCAACAACACACCTCTAA
>Ga0265797_10005411_pt1 | contig 18644 bp, 22 predicted proteins | sample P2T30metagenome_FD_192433 | JGI IMG/M metagenome (GOLD analysis project Ga0265797, IMG submission 192433) | Plant litter microbial communities from East Loma Ridge, Irvine, California - P2 T30 | ecosystem: Environmental > Terrestrial > Plant litter > Unclassified | place: USA: California... | reverse complement strand
GCTGTTGTGCTTTGGGTGTAGCAGAAGAAGAGGTGGTGATGTGTGCGCGTAGACGAAGATCACCAGGTTTATGGACTTGGTCGACGCTGCGGCTGACTGTCAGCGTATGCCTGCCGACTTCACCGTGGTGGACGAGGACACCGCTGTACACTCCAGTACCATGTATCCAGCCATCTATCTGGGAAGATGCTGTCAACGGTAGGTAAGGAATGATTGCCATACAGATGCCCGCTGAAGATCACGAGTAGGACCGATGGAGATCTTTCGGAGCTGAGTTGAAAGATCTGATGAGGGAAGATGCTTGTAAGTACGTGAAGACGTGGCTAGTGCACTTGCCCGTGAACGCAAGAAGGGTTCATGGCAGTGGCGGGAGTGATGCGTTGGCTAGTCGAGGGTGGTCGAGTAGGCGAGTGACGCAGTGGCGTTGCGTGTCCTGTGGAGCGGATCACGCAATCGTCAAGGCTGGCCCGAGGCTGGTAGATTGATTTCACAGGGTCAGGCATGGAGATGGGAGAGCGGAGACGTAGTGTGGTGTTTTTGCAGTCTGGTGCCGCGACGGAGGCAGGCAAGCGAGCAGCTTTCATTGATGGTAGGGAGATGGCTAACTAATGGTACATAGGAGATGCGCGTTCGGCACCGCGGCAATCGCTTTGTTGATAGTAGATAATAGAGAAAAAACAAGCCAGGTGGTATCGAACTCCTTCCCATGAGCCATGTGCGTGGATAGACGCGAGGCAAGAAACGTACAATGACTAGCCATCCTGGGCTATATGTCCTATTACATATTACAACGGGTTGTGTGTGGATTTGCAAGAAAAGTCAAGATAGTGAGATGAGAGTACGCAAGGAGAATGCAAGTAGAAAACGGGACGCAAAGAGAAGAGTTGAAACAGGGCCAGTTGATCGCTCAAAAACTATTCTACCCACCTCCCATGTTGTTACCAAGTTTATCCCAAGAAAACATGGTTTGCCTCCCTTCCTTCACCCCAGCCTTCCCTTTTAACCAACAAGGATATATAGTAGAGGAGATAAAAGCTGACGGTATGATGTAGTCGCCAAATGCTCAAATTGGGGGGTATCCGCCGACGAAATGAAGCACATAAAGGAAAAAGCTCGGTCTAGTATAGTACGGGATAGCGCCAACAAGGCGCGCCAAAGAGAAGCTGAAACAGAAGCAAGGTGTACACTGGGTTTTCCCAGACACGGACAATCCCTGCAGTAACACCCAAGTAACTTGATGACAAGGTATCGACAATTTCCCACGAAATGAACAGACGACAATCTCGCGTCGATCCGCCACAAGTATGATGTATGATGCCGCCCGAGATGATGATTCAAAAAAAGAAAATATGTGGTGGTGGTACAGAGCGAATGTGGAGGTGATATTGGAAAACGACAACGTTAACGTTGTGAGATGATAAACGATGGTGATTGCGCAAAAGGACGATGATGTGTTATGACGCCAGTAACACCGTCCCAGGAAGTGCGCTTTGCTTTTGAGGGCTTTGCAGCGCGTCGCGTCTGTGTCTATCTTTCTGTAATCGTGCACCGTTCCAGACGGGAGAGCTCAATGTCGTACGGTCGTATAGGGAGCGACAAAGAGCGGGTGCGGTGACCCAAATTACAATTATATGGATGCAAGAGCATGCAACGAAGGCAAGGCGAAAAGAAGTATGGGTCCCGCGATGTTGGATATCATCGGTGTCGGGTCTGTGCTGCCATGAGGCTGGCAGCCACACTTGAAGCCCAGTCTGAGCCGTCATCGGGTGGTGTGGGCCACTTGGAAACAGGCTGCTCGTTCTTGCTCTGATGTTGAGAGATGTCCATAGGCTTGCTTGGTGTCATGTAGTCAGACTGTCCGAAACCCACGCTGTTACGATTCGCTGATGGCGACGGTGTCAGGTAGGATGCCGCAGGACCACGTGGTCCTTGAGGTTTCGGGTTGTCCAGCTTCTTTGCAGCCTTTGTGGCGGATGCAAGAACCTCGCTAAGCAGCTCCTCTTCCTCGTTAGGCGTCTCGTACCTATTTGATGGGTTCGATTTGTTCTGCATCGCGCGTCGTGTCCTGCTGGAGATCGGTGCATTGGGTGCGTTCTCAGAGTTCCGGGGCTCGGGACCGTGGGGCACTGAGTGGTGGCGTTTGAGCATTGGGTTAGTTGCAACACGCGAGCTCTTCGTTGAGGCTGTCTGTTGGGAGTGCGCTTCAACACTGTCCCTGACATGTTGCAATGCCTTGTCTAGCTCAGAGAAGTCTGAGGTAGAACCAGACGCTGCGCCTTGTGACTGGTCCATCACCAATGATTGCCTAGCGCTAGTGGCAGCCCATGGTGCACATCCAGCGTTGGCCTCGATATCGTCAGAGTTCGGCGACATGGGAGTCTGGTAACGCCCAGAAAGGCGTCGAGCACGTTTCCGCAGGTGTGAGAAGAAACCTTCCTTCTGTCCGTTTGAGGGTGAAGTGACTTCTGATTGACCATTCAATGCTCTTTCGGCTTCTTGTCGATGCACGTCTGCGTAGTGGTTGCCATGTGATGCGAGAGAGAGTTGTCGTCCAATCTTGCCGGCGGCTTGCTCTCCATTGGCAGCACGTACATTGGCTTGTGCAGTGACTTCCGCCGATAAAGGAGAGATCGGCTTGATGGAGGGCAGAATGGGGATGGGAGCTCCGTTGTTGGAGGCCCCATTCGTCCACGTAGCTCGCTTAGTGGCAGCAGGACGCTGCTTCGTTGACCCACTCACATCGCCAGAGTTAGCATGGGCTGGAGATGGTCGCGGTGACAACGGCTGCTGTGTGGTGTGTTGCGGGACTGCTGGTGCGCTCTCACGTGCGACCAATGATCGACGGAGCCATGATGAGGTCTTCGATGTGAGCTTGGGCGATGCGTCTGGGGAGTTGGTGCCGGAGAGTTCGGATCCTTTGCGACCCAATAATCTGGAAGATGAGGACTTCAGTCGTAGAGGGTCTACGGCGTCTTGGAAGTACTCGTGGTCGAGTGCTTGTCGGGAAGTAGGCCTGGCACGGGGGTCCCAAAGCAGGCACCATGTGACGAACTGTGCCAAGCTGGCAGGCCATTGTGGCGATGGCAAGATGGTGTCTATTGAGTGAGGGGCCATCTAGATGACCGTTAGCTGGAGATTAAGACTGTAGTTTCCATGTGACATACCTTGGGGAATGAGAAGCCCAGCTTCTGTGCCAACCGGACACCGTCTTTCCACTCACCACCACCGACGCGTTGGCCGTGCTTGTTGACCCAACCTCCGGGGCTGCCCATGATTTCGCACACCCTCCAGACCTGGTCAACCTCGTTTCCACCAGGGAAGAGGGGCTTCAAGGTTGCAATCTCGACAGCCATGGCACCAACTGCCCAAATGTCGACTGGCGCTGAGTATTGACCGGCACGTAGGAGCACTTCCGGGGCGCGGTACCATCGGGTCGAAACGTACGTGGTGTAGGGGAGCTTGGAGTGAGTCTCTCTGGCAAGACCAAAGTCGGCAATCTTGATTGTGTAGGCTGGGGGTGTCGAAGGAGGGGTCATCATTGCTGAGTAGCGGCGGAAAGGATGCGATGTGTCGTTCTGTTGCGATGTCGAGACGAGGATGTTCTCTGGCTTGATGTCGCGGTGGAAGAACTCGCGGTCGTGGATGTGCTCCAGTCCGGACATTATCTGGAAGAGGATGCTCTTTACACTGTGCGCGTCCATTGGCTTGTGGTCCCGGGCCTTCATGAGTTGGTACAGGTTGCCGTCCATGAACTCCATGGCAATGTGAAGCCTTCGGCTGTAGGGGTCCAGGAAGATGTCCAGAGCCGGTACCAGATGAGGATGCGGTGGTAGCGACCGTAGAAAGATGACCTCTCGCAGTTCAAGACAGCTCGAGAATGAGTCAAACGTCTTCTTCATAGTCTTGATCGCGACCTATGACGCGTCAGTTGACTCGATATCTTAGCTCCTGTGGAACGTTGTACGTACCAGAGTACCACGACGAGCGATGTGAGATCCCGCAGTTCGAACGCGTGCGAGCGCGACGCTGCCGAAGCTGCCGTCGCCAATCTCCTTCATCACCTCATACCTCTCCTCAAGAGAGGCCCAGCCATGTGGCTGTGCTTGTGATTCTGGATGCATATTGATGTGAATGTACCCTTTTGAGTTGAAGATCTGTTATAGCAGATGCTCCCAATGGGAAGGACTGTGGAAGTTAGAGGAGGTGTGATGATGGAGCAGTGATGGGGCTTACCAATGATGAAGTCCTTGGGCGATGATGCTCGATTCTCGAGGGTCCTTTAGTTCATCTCATGTGAAGATTCGCGTTGCAGAAGGTGGTAGTGGTAGGTAGACGTCAGGGGAGGTGTGGTTGAGAGCTGAGGGGGAGGGGGAGTTCAGTGCGTATCGAGGGTTTGAGATGCGATAGGAGCGTGTAGTAAGGGTCCAGGTTGATGCAGGTGCGGGAATGTCGAGAAAATGAGAGACGACGGTTGGGAGGGCGTGTGGAGTCAAGCCCAGGACCACGGTAGACGGGTAGTATTCCGCAGGTTAGGATGTTCTAGTGAGGTTGAAAGAGGAATGACTCTGTGACCATAGCGCAGGTGGCTTAATGATCGGGCTGGGAGATTTGAGCGTGCCTGTGCGCTCGGGGGAGTAGGGATGTGGACTTCCGAATGGTGCGAGAAGAGGGTGAAAGCTGGCCAGGTCCAGTGATGCGGCTTGGTGAGTAGAAGACGGAGCGATCTAGCGGGAGCGAGATGTGATGGAGGTCAGAGCCACACGAACGAAAACACGCCGGCTTTAGGAGGGTGCTGTGATTGATGGACGGCGCGTGTAATGAGAGACAGCAAGGGGTGCGGTACTGGGTCTTTGCACGAGTCGGCGGGCTAGCCCAAGAGATTAGAGTGGAAGCGGCGCTCGGGGAGCGTTGTGAGTCGTAACAATGAAGATCGGGCGGCCCAGACGGGACAAGCGCGGTCAGAGGGCCAGCAGTCGGCCTGTTGCTATGGTGAGAGCGGTCGCTGCTGCGTGCGTTGGCAGCGAGGCGGGTGCTGGGCGGAGAGAGGCAAAGACGGCTTAGTTAGCAGCGCGTGGGCGAAACACGATGCGCAGCGACAAGACGTGGTGGGGGAGGCGAGAGCAGGTGCAGAGCGGTCAGCGCAGGAAGCATGGCGACGCGATTGTTTTTGGGGGAGATGCGAGTGTGGCGCTGGGGGGTGGAGTGAATAGGCGCGAAATGAGCACCGGGGGCTGACAGTCAAGGCTCGGGGCGAGTGGTGAAGGACGGCGCGAAGGTGGTTCCAAGCTTAGCAGGAAGGAGCGTTCGGCTGCCCGGAGCGGTTAGCGCCCAACTGTCGGGCAGCCCATGGCACGAATTTGTTGCAAGATGTTTTTTGTCGACGCCCTTCATTGGGCCCCCTGCGCTGACTTTTGCTGCCATTGTGCCTTTATGCCCCCCACGTGACGTGACGTGCAGACGAGAGCCATTTTGGTCCTGCGCGCATACATGTGCATTAGCCATGCACGCGTCTTATGTACGGCCACGACTAATTCACCGCGCGCGACATAGCCTCACCTCTGTACAGCGCACACACCGCAAAGCCACTCTCAGAATATCCTCACTCAAGTAGCTGCGCTCTGCCTGCCCTCGCGCCGCCTGCCCTGCGCTGCTGCCCCCTGGGTGCCGGCAGCCCTCCTGCAACCAGCCCTCGATCCCAAGGGAGCGTCAGGAACGTCACAGGCACAAGCAAGCATCAAGCTGTCATTTCGCTGCGGCCCACGTTTCCACCCCTTTCATCCTCGCTCCGGCGCCGGTTCCTGATTTGTGGCAGGTTCCTGGATGGCCGTCATGCAGCCTTATTCCATTGGCCGTCAGGGGCTTAGCGCGTGCCGCCATTGGCAGAGTCCGCCGTGGGCACCCGTCAACGTGGTTTCGCTGTCGAGGCGTGCCTCTAGCCTCCCGCGGCACCACGGAACAACGACGGCGAGATAGACCGTCAGGCTCATCCCCTGCTCGAGTCAGTAGCGTAGTGAAAGGACCGTCCTTGATGCGCTCGCGATTTGCTCCTCCACAGCGATGGACGCGGCTGCCAAACATGGAAACAGAGACAGGATTCTGAGCGGCTGCGTCACATGGCATCATCGATAAAGTATGATCTCAAGCGTCTTCGAGAACGATGCAGGGCGCGGCGCGTTGTGGAGTGCCCGACGCGTCGTGTAACCTCCTGTGATCGACCAAACGGCAGCGAGCGCAAGGCCCAACTCTATTCTGCGCGGGAACCTTTGCGGAGGTGCGGCAAAGTTGCTTTTGCCCATCAATAGACCGCGCCTCATTCGAGTCTCGAGAGAGTTTGCACGAGTAAAGCAGACTTTCGACGGCCACTGCAAGCTGGCCGCTCCCTCCCGACGCGCGCAATTCCGTCGTTCATCCTGTCAGTCCCTGCGCTATCAGCGACGGACCCTGAATGTCACCCAAGAACTGCAGTCCATGCGCACTCGACGATGGTTTCGTCTTTTGCTGGGCGAGCTGTTGGGCCCAGGGAACATCAAGATTTACGACGGGGCCCTCATTCTTCCAGAATCTTTCTCCCGTGTTGAGATCATGTCACAGGCTATCCGAGTAGATTGCCGGCCCACCCTGAATGCTGCCTGATGCCAGATGGGCACAGAATCTCCGACACGAGCTCTCCTATTCCGAATTTTCACCTCGATCGCCCATCACCTCAGAGACGTACGACCAAGTCTGACTAGCACGCTTTATTGACGACCATCTTTTTCTCTATTCAAACACCCATAATTCTTGTGCGCGGCAGTATCACCAGGCCAACAATAGCTGGCCATGTCATCTGGCAACCTCCGTGTTATGAGTGCATTCAGGCAGTTGTGAAATCCCAATACCCAGCCAATCGTGCACCCATCCCCAGTAGCCCAACAAGCTTACACCAGAGACGAGTACGGTGCACTGCAAGTCATACTCCGCACCCTATCCGGTGCGCATACCGAAATGTCATCAGTCTGAACACCGCATTCGTCCCCCACTCCGCATCGGTAGGCTCTGCAACGCTCATCGTTATCAGCCTTCCCGAGCACCACCCACCTGCAACAACAGCCGGGACGTCAAAGACCCACGCGACACGGCACGAACATAGGAGGCATCCTACCTCAGGGCAGCCCGTGTCCGTTTGCGTCACCCGTGAACAACGTCGTGCTATTGTGCTCCTCTGTGAAAACCGGTTCTCCTTGCGCACCCGACCTAAACGACCTGGTTCCTGGGGCCGTTCTGCAACGCCGACTTGGCCAAAACGACGGGCGCTGACACAGGAGAGAGATGGCATCGCTCGATCGCGGCACACTTGCTTTGTTTCAGCTGCCATGCCTCTTGTCAAAAGCATCTTTGTCTCGGAAGAAGTAAGGAGACAGACGTTGGAGAAGAAACGTGCTAGCGCAACGGTAGCTGAGCCTCGAGCCAACCGTTCTCCCGATTACGATAGAACAATCTGTCGTTGCTTCATGCTGTGGCGCTGGTTGCTGCACGACGACGTAGGTGGTACTGGACCTTGAAGTCAGGTTGCGCAGTCATATTTGTCTTTATTGATTTCATTGCGTTGAAACAGCCACTCACGTTTCGCAACATCTCAGCTACCGTCCTGTACATCAGCAGCGCGCTCAGCTGACGATGCCAGCTTTCGGCGAATCCCAGAGTTCAGCCGGCCAACGAGCCTCTTGTTGCCCATATAATCGCCGATTTTATCAATCTCGCCATCTCAGGGTCTCTGCAGTGTACGGATCACCACTGCCTCCCCGCTTTCCGAACGTTGCCTATCGGCATCTCTCATCGGAGACATCCAACGTCAGCTCCACGGACTCCGCAAGGCTTCGGTCCGAAGCAGACACAGGACATGTAAATCTTCTGCGAGTGAACTACCGTTGTTGCGATCGCAATTTGGCCCTCGGTCCATCGAGCTAGTGTTTACGTGAGCTGAGCAACCGACGACCTGTGTACAGCAGAACCACCGATGTATCCCCCGCAAAGCTGTGCATATCCTCTGCATGAGATACTGCCCGTTCCGTAGATCTACCGTCACCTGCTTCATCTCCCCTCCAACGTGAACAACTCATACGCTATGTAGCTCTCATCACATTCACATGCGGTCTCGTGACTGAAGGTACAGCACACAACACCAATAAAGTCAAACAACCCTCTGCCTCAGCTCCCACATCAAACTTTTTCATCACCCCGCCTCATCAATACATGCACGTCTTAGTCGTGTCTCTCGATGCGAGGACGCCACAGACCGAGAAACATGCACACCCCACACTACACGCACCACGTCATCTCACACCAATACTCTAGAGCGTCAAAACTAAACCTCTTTCTCATAAGACAAGACGAGACAACACAGCATAGAGACAGCACAATACGAGACAACGCAATCTACTGTTTCATCAACACCAGAATAGGCTTTCTCCAATGCATCACCCGCGTGACTTACTTCAAAAATCCAACCACCCCATCTCCCTCGCTCGCAGCAGAGACAACATCGTCGATATCGTGAAAACCCAGCAAACCGTGCACCCATCTGATAGTGATATCTAGTGCTGATAGAGACGACCCCAACCTCCACCCGGCCTCAGCTTTTTCCCCGCTTCACCAACGCAAACTCTGAACAAGTGCGAAAATCTTTGGTTGCTCGGGAGATAAACAGATACTACTGCAAGCAATTCACACCGGCGAGAAGGGGAAAACAACAGGTGGGTACCTGCAGAGCTAAGCTCTTTCTTGCAGCGATTTTGACAACAGCGGACATCCTGTCCCTTGACCGCCATTTCATGCAGGTGTCGCGTATCGCATGCGCGTTTAACTGCGAACCAGACCTAATGTGGTTTGCATAGACGCACCCAAGACCCACGATGCTGGTAGATGCCGGTACAGGGAATCTGGTCTCGGGGAGCTGGCGGGTGCGGGCGAGTGAACATGTTGAGGTACACCGGATGGTATGCGGTGAGAAAAGCGGTCACCGTGGGCCGTTAGAATCTATGCACTCATCCAAGGATCATCATTCCAACACCATCATATTTGAAACATTGCGCCATCACGGTCAAGTTGAAGGGAATCAAATCTGGTTCATAAACAATTGCATTGGCTATATACACCTCGAGCATCGCAAAGCTGCTCAACATCGACCAACTGGGATGATTTACTGTCCATGGTTAGCCAGCAAGTCCAACACATATTGGAGACAAAGCGACAGATGTAAGGTGTAGGGATCAGTTCTCCAAGGTGATATTATCTTCAATGTGATTAAGAAAGAACACAGCGAATCATGTTGTTCATCATACTAGGGGTGGCGGGCGAGTTGGGATGCGATTGAACTTACCGAGAGATGCAGCATGAAAGACATGTGAGGGTGAGAGGGTCACTGGTGTCGAGATGTCAGCGTACGTCCACAGAGACATGCGACATCCGTGATGGGATGAAAAAGTACGAGTCCATCAAGAATCAGCCTGCGTCATGTTAGCGAATGTTCGCAGGATCGATGGCTTTGATCCAGACTTACCTCATTAAATCAGATTGTGTTTGTCGTGATCAGTAAGACGGACGCTCGTTACAACGCCGCCTCTCACACAGTGTGAATATCATAATCATCATTATAATGATGGACCGACTGCTGGAGAAGAGAGTGTGCCATACCTGCGGAGGCTGTTAGTTGAACAGTCCGCAAAGAAGCAGCGCAATGTGTTGTTTGTAGAGGCAATCAGAGATGCTGTTATCAACAAGTAAAGCCTCTTCCGAACACCCACAGGTTTGTACGCCTGCTTTTGATGGATGCCGGTCAAGGCATACGTTATGTCCGCCCGACGCATCAGGGTTTCATCAGGAAGCCAGGTGTATTCGGGAGGGAGGAAGGGATCGAGTGTGGGAGTATGTACCTGCGAGGATCAATGTTAGCACGTTGATCGCAAGGAAGTTTTGCAAACATGCGATAGCATTGAGCAGGATCAGACAAGGCTGAAACTAAAAGCAAGGGTGTCGACATTGTATATTCAGGTCGAGGAATGCCTTTCCGTGTCGTGTTTTCATCACTCTGCGGAGGGGGGATGGGAGTAGTGGTGAAGTCTTACCTTTGAAGAGATTGAGTAGAGAGGGAGAAGCCAAGCGCGATATGGATCGCAACACTGAAGCGTTGTTAGCAGCTATTCGGAATGAATGTTCTGATAATGCCGCTGCGCTTGAGTGCATCATTGTAATTCTAGAGTTGTGTAGTCCTTCACGGTGCTGTAGGATTTGGATTGTTCGTATGTGATAATCTTCTGCAGGAGTCGCGAAGCTGGGAAAGGCTTACCTGGTAACTAGAGCATACGCGATGGCTGCGTTAATATTGATCAAGGCGCTTGAATGAAAGCGCGCGCATCATAAAGCGCGATGTGGTGCTGGTGATGAGGATGATGTAGAGAACGGTTTTGAGCTCCAGAAATTTTAGCTTGAGCCTCGGCGCCGAGCCTCCGTAGCGCGCTTATGTAATCAGCCCCGCTCGTCCAGCCTCCCCATCCACAGCGATGCAAGTTGAGTGTATTGGATGTCAATCATCTCACGCGAGGTCTTTGCAAGACATGTGTCTACCGAGAAACAAAACATCCTACAAGTACCGTTATGTCGCAACGCGAATCGACTGGGCTCTCTCATGCGGTCATTGAGCTTCACAGCCTTTGAAGTGACTCTTCTAGGCTATGTACTCCTCTAAATTCGAGCATCAAAATGATTTGTCCGGCCTTCGAGACTTATACGCCCCAGTTCGCTACACGTATGCTTGGTTCTACCCATGTGACTGGAAACTACCAGCCGCGAAAGCATATCGAGATAAAAGGACTGGTCGCGCATGTCGTGCACGATTCGCAGACAACATAAGCTTCAAATATCAGAGAAATGCTCTCTGTCTCGGTAGATGTTGGAAGTAAAAGAGGCGCAAGGTTTTCAAGAGCACAACACATCCTGTATTACACAGCACATCGATATCATACAGTAGGAAGGCCCAGGGGAGCTCCAGATCGTGCTTGAAAAGTCCATTCCTTTGTCATACTGCGAGGAAATGGGCAAGCGATTACTATCTTTTCCTCTGATGGACCTCGGGAGGGCGCACATCAAAGAAGACTCACTATGAATCGATCTCTTACTCCGAAGACTGGTTATAGTGCTCACCTTTGCTAAATACAACCTTGGAAGGTTTGCGGATATCAACACCTCACCTACACTGTCCCCATCCCCGTCCACATCTTACCAAACACCGGTCATAGATACATTGAACATCTTGTCCAATGTTTCGAACACCTCACGCAAACGTCTTCCCAAGCAACAAGCCCTAACACACCTCCAGCCCAGCAAACCCTTCGAACCACCCATAGCACCATCCATAACTCAAATGCACATCTTCCTCCCTTACCAAACTCCCCAACACAAGTGCAGCCCTCAAATACACCCACGCCGCACCTTCATAACTCACACATCTACACAATCCAACACAAGCGAACCGTGCGAAAATCCAACTCCCCCGTACTCGCCCGCGTAAATCCTTCACAGCACAACAACAAACAATACACGATCCCGCACCAACACCCCATCGCATCCATCGCGTCCGCGCCGCTACCACTACTAGTCACCTACCCAGGTACCACGCCGCACAGATTGCGGCACAGAAACACGCGGCAGGTACACGACATGATTACTCATATACCGAAGGATGGCCGGGGCGGCACAGGCACAGGCACCATGCCATGCACTATTGTGGAAAGTAGAAGGAAGAGGCACGGTAAACCTTAGCGGCGAGGCCACTTCGATCCTACGCAAATCGCGATCTCCTGCGTTTAGGGCTGGGACGCGAAATTACGCGTCCGTCGTCATAACTGTGACGAAGGGGTTTCGCGATTTTGTGATGGTGTGATGGGAGTGCAGGTGTTGAGGGTCATGTGATATGATATGTCAAGGGCTTGCTTGCTATAGCATTTCCACCATGTCGGTTCTATAGATCAAGGGAGGCGAGACGAGGTGGGGTGATGCATTGTTTGTACGATCAACGTCAAAGGAGGCACAACGGCGAAGTCATGTTTATGTAGAACGAAGGCATGATATTTTGTTGTCCCTTGGATCATCCATCAGAAAAAAACCTCCCTCTCACATATATCCCATTTCATCTGCCCGTCCCACAGAAGAGAAATAAAAAGCCCGAATTAGGAACAAGAAAGGTAGAAAGAAATGGAAATTGTTCATCGTTTCGCTCTCTCTCTCTTTCGCTATGCACGCACCAAAGCAATTTCAACGTACAATCCAGATAGCCTCTCTTCGGTTCCGGCTCTGACTAATTGTGGTCCATCCAAGCTGCCAACTGCCGTAAAATATACATTAGGAAAAAAAAAGTAATGTGGCTTGAAGTGAAGAAGAAGTGAAAAGGGGGGTATGGGGCATGCAAACATAAAGGCAAGAAAGAAGAGAGAGGCACCAAGCAAAGGGTTCCTCTCCGTGTCCAACCGGCCATGACCGCGTCCAACGGTAAATGTGTGCTAGAGATGCGAGCATTGCAAATCGTTGAAAGCATAAAGACATGTCGAAAACAAAACATGCTCCAGAAAGCGTCGAACTATGTAGAGCAGGTGTATCGGGGGTATGTAGCGCGGTGTGTAAAGATCCCTTCCAGTGTACGCCGGTATAAGCAGATGACAATGAAGCAGATACATGAAGGTCAAAGATGTGGGTGGGTGGGTAGGCGGAGAAGCCTAGAAGCAGTTCAGAGTGCCCTTCTTCTTGCCCTTCTTTTGTGCGTTGTTGAGGGCGGCCATGCGAGCTTCAAGGTGGGCGCGCTCGGCTTCAACGCGAAGGCGGGCGTTGCGCTCCTCTTCCACGGCTTGAAGAGAGTGGCGGGCTGCGCTGCGTTCCTTGCGCATCATGTTCAGCTCTTCCTCTAGGCCGGCGCACTTCTTCCTGAACTGATCCAGATCAGTCTTGGTCTTGGTGCTTGAAGCCTCGAGGTCGGTCAGAGCATCCTCAAGAGTAGCTGTAAGCTGCTTCTCAGCAAACAGGTGCTTCTCGATGGTACGGATGCGAGCCTCCTGGTCTTCGACCAACTGAGCGTGAGCAATGTCTTTGCTCTGATGGCGCGAAGTAGGAGGAGACGGCGCACTGGCCTGAGGTGGTGGGCTGCCAGGCGGAAGAGGTGGGAGAGGGATGGCAGGTGGTGGTGAAGGCAGAGATGTGTGTGCTGTGCTTTTGCGCGCAGTGGAGTTGTTCGAGTTGGATCGTTGAAGGTCTTCACGAGGATCAATAGAAGCACGGTTAGAGTTGCGCTTCGCGTCCACGAGTTGTGACTGGTCATGTTAGCTAATTCTTCGAAGCCAAGAAGGTGATGAGCTTACCTCTAATAACGCGATCTTGATGCGTGACTCTTGTACTTCCTTCTCGAGCTCCTCGCCGTGGGTCATCGCGTCTTGCAGCTCGCGAGTGCGCTCGGTCTGGAGAGCCGACAGTCGGTTGTTGGCAGCCTCGTGCTGGTCCCAGTTCTGGTTGAGCTGATCCTCGAGCTCTTGCACCAGTCGGGCGCTCTTGTGCTCCTTCTCGCTGACCTTCTCGAGCTCCTTGATCGTCTCGGCGTTGATGAGCTCGAACTCCTTCAGGTTGCCCTTGAGCGTACTGATGGTGTTGTTGGCTTCCGTAAGCTCCTTCCTGTGGGTCTCCAGCTCGGCCTGAGCCTCCTCCAGTTTGGTCGTGATGGACTTGCGTTCCTGGACCAATGCTTCGATGTGAGACTGAATGTTGCTGACATCCGTCTCCTCACCAAGGACAGCCGAAACGCCCTCAAGGAGCGTCGCCATCTCAGACTTGGCCTGAGAAAGATCCGCTTCGAGAGAAGAGGTTGTCTCTCGATGTGTCGTAAGCTCCGCTGTGAGCTTCTCGAGCTCAGCTGCATGTGACTTCTGGATAGAGTCCATGCCCTGCTGATGGTAATCGATCGCCGCTTTGTGCTCATCGATTTGCCTCTCCAAATTGGTTACAAGGGATCGATGAGTGTCAAGCTCCTTCTCGGTGAGCGCTCGAGCTTCAGAGTCTTCCTCGATCTGTTGAAGGATGCTTGTGTGAGAGGCCTCAAGCTCAGCAAGGCGAGCAGCTTGGCTGACAGCGGTAGACTTGTGCTCATGGACCTCTGCTTCCAAAGTAGCGATTAGCTCGGAGTGCTTTGCCCTCTCCTGTTCCAGAGCAGCCTCAGACTCAGCGCCTCGGGTTTGCTCTATCTCAGATATGCGAAGAGCATGGTCGACCTCAAGACGTTGTTTGGCGGACTCTAGTTCACGAACAGTCTCGAGATGTCGCTGCTCCGAAGCTTTGGTAGCTTCGATAGCTTCTAGATGCTTAGACTGCCAGTGGGCTGCCTCATCGCTAAGCTGAGAGAGGTGGGTGTGGCGGGTAGCATCGTCTTCAGGTTCCTCCTCACCGTTGACAGTCCGCATGCCCTCAGGCGTCTGACGAGGTGACAGTAGATCATCAGATCGATTGACAGATGCCTTGAGAGACTCAATCTGTTCTTTGAGCTCCTGCTCGCGCTGAATGTGGGAGTTCTTCAACTCCTTGATATGCTCCTCGTTCTGCTTCATCTGATCCTGCATTGAAGCGACGATGGAGATATCCATAGGAGACCCGGCTTTCAAGCTGGAGCGCTCTTTTGTCAGGCCGCTGATCAATGTCATCTTGCCTTCCATCTCCTTGCGTACAGACTGCAATTCTGCCTCCAAGTCCTGCACACGCTCAGACCGTAGGTGGAGCTCGGACATGATGGTGTTGAGGTTGAGCTCGAAGTTTTGGATGCCGTCAGGGTCCTCGTCTAACGTATCCAAAGCCATGTTACGGAGCGAGGCGAATGCGCGGTTAGAACGATCGTTCGCAAGGACTGCTTGGCTAGACTTGCGGCGGATCATGTGTAGGGATGGAGAAGATGGTCGGTTCGCCTGCATCTGGGCCTTTGTGACTTCCGACTTCAGTTCTTCCACGTAGTCGAGTGTATCTTGATGTTCTTCTTGCAGCTGAGAGTAGCTGTGTTGAAGCTTCTCGATGCGCTCCTCCTTCTCGTTGTGAAGCAGCTTCAGGGCCTTCAGCTCCTGGACTAACACGGTCTCAGGAATGTGTTGCTCCTGGGTTGTGGAATCGACTGATGCTCGTCGAGCCTTGGCCTCATCTTGGCCAACCTCTGTCTCATCGTCTGGAATGCTGGTATTGCAAGCCTCTGCTAAGGCCAATTCCGCAGACAATGTACGCGAGGAAGACAAGTCCTCTGTTGGGAGTCCATTGACGCCCGCTTCTGCCATGAAAGAACTTGGCCGGGAGGAAGGCACTGATGTGATACCGCGATGGCGCGCCTCGTCCACTGAGTCTTGGAGAGCGGCCAAAGTCCGCAAAGCCTCTTGGTATTTGCTGGCCAGCTTCTCGTAGTCTTGAAGGGTTCCTTCGTGCTCCACGCGCAGGTCGAGCAGCTCTTGGGTCACGGTATCGAGCTTGTCGTTGACGAAGCGAGCTTGCGCGGGGCTAGAAGGCTCATCTCCGACGACTGAAGCAGCCTTGACAGCAAAACGATCTTTCTGCTCGTCTCCACCGTCATGCTTGGTGCTGGCTGTGAGTGGACGTTCACTGTCAGCCTCCTCAGGAATCGCATCCACGGGAGTACCAAATTGGTGCATGCTCTCGCTCGTGACTCGCTTCTCAAGCTTGGGGCGCTTCTCAATGAAGGGGTCGCTAGGTGTCTTTGAATGGCCATTGGTGTAAGGCTCAACAGCATGCTCTTTGTCATCGAGCTCGTGAAGCAGGTTGTCTAGCTTGGCGACGCTGCGTTGCCTCTCAACGACATGCTTGAGTCGCTCAATTTCACGGCTCATGATCTCAGTCTCCTGCTCATTCTCGGCCAGACGCTCTTCCAAGGTGGAGATGTATTCTTCGCTGCTGGTTTCGTTCTCACGAAGCCTTTGCAACTTCTCGCGCAGTTCAGAGATGATGGTGTCGTTCTTCTCGATGCCATTCGCCGAGTTGTCGATCTGGCGCTCGAGCGACTGGACATACTCTTCGTTGTTCGCGTCCCGTTCCATTGCCTTCTGGATGCGCGATTGCAGGTGGTGGTTCTGGCTTTCGAGGATTGCGATGCGGGTCTCCTTCTCCAGGAGGTCACTCTCGTTGTTGGACAGAGAGGAGCGTGTGTTGGAAAGGGAAGACTCAAGCGTCTGGATCGTCTTCTCGTATTCCAAGACTACCGATTCGACAGCCTCGGCGAATGAATTAGATCGTTTTAGTCTCTCAAGCGCAGAGTCACCAATAGCATCCTTGAGCATAGGCGTCTCCGTCTCGTTGTTGTCGCGGGCTTTGGTGATCTCGGAGATTAGCTTAGCGTGGCGGGCGCTCAGCGCATTGTAGTTCTCCTGAACGTCGAGCAACTGGTTCTGGAGCTCAGTCTCGCGCTCGTCCTGGCGCTCACGGCTCTCTTGAGGGTTTGCTTTCTTTCGATCCGTGCGCTCAGACAGTCGAATCTGGTCCCGTAGGAATTGTACTTCGGCCCGCAGCCGGTCGATGGCAGCCTGTTTATCACTGTCGTCATGGATCTGCTGGATTTGCGGCTTGACTTGGATAGCGCGGGCGCGCTGGGCATACTGGACGGTGTTCAAGGTTTCGCTTAAATGGAACTCGGCCGGGTTGACACAAGCAATCATGTAGGTGATGGCGTTGCCGCCAAGCGAGTCCTGCAGTAGGCGCGTGAGCCTAGAGTCGCGGTACGAGACGTAGCCGCCATGGGAACGTGCGGACAGCTGCGAGATGACCTTGCCCAAGCTCGCAAGCCCTGCATTGATGGAGATACCCTCCCGAGCCCGCTCGCCCTGCGCCCCAGTGTTCTTCAGCCTTTCGCTTCCCGCCAAATCCACAAAATGCAACTTGCTGTCGACTGTCACCCAGCTCTCGCTCGAGGAGCCCGACATCATCTCGATAGGGACGGATCGGCGCTTTTCGCGTGTCGGAGTAGGCGCGGCAGGTGACGACTTCTTCTGGACTAGGTTTAGACTGAAGACTGCGTGGGAGCGGGAAGATTTCGCGTTGACGGCCGTCGCGTCGGTTTGCCGGATTGCGGAGCCGAAGTTGAGCGCGCCCAGCATATCGTCGACCGAGTTGATAGGAATCTGGGTCAGTCCCGTCAGGAGGATGCGGCCATCGCGATCCTCGCGGATGTTGACCTGTGGCCGCTCATTGACAGCCACGTGCTCGGGGATCAGCAGATCGCGAAGTTGCTCGTTGTAGATCTGCATCCGTCAGTTCTGGCCTGCGACGGCGGAAGGGCTTATCTTACCTCGACGTAGGTCGCCTTGAGCTGCCAGTTCCGATTGGCAGACGACGATGACGACGCCTTGGAGGCCATGTTGTGTATGCCCGACAGACGGCTTGGGACGCGGATTCCTGAGGATGACGCGCGATTGCTAGTGCCTTCGAGTTTCTCGAAAAGCAACGCCGCAGCGCGGGGGATGATACCTGAAGAAGTCAGTATGATATTTTTTGCGTTCGTAGATTCCGCGTCGACATACCCATGACATCGTTGTCCGCCTGGTCTCGCGGGCCGGTGGTGCCCATGGTGTAGGACTTGCCCGCGCCCGACTGGCCGTATGCGAGGATGGAGACATTGTAGCCCTGGACGAAGGAGTTGACGCTGTCCGCGACGTATTCGAAGACGCCTTCCTGCTCAATGTCCTCGCCGAAGACGCGGTCAAAGACGAAGACCTTCTTGCCGCCGGGCGCATCTATCGTCAGGCTGGAGGGCGATGTGACGTGGCAGAGGGCGTTGCGGAAGCGCTGTGGGATGAGCTCGTAGCCCGGATCGCCGTGTTGCAGTGGTGGCCGCACGCGTACAGCTGCATTAGGCCGTGGTTAGCAGAAGTGTTTTATCGCGGACCCTGAGATGCACCTACCAACTTTGACGGCCGTCCTGCTGTCCTCATCAGAGGCCCTGCTCCCGCCCGGCTTGCTGCTCACGCTCATGCGACTGGAGCTGCGGTTCGGTCTAATCATCGCGCTCATGGGCCGCGGGACGCCGTTTGCGGGCGAGCCTGGTGGTGAGGTGGCCATGTGTGCGGCTACGGCAGCGCCGTTGTGGTCGTGTATGTGCGCCGGCCGTTGGGTGTGGTGTTGCAAGTGCTTTTGCGGCGCCGTGTAGATCCAGCAGAGGGTGCAGTCGGCGGTGTCGAGGTGGCCTTCATCCGCGGGCTGGGGCTGGCAGTGGTGGGTGCGAGCGCTGTTTACCCGCCTGCAGTCGAGGCGCCTGGGGATGGCGATTGGGGAGAGGCACAAAAAGAAAGGCCAGGATAAAAATGAAGACGCGGATTATTTTGCTTGTGAAGGCCCTTTGAGAGCAAGCAGCACGCCCTCACTGCGGGTTACCAGCGCGCCAGATGCCCCTTAGCGTGTCCAGGGGCCGCCTCTAAGGACCCCAGCCAATTGCTGCAGGTTGGCGCAGGTAGTGTGCCGTACCTGTGCTGTATCGGCGTCTGTGTGCCTGGCTAAGACCCGTACCCAGATAACCTCGGCGTCAATCACCTGTAAGACTGCCTGAGCTGCCTGACCTCGAGTCAATTGCTCGCCGGTCCCACCCCAGCCGGGCGACG
>Ga0265797_10005409_pt1 | contig 18646 bp, 12 predicted proteins | sample P2T30metagenome_FD_192433 | JGI IMG/M metagenome (GOLD analysis project Ga0265797, IMG submission 192433) | Plant litter microbial communities from East Loma Ridge, Irvine, California - P2 T30 | ecosystem: Environmental > Terrestrial > Plant litter > Unclassified | place: USA: California... | reverse complement strand
GCGAGAAAGACTTTGAGTGCCCCTATTGCTACATCATCTGCCCAGCACGATACGGCAGAGGCCGAGCATGGCGAACGCATCTCTTGCAGGATATCCAGCCCTACGTCTGTACCCTTCCGGACTGCGACAGCTCAGAACAACTATTCCGATCGAGGCGTGAATGGGTCGAGCACGAGGCTAGCCACCGAAAAGCGTGGAGATGTCCAGAACATCCGAATGCTGTCTACAAGACAAGTGCTGGATTAGAGGATCACCTCCGCCGTGAACATGGCGACAGCTTCCCCGCTAGCCAGTTGCCGGCTATCATCAAAGTCGGTGAGACTACTACGGTAGACCTACGTTCAACGTGCCCTATATGCTGCGTGCATGTAGACACTGAAGGTCTAGGCGACTTTCACAATCACATCGCAAATCATCTCGAACGCATAGCGACCTTTGCTCTACCTAGCGGCATGGAGGAGGATTCTGATGGCGCAAGCAGCGAGGCCAGCCGAGGACGATCAGATAGTAGAAGCTCGCGTAACATCAGCGACTTATCATTCGAGACCGACAGTAACGCTGACTCCGTTCCAGCCGACGAGGGTTCAGACGGTACAATGCAACAAGAACATATGGAAAGCAACATGCCGGCTTCTGTTCTACTGTCTGCGCAAGCTATCAGTGAACTTCCAGATGGACGTCAAAGCCGCCTGGATACGTTGCTTCAAGGCCACAGAACCGCTGATGATGATGATGTACCTTTGAAGATAGACACGACGGTCGATCACGAAAAGCAACGGCTCCGCGATGGACACATTCTCAATGCACTGGACGTTCCCAATCTTCGGTCTATGTACAGATCAAGGCAATTACTTCAGCGCGACCAGAGCTTTGCGCCCAACGACTCGTACAATCGGATCATATCGTTTTGCTACCATGATCTGACAAGGATCCGAGTCGATGGGATTGTGAACAGCGTCGCAAGAGTTGTGCGTATGACTTCAGGAGATACGCTCAATAACGCTGTCCACCGAGCGGCCGGTCCATCGATAGCCAAGGAGGCTAAATCTTTGGGCCAACCAACACCAAAGCATGCGATCGTCACCGACGGTTATGCACTGCCCTCTAAAAAGGTAATTCATACCCTGAGACCTAGGTCGGAGAACAACTTCAACCAACTCGTCGAGTGCTATCAAAGTGCGTTCAAAGCTGCTATCTCAAATGGGATGAAGTCAATTGCATTTCCGTGCATAGGTACTGGGGGTATAGGCTTCTCTCCTCGAGTGGCGGCTCGCCTAGCGCTGGAAGAAAGCCGTAAAATCTTGGACGCAAGCCCAGATCATGGTTTCGAGCGCATCATTTTCTGTGTGAACACAGCAATCGACGAGCAGGCTTACGTCGATTTTCTTCCTGTAAGTAAAGCTCATCTACGAGGTACTTGTGATACGTATACTGATCTTGCGCGTCTCCTGTCAGGTATATTTCCCTCCAACGCATGGCGACCTCGATGAAGCACGGTCCTCTGTATGGTCGGAGGATCGATCAACTCTTGCCACGAAAGTCCTGGACACCCAAAACCTAATCATGGATGTACTCAAAGGACTTGACTCGGCTACCAGCCTCTCTGTGCTTGGTTTCCCGGATGTTGTTCTACGCGACATTGATACTGCGCTTGCATCCATACGCAAGGTCCTCCTCTGGTCGCAGGAGGTGACCAAGAATATACCGGACGTAAAGCTCATCTGCTCGGTCATGCACTCATTCTGCGGTAACATAACGGAGACCATCGAACTAGCCAAAGATCATGCAGATATCGGTCAGCCAAGCGATGACTCCATCTGGGGTGACTACGCCTCGGACTTCCGAATTAGACACGGCTTGGGCATTCCTCAATTGCTCATATTTTGTAAAGAGTTCGTCGTGTCACTAGTGTCCTTGGTCACAGGTCGAAGCAATGTAGTGGAGCAGATGACTACTCTTCGCCAACAGCTCGAACGGTACAAAGCCAGAGCATCAAAGAGTGGCCAGGGTTTGGACCACCTCAACGAAGTTCTCTATACGCGAGAATTTCAGCGCGAGACCATCACTCACACCACGCGAGGTACTGTCAAGCTTCATCAGATACCTTCGGTGTCGCAGCTTTACAAGTTGGGAGAACTAGAGGAGAAGCTGACAATGGCTCACCCGAGTGCCATCTTCAACGACTGTGTCTGCTTCGCACGGGAAGATCTCACAAGCATGGAGGTCGACGTCATTGTCAACTCCACTGACGTCCTGTTCGGTGGCATAGGTACGCTAAATCGAAGTGTGTTGAAGAAGGGCGGTATTGAATTGCAGAATGCTGTATACGAGTTCGGATTGTGCTCGATAGGCGATTTAAAGATAACAAAGGGCTACGCACTACCAGCTAAACACATCATACATGTGGTTCCGCCAGATCAGTTGGATACACCTTCCAAGGATATCCTGCGAAAGTTGTATCGCGAAGCGTTGCATGCCGCGGTCAAGCTGCGGGCAACTTCTCTTGCTATCCCAAGCATCGGTACGCAGTCCATATCGAATCTCGATCATCACGAACTTACGAATATATGCAGGCACCGGTATGCTCAACTACCCAAGACGAGAATCCGCTGCTATCGCGCTAGAAGAAGTCAAGCGGTGAGTCTCGGGTGTACAAGATAATTCATCGGAAAACTACTAACTTGGTGTGTACGCAACAGGTTTCTGGAAACGACAGAACCCAACAACCTGCTAGAGAAGATTGTGTTCGTTGCGTATTCGTCCGATGATGAATTCATTTACAAGAGCGCCATACCCATTTATTTCCCGCCCATCGACATGAACGCAAACCGTGGATATCCTCCTCAAAGTGCTGAAGCTTCAGATCCACGCAAACGAACACTCTACAATTCCGTAGCCGAGGCTTTTCGATCCGTGCGATTTGGAAAACTCCCTGCAACCTCGCGTTCGATCACGGCTTACGAGGAGCACGCTCTCATCAACTTCGAATCCCATGCTCGGACGTGCGATACGTGCAAGAATATCGAGAAACTTTATCTCGAAGGACGCGATCTGTGCGGCGATGGTTATGTTTTTGCGCAGAAGGTCCTCTGGCATATGAGCATGCAAATAGATCAAACCATCCAGTCGAACCCGGATAGATACGGGAAGAGTGTCCGACTAGATGTACCCGTGGAGCTATTTCCGATGTGCACAACTCTCTTGGCTACGATCGAGCGGAGCTATCGAGATGCTGGTCGGGGTCGACCATTTGTTAGTCCCGTCAGAGATTTCAGCGCAATCACTCAAGATCAAAAGGCTGCATCGTAAGTAATTCTTTCTTAAAGATCTGCCAGAAGCTATACGCAACCTTGAAGCTGACTTTTTGGTGTAGATCGATGGACATCGAAACTGTTCAAGAATCGACCGAGGCAACATCCAAAAGGGCCCGCGCGCACATCCTCGCGCACTCCCAAGTAAATAATCAATGGGAGCTGGTGTTCCGTGTCGAGTGCGACGTCCGCATTTACAGCTCTACGATTGACATCCTTAGCCCGGTCAGCGGTGAGAGCTTGATGATACTGAGGTTGGACCACGCGAGTTCTGTCGAGCGGCACAACACCGCTCCAGAAGTACTTCTTTCTGGTGCCGTCATACTGGAGGCACAGAAGTACCCCGAAGGTACCTTGATGTTCCGCTGTCCCACAGATTCTGAGTGCAGCTCGCTTCTTCGTATCATCCGCAGAGCGATTGAAGCGCTACAGACCACGCACAACAGTGACGATGACCAGGACGAATCGAACGAAGTCTCTTTGGGTACACGTATACTGGAAACTTTGAGAACAGATCTCACAGAGAGGCCAGGCTCCTACATCGGCCAGAGTACCGACAGAATCATCACTACACTGCACGCACCCATAGAAGAGGTTCTTCCGGAACTGGCCGATATGAAGGCGAAAGGAGCGGTGCACAACACAATCGACGACAACACCTGGGTGGTCTCTGATCCACCCAAAGACCTACCTGTGCTGTCGGACGCGCAGCGCAGAGCATCTCAAACACGCGACCCGCCATCAGCTGAGCCTACGCGATTTTCTTCATATGAGATGCCCTTGAGCAATCTAGCATTATGGATATTGTCGTACATGCCTCAAGAAGTCATCGCCGACGGCGAAGTCGCTTCACACGAGAACATTGCCCGGATAACGGCCGCTCGACTCGATTCACCCACTACTGAGAACATTGAGCATGCACTGACAGAACTTCGACTCAGAACAAAATCCTACAGCATCTCTGGCACGCTCATGGGCCCGCAATTGCACCCAGACTACCTTGTTAGCGACAACCGCAATGCTTCGGATGACTGGACATGCATCCACCGAAGCATTGTGGATCCGCAGATACTCAAGGAGAGCGGAATCGATTTTGAGGATAAGCACACTTATGTAGTGCTGCGCAGAAGTCTGCAAAGAGGGGAACTGCTGGACTGGGCTATCAGAACACGTAACGTCAAGCAGCTTCAACCTTCAGAGTCCGTTCATCTGCCTCTGAAACAAGAAGCGCAGGGTCGGCCAGCCACAGGAGAGGCTTTGGTTGCTCCGGTGGCAACCACAGAAAAGTCAGCAGGTTCGTCGGCCATTAGCCTTACTAGCAAGAAAGTACTGGCCTACCTTCTCGAGGACCCCCGAAAAAGCTTCCGAGGCTCTTATCGTCCCGATGAGATCGCTGCCATGATAAAGAAGTCAGAAGACGAAGTGAGTCCAGCGCTCCATGAACTGGAGAGGATGGGCAAGGTGCATGTGGTCGGGAATGACTTAGCCAATTGGTGGGCTGCCACGACCGAAGCGAATCCCGGCAGAACCACCGATCAGGAAGAGCAACAAGCTTCAGCTACAATTCGCGACCCACCAGCCTTCAATGACACACCACCCAGTCCAATCATTGGGACCTCTTCCACTTCCACCACTGATATCGGTACTATTGACACCGAAAGTCTATACATTCAGCCATCGCCTTCTAACTCGCAATGGACACGCATCGACAAGGCACTCGTGGATCCACGCGTCTTGATGGAAGCGGACGAGGCCTTCTACAACATGGGCGATCATTTGGAAGTGCATCGTGTGCTGAGGCGTGGCGAAATCGAGCGTTGGGCGGATGCGTCACTGGCGATTAGGGAGAAGGATAAGGGAGGAAGGAGGAGTGGTAAGAGCAGGAGGGATGAAGATCACGAGAGGCTAGATCGGGTCATTGCGGGAGACATGGAGGAGAAGGAGTTGAGGAGATTTAGGGACGAAGACGAGCGATGAGATTGGGATGGTTGTACGAAGGTCCCAGGTCATCATACGGTGTGTTTCGAAGTTTGACGGAATTGAGCCTCAAATACTCCTTATGCTGGCAATACGTTCCTTTGCACGGTCATTTTTCTCTCCACATCCCTAGCATATCCCTCCCCCGCCCCTGTAATCTTGACCTTCCTCACCCCTACCAGCTGCCCAAACGGATCGAGCACACTCGTTCGATAATTCCCTTCATCCAGCACACGATGCACTCTCCCGCTTGGAAATCTCATCCGACTAATCGCCCCATCAATCAGATGTATCTCCAACCGATGCAACTCCTCCACAGCGCCCAGCAGATCCACCAATTCCTGCACTTTTACTCGTATGCCTGCCGGCAATCCTCTTCCACCCACATTGTATTTGATCATGCCCGTATAATCATCTACCGACTCAACATTCACCACGTACTTCCGCATACGCAACAAATTCCTCTGACTAAATTGCAGCATCAACGCGATATTCCGATTCGGCGTCAAATTGTTCGCCGTGCGCCACCTATACCGGAACAATATCGCCTCATACGACAAGTCCAGCACAAACGTATTGTCTCCATACAGCATCTCAGCCGCTTCCTCATGTATCTGCCTGTTCACGGCGAGTAGGCTGGTACACCCGCGTCTCCAGACGATGTCGTTGCCGGTCTCGCGGTCGACGCGGGGAGGCGTGCGGAGCATTTTCCAGGCGCCGTCGCCGTTTTTCTGCCGGACGTATGTTAGGTTGAGGGTGGGTGGGTGCGAGGGCTGTTGGAGACGCACGTCAAAGGTGGTGGTGTGGGGGAGTATGGAGGCGTAGATTTGGCGGCGGAGTTCGATGGGGAGGGCGAGGAGGTGGGGGGATGGCATTGTGTCTATGAGGGTATCTGGACTCGAATGGGTGTTACATTTTATGGACGGTGAATTGGCAATGTCGCGCATTCGATTGACGCCATTGACTACCGTCTCGTCTAGTATGGGGATGGGCGGACCGCCTATTGGTCCAAGCTAGCTAATCTGGGGTTCCTTGGCACTGTAGCTGTGTATCTACGGTTCGTAGCGATGACTCCTTTGCTCAACCACCAACCATGACAACATTCGCAACAGGCCCAACTGGGTCCGCATCGACTGCTTTCATGTTCTTTGAGATGTTTCAAATCCGTACCTATAGCCCCAAAGAAGGGGTCCTGATTGTTTGAGCCTCGAGAGTTCTGTCGGTGTACAGTCGTAGAGACTACGCACCGAGCGATCGCTAGATACGTGCAAGATAGTCTGAAAAGAACAAGAAGAAGTGAAGGCTGTGGTCGTCACTTGGGTTGCTTACCAGCGTCATCTCAAGTGCAACAGGGTATTGAGAGAGCCTGTCTAACTTCAAAACACCTATTGTATTTGTACGTTTGCGAACATTCACTTCGTATATGGAGCAAAGGTACTAACGTGGCATACCAGTATTTTGCACCTTGTGTATTCTGGTCAACATACGACAAGATGCTATTCGAAGACCTAGCCACAGAACTCGTGGCTCAGGTGTTCTTCTCCTGCAGCACCATACCCGACGTACTCGCACTCTCAACCACCTGCTCCCGCTTCCGCAGGATCTACGCCTCTTCGCAAAGACTGGCCATGCTGGAAGTGGTGGCAGAGTCTCAATTCGGACCACTACAAGACCTCACCCAAGTCCTCACCCACAACGCGAGCCAGCCCGCACATATCATTCGAGACGTACCCTTCTCGGCCGCTCTCCTCAAGCAAATTGTACACTACGGGCGCGTAGCAGAGAAATGGTGCGACATCTACCCGTTCAAGAAGTGGAAGTACAACTACGAAAGTCGACGACTCCTGACAAGCGAAGAGCTGTACCGTCTTAGGAGGGCCATTTACCGCTCATGGCTCTACTCGCGAGCCTTCCACAACCGCGACTTCCCACGAGAACTTCGAGTGGCGATCCGCGTCGTGCAGACGCGCGCTGCTCTCCTACACAATTGGAGGACGTGGGAACTTGCCGAAATCGCAGACTTCAACGCCGTCGTGCGTGAAGTGGTGCATAGCAATATCTGTCCCTCCAACGGCGCCATCGCTCGCAAGTTCAAGAAGCGATACCCCGAGAACGAACACTCACACTCACACTCGCTCCTGTTCAACATCCACCTCAACTACCCGCCGCCAGCCCCACTCACCCAGACGCGCAACCCCTTCAACGCTCAGTACAATACGAATGGCATATCCTCGCACTTCAGCAATACCCCAAGCTACAACTCCCGCCACGCATACTCCAAGTTCAGCCTATTACCAAACCACGAGATTGGCGCCGAAGGCTGGGGCGACGACGTGCCGCATTACTACGTCATCGAGGACATGCTCAAGATGGACCCGGAGCAGATTATGTGGTTAAAGGAAAATGCGCCATTGAAGGGTATGGTGGAGGGATATGTTAAGAGCTTGGGTGACTGGTTTGAGAATAATGGGGAGACGTGGGTGCATACACTTGAGTTTGTGCTGGGCGAGCGGGATGAGGATGTTGGTGAGTTCATGGGCGCTATTGTGGAGGGGGAGATGGGTGTTGCTGTTAATGAGGAGTGATTCGCATCGGTAAATAGATTGACAATGGAGATGCGCCTCCGGCTTTTGAATTTACACACCACGGACTTGATCATGATCGTAGATGTTGCCATGTTGCCAGATACAGTTATGTGCTAAGCCCTCTCAGCATGCGCCGACCGTGCAACCCGTAAACGCCATACTTTTCGCAACAACGATCGAACCCACAGCATCAAGCAAACAGCTGCTGATCGCTAAGCGGATCCTTCTCCGCCCTCCGTCCCCCATGCGACGTAAGCCCCAAATCCGCACGCTTAACCCTCGTATCCCGCGTCGCCTCCGTCCGCCTATTAAACCTGCCAGCCTTCGATCTCCTGAGATCCGAACGAATCTGGTTCGGCGACACAAACTCCTTGTTCTCGTAGATGATGGGTCCGCCGAAACTCGATTCCTGGATAACAATGGGCGTGAGCACGAAGCGCGGGCCGATTTCCACTAGGCTGACGTCGAAGTCTGATTTCCCGCTCTTCTTTTTAGGCGCGGCGTCGAGGTCCATTTCGTCGCCATCGACGGGCTTTTTCTTGCTGGTCTCAGACTCGTTGATTTGGTACACGCGTATCCAGATCTTGCCGTCCGTGACCGTGAAGCCCATGACGTGATCGACGAAGGGCTTGACTTTGCGGCTCGTCTTGGGGACGCCGAAGATCTGGGTGAAGAGTTCCTTGATGACGCGGAGGTGGGCCTGCTTTTCGAATGCTGCGTCGAAAGAGAGGATGGGGCGCGAGCCTTTGAGGCAGTTGCCGATGAAGTTGAGCTCTTCCATGGTGTGTAGGTTTTGGAGGTGCATTTTCACGGTGGGGCCGTTGGGGGGCTTGGACATCCAGCAGTAGAGATCTTTTCCTTTGCGGGCTTCGAAGAAGAGGACGTTGTTGCAGTTGTAGAGTTCTGGTGGGTTAGCACGTGTTCGTACATGTTCACAACGCGTAGAACATGGAATTCCACGGAGCTTTGAGGGTCCTTGGAAACTCCATGTTCAAAGTTCTTACCTGCGAGCTCATTCAGCTGGTACAGCTTGGTCTTTGTGTCGAGTTTGGCTTCTTTCCGGCTGTGTGGCCTACGACTCAGTCAGTATCAGGCTTTTCACTCGAATTATTATCAAACTCACATCAAAGAGTACAGATCTTGTAGCAGATGGCGATGTCTGAATGTGACACCTCTCGAACTCTAGATTTCATCAGCACTGGCGCATCCAGTTGTTATCACGAAATGTACCAGTATCAGCACACGCTGCTTGTTCCTCTTTTCACCAGGCTCCTTGTCATGGCTGTCCGTCCCTGAGAGTGTCTTGTATACAGATGCCATGGCGAGTATAGAGTGTTGCGGTGGTCTGCTGGCTGTTTGGCTGTCTGTCGCGCCTGCTCGAAAAAGTTCGAGAACATTTGATGCCGAGCCATTTAGCGCGATCGACCTGCATGACGCTTGGGCCCACACGCGCCACGCCAGCGGGTTGGCATGGGGCGCGCCTTCCGTCACGTCCTCGTCGAATCTCGTCCAATAAGGGACGGATGCACCAGCACTCTCGACCAGTTTGTTCTCCGCGCATGTGATGTAAATGCATCGCGTCAACAAGAAAGGTCTGCATGTATCAAAGACAAAGGGTCGAGGGGACGCGCAAGGGCCCGCGTAGTGCTGGATGGAGTCGTGGTCAGATTAGCCGACTCCACGCCGCCTCGTGAGAACAGAGTTGGAGACCGGGAATTGGGGGGCAACAAGCAAACGCACCAGCGCAAATAACCACCTGAAGATAGCCAGGATGCCTCATTAGAGCCAGTAGACGAAGCAGATGGAAACAAATGAAGCGCGCCTGCAGGCTGCACTGCGCGGCGAGATGCATGTAGATTATTGGTTCCTGCCTCAGTGTATGCTTCGACGAGATGTGTTCAGGCTCCGCCGCTGAAAAGAAAGCTGCCAACATGCGGAAACGGGACGCAATGGGCGTCCCGCGAGTAATTCCAGCCATTGACCTGCCTCATCCGCCCTCTCCGCGCACATTTGCACGCAGTATCAGCCATTGCATAGTCGCCAGCTGAACTCCATCAAACCTCACCATCGCGGAAGCAGTCGATTCTGACGGGGACAGCCGTTGCGCACTAACAGGAGAGCTGACCGACCAAGCCGTTTATCGTGTGCGGTGTGATCTCTCAGACACAACGGGCTCCACACCAGCCATCGTTTGCTATCCCATCTCCTCCTCCATCTGCCATCTTGCCGTCGCCGCCGCCGTCGCCATCACCACCAGCAGTCGCAGGACGACTACATATCGCCAGCGCAAGCAGAGCGCGCACCCACACCGCCGTCGCCAGCACTATTACCAGGCGCTTCCTACTTCCCAAGCACCTTCTCCAGGCGTGCGCGCATGGAATAGCGGTGCTAGCGCGTTGTGATGTTCCGCGATCCTGTCTTGCGGCGCTCGGTGGAAGACGAAGGAGATCGCAGAATGAACCAAGGGGAGCAGCCCCAATCCCCGACACAACCACATAGAGCCCACCACTCGCCCACAACCACATCCGCTTTGTCACAGCATCCTCCACCCGCCTACCACCCCCATCAACACCACCCTCCTCCGCCATCGTCCCCGGGCACCACCGCGCTGCCGCCAATCAGCACGGCCCTTTATCCTCGCGAAAGCGCGTCAAAGTACTACGACCCAACCTCAGACCATGGCCGCAGCATAGCACGGGACCCGGCGCGTTACGACAACCACCACTACTCCCCACAGGTACGTGCATCTGATGGCCCCTTCACAGTCTGATGCCATCACCACACAATGTATGACTTCAAAGACACGGAACTAACGCTGAACGCCAGCAGACGCGGGACCCGCACACCTACCCGGACGCCCGAACCGTCCACAGCCCCTACGAGAAGACGTACCAATCGCCCATCGCGGCCTCGTACGCGCATCAATCGCCGCTGCAGCGCCCGCGCTCGCAACACCAATACCCAGGCGGCATGGAGGCAATGTCTCACTCACCCGTCTCGCCCTCGGCCTACCAGTCGATGAACCGCGGCGCCGTACAGCCGCCGCCCTCAAACTATGCCAGGCGGCCATCGGTAAAGGACGAGGTCAGTGACGCCACCTCACCCCCTTCCCACACCACGTTGACCAGCACACAGGCACCGCCTCCCACCCGCGCTGACCCCATGTCTCTCTCGAGCATCATGTCGTCTGGCAACGACCACGAGTCGCCCGCAAAGATTCAACAGCCGTCGTCACTCCTCCAAAATCAACCGTCTGCCTCGAAGCCGCTCAACCTGCTCTTTGTGAAGCAGGAACCCATGCCTTCACCTGCGCCTGCCGACCTGGCGCCCCACGACAACGGCTTCATACACCGCCAGCCATACGAGCCACTGCAGTCTGTCGGCATACCACAGCCTCAGCCGTACTATGCCCCGCCTCGTGAGCTCCCAGTGCCGGACGAGGCCGAGATCGAGGCCGCCCTAGCGCACATCGAGACCAAGCAGATGAACGACCTCGACACGGCAGCCAATCCCATGGAGCACGAGGAATGGAAGCAGCGAAGCAGCAAGCGCAGCCTCGACGTCACAGATGCAGAGACGACGAAGCGAAAGCGACGTCGGCATGCCACCCTGATCCGCTACCACGACGTGCTCGCCGGTCACCGTGACTACTCCAAGCATATGTATAACATGGAACATGAAGGCGAGGCCTGGCAGCAGGTCCAAAGCCAGGAGATTGCCGAAGAGAAGGAGCGCAAGAAGGACATGCAACGCAAGCGGAGGCGGGAGAAGACCATCCAGAACGAGGAGGCCAAGCGGGCCGAAGCGCTCGCAAAGGCTGGCCAAGCTGAGAATGAGGAGGAGAAAGAGCGACACCTTATGGCAGCACAGAAGGCTGAGCGAAAAGCCAAGAACACTAGCCAGCTGCTTCAGGGCAATGCACCTAGCAAGGACATTCGCGAAGTCACGCCACATGGACACAACCTGGAGGGCGGCATGATGGGCTCGTTTCCAACCTCTGACGATCTCGGTGCTGGCAAGCGCAAAGGCAACAGAGGCACCGGTCGTCTTAAAAAGAGCAAGGAGCAGAAGCAAGCCGAGAAGGACGCCGCGGCTGCTGGACAGGCTGCCATCGACCGTGGCGACGAGCTGCCCATCATCGCCCCTCGAGAAGAGGCGCGTCTAGGTTCACTTCGAGACCGCAGCTATACAGAGGAGCTGGGCTCTGGCTTCACTACATCAAACGACTCGGCCGTCTACCGTAGCCTTTACGCTCAGATCGTTAAGGATCTTGCTCGAAAAGATGTCCCCAAGGTCGTGCGTGTCAAGGAGAACTCCTTGTCTACCAAGCAGTCGAATCTCCGAAAGACTGCACAGTTGGCCGCAAAAGAAGCTCGAAGATGGCAGATGCGCACCAACAAAAACCAGAAGGACACTCAAGCTCGGGCCAAGCGAGGCATGCGTGAGATGCTTGCCTTCTGGAAGCGGAACGAACGCGACGAACGCGAGTCTCGCAAGAACGCCGAGCGACATGAGCTGGAGAATGCAAAGAAAATTGAATCCGAGCGGGAAGCCAACCGACAGAAGCGCAAACTCAACTTCCTCATTTCACAGACCGAGCTCTACTCCCATTTTATCGGCAAGAAGGCAAGGACTGCCGAGATCGAGCGATCAACAGACGATGCAGATGCTGCTGGGGCCGCGCCGACAGAAGACGCGAAGGCAGGCGTTGATGTCGATGCTATGGATTCAACGCCCGCCATAGGGAAAGTCACCAATTTCGAGGATCTCGACTTTGACAACGATGACGAGAGCGCCCTCAACGCTGCTGCAATGGCCAATGCACAACACGCTATTCAAGAAGCGCAGGACAAAGCACGTGCTTTCAACAACAATGGTGATGAGGACGATGGCGAGCTGAACTTTCAGAATCCATCCGGTCTTCAGAACAAGGAAGACTGGATTGCTCAACCTAAGCTGCTCAATTGTACTTTGAAAGAGTACCAGCTGAAGGGTCTCAACTGGCTGGTGAATCTGTACGAGCAGGGCATCAACGGAATTCTTGCCGACGAGATGGGTCTTGGCAAGACAGTCCAGTCCATCTCCGTCATGGCATACCTTGCCGAGCGATACAACATCTGGGGTCCTTTCCTCGTCATTGCCCCGGCCTCAACGCTGCACAATTGGCAACAGGAAATCGCGCGCTTCGTGCCAGATCTCAACGTTATCCCGTACTGGGGCACCGCAAAGGACCGGAAGGTTCTGCGTAAGCTCTGGGATCGAAAGCACGTCACCTACACCCGCGATTCGCCTTTCCACGTTGTCGTGTCTTCTTACCAGCTCGTTGTTCAGGATGCGCAATACTTCCAGAAGATGCGATGGCAGTACATGATTCTTGATGAAGCTCAAGCTATTAAGTCCTCCAACAGTTCGCGATGGAAGAGTCTGCTGAACTTCCACTCGCGCAACCGTTTGCTGTTGACTGGTACGCCTATTCAGAATAACATGCAGGAATTGTGGGCTCTGCTCCATTTCATCATGCCTAGCTTGTTTGATTCGCATGACGAGTTCAGCGAGTGGTTTTCAAAGGATATCGAGAGCCACGCTCAGAGCAACACCAAGCTCAACGAGGACCAGCTGAGGCGTCTGCACATGATTTTGAAGCCATTCATGTTACGACGTGTCAAGAAGCATGTCCAGAAAGAGCTGGGTGACAAGATCGAATTGGACGTCTACTGCGACCTCACCTACCGGCAGCGAGCCTACTACGCAAACCTTCGAAGCAAGATTAGCATCATGGATCTCATTGAAAAGGCTGTAGGAGACGAGCAAGACAGCGCGACTCTGATGAACCTCGTTATGCAGTTCAGGAAGGTCTGCAATCACCCTGATCTGTTTGAGCGAGCAGACACGTGGTCGCCATTCTCCTTCGGGTCTTTCGCGGAGACTCCATCTTTCCTCCGTGAGGGGCAGAATGTGCGCGTCGGGTACACAACGCGCAATTTGATCGAGTACTCCTTACCACGACTCGTTGGCCGCAACGGTGGCCGACTAGATATGCCTGGGCCGGAGAATGGAAAGGCTGGCTTCAGGGGTCATTATCTGTACAACCTCATGAATGTCTGGGACCCGGACAGTATGGAGAAGTCCGCCCGCGAGGCTGGTGCCTTTTCTTGGCTCCGCTTCTGCGATTTGTCTGCAACTGAGGCTTCGAAGATTGCTAAGAGCGACCTGTTCCACCGCGCAATCGATGCTGGCAGCAAGCCGAACAAGCTCGGGCAATACGAAGCGTTTTACGACGATAAGAACGAGAAGTTCGAGCCAAAGCATTCGATGTTGAACATTGTCGGCCGCAAGGACCGTACAGTGCTGAAGGACATCACAAGCGAGGGCTACATGGACAATCTGCTCAACGTTTCGAAGGCCGCATTCGAGAAGACGGGTCTGAATGTCATCGAGCCGTGCGCCAAACCTGCAGCATCTGCGCCACCAGTCGAGCTCTATTGCGCGAGCCAAGGCGTCATTGCTGAGAGGCAGCGAGACTTCTTCAACCCGTCAATCCGCAATGCTCTGTATGGGGTTTCAGACAAGACCGAGCACGCCCTGCTGGAGACGAAGTCTGAGAGCACCGCCCTCACTGTCCGGAACGCTCTTCCTGCCCCTACCAACGAGAGGACCAGGTTTACTCACATCGAGGCTCCTTCCATGTCGCGCTTCGTCACAAACTCCGGCAAGCTCGCACGTCTCGACGCACTGCTCAAGGAGCTTAAAGCCAATGATCACCGCGTCCTGCTGTACTTCCAGATGACGAGGATGATGGACCTCATGGAAGAGTACTTGACATATCGAAACTATAAGTACTGTCGTCTGGATGGTTCAACCAAGCTTGAGGACCGTCGAGACACCGTCGCCGACTTCCAGAGTGACAACACCATCTTCGTCTTCCTCTTGTCCACTCGTGCCGGCGGTCTTGGCATCAACTTGACAGCGGCTGATACTGTCATCTTTTACGATTCTGACTGGAATCCCACCATCGACTCGCAAGCCATGGATCGTGCCCATCGTCTCGGCCAGACTCGACAGGTCACTGTGTACCGTCTCATCACGCGTGGCACCATCGAAGAGCGCATCCGCAAGCGTGCTCTGCAGAAAGAGGAAGTGCAGCGTGTGGTCATCTCTGGTGGCGCAGGCGCCCAAGTCGACTTCAACACTCGGTCTCGTGAGAACCGCACCAAAGACATGGCCATGTGGCTTGTCGACGACGAGCAGGCCGCGGAGATCGAGAAGAAGGAAGCGGAGCTCGCAGAGGCCGAGAAGAACGCGCCTCCAGGCAAGAAGCGCAAGAACAAGAAGAAGGTGGAGGCTAATCTGGACGACATGTATCATGAGGGTGAGTTTCTTTCTACAGTTGACACGCAACGACCGTCACTAACAGCGTCGCAGGCGAAGGACACTTTGATGAGAGCGCGAAGCCTAGCGGTGCAGCGACACCCATCCCCAACGCCGAAGGGCCGCCTGCAGCCGGTGGCAAGAAGCGCAAGAGCGGACTCAGCAAGAAGGCGAAGACAGCGAAGCAGCGTCTCGCTGTAGCTGATGGCGAGGTATAAATCTACTTCGTCTTTGTATTACCACACCACACCATTTTCTTGCATTTCTACACGGGATCCGCGAATGTTTTACTCTACAGGCGGCCGTCGGTCGTCTTATGTACATTACAACAATTGTCTTTCGCTGTTTTGCTTGCGCTAGGGTTTGTAATGTGTTTCTGGCGCGTTTGTGCGTTGTGCTCGTTAGAACACATGAGCGCTGAGGGCGACATCTACGTAGATGAGGAGTCCAAAATAGAGAATTTCAGCATATGCCATTCTGAATGATATGAGTCGTGAGGTCGTAGCAGTGCTTGAAAATACTAGCAGGTTGTCAACACCACGCAAGGGTGAAGAGACTATCTTCGTGGTAATCGCGTAAGCAATTCTTAACACTTTCACCAAGTGTCTGATCGGCCCGAGTACGTCTTCGCAGAGTTGCCATCATGCTTCGTCGGTCCGACTGACTGTCGCTCGTTGAAGAATGCTGGACGGCATCCTTCGGGACCCGAGTGCGAAAGCAAGGGCAAGGGCGAGGGCATCAAATGCGCGGTAAGTGCCAGGCAGGTCCCTCACGACGCTCATGAATCGCTGAGAAATCGATCAATTTGGGCTTCACGCTTGCTCGTCGATATAGTGTGGCTGACGGCCGTTTTATGAGGTTTGTCGAGGATGCGTGGGTGAAAACTAAAATTAAAGGCCCAGCAGGGCAGCGTGGCGTTCTGTACGATGCGATTGGACCCTTGGCTCCACCTTCACGACGGAACTGGCTTACTGACGCCCCCCTTCTCAACTCTCTTGGCGTCTTGATGCATCTCCATTACTCCCTCTCCTACAACTAATCCTCCATACTTCTTGCGCGACTTGAGTTTTGGGCGCTTTGCCGGACGCGCCACCCCTCACGCCGCTCGCTGTAACCCCGTACCACCCACCACCAGGCCCGCGCCTCCGCTCCTTCGCCCTTCCTCTCTGGCATGATCGCGTAATCCGAACGTTCCGCACACAGTCGCTCCCTACTCCGCACATTCACACGCCGCAGCTATGGGTACGATCCGCAATTCCGAGACACATGGGACGGAAGGGGCTGACATGATGGATAGTGGAAAAACGCCCCTCGACCGACGGTCTCGTCGACAACATGGACCCGCGCGAATCGCATGAGCTCGAGGAGCTGCCCTACGTCGAGAAACCTGTACCGGAGGCAGCGCCTCTGACGATAAAGGACAAGCTGATAACATGTTTCTGGATCGCGCTCAACACATTGTCGACGCTGGGGCTCATATTCCTGAGTAAACGGTATGCAGACACAGAAGCATGGCTCGGCGATGGCATTACTGACAGCAGGAAAGTGTATTCAGCGACAAGCAGATGGAGAAGTGCCAGCTCATGGTCGTCATGTGGCATTTCACAGCAACAGCACTCGTCCTATACGTGTCAACACTCGGCCCATTTCGCGCCTTCAAGGCCGTCCGCTTGAACCCCATACACATGCTGCCCGTCTGCGCCTTCTTCGCCGGCTACGTCGTCCTCGGAAACCTCTCGCTCACCTTCAACGATGTCGGCTTCTACCAGCTGTCCAAGATCATGACCACCCCGACCGTCGTCCTCATCAACTACGTCCTCTTCCGCAAACAGGTCACACGCTACATGCTGGCCGCTATTCTGGCAACCTGCATCGGCGTAGGCTTCACAATGAACGAGGCCGCCAAGACCGCTCTCTTCGGCGTCATCGTCGCGACAATGGCATTCTGCTCCACCGCTCTCTACCAGATCTGGATCGGCAAGAAGATCGAGGACTTCGCCGTATCACCACCACAACTCCTGCTCAACCAAGCGCCCATCTCCGTCTGCCTCCTTATCCCATTCGTCCCTTTCTTCGACACAATCCCCACCTTCCACGAGATTCCCTCCGAAGTCCTCTGGTGCGCATGCGCATCCGGCGTCATGGCCTCGATGTACAATCTCTCGCAATTCCTGATCATCGGGCGAACGAGCGCGCTTACGTTCAACATCGTCAGCCACCTCAAGACCATACTCATCTTGAGCATCGGGTGGTACCGCGAGGGCAAGATCCTGAGCCCAAGAGAGTGGTTCGGTGTCATGCTCGCGCTTGGTGGCGGGTGGGTGTACTCGCACCTAGCGCTTAAAGCGAAGAAGCAGGGCGGCAAATGATTCGATTCAATTCAGTGGCCTCGGCGCGCTAGATTTTGTTATACGATTTGATGCATTGGGTGGAGCTTGTTGGATTTTTTTATTCTTTTTGCGTTTGGTTTACGTTACCGAGTGTTTGGATACAGCGGGCGATATACGTGGCTTTGGGACAGAGTTCGCGGAAAAACAGCATTTTCGTTTTGAACGATAGGATAGACTCGTGGTTTTGGAGATGTGCTTATTTTGGTGATGGGATATAGGGTAGGGTTGGGTGTTGGGAAGGCGCGAAATGTTGTCGCATTTATTTTGACTGGATATGGCGCCATCTTTTCACATCCTCTTTTCTCTTTTTTGAAGAGATAATCTACTCGGCGCTATATATCAATGCAAACATGGAAAGCTTTCTGATCCGTCTTCTTAGGGCTGCCTCGCAGCTCCGTCACGCGACCGCACTTCACTTCGCAAAAGCCGCCACATAGCAATGCCACAGTCGTATCGCTTGACCATTAGCCTACCTCGTACCAAGAAAAGTCAGCCTTACACGCACTTTTCTTCCCCAATTAGGAAGCCATCTCGCATCCCCCCACCACGTGATACGCACAGCCTCAACAGCGTGCCGCACGGTCCGCAGTCCACACAGCTAAGCCCTGCGCTGCCATCGACGCAGTGTTATTGCCTATTTGGGTGACCGTGTATGGCGATTTGGCATGTTTCGCATTGCGGAGCGAATGGGTGTTGTACGGTTGTGGCGAATCACGATCTGAACGGGTGTGTTGGCTATGTATGGGTCACGGCTGACCGGTTGTGGTGCAGGGCGTAATGACGTTCTGGGCGGCCTGAATTATGTGAATGAGGCAGTGATGCTGGTGAGGGGAGGTATATAGGGTGAGTGCGTTTCCCGTGGTTGATAATGGGGCAGAGAAGCGTCATTACTACCGTACTTTTCACGATTTTACTTGCGCATACGAAGGAAAGCTACGAGTACGTTTTTGGTTACGGTGACAGTATAAGAGACTCGACACTTGAGGCTTGAAGTCGTCACACAACCAACAATCAT
>Ga0265797_10005407_pt1 | contig 18647 bp, 15 predicted proteins | sample P2T30metagenome_FD_192433 | JGI IMG/M metagenome (GOLD analysis project Ga0265797, IMG submission 192433) | Plant litter microbial communities from East Loma Ridge, Irvine, California - P2 T30 | ecosystem: Environmental > Terrestrial > Plant litter > Unclassified | place: USA: California... | reverse complement strand
CCGCGACGAGAGGGGCACGCCGATGACGACGACCACGACCACGCCGCTGCCGACCGAGGGGCACGAGCACGGCACCATGCGGGCGATGGCCATCGCGCGCACGGGCGGGCCCGAGCAGCTCGTCCCCCTGCGGGTGCCCGTGCCGAGGCGGCTCGCCAGCGAGGTGCTGGTGCGGGTGGTCGCGGCGGGCGTCGACCAGGACGACGCCGAGTGCCGTGCCGGCCGGGGCGACAGCGAGGGGATCGGCGCGTTCCCGGTGGTCCTCGGCCGCTGCTTCAGCGGCGTGGTCGTCGAGGCCCCGTACTCGTCGCACCCGCTGCACCCCGGCGACGCGGTGTTCGGCACGACCCTGTCGCCGCGGGGCGCGGGCAGCTACGCGGAGTACCTCGCGGTCCCGTCGAGCGCCGTCGTGCGGAAGCCCGCGCGGTTGTCGCACGTCGAGGCCGCGGCCGTGCCCCTCGCGGCGCTCACCGCGTGGGGGCTCGTCGAAGAGGTGGCGAAGGCGCACCAGGGCCAGCGCGTGCTCGTGCTGGCCGCCTCCGGCGCGGTGGGGCACCTGGCCGTCCAGTTCGCGGCGCTGCTCGGCGCCCAGGTGGTGGCCTCGGCACCGCAGCACGACGCCGCGTGGCTGCGCGAGCTGGGCGCCTCCGAGGTCGTCGACCGGTCGGCGGCCGAGCTGCCGCACGGGGTCGCCGCGGTCGACGTCGTCCTCAGCCTCGTCGACGACGTGGACGTGGCCCTGCGCGCCGCGGGCTCGCTCCGCCCCGGCGGGCTCCTGGTGCACGCCCCCGTGCGCACGGCCGCCGAGGTCCTCGCCGGGGCCGCCGCGACGGGCGTCCGTGCGACCGGCTTCGAGGTCGTGCCCGAGGCGTCGACGCTCACGGTGCTGGGACGCCTGCTCGACGCGGGCGACGTCCACGTGCACGTGGACGACGTGTACGACCTCGCCGACGCGGCCGACGCGCACGCCCGCCTGGAGCGCCGCCAGGTGCGCGGCGGCCTCGTGCTCAGCGTCGCCGGCGCCTGAGCGGGCTGCCGCGGGCCCCGGCGGCGGACCGTCCCGCCGCCGCCGGTCAGGCCGGCGCGAGCACGCGCTCCCGCACGTCGTCGTCGTGCGTCCGCGTCCCGACCACGAAGCGTCGTCCCCCGACGACGCGGAAGCCCTGCCGCTCGTAGAAGGCCGACGCGCGCGCGTTCTGCCGGTTGACGCCCAGCCAGACGCCGGAGGCGCCGGCCGCGTCCGTCACCGCCGCCATGAGCACCGCCGCCGCGCCCGTCCCCTGCGCCACGGGCAGCAGGTAGAACTTGTCGAGCAGCACGGTGGGCCGCACGGTGAGGGCCGCGGCGACGGAGGCGTCCTCGGGCTCCCCCGCGACGAGCACCGCGTAGCCGAGGACCGGGCCGGACCCGGCCTGCCCGGCCGCCCCCGCCTCCGGCCCCTCGAGCACGAGGACGGTGCGCGCCTCGTCGCCGAGGTACCGGCGGAACGCCTCGGCGGAGAGGTGCCGGGTGACGTGCGCCGCGATGTCGGTGAGGCTCGTGCCCGGCGGGCAGGCCAGGGGGAACGTGGCGGCGGCGACGGAGGCGAGGGCGGGGGCGTCGTCGGGCACGGCGCGGCGGACGACGGGCGGTGCGGTGGGGGTCACCCGACCATGGTGCACCAGGGCGGGCCCCCGGACACGACCGAGGCCCCCCGGCGACTGCCGGGGGGCCTCGGTGACGCGGTGCGCTCGGGGTCTCAGGACCTAGAGGGCGTTGACGTCGAGGGGGATGCCGGGACCGAAGGTCGTCGAGATCGTGCCCTTGGTGATGTAGCGGCCCTTCGAGCTGCTCGGCTTGAGGCGGACGACCTCTTCGAGGGCCGAGTCGAGGTTGGCGTTGAGCTGGTCCTCGCTGAAGCCGGCCTTGCCGATGACGAAGTGCACGTTGGCGTGCTTGTCGACGCGGAACTCGATCTTGCCGCCCTTGATGTCGTTCACGGCCTGCGCGACGTTCGGGGTGACGGTGCCCGTCTTCGGGTTGGGCATGAGGCCGCGGGGGCCGAGCACCTTGCCGAGACGACCGACCTTGCCCATGAGCTCGGGGGTCGAGACTGCGGAGTCGAACGACGTGTAGCCGTCGGCGACCTTCGCGATGAGCTCGTCGCCACCGACCTCGTCGGCGCCCGCGGCGATCGCGGCCTCGGCGGCCGCTCCCGTCGCGAAGACGATGACGCGGGCGGTCTTGCCCGTGCCGTGGGGGAGGATGACGGTGCCGCGCACCATCTGGTCCGCCTTGCGGGGATCGACGCCGAGCTTCAGCGCGACCTCGACGGTCGAGTCGAACTTCTTCGAACCGGTCTCACGGGCGACGCTGACGGCCTCGCTGGTGCTGTAGAACTTGCCCGCCTCGATCTTCTCGGCGGCGGCGCGGTACGCCTTGGACTTCTGGGCCATGGGTGATCTCCTGGATCTGAGATGCGTGGTGACGAGCCTGGCCGGCTCTCCCACTGGGTGCTGGAGGGGGTCGGCGACTACGCGTCGACCGTGATGCCCATGGAGCGGGCGGTGCCGGCGATGATCTTCGCCGCGGCGTCTATGTCGTTGGCGTTGAGGTCGGCCTGCTTCGTCGTGGCGATCTCGCGGATCTGGTCCATCGTGATCGTGCCTACCTTGGCGGTGTGCGGCGTGGGCGAACCCTTGCCGACGCCCGCCGCCTTCTTGATGAGCTCGACGGCCGGAGGCGTCTTGAGGACGAACGTGAACGAGCGGTCCTCGTACACGGTGATCTCGACGGGGATGACGTTGCCGCGCTGCGCCTCGGTGGCCGCGTTGTACGCCTTGCAGAACTCCATGATGTTCACGCCGTGCTGACCCAGGGCCGGGCCGATGGGCGGGGCGGGGTTCGCGGCGCCGGCGTTGATCTGAAGCTTGATCAGACCCGTGACCTTCTTTTTCGGTGCCATTCTTCTGTTCCTTCTTCTGGGGTTCGAGCCGGTCGCGGTCGCGGCCGTCTCTCCCGGTGGCCCCGGCAGGGCTCCGGTGATCTAGGTGCGGGGAGCGGTCAGAGCTTCGTGACCTGGTCGAAGCTGAGCTCGACGGGGGTCTCGCGCTCGAACAGCGAGACGAGCACCGTGAGCTTGCCGCTCTCGGGCTTGATCTCGTTGATCGTACCGGGAAGGCCGGCGAACGAGCCCTCCTTGATGGTGATGGTCTCGCCGATCTCGAAGTCGACCTCGGCGGGGATGACGCGCTGGGCCGCGGCGCCGCCGCCACCGCCCTGGCCGCCCTTGGCGGCGGGAGCGGTCTCGTGCACCTGCACGAGGCTCTTCAGCATCTGGAAGGCCTCCTCAAAGCGGAGGGGCGTGGGGTTGTGGGCGTTGCCCACGAACCCGGTCACGCCGGGGGTGTGGCGCACGACGGACCACGAGTCCTCGTTGAGGTCCATGCGGACGAGCACGTAGCCGGGGATCCGGACGCGGGTGACCAGCTTGCGCTGCCCGTTCTTGATCTCGACGACGTCCTCCATCGGGACCTCGACCTGGTAGATGTAGTCCTCCATCGTCATCGAGACCATGCGGTTCTCGATGTTCGACTTCACGCGGCGCTCGAAGCCCGCGTAGGAGTGGATGACGTACCACTTGCCGGGCTTGCCGCGCAGGTCGTAGCGGAACGCCTCGTAGGGGTCGACCTCGGTCTCGGCCTCGGCGTCCGCGTCGACGGCCGCCTCGGCCTCGGTGGTCACGGCGGCCGCGCCGGCGACGTCGCCCTCGGCGACGAGCGCCTCGGCCTCCGTGTCGGCCTCGTCGTCGGTCGCCTCGACGGCGGCCTCGGCCTCGGCGGCGTCGTCGATGTCGAGCGCGTCGTCGACGACGGCGTCGGCCTCGGGGTCGCGCGCCTCGCGGAGCGTGTCGAGCAGGCCCTCGAGGTCGCCCGAGTCGTCGCTGCCCTCGTCGCCCTCGTCGACGACGTTCACGGCCGCCGACTCGGCGCCGCCCTCGTCGCCCGCGGTGTCGACGTCGACGACGTCGCCCTCCTGGGTCTCGGCGACCTCCGAGGACTGCTCGGCGGCGGGGGCGAGGTCGATGTCGTCGCGCTCGTTGTCAGACAAGGGTCCTTCTTCCGTTCGGGTGCGTGGTGCTCGTGGTCGTGTCGGGGGCGCGGCACGGCGGACGGTGCCGCGGTGGCGGGGCCGGGGTCAGGACCCGGTCGGGCCGTTCCCGAAGACGTAGCCGACGCCGGTGCCGAACACGAAGTCGAGCAGGGAGACGAGGGCCATCATGATCACGACGAACACGAGGACGACCAGCGTGTAGTTGACCAGCTCGCGACGCGTCGGCGTCACGACCTTCTTGAGCTCGCCGATGACCTGACGGATGAACAGGGCGACGCGCGCGAAAGGGTTGCGGCGCTCGGCGCGGTCCGCCTTCGCCTTGTCGACGACGTCCTCGCTGGGGACGTCGAGGTCTCTTCTCGCCACTGTGTCTGGTTACCTTCCGAGCGTCGGCCCGAAGGCCTGGGTCCGTCGACCGTGTGATCAGTCCGTGCGATCACACGACCCGGGCTGCAGGGCGGACAGGACTCGAACCTGCAACCTGCGGTTTTGGAGACCGCTGCTCTACCAATTGAGCCACCGCCCTTCGGGTCCGACGAGGGCCGCCCGTCCGCCGCATGGTGCTCGGGGACGGACGCGTCCGACCGGGGCCGGGCGCGCTGGAGCTTGGTCGTCAGGACCGCTCGTACGAGTGTAGGCGACGACGGCCGACCGTGCCAAGTCGCGCCCCGATAGTCTGGCCGCGTGACCTCGACCTCGCCCCGCCTCTCGTCCCGCATCGCCGCCATCGCCGAGTCCGCGACCCTGAAGGTCGACGCCCGGGCGAAGGCCCTCCAGGCCCAGGGCCGCCCCGTCGTCAGCTACGCGGCCGGTGAACCCGACTTCGCGACCCCGGCCCACGTCGTCGAGGCCGCCGCCGCGGCGGTCCGCGACCCGCGCAACCACCGGTACACGCCCGCGGCGGGCCTCCCCGAGCTGCGCGAGGCCATCGTCGAGAAGACGCTGCGGTCGTCGGGCACGAGCGTCGAGGCGTCGCAGGTGATCGTCACCAACGGCGGCAAGCAGGCCGTCTACCAGGCCTTCGCCGCGCTCGTCGACGACGGGGACGAGGTGCTCCTGCCCGCGCCCTACTGGACGACCTACCCCGAGGCGGTCAAGCTCGCCGGCGGCGTCCCGGTCGAGGTCTTCGCCGGCGCCGACCAGGGCTACCGCGTCACCGTCGACCAGCTCGAGGCGGCGCGCACGCCGCGCACCAAGGTGCTGCTGTTCTGCTCCCCCTCGAACCCGACCGGCGCCGTGCACACCCGCGAGGAGGTCGAGGCGATCGGCCGCTGGGCGCTCGAGCACGACGTGTGGATCGTCAGCGACGAGATCTACCAGGACCTCACCTACGACGGCGTCCGCGCCGTCTCCGTCACCGAGGCGGTGCCCGAGGCCGCCGACCGGACGATCCTCGTCAACGGCGTCGCCAAGACCTACGCCATGACCGGCTGGCGGGTGGGCTGGATGATCGCGCCCGCCGACGTCGCCAAGGGCGCCGCCAACCTGCAGTCGCACCTGACGAGCAACGTGTCGAACGTGTCCCAGCGCGCGGCCCTCGCCGCCCTCACCGGCCCGCAGGACGACGTCGAGGTGATGCGACGTGCGTTCGACGAGCGCCGCCGCACCATCGTCCGCGAGCTCAACGCCATCGAGGGCGTCGTGACGCCGACGCCCGAGGGCGCCTTCTACGTCTACCCCGACGTGACCGGCCTGCTCGGCCGCACCTGGGGCGGCGTCACGCCCACCACCTCGCTCGAGCTCGCCGACCTGGTCCTCGAGCAGGCCGAGGTCGCGACGGTGCCCGGCGAGGCCTTCGGCCCCAGCGGTTACCTGCGCCTGTCGTACGCCCTCGGCGACGAGCCCCTGCTCGAGGGCGTCCGCCGCCTGCAGCGCCTCTTCGCGCGGTAGGCCGGGGCGGCCACGGCCTGGCCGGGTCAGGGCTCCACGCACTCCGGTCACCCCGCCGCGCACCGGTGTCCTGGCATGCAGGACATCCGTGTTGCGTGACGGTGACGGCCGCGGCAGCCTCGTTCCGTGCCCCCGTTCCCCCTCACGCCGGCAGCGCGTCCGACCCCGGGTCGAGCGCCCGTCGACATCACCCTCGCCGAGGCCCTCTGGGCGGCCGTCGCCCGCGCGGGCGTGGAGTTCGTCCCGGGGGTGCCCGGTGACTACGCGCTGACGCTCCTCGACGCGCTCGAGGCGTCCCCGCACCTCCGGTGGGTCGGCGGCGCCGGCGAGCTCGGGGCCGGCTTCGTCGCCGACGGGCTCGCGCGAGCGGCCGGCCTGGGCGTCGTCGTGACCACCTGGGGCGCCGGCGAGCTCGTCGCCGCGAGCGCCGCCGCCGGGTGGACCGCGGAGGACGTCGCCGTCCTGCACGTCGTCGGCGCCCCGTCGAGCGACCGCCTGGCGAGCGGTGCGCCCGTGCACCACTCGCTGGGCGACGGCGACCCCGACCGGTGGACGCGAGTGGCCGTCGAGACGACGGGACGCGTCCACGTCGTGGACGCCGGCGACCCGGCCCGGGCGCTCCGCGCGGCCCTGCGGTCCTGGGCCGTCGACCGCCGCCCGACCCAGCTGGTGGTCCCGCGCGACCTCGTCGCGAGCCTCGTGCCGGCCGACGTCGTGCGGGCGGTCGACGGCAAGGCAGCGACCACGGCACCGGAGGCGCGGGTCGCGGCCGCCTCGCTCGTCACCCGCTTCGTCGCCTCGGCCCCCGACGCCGTCCTCGTCCCCGGGCACCTCGTCCTCCGTCGAGGCCTCGGGGACGTGCCGCGGCAGCTCGCGGACCTCGGCGTCGACGTCGCCCCGCTCCCCTCCGCGCACGCCGTGGTCGATGCCGGGCACCCTCACCTGCTGGGCACCTGGCAGGGGCGACTGTCCGGCCCCGGCGTCCGCGACGCCGTGGAGTCGTGCCGCGGTCGCGTCCTGCTCGGAGCGGTCCTCACCGACGTCGCGACCGGGGGCTTCTCCCACGACCTCGGACACGGCGAGACGCTCGTCGTCGGCCGGGACCGCACGTCCTGGCGCGACGAGCACGTGGCGGTGGACGTGGGCACGGCGGTCGACGTCCTCGTGGAGGCCCTGCGGGGGCGCCGCCGACCGGATGTGCGCCCGACCGCGAGGAGGGCTCTCTCCCGCGTGCCCTCCGACGCCGGCGACGGGCGCGACCGTCAGGGCGACCCGGTCCCGGCGGGACCCGTGGCCCCCGACGGCTTCGTGCGGCAGCGGGACCTGTGGCACGCGATCGGTCGCACGGTCCCGTCGGGCTGGCGGGTGGTCGTGGACCCGGGCACGGCCACGGCCGGTGCCCTCGCCACCCGCTGGGCGCCCGACACGGTCCTCGAGACGGCGACGACCTGGTCGGCGATCGGCTTCGCGCTGCCCGCCGCGGTCGGCGCCGCGCTCGGGGACCCCGGCCGACGCGTGCTCGCCGTCGTCGGCGACGGCGCCGCCCAGGTCACGGTGCAGGAGCTCGCGCTCGTCTCCCGGGCAGGGGCACGACCGGTCCTCGTGCTCGTCGACAACGGGGGCTACACGATCGAGCGCCTGCTCGGGGAACCGGGGGCCGCGCACCACGACGTGCCGCGGTGGGACTGGCCGGCCGTCCTGCGCGGCATCGCCGGGCCCGGGCTCCACGTCACCGTCGTCGAGGACGCCGCGGGCGTGGAGGACGCCCTCAGGGCCGCGGTGGGCCGTGCCGACCGGGCCTCCGTGATCGTCGCGCGCGCCCGGCCGCTCGACGCGCCCGAGTCCCTGCGCCGCGTCGCCGCCGCGATGAGGACCTCGACGGTCCCGTCCTGACGACGCCCCTGCCCCTCTGCTCCCCCCGTTCCCCGTCCTGGAGGCCCCGTGTCCACGCCCCCTCTCCTGTCCACCACCCGGCGTCGGTGGTCCGGCGCCGTCGATCCCCTGCGCGCCCTCGCCCACCTGCGCCGTCGGCACGGGGACGCCGCGTTCCTGCTCGAGTCCGCCGCGGGCCCGAGCACCGACGCACGGACGACGATCGTCGGCGTGGCCGGGGCCGCCGAGGTCGCGGTCCACGACCGCACGGTGACCCTGCGCGGGGAGGACGCCCTCGTCGACGCCCTGCGGACGGCCCTCCGCGTGCACGGCCTCGCCACCGGTGCGCCGACCGGGGACGGCGACGTCCTGCGCCTGACCGAGGACGACGCCCTGTGGCGCCTCGCCGAGCTCGTCGTCGCCGTCGCCCACGGGGACGCGCGCGTCGACGACGCGCAGCCCGCCGAGACGACCCCGACCGAGCTGCTCTCCGCCTGGGGATGGGACGCCGTGCGGTACGCGGAGGACCTGCCCGCGCCCGCGCCCCACCGGGGCAGGGACGCGCCTCCGGCCGTCTGGCACTCGCTCGTGCGGGCGGCGCTCGTCGTCGACGTGCGGACCGGGACGGCCGAGGTCGTGTCCCACGAGGGGCCCGGCTGGACCGCGGCGGACACCCGACGCTTCGTCGACGGGCTGGCCTGCCTCGACCCGGCCCGCGACGCCGACGACGAGCCGCCGCCGGACGTCCCCCGCCCCCTGTCCGTCGTCGACGAGACCACCCGCGAGGACTGGCTGCGACGCGCGCGCACCTGCGCCGAGCACGTGCTCGACGGCGACCTCTACCAGGTGCAGCTCGGGCACGAGGTCCGCGTGCGCACCCGCGCGACGCCGGAGGTGGTCCTCGCCCGGCTCCGGCACCGCGACCCGTCCCCGTACACGGGGCTCGTCGCCGTCGAGGGGCGCACGCTCGTCGCCGCCAGCCCCGAGCTCTTCGTCCGCACCGACGGGCGCCGCGCCGTCCTCCGCCCGATCGCGGGCACCGCCCCGGGCGGTCCCGACGATCCCGGACGGGCGCCCCTCGGTCACGACCCCAAGGAACGCGCCGAGCACGTCATGCTCGTCGACCTCTGCCGCAACGACCTCGGCCGGGTCGCCACGACGGGGACGGTCGAGGTCACGTCGCTGCTGGCCGTCGAGCCGTACGCCCACCTGCACCACCTCGTCTCCACGGTCGAGGCGGACCTGGAGCCCGGTACGAGCCTCGGCGACGTGGTCCGGGCGTGCTTCCCCGCCGGGACCATGGCCGGTGCCCCGAAGGTCGAGGCGGTGAGCGTGATCGACGCGCTCGAGACGTCGCCGCGCGGACTGTACGCCGGCGCCTTCGGCCTCGTCGGCCGTGGCGGGACGGCCGTCCTGGGGCTCACGATCCGGGCGGCCGTCCGTGAGGGCGACGAGTGGGTCCTGCGTGCCTCCGCGGGCATCGTCGCCGGCTCGACGCCCGAGGGCGAGTGGCGCGAGACGCTGCTCAAGATGACCTCGCCCTGGTGGGCCGTCACCGGGGAGGAGCCCTCGTGACCGTCGTCCTCGTCGACGCCCTCGACAGCTTCGTCCACGTGGTCGACCAGTACGTCCGCGTCCTCGGGCACGACACGGTCGTCGTCCGCAGCGGGCCCGGGGTCCCCGACCTCGTCGACCGGGTCGCGCCGCGCGCCCTCGTGCTCGGGCCGGGCCCCGGCCGTCCCGAGGACTCCGGGCACGTCGAGCTCGTCCACCGGTACGCGGGCCGGCTCCCGGTCCTCGGCGTGTGCCTCGGCCACCAGGCGATCGCCGTCGCCGCGGGCGGCACCGTCGGTCGGGCCTCCGCCCCACGGCACGGCGACACCAGCGAGCTCGACCACGACGGCCTCGGGGTCTTCACCGACCTGCCCCAGGGCCTCGCCGTGACCCGCTACCACTCGCTCGTCGCCCACGACGACGGCCTGCCGGCCGACCTCGTCGTAACCGCCCGCGCCCGCGACGACGGGCACGTCATGGGCCTGCGGCACCGCACCCTGGCCGTCGAGGGCGTGCAGTTCCACCCCGAGAGCGTCCTCACCGAGCACGGGCTCGCGATGCTCGCCGGGTTCTTCGCCACGCACGTGGGCCAGGACCACGAGGGGACGCCGTGAGGGACGGTCCGCTGCCGGTGCTCGCGCTCGACGGCTCCGAGCGCGCGGGGGGCGCCACCGCCACCGTGCTGGAGCACGCCCGGGCCAGGTTCGCCGACCGCGGGGCGCGCCTCGACGTCGTGGCGCTCCGCGACGTGCGGCTCGCGGGAGGGTGCGGCCCCTGCGGCGACTGCACGACGAGGACGGTCCCGTGCGGCGTCGACGACGACGTCGCCTCGATCGTCGCGCGGCTCGTCGCGGCCCGCGCCGTCCTGTACGCCGTGCCGGTCCACGGCTTCGGGGCGAGCTCGCTCCTGCAGGCGTTCCTCGAACGGGCCGGCGTCGGGCACCTCCGCTTCCGACGACCGCTCGAGGACCGGGTCGGCGGGGTCGTCGTCGTGGGGCGGAGGTACGCCCACACGGAGGTCGTCGCCCAGCTGCAGCACAACATGCTGCTCAACCGGATGGTGCTGCCCGGCAGCGGCTTCCCGGCGGTCCTCCACACCGACGGACGCGAGTCCCCCCTCCACGACGCCGAGGGCGTGGCCGCGGTCGACGCCCTCGTCGACCGCATGGTGGACGTGGCCCGGCGGCTCGGGCCCCCGCCCGCCCCGGCGTCCACCGCCACCGCCACCGCCCCGACGACCACGACCACGACCACGACCCAGGGAGGCCTCCCGTGAACCCCGTCCCCGCCCGCCCCGCCCCCGCGTACGCGGACTTCGCCGACCGCTTCGCCGCCGCGCACCGGGCCTGGACCGACGACGGGCCCGGGGCGGACGTGGTCCTCGGGCACTTCCGGCGTCACCAGCTCCGCGCCGTCCTGCACGGGGTGGCCGAGCGCTCGTCGTTCTACCGTCGGCACCTGGCCGGCCTCGACCTGGACGCCGTGACGCCCGACGACCTCTCGGCGCTGCCGTTCACGACGAAGGCCGACCTCCGGCGGGCCGGGCACGACGTGCTCTCCCGCGACCTCGCCGAGGCCGCCTTCTACTACGAGACGACGGGCACCACCGGACCGCCGACGCCGTGCCCGCGCGACGAACGCGAGGTCCTCGCGAGCAACGCGAACGTGGCGGCGTCCTGGCGCGCGATCTTTGAGCGGACCTTCGGGGACGAGCGGGTCGTGGTGGGCCTCATGGGCCCCACCGAGATCCACTCCTTCGGCGACACCCTCGGGGACGTCGCGCGGGACGTCGGTGCGTGCGCCGTGAAGATCTGGCCCTACTCGCCCGTGGTCGGCTTCCGACGTGCCGTCGAGCTGCTGCGCGACCTCCGCGTCCGCGTGCTCGTGGCGACCCCCGGGGTGCTGCTCGCCCTCGCGAGGGCGGCGCACGGCCTGGGCGTGGACCTGCGCCGTGACCTCTGCGTCGACCTCCTCTTCGTGACCGGCGAGATCTGCACGCCCGCGCTCCGGTCCGTCCTCGACGACCTCTGGGACGCCACCACGCACGACGTCCTCTACGGGTCCCAGGAAGCACTCGTCCTGGGCACGGCCTGCCCGTCGGGCCACCTGCGCCTCGCCGAGGCGACCCATGTCGTCGAGGTCCTCGATCCTGACAGCGGTCGGGTGCTCGGGGCCCGGGGGCGGGGAGAGCTCTGCGTCACCATGCTGGTCGACGGCGTCAAACCGCTCGTCCGCTACCGGACCGGCGACCTCGTGGACGTGAGGGACGTGCCACGCGGCCCCGGGGACCTGCCCGGCCCTGTCGTCGAGGTGCTGGGCCGGGTCTCGGACGGCCTGCTGCTCGGCGGCCGGACGGCCACGCCCGCCGAGGTCGAGACGGCGGTCCTGACCGGGCTCACCGGGTGCTGGGGCTACCAGGTGCTCGTCGACGAGCTCGACGGACGCGACCACCTCACGGTGCGCCTGCAGCTCGACCCCGGTGCACCCCGACGCGACGACGACCTGGCGGAGGCGGTCGCGGCGCGGGTGCGGGACCGGTTCGGCGTCGACTGCGTCGTCGAGCTCGTCGACGAGCTCGACGGGCGCGTCAGCACGGGGGCGTTCGTGAGCTGGAAGGCGGCCCGCGTCGTCGACCTGCGGGCCCCCGCCGACCACGAGGCCCTCGTCGCCGAGGCCCTCGGGGCACGACGCGGAGTCGACACGTGAGCCGCGGCACGGCGGCCGTGCCCCCGGCGGGACCACCGGACGTGGCGCTGGGGGACGCCGTGGCGGCGGCGGTCCTGCGGGCGGTGCCGCGCGACGCCGCACCGGGTGCCCGCGTCGCGACGCTCGGACCCCACGGCACCAGCGCCGAGCAGGCGGCCGCGCACCTGGCCGCGCTCGTCAGCGACGCCGGGTCCCCCGACGCCGCCGTCGACCTCCACGACTCCTTCTCGCAGGCCAGGAGGGCGGTGCACGACGGCGCGGCGACGTGCGTGCTCGTGCCGAGCGCGTTCTCGGGTGCCACGGACTTCCACTGGGACCCCCGTCTCCGCCTGGTCGGGGTCGTCGTGCACCGCACGCCGGCCTACGGCCTCGCGGTGCGCCGGACGGACGCCCTCGAGACGGACTCCGGCACGAGTCCCCTGGTCGTCGCCTCGCTGCCCGAGGTCGCCGGGCTCGTCGACCAGCTCGCGCCACCGACGCTGCTGAGGATCCCCCGCCGGCACCGGGCCGCGACGTCGACCGCCGACGCGGCGAGGGTCGTCGCCGAGGGGCGGGCGCACCTGGCCGTGTGCAACGACCCCTCCCGCACGCGGCACGGGCTGCGCTGGCTCGCCTCCCGTGAGGGGGTGCCGATGCCGTGGAGCGTCTTCGTGGCGCGGTGACGACGACCGCACGGGGGCCTTCCCCCGCCCGGGCTCGGTGGTCGACGTCCTCGCGGGCCGGGCGCTCCCGGGCCACGATGGTCACGTGACGCAGACGCCGCCGAAGCCCTCCCCCGACGCCACCGCCCCGTCGCCCGAGGCCGGGCGTCCCGGCGACGCCCTCCGCGCCGAAGGGACGACCCGCGCGGCGGGCCCCGGGCCGGAGTCGGTCGCGGCGCCCCGAGGACGGGACGCGCGGGACCGGCCGTCACCGCGCCTCCGGCTGGTCGGGGCCGCGGTCGCGGTCGTGGCGAGCGGCGTCGCCCTCGCCGTGATCTGGGCCTCGCGCCTCACCGTCGGGCGCAGCGTCTACGTGAGCGAGCTGGGTTCCGGCGCCTTCCCCACCACGGACGCGTTCAACGCCGCACTGCTGCTGCTCGGCCTCGGCGGGGCCGGAGCGGCGGTGGCCGTGCTCGGACAGCGGTCCGTCGCGCGCGGGCTCCGTCTCGGCAGCGTCACGGCCTCGCTCGCCGTGAGCGCCGTGTGCTTCGCCCTCGCCTCGCGCGTGACCTGCACCCCGGGGTGCCCGGTGCCGTTCAGCGACGGGGCCACGACGCAGGACGTCGTGCACGTGGCCGTCGCCGTCCTCGGCTTCGCCGCCGCCGTCTGGGCGATGCTGCAGACCGCCACCGGGACCGTGCCGACCGTCGCCCGGCGCACGGCCGTCACCGCCGCCGTGCTCGTCGCCCTCACCTCGGCCACGGGCGGGCTGCTCTCGATCGCGGGGGTCCGCGTCGACGTCGGCGCCGACCTCGAGCTCACCGCCACCACGATCGCCGTGCTGTGGCTCGTCGTCCACGCCGCCGGGTCCGGTCTCGCCGGGCGGTCCCGCACGGCGCCGCACCGCAGCACGACCGGTTGACGACGGGACGGCCCGGTCGACGATCGGTCGACCGGGCCGTCCGGAGGCGCGCACCCGGCCACGAGGGCGGGCGCGCCCGCGCTCAGTGCCGGTCGACCCCGCGGTCGGCCGCGCGGTCGGCGCGACGCTCGGGGCGGCCGAGGTCCTCGGCCGCGGCCTTCTCGGCGGCGTCGACGACGGGGGCGTCCTGGCCGGGCACCTCGTCCGACGGCGGCATCTGGCCGCGCGTCTTGACCAGGCTCGCGACGGTGGCGATCACGATGACGCCACCGATCACGCCCAGCGAGACTCCGGTGCTGATCTCGGGCACCGCGAACGGCTCGCCGCCGTTGAGGAACGGCAGGTTGTTCTCGTGGAGGGCGTGCAGCAGCAGCTTCACGCCGATGAAGCCGAGGATCACCGCGAGGCCCTGCGAGAGGTACACGAGGCGCTCGAGCAGGCCGCCGATGAGGAAGTACAGCTGGCGGAGGCCCATGAGCGCGAACGCGTTGGCGGTGAAGACGATGTACGCCTCGTTGGTGAGCCCGTAGATGGCGGGGATCGAGTCGATGGCGAAGACGAGGTCGATGACGCCGATCGCGATGATGACGATGAACAGGGGCGTGACGAAGCGCTTGCCGTCGATCTTCGTGAAGATCTTCTGGCCGTCGTAGTCGTCGGTCGTGGGCAGCACGCGCTTGGCGAACCGGACGACCGGGTTGTCCTGGGCGTCCCCGCCGTGGCTGCCGCGCAGCTGCTGGAAGGCGAGCACGAAGAGCAGGATCGCGAAGAGGTAGAAGACCCAGGCGAAGTTGTTGATGAGGGCGGCGCCGACGGCGATGAACGCACCGCGCATGACGAGCGCGATGATGATGCCGATCATCAGCACCTTCTGCTGGTACGCCTTCGGCACCGCGAAGCTCGTCATGAGCAGCAGGAACACGAAGAGGTTGTCGACCGACAGCGCCTTCTCGGTGAGGTACCCGGCGAAGTACTCGCCGCCGAAGGTCCAGCCGTTGACGACGCCGATGCCGACGCCGAAGAGCAGGGCGAGGCTGATGTAGAAGACCGACCAGATCGCGCTCTCGCGGATGGTGGGCTCGTGGGGCTTGCGCACGTGCGCGAAGAACTCGAACACGAAGAACGCGATGGTGATCGCGATCGTCAGCAGCCAGACCCAGGTGGGCACGTTCATCGGGGGGTGGTCCTCGTCTGCGGGCTCGGGCCCGCGGGCAGTGGGGTGGGCGGGCTCGGTCGCGGTGCCGCGACCGGCCACGCGCCGGGGCGCGTGCTCCCCATATGCGTCCACGTGGATGGACCGATGCTGGGAGCAGGCTGGACGTCAGCCTGGACCCTGCAGGGTGTGCACGCAGGAGTCGCCCGGAACCCCGCCGCACCCGAGGCGACATCCGTCGCGTGACCCCTCGGTCTGCTCCCGCGCACGGGTGCCGCCCGCGCGGGTCGCGCCCCTCGGGGGGCCGCCAGGTCTGGGGGTGCCGACCGCGTACCCCCGGGGTACGTCGCCGTGCTTGCATCTCGGGTGCCGACGCCCCCGGGTCGGCACCCGCCTCCCCCCGGCGGTCCGCTCCACGCACCCGACCACTCCCCCTGACGCCCTGAGGATCCACCGTGCCGTCGATCACCCCTGCCCGCTCCGCCCTCGCCGTCGCCGCCGCCCTGCTCGTGGGCCTCGTGGCGCCTCCGGCCGCCGCCACGGCCGCCGGTCCGCCCGGCGTCCCTGGCGCCCCTGGTGCCGCGGCCTCCTCGCAGGGGCCGGAGGCGCCGGTCACCGCCGCCGCGCACCTCGGCGACGACGACGTCACGGTCCCCGCCACCGTGCTCGCGGCCGAGGGCCTCGACGCGGGCGTGTCGACGCGCTCGGCCGAACGCGCCGAAGCGGGGATCACGACGACGCACGTCGTCGACGTGGTGACCGTCGCCGCGACCCCGGGGACGGGCGACGACACCGTCGCCGACGTCGACCGCGCCGCCGTCGAGCGCGCCGTCCGGGCCCTGCACGACTACTGGGCGGAGGAGTCCGGCGGAGCCGTGGACGTCCGCCTGGGCGCGGTCGAGACCCTGCAGCTCGACCGGGCGTCCTGCGACGCCGGCGACGTGTCCCGCACCGCGCGCGAGCGGGCCCACGGCGGCCGGTACGCACGCTGGGGCTGGGTCGGGACCGACGACCACCTGCTCGTCCTCACGCGGGAGGCCTGCGGGACCCAGGCCTTCGCCACCGTCGGCGGCGACGGAGGCGAGGTCTTCAGCTCGTACGGCCTCGGCAGCGCCCTGGGCGTCCCCGTGCTCCTGCACGAGTTCGGCCACAACCTCGGCTTCGGCCACGCCGGCTCCGGACTGTGCCGCAGCACGACCTCGGTCGACGCTCCGATCCGCGACTACCGGTACGCCACGACGGCGGACGGCACGGCCCCCTGCCCCGTCGAGGAGTACGGCGACCTCGCCGACATCATGGGCTACTCCGTGACCGGTGCCGCGCCGCACCTGTCGACGCCGCACCGCGTGCTCGCCGGCTGGCTCGACGACGTGACGACGGTGCAGGGAGCCGGGACCAGCAGCCGCGTGACCCTGCGACCGCTCGACGCGGCCGCGGGCGGTCGCGCCCTCGTCGTCGTCGACCCGCGCAGCGGTGCGCGCTACCACGTGGAGTACCGCACCGCCTCCGGACGCGACGCCACGAGCGCCGAGCTCGCCGGACACCAGCCCCGGTGCTCCGCCGTCGGCGGCGGCTTCACCAAGTGCGACCTGACGACGCCCCGCACCACGGGCGGGGTGCGCGTGCTGCGCGTGCTCGAGACCGGAGGCGTCGTCAACACGGTCGCCGTCGCCGCCGGCCCGGTGCAGGGCGCGCCCGCGACGACCCGGGACGCCCACCTCGACGCCGGCGAGCGCTTCACGAGCGTCGACGGCGGCTTCACGCTCACGGTGTCCTCGCTGTCCGCGGGCGGCGGCGCCGTCCTCGACGTCTCGCTCGCCGGTGCGCGCCCCGCGACCGCGACGACCACGACGCTCACCCTCGGCGCGGCACGGCAGACCCACGGCGGGACCCCGACGACGGCCACCGCGAAGGTCGGCACGGCCGACGGCAGCCCCGCGCGCGGCACGGTCGCCCTGCTCGACGCGGGCCGCTCGATCGCGACGGCCACCCTGGACGCGTCGGGCCGCGGCGCCCTCGCGGTGCCGGCGAGGCTCGCCTCCGGTGCGCACCCGCTCACCGCGTCCTTCACGCCCGCGGACGCCACGCAGGCAGGCTCCACGTCCCCCGCGACGACGCTGACCGTGGACCGGGCCGCCACCACGACGACGCTGGCGCAGAGCGCGACGCGCCAGGTGCACGGCGGCTCCGGGGTCGTGCTCACGGTGACCGTGGCCCCGGTCGCGGGGACCGCCCCCTCGGGCACCGTGACGTTCTCGCGCAACGGCTCGGCCGTCGCGAGCGTCCCCGTCACCGCGGGGCGCGCCTCCTGGACCGTCCCCTCGGGCACGCCGGCCGGCACCTGGACCTACGCCGCCGCGTTCTCGCCCACCGACCCCTCGCTGCTGCGGTCCGCCTCGGGCGCCGTCTCGGTGACGGTGACGAAGGCCACCTCGACGACGCGCGCCGCGCTGCCGGCGACCACCGTCGCGCGGGGCACCGCCCCCACGGTCACGGTGACCGTCGCCGCGCCCGGCGTCCCGACCCCGACCGGCGCCGTCGTCGTGCGCTCGGGCACGACGACCCTGGCGACGACGACGCTGCGCACCACGGACGCGGGACGCGTCACGGTCACCCTGCCGAGGCAGGCCCGGGCGGGTGCCGTCCCCCTCGTGGTGACCTACGCGGGCACCGCCGACGTCGCCGGCAGCGCCGCCCCCGCCGTCACCCTCTGGGTGCGCTGAGCGCCGAGCGCCGCGCGCCCGGCGTCAGGCGCTGAGCGTCAGGCGCTGAGCGTCAGGCGCCGACCGCCGACCGCCGACCGCTCAGAGCGAGAAGCCGACGAGCACGGGTTCGGGGTGGAGGACCACGCCGAACTCGGCGGCGACGCGGGACTGCACGAAGCGGGCCAGCTGCGCCACCTCGTCGGCGGTCGCCCCGCCGCGGTTCGTGAGGGCGAGCGTGTGCTTCGACGACACGGCGGCGCGCGAGCCGGGCAGCGCGAAGCCGCGGCGGACGCCCGCGTGCTCGATGAGCCAGGCTGCGCTGAGCTTCACCCGGCCCTCCGTGGGCGGCGGCGGTGCCGCCGGCTCCTCGCCCAGCGGCACGACGACGTCGGCCGGCTCGGGCTCGGTGGCCCAGCGGGGCGCGTCGGCGGGCAGCCCGGCGGCGAACGACCGGGACACGACCGGGTTGGTGAAGAACGACCCCGCGGACGTGGTGTCGGGGTCGTCGGCGTCGAGGACCATGCCCTTCGCACGGCGCAGCTCCAGCACGCTGCGGCGCACCTCCGCCACCGGCACGCGGGCGCCGAGCTCCACGCCGAGGGCGTGCGCGAGCTGCGGGTAGGCGACCTGGCGGCTCGCGCCCCCCTCGTCGGCGAGGGCGAACTCGACGGCCGTCACCACGCCCCTCCGGCCCTGCTTGAAGACGCTCGTGCGGTAGCCGAGGCCCAGGTTCGCCGCGGGGATCCGCACGAACTCGTCGGTGTCCTCGTCGAGGAAGTCCACCGACACGATCGTCGACGACACCTCTTGCCCGTAGGCGCCGATGTTCTGGATCGGCGACGCGCCCGTGGAGCCCGGGATGCCGCTCAGTGCCTCGAAGCCGCTCAGGCCCTCGTCGACGGTGCGCGCCACGAGGTCCTCCCACGGCTCGCCCGCCGCGACCCGCAGGTGCACGAGGCCGTCGTCGGAGGGGACGCGCTCCACCCCCCGCGTGGCCACGCGCAGCACCGTCGCCTCGAGGGGGCCGTCGGCCGCCAGCGTGTTCGAGCCGCCGCCGAGCACGACGAGGTCGTCACCGGAGGCACGCACCTCGTGCACGGCATCGACGAGGT
>Ga0265797_10005406_pt1 | contig 18652 bp, 13 predicted proteins | sample P2T30metagenome_FD_192433 | JGI IMG/M metagenome (GOLD analysis project Ga0265797, IMG submission 192433) | Plant litter microbial communities from East Loma Ridge, Irvine, California - P2 T30 | ecosystem: Environmental > Terrestrial > Plant litter > Unclassified | place: USA: California... | reverse complement strand
AGAATTCCTTCACCCTGAAGATGCCCAAATACCTGATCTGCAACTGAATGCTGACATTGAGGATGAGCAGGTCGGCCAGAACTCTGGCACGATCTCGATAACCGACGATGCGGCGACTAATCGCATAACTGGTCTCCCGAAACCCAAGCTCGCAGTCGATACGAGTGTCTCTGCTCAGTTAATTCGTGCCAGCGATACTTTGTCCCCCTCGGACTTATCCGCTACGAGTGCTTCGACAGCCAGCAACAGTTCCTGGAGTGCTACCTCGGCCAACTCCAGCTCTCGCATTCCTCGCGCAGCTGCAGCGAGTCTGTCTTCTGCGCGAGGTCCTACTCGCAGCTCGACTTTGAAGCGGACACAGTCCCACAAATCACTGACCTCTCCAAAAGTCACGTCTCCGCGCAACGATAGCACTGTGCCTCATCAGACACTTCAACCTAGCACGCCGGCCACGGCATCGATGCGACAAGTTCGAACGGTCAACAGCTCAGGTAGAACTCCCATCTTAACGAGGCGTCCCACCATCCAACGCATTATTTCCTCGAGTGTATTTCCTGCCGACTCGCCAACTGACACTCTGCCAGCACACGACACGCAGACCACTCTCGCGCAAGTCACATCTTCGCTGAATAGACTTAACATCGATCAACAACAGCAGCTGGTGTCTCAGTGTGGCGATGACACACCGATGCAAAGCTCAAGGGCGTCGAGCATGTGCACTGTCAAGGCTACGCCAAATACTGCCGATCCAGCCATGGAGGATGCAACCATCGTCTACTGCAAGAAATCGGGTGCTACTGGTACGATTCTTGATCGTCCGATATACAACCCGCCGCTTATTGCCATGATGGCTCACAATTTTGATGTAGGAACCATTGGTGTTGAAGAGATCCCGTACCCCAGTAAAGTTCCATCCAGCGACTTTTCGGTCAATGGTAGCGGCGGTGCCACCTCCGCCGGACATCCTCGTGCAGAGAGCGAGCACTCCTTGAGGTCCAGCCAGTCCTCAGATCTGCGCGCCACGGCGACAGAGTTCGTGCCCAAGACCGTGACCCCGGAGACCAGCGAAATTACGGCCAAACCGCCACTGGATCCCACGGCAGACCTGCTAGGAGACCAAAAGTTTGAGCTGGACCAGCACGGCATCCCATGGTTCTGGTACATGTACCAAGTGCAGTTCGCCTACGAGCAGGGCTTCAACAATGGCCGAACGAGGTCGCCCAAGAAACATCGCGGCAACAACAACAAGAAGCATCGCACGACTACGACGTCACCCACAGATGGCCAGAGCTCACAGCATTGTGTGACTGAAATGCTACCACCGGCCTCCACCGTGTCACTGGCCGAACAGCGCGCTCAGCAAGAACGTGCCAATGCAAGCGATGAGGTTGCTTCGCCGACGGACACTTCGACTGCAGACCGACAATTCTCTCCTTTTTCCGCGCAGAAAGATGCCATTGCTCGTTCAATAGGGATCAACGCTCCTCGTTCACCTTACGTGGACCTGACCACCATCCGCAACGTGCCGTCATACACCGGCCATTACGGCTACAACAATATACCCAATCGCGGCGCTCACTACAACAATAACAACCGCCGCAACCACCATCACAGTGACAACGGCCTATACAATTATGCTGGGCGCGGCTTCGTCGGTGTGCCCATGCACAACACGGTCCCATTTCCTAATCCGACCCCGCCTCAGGGCCGTCCCACGGGAGGTGAGAACGGCAATCCGCGTAGTATGGCACCGGTCCCGGACTACAGGAATGCGGTCGGGAGTGAGGCCTGCGGCGTGGTTGATATCGTGAATGCTGGCGAGCGGATTGGTGGCGAGGCGTGTAACAAGTGCGAGCCGGATCATCCACTTGAGTAAGCGGAGTTGGAGAATCTTATTGATAGGAGTTGGAAGCGAAAGGTTGGTGCATGAATTGGATGATGAGGAAGGAGGATGGGGAATCATTGGTATCACAACGCAGAGTTTTTGGACGCATGGATACGCACTTTTTGGGAACAGCATTGGGTTGGAGGTTTCATTGGTTTTTGAGTACTTTCGTAGGTAGTTTGATGAATTGAATTACGGTACACTGATCACATTGGCTTTTCATCTCTTCCACGATTAGCGCAGTTCATACGGAAGATTTCGAGTGGTGATGTCAGAGAATTGAGCTTGTCTCTCTCTCTGTGGGCGATTGCGGATCGTGCCCTTGATCTCCTGCACATCTGCGTTTTCCATCATGCCGAGAACTAGTGGTTCAGAGAATCACCGAGGGCTTTTAGTAATGGCGCATTGCAACTCTTTTTGGAGTACGGACGTCGCTGTAGCCAGTCAGTATCGTCTGACTCAGAAGCCAAGCTTTGGCTGGGTCCTTCGGTCGCGACGTCGCGACAACGGGTGACAAGACACTCATGTTGCAGCTAATTGAAGAGTCTTTGCTTTGCGAGGAGTGTGTAAGGGTATGCTTAAACAGTTTCGACTAGTTATCGCAGAGTTGCATTTGATTCAAGCGGGCAGGTCATTGACAGTAGTACCGTACCGCAGCCCGAGTGCGACGATGTGAGGTAGAGGTAGAGGAGGCGAAAATGGTGAGGTAAAAGAACGGGCGCGCCTTCCACGGCAACCATTTGTTGACCACTAGCGCGAAACAAGTGCGTCATCGGACTCGGTGAAAGAAAGCTGGGACGCCGTACTGTCAATTAGGGGGAATGAAATGGGTTCAACAAGCGGGTAGCCGTATCAAATCACGAAGTCGTCATTCGCTAGTTACAATGCTTGATGTCCTTGCTACAAAGCGTAGTCTGGCTGAAGCTCGAGTTCATGTTCGAGACACATATTGTCATCGCGCACAGTATTGCACTTGAGTAAACCAAGAATTTAGACATTTACCAGATATCTTGATGTGAGTCTGTTCAAAACCTTTACCTCTCGCTGTCTGTCATACAGCTTCGCAGCAGTTGCTAGTGCTGAGAAGGTCTGATTGTGTCTTCGACAAGTCACACTTTCGCCTAGATTGCGTTCAGTGCTGCCGAGCTACTGGTAAGTTTTCACCAGCCTTGAATTTATTCTTCAAATGCCATCGTAGTGATATAGAGAGATGCAATCACCTATTGCGCTAACATTGAGGCCGCACAGGACATCACAGCTAGCGACTCAAAACGAATGAACGTTGCCGAAATGTAATACTCACTCTTCTCATAGCAGCCCACGTGTCTATTGTGTTAAGTCTCAGAATACATCAACAGTTACCCCAGAATGCTCTCGTGTTTGTTCACATCAGTAATAGATTTCGGCACAGATAAGCTCAGTCTGTTCTTGATTTCAAGCCCAATAACAATCATGCTTTCCAAGCCGCAACTGTCCCAGCATACTCTTCCACACCCACGAGTTTCTCGTCCAAGATTGCATGGCTCTTCTCCAACTTCTCTCCATTGTAGTAGCCGGGGCTCTCAATGAGATAGTGGTTCTCCAACATTTCCTGGGCCATAAACTCTGGCAAGTAGCTCCTGTACGTCTTCTCGTCAACCTGGTAGAACTGCGTCTTCTTGCCAGTCGCTGCGGTCACTTGATCCAGAATCTGGGGTGCAGTATAGTATCCTTCGGCACCTAGGATACGAGCGCCGAGTACAGTTTCACGATTCTTGATGATGGCCTTGACGAACTTGCCTGCGAAAGATTAGCAGCGCACTTAAGCGGCATCAAGGGTTATACCCTACCAGTGTCTCTCTTGACGTCGATCATGGGGAACTTTGCGTCCTTGCCAACTGGGAGCGCCCAGGTCAATGTACCATCCTCACCTACCTGCAACGACATCTCCAAGTTGCTCATGAAATATCCAGCGAGAAAGAACGTGGCGGGAACACCGATGTCACGAATGTACTCCTCCACGTTGGCCTTGCTGTCAAAGTGGGTTACGTGAGCGAGGCGGCCTTTCGTGATCTCTGTGACATTTAACAACGAGGAGAAGATGAGGTGTTCAACGCCGGTTTCTTTTGCAACGTCGGCGACGTTCTTCCCTTGAGTAGTTTCGGTTGCTGGGTTTGCTGTTTCCCAGTAGTTTGTGACGAGGAAAACGGTGTGCGAGTTCTTGAGCGCAGCCTGGAGGCTTTCTTTTGAGTTGAGGTCGGCCTAGATATGATCAATGAGCATCAATGGCTGGGAAGAAGGAACATGCAGTCATACCACTACTAGCTCGACGCCTTTGTTTTTGAGCTCTTGGGCAGCAGGCTTCGAGGTGTCGCGGGTCACGCCGCGGATCTTGAACTCTTTTGACAGCTGTGAATCGTTGAGGAGGCTGTTGATAACACTGCCACCTTGATTCCCAGTGGCACCGAACACAGTGATGACCTTGGACATCTCGAAGGCCTTGATTCAGTACTGGACGTAGAAAAGACTGGAGTAAGATTATCTGTTGCTATTGGAGGCTGTTCTGATGAGCGGAGAGAAATCGAGATGATGAGGAGTTTCCGCAGTACTCGTCTACCCCAATATACTTATCGCTCTGCTTTCATGCACTCACTCTTTGATATTTGAAGTCGATGCATCATGCCGCTCTCTAGCAGAATTGGTGGCGCCTGCTAGCCTCGCGAAACTGTATAGCCGACACGGCGCTGCTTTGTCAGAATTCTTAGCTGACCATTTGATAAGCTCGCAAACATAGTGCACTGGATCCTACGCAGTGGAAATCGTGCACACAATTCCGCGAGTTCGGACCAGCTGTACACATCGCTGTGAGCCAGACACGGATTTGCAATTGTGTAGTTACGGAACGATTTCGGGGCCACTTCCAAGCCGACTTTCCGATGTGTAAGAGCGGACGAACATCGCGCCAGCACATGATATTCCTAGAGCTGGAGATAACACACAACTTCATTGTTGGTAATTGTGTTTAGTGAACAATGCGGAATTAGGGGCCGATAATTCTGGGAAGTTGCTCACGGAATCTTTGAGCTGCTACATATGTGCCATTGTGGGAAAATGGGCAGTCTGACAGCGGCAGGCATCAAAGTTTAGCGAAGCTGCCTGCCCGGCCTTCACCATTCGCAAATCTCTTAGCGCCGCCAAAACTCTCTTTCGAAAGCACTGCTTTGGCATTCGAGAACTCGAAGTCCATGGCGTCTTGGAAACTCCTTGCTTCGAATGCGGCGTGGTACGCGCTCTGTCGGTCCTTGTTCATACAAAGTTGTGGGAATTGAAGAAGCTGTTGTGCGATCCTCGTGGCTTCTTCAAGGGCTTTGCCTTTCGGTACAACGCGAGTTGCAAGGCCCATGTCAAGAGCTTCTTTTGCGCTCACAGGACGGCCCGTCAGGATCATGTCCATGGCGCGACCAAGTCCGATGATTGCCTGCAGGCGAACCGTCCCGCCGTCAATGAGCGGCACGCCAAATCGGCGGCAGAACACCCCAAACACAGCGTCTTCCTCGACAACACGTATGTCTCCAAGCAGGCTGAGTTCGAGACCGCCGGCGACCGCATACCCGGAAATGGCGCAAATCACGGGCTTCTGGATTTGCATTCGCGACGGTCCCATAGGGGCGATATTGCGTCCCTTGACGGTGTCGAAGTGTGGAGTGTCATCGGTTGATGCTTTGGCGACCGCCTGCAGGTCGGCGCCTGCGCAGAAATTGCCGTTGGCTCCCTGGAAGACGCATACTCTTTGCGTCGCGTCGTCCTCATACCGGATGAAAGCATCGTAGAGACTCTGTGCCGTCTTCGGATCAACTGCATTCCGGCGTGCTGAGCGATCAAGTGTTATCGTTGTGATGCCTGATGGCAAAGACGTGTACTGAACGGCCTCTGAGTCCGGCATACTTGTCGACAAGTAGACTCGATCCAAAGTTGCTCGTATCTATTGTGTCGACCTTGAGTCTGCGTTGGTACGAGGTAAAAATCTTGAAATTGTTGAGTTGCAGAAGGTGGTCGACAGAAGGAGAAGCCGACCGGCCTGCTATTTCCAACCTCGGTAACTAGTCGCACCAATACCCATTACTTTTCAGAAGCATGGGAAGAAGGAGCTCTCGAAAAGAGAAGACCTGGTTGACTGTAACTCTAGTGTAGGTAGGTCAGACTAACTGTCCAGAACCTCTATAGAAGGTTGCAGCTAAGACAGAGGCACGTGAAAGGGTAAAAGGCTTCGGCCCTCTAACGCGTAACACCCAAGAACAGGAGCGCTTTCTAGGTCGTCGAGTACAACCCTTCACAACATCCAGATAAGTTGTTGACAGTTTCAAATTGGATTCCAGTACTTCCACAATTCTTCGCCGGCATCCCCGCTGCTTATTTTAGCCAGTACTGCACTGTTCCTACTACTGCTCCATCGACTGATCGTGTCTCCCTTCGTCTCCGGTCCTCTCGGAAGAGTGCTAGGTCCAAAGCTATACGCCATCACCAAATGGCGCCTCGCTCGAGATGATTGGGGCTGTCGCACGTCTACAATACACGCTCTGCACAAGCAGTACGGGCCCGTTGTAGGTACGCATTGGACCCAATGAGGTCCATTTCAAGTCCATCACTGCGCTACGTACGATCTATGGTGCGGGCAGCGGTTTGGAGAGAAACAGCTTCTACTCCATGTTCGACGTGTACGGCAAGAAAAACCTGTTCACCTTCTTTAGCGTCGCAGATCATGCGACGCAGAAAAAGATTCTGGCACATGCATGCATATTCAAAATCTGCGATATTGAAGAGCCACACAACTGCCATCATAAAAGACAAGATCAAAGACTTCATACAGCTACTGGCCAGACCAGACTCTGCAAATCGCATGGAGATCTTTTCAACCCTACATAACTACTCTATGGATGTAATCACTGCCTTTCTCTATGGTACCACGGAGCTGGGCGCCACGACAGCTCTACTAGGCACGTTGGAGCATGTTCAGCTTCTTGGGGATATCATGGACCCCAACCGCAAACGCCTGTCATGGTTCGCAGTCCATTTGCCGTCGTTCGTCTCCTGTATGTACACCAGGACAGGTCTATCAGAGCGTATCGTCGAGCCTGTCTTGCCCATGCAAAAGCCCGCTACATACAATGGTATTCGAGCACATGCCCTTCGCGCAATGGAACAGTATCGCGACGCAGACCCCGATGCAAAATCCAAAGCACAGGACTCGATCATCGCACGGCTATGGAAAGTCAAAGGTAGCGCCGCGCTGAGCGACCTGGACATCGCGAGTGAAGCCGCAGACCATCTATGAGCAGGGATCGACACAACTAGCGATACCTCGATGTTCCTCATATGGGCCTTGTCGCTTCCACAACATGCCCACCTCCAACGCAAGCTCATTGATGAGTGCAAGAGTATCGATACGAGCTTGGTCAGCGATGTTGTAGTAGATCTTAACGTAGCAGATCGCCTGCCATATCTTGGTGCTGTTATCAAGGAAGCTCTACAGCTGTACGCTAGCTTCGGTACCACGAACGAGCCCGGTCGACACGGTCATAGATGGCTACAGCATACCATGGGGGATGATATGGTCGTCTGCACCGTACTCGTTGCATCGCAATGCCGAAGTGTTTCCTATTCCGCTGAGGTGGGATCCTGAGCGTTGGCTGAAAGAAGATGGAGATCCGGCATTGGTTGAGATGAAGAAATGGTGGTGGCCTTTCTCGAGTGGTGCACGCATCTGTAATGGTCTGCAGTAAGTGTTAAGGCCTAGACTATGGAAGTCTTGCTGACACCATTGTAGTGTTGCAATGGCAGAGATGGCCCTAGTCCCCGCAATTTACAGCAGGTGCTCGACTCGCATCCATCTAGACACGATGGGCGTAGCACCGGGTATCACCTCGCGCTTCGAGGTGTTCGCGGATGAGACCTTTGCAAGAACAATGGTCGGGCTAGCTTTGTGACTGATTAATTCGAAGCTGATACTTTCCAGGAGCACACTTGTTGGATTCAATTTCTCCCGCACAACGGCTGAGCGGCGAATGAGAAGTACGCTCCAGACCCTTCTTACAAGTAGCGCACTCTTACCACGGCCGCGCACAAAACATAATAAGCTACGATAGCTCATCATGTGATACTACCAGATCACGAAGCTCCAGCAGAATTGAAGCTCAGTCGCGCAGTGTTAGCCTTTCGTTGGCACCAGATCAAAATGCAATGAAGCTTCTCACCTTTCACTGCAGTTCGTACCACCTATGGATCGGCAGTGATTGCAACTTTGTGTGGATCGCCACGGTCTTTCTGGAGTTATGTGCATAGCGAGAGCGAGGCAAAAAGCAGCGGACCAGCGATCAGCACACAACGTGGTCACTCGGCTCATGGTACATAGCATAGCGCTAGTGCAACAGTGCTCATCCGTTGCTAACTGTGTGTGAAGGACGCTGGACGCAAGAACCACGTAGCATCGTCTAAGAGTATTCTTGGACGCCTTATCAGAGCGGGCTACTGCAAGCGCTTAGCGGCGGAGTGTTTTAGAGCAATTCGTGATATTTCGATTCGTAGTGCTGCCGACGGGTGGGACCACATTGCGGCTCTCTAGGTCTGGCCAAGATCCAAGTTAACGGGCCAAGCTAAACTTACCATATCCGATGAGGCTCGCCTCAGGTCTGACCCCGTGTGCTTTGAAAAGTGTTTCCGGTGAACGCCAAACTTAATCTACACTTGACCAACCTATGACTGTGCTGCATGTGAATGCAGTGCGGGTCAAGTCGCGCACTTGAGGTGTCTCCTCAAAATTAGCATGCGGTAAACAATTCGTCGGGTCCTTGCACGCGAAGCAGACAGGCATGTCGAAGAACTTTCGCCCGTTTAGCTCAACCGGTCGATGTCTGTTAGCATTATTGACGATTTGGCGGGACTGGCAATTACCCCATCTTCGAGGTTAGCGCCTCATCCGTCATCCCCACAATTCCGTTCTGCCGATCACATCCTTCTTCCACACATACCTATCTCTGCGCATCAGCAGAGTTGGCACGAGTCAGCCTATTACTCTACGCATTATCATAGCCAAGGCTTCTAGTCTCCGCAGTCGTCTTGAGTGTGCTTGAGAATTCGCCTCGCTTTGTGCGACGTTTTGTCGTTCTCAAGCCGCGGCCGGCCCTGCGACAAAGCTCCACTACAACTCGCTCTAGTATCGACATACGACACGTCCCGATATCCAGCGCTTCGGAGCCGTATCTGGGCTTTGACAGTCGCTTATCTCATATTCTGGGGTAAATTAGACTCACCGCCGACAGTCAGCAATTCGTTGATGGAAACATCGTCAGCCTCAAAATAATACATCATCGTCACGCAAAACGGCAGTCGAAAGAAGCCTGGTCAAGGAATGCTCGGCTGACGATGCTCCAAGGCGGCCTGCAAGCCACACTGCTTCGTCTTCTTGGCCATCGTAAGTGTGCGCTTTCTTTCTCGGCGAACGGGGCTCCCTGAAAAGCTTCGGCTCATCCGACCGCTCATGTGTCGCTGCGGGGTCCACTGCCAAGTTTTGTGGCTGGCACACTGGATGAAGCTTCTTCGCGCAAAGTCGTGAGAAGGCTTCCGCCACGTAGCTTATTGTAGTAGCACAGATCCGATTCAGAGCCGTTTCTTGAGGGAGCAGACCTCCCGGTGTGGGTGAACACGACGCACGGACATCCCATTCCCCAGGTTCCTGATGAATGGGGATACGATAACGGCGCAGAAATGATCATCACGCCCATTTTCGTATGATGGCCCGGTCGACTTTCTCTGATACGTTCATCAGACCCCTGTAGTCGCAAAGAATTCTCATTCGTGGGTGGGTTGTGGTTCTGACCCCTTTGTGGTGCTTAGTTCCTCTTAGCTTCTGGGTGTGGTTACAGTGCGCATGGACACCCACCCCGCATGTGCATAAACCCCTTGGCAGACCTTGGCCCTCACACTGTCGTGCAGAGGGCTGGCAGGGGTAGCGATAGGATCTTAGCGAGGCGAAACGTCCGCGTTGATCAGCTGAACGGGCTAGAAGGGTATATATACTACGTCTTCCTTTTTGGTCTTCAGATACTGTACTGCAATCGGGCTTCTACCACAGCCTGCCCTTTTTTCCTGGCTTTGCATCATCTTTCTGCTCAACAGTATCCATGGCAAGCACCAACAGACCTGCCGACCCTTTGGCGAAGGGCACATTCGCCTCCGCGAAGCAGGGTATCAAGGATCTCTTTGTATGGGATCAACGCGTGGTGGTCGTCAATGATTATGGCGAAGAGCACTGCGAGTGGCAGAGACCCGAGCCCCTCAAGAACCCCTTCAGTCTCTTCGCTCAGCTTCGCCTGAAGGATTGGCTGTACTTCATCGTTGGCTTTCTAGCATGGACTGCTGATGCATTCGACTTCCACGCGCTCTCGATCCAGACCACGAAACTGGCAAAATACTACCATACGTCCAACACCGCAATCACCACTGCTATAACCTTGACCCTTCTTCTTCGGTCCGTCGGTGCAGCTGCCTTTGGTCTTTGTGGAGACAAGTTTGGCCGCAAGTGGTAAGTACCATGGATTGATTGCGAGAACATATTGCACAGGCTAACGTTTCCCAGGCCCATGGTCATCAACATGATTATCCTTGGCCTTTTACAAGTTGCTACTATCTACGCGGCGACCTTCCAACAGTTCCTCGCAGTCCGCAGTTTGTTCGGTCTATTCATGGGCGGTGTCTATGGAAATGCGATTTCGATGGCTCTCGAGAACTGCCCGTATGTATTGGCCTCATTCAGAAGATTGAGCGTATTCTGACAGTCACAGTACAAACGCTCGTGGTCTCATGAGCGGTATCCTCCAACAAGGATACTCTTTCGGTTACGTCCTAGCAGCTTGCGCCAACTTGGGCGTCGGTGATAAGACTGAGACGTGGAAGACTGTCTTCTGGATCGGCGCCGGCTTCTCTATTGCCATTGGCTTCCTCCGAGTGCTCTTCCCTGAGTCCAAGCAGTTCATCGAGGCGAAGAAGCAAGGCAAGACCGGAAAGACGCCAGGCGCGTTTTGGGCCGAATCGAAAGCCATGCTTGCAAAGGAGTGGCGCATGTGTATTTACTGCATCTTCCTCATGAGTAAGCGCATCTTCACACAGCATACATGTGACATCCGCTAACTTTGTATCTGCAGCTTGGTTTAATTACTACTCTCACACCAGTCAGGACAGCTACACCACCTTCATGAAGCAGCAGAAACACCTTAGCCCAGCTGGCGCAAATCGTGCTTCCATCCTTATGAAGACTGGAGCTTGCGTTGGTGGCACAATCCTTGGCTACACCTCTCAATGGTTCGGTCGCCGCAGGACGATTGTCTGTGCTGCTTTGATCAGTGGCTGCCTGATCCCCGCCTGGATTCTTCCCACCACGGAGCGTGCCCTCTCTGCCTCTGGCTTCATGATTCAATTCTTCGTCCAAGGTGCCTGGGGTGTCATTCCAATTCACCTCAGCGAGTTGTCGCCACCGGCGTTCCGATCCTCTTTCGTTGGCATCACTTATCAACTCGGCAACATGATTTCCAGCCCCTCCGCCCAGATCGTGAATGCGGTCGCTGAGGCTACGCAAATCAAGACTTCAAAAGGAACCATGTCGCCTGCATACGGTCCAGTCATGGGTGTCGCGACCGCAATCATTGTTATTGGTATTGCGGTCACCACTGCGCTTGGCCCGGAGAAGAAGGGTAGGCACTTCGAAACTGCCGGACCTATCGGCACGAACAATGAACACATCAAGGATATTGAGACTGGAAGCGCACACAGCGAGAAGGACGGTGCGCGTGCAATGGAGGTTGTGGAGTCGGATGAGAAGACCGTCAACGAGAAGGCTTGAGTTCCGATATTCAGCCTCTGAAAAGATGCTTAGGTATGAGGGAGATGCGACGAACAAGCTAGCGTTAGTATCGCTATCACCATGATATGAGAACATGATCAATGACCATTCCATAAAGTCATCTTTCCTCCAGTACACACGTGCATCTCGCCAGGGCATCTAGTGGTAGATAGTACGGGTCTTGGCAGGGGTGAAGCACTATCAAACAGCCCGATCCTGGGCTAATTACGTACGGCTATTATACGGCCTAATTTAGAGCAGGCTACATACGGCTACGGCTACGACTACCTAAATAGGTAAGATCTAGGCTTAAATATGTATAAACCCTAGATTTTTCTTATAGTAGTCTCCCGCCTACGGCTGTAAAATTTTCTACTTACGGCTACGCTACGCTCGAGATCTACTGCCTGTTACGGACGGCCTAAAGCGACGTGGTCCGTAGCCGTAGTACGTGAAAATACGCACTGTAAGATGCGCTGCATCTCGCAACCGGCATGCTTAGGCATGCAACCACGTACTGAACAGCAGCGTAACTTCTCACACACTAATTACTTGGCTAGCAAACATAATTCCTCCAGACACTCTCTTGCTTGGCATGATTTTCCTACACGCAAGAACTCATCTATTCGATTGTAGATGCCATACAGATGCATTCTCGATTTACAGACTAACTAGCTATGCAGCGAACACGTTCCCGCAATTCTCCGCATAACTCAAACCGTGACCATATCTGAATACCGGGTTCTCGGTGTCGAACGGCACGTCTTCTCTCGACGCCGCGACCGCCTCCATGCTCCTTGGCAAATCAAATGGCAGCTTTCCGAGCGGTTTTGCTCCGTCAACATTGAACACCACATCCAGAAACGCCGCGGTGCTAGCACCATAATTCGCCATCACCGCTTTCGCCGAGTCGACAACCTCGGGTATAGCAGCTGGACGATCAAGGTAGATGTCCACTATCGTCGGTACACTGTCGTAGATAGCAGCTTGACGGGCCCGCTCCGTAGTGTTGTACTCCAGAGATCCCGCATGGTATCGTGCTTCGAAGCCTCCTGTGCGTGGCTCGTAGGGCGCTTGCAGACGCAGGAGGGCAAAGTCAGCCTCTGCGGGAGTGCTGACGACGTGGAGGTTGCGCTTCTCCATCTCGATGTTATTGAAACCTTCGACGTAAAACTTGAGATTCGTGGTATCCATGAGCGGCAAGACGTCTCCTTTGTTGGTCAACAAGGTGTACGACTTGCGCTGCGCAGCGTCGCCTTCGCGTCGGAAATCGTCGTTGCCAACAATCTTCAAGGCAGCGTCTGCATCCGCAAAAGGGTCCTCAAAGAGTCCAAGGAGGAACTTCTCCTTCAAGAGTTTGCGTATCGATTCGTCGAGTCGCTCTTCGCTGACGATGTTTTTCTCCACCAACTCGATGATCAGATCGGTTCTCGTCTCACCGCCGAATTGGTCAACTCCGGCATTGATGATCTTTTCCGCGCGCTCCAGCTCAGTCATATGTTCGGCGCCCCAGGCTCGCGCTGGCATGTCCTGGCCGAGAATGATGGCGTCCGTGATCAAGCCCCAGTCGGTGACTACGATACCTTCGAATCCGAGCTCGTGCTTCAGAAGATCGGTAATGAGGCCTTTGTTAAAGCTTGATGCTACTTCTTCGTACTTGGTACCGATGGGGCGGCTGTAGTACGGCATCATTTGGCGCGCTCCAGCTGCAATGGCAGCTTTGAAGGGAACGAGATGGTAGTCAAAGTTGTTGCCTGGGTACGTTGCGTTCTTGCCATACGTGAAGTGGCTATCTTCACCATCTTCCACTGGGCCACTACCGGGGAAGTGCTTCGACACAGTTGACACGCTCTGGTTCCCGAATTCTGCACCTCCAGTGAAACCCTTTATATACGATACCACGAGCTCAGCCGTCAGGTTGGCGTCCTCGCCCATCGTGCCTGCTATCCTTGCCCAGCGATACTCAGTCGCAAGGTCGATATGCGGATGCAGTGCAGCCCTAAGCCCAATCGCCATATACTCTTGTCGCGCGATATTTGCGAACGTCTCCACGAGCGTGGCATTCCGAATAGCTGCTAGGCCAAGACTTTCTGGCCATTGCGAGAAGGCACTCGCTTCAAAGCCTGTACCCACGTTGTCGGTGAAGGCGTGGCGGGGGTCGGAGGACAGGGTGATGGGGATGCCGAGACGAGTGGACAAGGCGAGTTGTTGAATACGGTTGTACCATTCCACGTTTGTGCGGACATTATCTACTGTGCCGCCGAGGTTGAAGTGGGTCATGAGTTGGTCGGCGACGTATTTTGTAGTATTGGGCGCAAAGGTACCATTTTCACCCATATTTAGACTTCGTTGGAAGAGTTGGCCGGCTTTTTCTTTGATTGTCATACGTTGGACGAGATCCTCGACTCGGGCGTGGACAGACAGTGTGGCATCTTGGTATGGGTACTTTGTCCTTGGAGACAAGTTGATCGCAGTCGACATCGCAGTCATTGCAAAGAGAAAGGTCGTAAAGACATTTGGCTTCCGCCGGGACGAAGGAGGACTGAACATGCTGAAAGGCCAAACGAAGGTATGCAACTCGAAATGCTTCTCGCTGGCCACGAAGCAGCAGCACATCCGATTACTTATGTACTTTCTTGGGTTTACTCTTGTAAGAGCACACGAGCTCCTGTACTCGGACCCTGCCACAGCCGAAGAACGCCCGCTGCTACTGACTCTACAACCCGCAACTTTTACGTCCGCCATCGTGCATATGGAACCCAAGTCCGCGTTCGCGTACCTTGGCTCTCAGGGCGGGATAGATCGGAAAACAGGTCATCACTGGGACTCGGAAACACTCATTTACGCAAGACTTGATGTTTCCGTTTCAAAAAGCCAAAGGTTACTTCTTATTCCTGCGTACTCGCGAGCGAGATGAAAGGAAAATGCGTCTGCAGCTACCCCTCTACTGCAAATCCCTCCTCAGCTCACCTCCATCATTCTACTGATTCCACCGCGAGAGCCCGATATGAATCCCGATGGTCCCACCACTACTGCCACATCGTAATGCCGGGCGGAGATGCCAAGGATTGGGATGTGGAGAGTGGTGGAGTATCCGGGGAAGGCCACACTCTTTAGCGTCCGATCTTTACCCGGCAGATGTGCGATTGGGTACCGACAGCGCCATGACGGTGCTTTGACGGCTTGTCAAGCCTCGTCGGAAAGAAGTTTGGTTGACACACGGCTCGGTGACGGAGCCATCTTCTGTATCCATGTTACGCATTCTAACACATTCTCTGCTGGAGAGGGTTCCGGAGTGGACACGCGATTGCTGGCCACTATGACACCCTTCTCCACCTGAGAAACGGACAACCGAACCGAACAGATAAAGACAGCGTCGTTTTTCTGCATTTCTGGGCCTTTTCCGTGCAATTCATTGCACCTAGATGCCAACACCATATCTGTGGTAGATTAAGAAGTGATTGGTGTTCAACCATCCTGAGTTCTACCTGCCCACGTTAGAATGTTCCATGGTATTTTCTACTTGCCCCAGTGAGTGAACATGCACGCAAACTTCAGGCCTCACAAGTTATCGAAGCGAGCATACTCAAATACGTACTGTCTTGCTCTCCTTTCAAATCGTTCTCAAAGGAGTCGTGGATCAGACTCTGCTGATCGGCAGTAAGCTGCCGATGTAGCTTGCACCTGAGACTTGGCCAGGCTGTCACCTCGTCAGCGGGGCAAGAGCCATGCTGGTCGCAAAGAGCAAAGCATGATACTTTCCTATGACAATCGTGCTCTTGAGTCAGTACATGCTACCGTTACCGCAACTCATCCGTGCATGCCCTCCTCGCAATATCTGAGATCAAATGGCCGCCGAGAAGAGCAAGAGCAATACGGGAAGTACGCAGAACAATCAATACGATGAGATTGGGACCAAGTACAACAGTATCAAAGTGCTGCCAGCAGCCGAGCCGGAAGTACCGAGTGTGGTGAAAGCTTTGGGCAATATACAGGGTAAGAGATGTTTAGGTGAGTTCAGACTTTGCTTCAAAACACCGAGGTACTCGAATCTATCTTATCGCCGTTCTCAAAGCACTGAACGTAGCCGACGACCCACGAGGAGCTGCCTTTCGTAGCCTAAGTGAGAACATCTACCATCTAACACCGCACAGATCTCGCCTGCGGCACCGGAAAACTAACCCACCTCCTACACCGCCTTGGCGCGTCCTCGGTCACTGGCTATGACATCTCATCCACGATGATTGACAGCGCACGAGAGACTTTCCCAAAAACCACTTATCCAAGTCTCGCTTTCGAAGTGCGTGACTGCAGCGTACCGGAGAAGATGAAGCATGATCAGCCATTCGAGATCGTGTTCGCGGGCTGGTTTTTCAATTACGCAGGCACCGAACGCGAACTAACAGCCATGCTCCGTGTGGTCGAACTAAACCTCGCAGCCGATGGCAAATTCGTCGGCATAACAACCAACGTAGACGATCCTTGTGTCAAAGAGCCCAAACTCGATTTCTACGGTATTGATGTACTGGTCCTGGAACGCGAGTACATTGCGCCAGATACGGGCAATGAGGTCGGTATCAAGGCGAGAGTAGTGGTCAAGGGCGATACACCGTTCAGCTTCGATGTGTTCGAGTTTCGGAAAGAGGTGTATGAGCGATGTGCAGAAAAGGCTGGACTCAAGTTAACATGGGGCGAGCTAGTGCTTCCAGATGATGAGAGGAGGTCGACGGGGTATTGGGATAGGTGTATTGAGCGGCCGGTCTTTTCGATTGTCGAGGCGGTCAGGGCTTGATGAATTATGCGGCAGGGCCTGGCCAAGTCAATCACATTGGGAACGTAGGACACCGGGCTTGATGAAGACATGGCCCAGGCCCAGGACATATCTGCTGACCAAGATGCGAGGGTATTTAATTATGTGCACCGCGTGTGGCTGTCTATACGTAGACTGCATCTTTGTAGTCTTCCACGGCTCCTATCATGGCATGGTGGTGCCCGTGCAATCCGTTCTACAGTGTTCTTGGTACGTTGGAGCGCATCTCACAGTGCTTCTTCGTCCGATGCGCAATCCTTGTAGCTCTGCTCCCCTTCGTGCTGTGTATCTCCGGCTCTTCAAGAACGCTCGGAGAAGGCACTCAATTTGGGTCGCGCTAGTCTTCTACGGCAGGCTTGCAGTATCAGACTCATATGAGCATGATGGAACTTGTGACCTCAGGGCAGTCGTCTCATCCAAAGCGCTTTCCGTACCCCTTGACAACGTCATCCAGTATGCTCCTCAGCCTCTTGCAGCCTTCTATGCCCACGGCGAGCATGCCCTCCAGCCTCTCCATCCTAACTCTTGTCTCCATGACACATACGGCCACCTTGTCGCTATCCCCAAGTGTGGCCACGGTAAGAAAAGGCAGCTCTTGCTCCTCCAGCGTGTTGAGGTCGAGCAGCGGATCGTCGGCAGACGCGTTGTCTGCTGCGGAAGACGATGCACTCGACGCGGCGGTGCACGCGACGAGGTAGTCGGTCATGGGTATGCCGGCGTCGATGAGGGCGAGGGTGGACGCGTTTATGCATGCGGCGAGCAGCGAGCCGTCCTGCGAGATGATGTGGATGTTGAGCGTGATGGTCGAGTGCGGGTAGAGGTGCAGCAGCAGCACGCCCTCGAATGCGCTCCTGAGGCAATGCTCCATTTCCTTGGACCGCTTGTCGCCGCCGCCGCGCCGCCGCCTCTCCATGCCACTGAAGCCGGCGAAGTTGATGTCGACGTCCACCTTGGCTTGGCCGTTTGAGCCTCCGCGCTGGCCCGACTGGCGTCCTTCGGCGGGGCCTGTGACTGAGACCAGGATCTTGGTGTTGCCCATTTCGAGATACGACGAGCCATCCGCGGCGGCCTGTGTGGATATTTGCGCGTGCACGCGGCGGAGCTCGTTCCAGCGGCGCCCGTCCAGGCGGAGGAGCGCGAGGGAGTAGGTGGATGTGTCGAGGGGCATCTTTTCCTGCTGGAGCTGTTTGGGGGAGAGAGGTAGGTATTACTTCATAGGTACTCTTCGCGGAGCTGGTCGACAATTTGCATCGCTAGAGCTAGAGCAGGGATTACGCTGCAAGGCTTGCCCCACTTTGCACGTGAGTTCGTGTTAGCGCGTTGCGCGGTTGCGCCTTTCACCCACCATTCCTCAGCGCGTCCATCATGGCCCATGCGCACCCCATATCCCGTGTCAACCACCATGTCCTTCAAGCAGAGAAAAGAGAAAGACCTTCGGCGGGGCATGCGAGCCATCGCAGAGAGCGAGGCGCTGACTAGTAGCGACGAAGACAATGGTCTGGACATTATCAGCGCGTCTCGTCGAGACTTGGATTTGGGAATCTCTGAAGCCATCGAAGCTTTGACACAGACACAGTCACAGTCACAGAAGAACAGCAGGGATGCAATAGACCTCGTCTCAGACGACGACCTTCCAGACGACAACTTCGAGTCAGACTGGTCAGAGGAAGACACCAGGGCCTTCTACCAGGAGTGGAAAGACCGCAAGAAGAACAAGCGCAAACGCGTTGCTGCCGAGACGAACAGAATCCGAGCTGACAAGAAGTCCAAAGTCGCCGACGCAGCTGTTTCCAGCATCATCGGGCGAAAGCCGCCATCCAAGCGGACCCAGAGGAACGGGCCTACCGGGTTCAGCACTGACTCAGTCGGCGAAGATGTCAGTTCCAAAGCTGCTTTTCTGGACGATCCGATTCCCGACTACATCATCGCTCGCCAAAGGAGTCTGAAGAAGCTTCTCGAGGCCGGTCTACGATACCCACCAAGCTATGCGGACATCGACCTTACAGTATCTGAGAAAGAAGAGAAGCCAATCCTAGACAAGGTCATCAAGCCCCAGCGCGAGAAGAAAAACATCAAGCTCCATGAG
>Ga0265797_10005404_pt1 | contig 18655 bp, 16 predicted proteins | sample P2T30metagenome_FD_192433 | JGI IMG/M metagenome (GOLD analysis project Ga0265797, IMG submission 192433) | Plant litter microbial communities from East Loma Ridge, Irvine, California - P2 T30 | ecosystem: Environmental > Terrestrial > Plant litter > Unclassified | place: USA: California... | reverse complement strand
GCAACCCGGGCCCGTACTCGGCGCCGAGGAAGGGCGTCTTGTCGATTTCCTGGTCCGCCGTGCCGACGCCGTGCGAGGCCGTCTGCGCGCCGAGGTCGCCGCTGACCCGGGTGTCGAAGCGGAAGGCGTGGGTTTCCTTGGGCGGCAGCTCTTTGCTGCTGGCGGCCCAGGGTTCGTCGATGTAGCCACCAAACACCGGCGTCACCTCGCCCGGCGGATACACGGTGCCATCCCAGCCGGTAACGGTGTACAGCGGCACGTCCAGTCCGGCCTTCAGGGCCAGGCGCTTGAGCCCGGCGATGTGGCCGGCGCCCTGGCCTGGCCCGCGCAGGTTGTATTCGTTTTCGATCTGGACGCCGATCACCGGCCCGCCATCCTTCCACAGCAGCCCGCGCAGCTGGCGGCCGATCTCGGCGTAGAAGCGCTCGACGTAGCCCAGGTATTGCGGGTCGTCGCCGCGGGTCGGCATGGCGTCCACCACCCAGTCCGGGATGCCGCCGTAGCGCACCTCGGCATGGGCCCAGGGACCGACGCGCACCACGAAGTCGAGGCCGACCTTGCGGCACAGCTCGACGAAGCGGCGCAGGTCGCGCCGGCCGCTCCAGTCGAACTTCCCTTCCTGCTCCTCGTGGTGGTTCCAGATGATGTAGCTGGCCACGACGTCGATGCCGGCCGCCTTCATCTTGCGCAGCTCGAGCTCCCATTGCGCCGCCGGCACGCGCGTGAAGTGGAATTCGCCCATGACCGGCAGCCAGGGTTTGCCGGCGCGCGTCAGGTAGCGGCTGTTGATGCCGATGACGTCACCCTGCGGCGAACGGTTGCTGCCCTGCTTCAGGTGGCCCTCGAGCGGCGCGGCGACGGGCGCGCTGGCGTCGACGTTCAGGAGCGTATCCGCCAGTGCGGCCGCGGTGGGAAACAGCAGCGCGCACACGAGGGCGGCCGCGTGGCGGTGGTGGAGCGTAGGTTTCATCGTAGTCATGTGGAGTGGATTATCGATAGGCGCGCCAGGCGTCCAGCACCGGCAGCGCCCTGCCCCGGAAATCGAACAGGGTGGTGTTCGAGACCACGTTCGGGCCGGGCTTGCCGTCGGCGTCACGCAGCGCCCAGCCGACGCCCGGGGTGGCTATCATGACCGGATCCCAGTACAGCACACCCAGCGCGCGCGGCGTGCGGCCGAGCGTCGAGAGAAGTTCAGCCATGAAGCGCTTCTGGCCCTCGGGTGAGCTCATCGACGCCGGATAGGGACCGTTGTCGGCCAGCTGCCCGCGGTGGCCGTCGGGCCGGTTCGGGGACCAGTTGAAGCCGGCCTCCATCACGAACAGGTCCTTGTCGTAGCGGGCGGTGACAGCCCGGATGAATGCCGCGAGCTGGGGCACGCTCTTCCTGGTCCAGAACGGATAGTAGGACGCGCCGATCACGTCGTACTTCACGCCGAGCTCGCGCAGGCGGTCGAAGTACCAGATGTACTTGTCCAGATTGCCGCCGTCGTCGAGGTGGAGGATGACGCGGCTGCCTGGCGCCACCGACTTGACCGCATCGTAGCCGGCCTGCAGCAGTGCGCCCAGGCGCGGCCAGTTCTCCGGCGTCGCCGCGCCATAGGGATACAGCAGGCCACCCTCGATCTCGTTGCCGATCGAGACGAATTGCGGCGTCGTGCCCTGGGCCTGCAGCGCCAGCATCACCTCGCGCGTGCGCGCGTGCACCAGTTCGCGCAGGCGCTCGAAGCGCGCCGCTTCGCCCGGCAAGGCGTCGAGCTGCGCCTGCCAGGCCTGAGGCACCGCCTGCACTTTGCCGTTGGTCCAGAAGTCGCTGTAGTGCAGGGTCAGCTGGATCTGCAGGCCCAGCGCGGCGCTGCGGCGCGCCAGCGCCAGCAGGTCGGGCAGGTTCATGGAATCCGCCGGCCAGTGCCAGCCCTCGTGCCCGCGGCCGGGGCCGGGCTGGTCGTACAGGCGCAGGCGCACGATGCGCCAGCCGGCGCGCTTCAGGATGGCCAGCGCATCGCCTTCGCGGCCGGCACGGTCGGAGTAGCGGGCGCCGCTCCGTTCCAGCCAGGGCAGGACCGAGACGTCGCCGCCGGCCAGCAGCGGCGTGGCGGCGGCCGCCCTGCCCACCGGGCCGAGCGCTAGCGCGCAGGCCGCCGCCAGGCCGCGCAGGACGGCGCGGCGCGGCTCAGAAGTCCGCATGCAGGCTCACCGCGAAACGGCGGTCGTCGACGTAGCGTCCGAAGGGCAGCCCGCTCACGCCGTAATAGCTGTGGCGCGAGGTGCGCGTGAGGTTGTTGGCCTCGACCGCGATCTTCAGCGACTTGCTCAGGCCGTAGCTCAGGTAGGCGTCGACCAGGCCATAGCCGTCCATGTAGTACGGTGTCTGCGAGATTGTGTTGCCGTTGTTCGGATAGTAGTTGGTGGTGCCGGCCAGGTACTTGCCGCGGTGGTTGTAGGCCAGGCGCGCCGACAGGTCCTGCCAGTCGTACATCGCCACCAGGTTGTAGCTCTGCCTGGACAAGCCTTCGAGCGCGGTCTGCTGGCCTTCGAGCGGTCCCGGCGCGCGGCTGTCGACATAGGTGAAGTTGGCCTGCACGCCCAGGCCGGCCAGCATGCCCGGCAGGTTCTTGAAGAAGCCCTGGTAGCCCAGTTCCAGGCCCTTGATGGTACCGTCCTGGCCATTGCTCGGGCGGCTCACCGTGTACGAGGCGCCGCCATATTGCAGCGCAGTTGCCGAGGTCTGGATGAAGCCGTCGACCTTCTTGTAGAACGCGGCGCCGAACACGTAGTCGCTGCTGTTCATGTAGTACTCGAGCGTGGCGTCGAGCTGGCGCGCCGACAGCGGCTGCAGGGTCGGGTTGCCCTGGTAGCCGGTGCGGTCGTTGGCGTTCAGCGACAGGCTCGGGGTCAGCTGGTCGAAGTTCGGACGCGTGATCACTTTCGATGCCGAGAAGCGCGCCTGCAGCTGCTCGGTGAGCGCCAGCTTGGCGTTCAGGCTGGGCAGCCAGTCGTTGTCGCTGCCGTCGCCATGGCGCGTCGCGTAGCCGCCACCGGCGGCCGCCTCCTGCCACATGCGCCCGGTCTTGGTATGGATATAGCGTACGCCCAGGTTGCCGCTCAGGGCCTTGCCGAACAGCGCCGATTCGAAATCCAGCATGCCATACAGCGCGCTCGATTTTTCCGAGAAGTCGAAGGTCTGGGCGGCATCGAAACCCGGCACGCTCAAGCCCAGCGTGCTGCGCACCGCCTGCGGATCGCGCAACCAGTCGAGGTTGGAGACCGACAGCCACTGGCGCGGCCAGGTGCCGCCGCCCTCGCGGTGCAACAGGTCGTTGTAGGGAATCGGCGCGATCTGGCTGGCCAGTCCCGGCACGGCGCCGCCGATCGGCCCGGTGCCGGCGGCGTTCCAGATGTTGTCGATGGTGTTGATCTCGGCGCTGGTTGCGTCGCGGTCGGCGTAGCGCACGCCGGTGCGCACGCGGATGATGGCGCCCAGGTCCAGGCTGCGCTCGGCATCAAGCCGCCAGGTGGTCTCGCGGCCGCCGTTCTTCTGGCGGAAGTACAGCGCATTGCCGGCCCAGTAGTTCGACGGCGTGAGCAGGTCGTTGGCGTTGGCCAGCACCGGATAGGCGGAGGGCACCGGGGTCGTCATGTCGTAGGCAAAGGTCGCATCCGCCGTCGAGGCGCCCATGCGCACTTCCTGGTACAGGCGCTGGTAGTCGCTGCGGGTGTGGCCCAGCTCGGAGCGCAGGGTCCAGTCCTGGCCGCGCCACTTGCCGCCCAGCGCCAGCTGGCGCGTTTTCGTGCGGTCGTCGGCGATGAAGCCGGAGGTGCTCAGTTGCGCGCCCCACACCGTGCCCTTGAGGATCGCGCCGTTGCTGGCCTCGATCGTCCCCTTCGGCCACATCGCGCCCGCATTGGTCGCGGCGCTCCAGTTGGCCCAGTAGGGCGAGGCGTACATCGAATTGGTGTCGGTGGCGGTGTTCAGCCGGGTGAAATTCCCGTCCAGGTACAGGTCCAGCTGGCGCGAGGGGCGCCATTGCAAGGACGCCGTGACGCCGGTGCGCTCGCGCTGCCCCATCTCGTAGGAATAGTAAGCACCGACCGGCGCATAGGTGCCGGAACCGTCGGCCAGCTGCGCCGGCGCGCCCAGTTCGATCAGGTCGGCGCGGTAGTCGCGCTTCTGGTGGGCCACGCTGAGCAGCGCCCCGACCTCGCCGATGCCGGTCTTCCAGCGATTGCTGAGCAGGATCGAGCCTTCCGCGTTCTTTTTCTTCGCGTAGTCGGCATAGGTCCCCTTCAGGGTGCCGGCCACCTTGGCGCCGGCAAAATCGAAGGGCCGGCGCATGCGCAGGTCGATCAGGCCGCCGATGCCGCCCTCGACCTGCTCGGCGGTCGGGGTCTTGTAGACGTCGGCGCCGGCCAGCAGCTCGGCCGGCACGTCCTGGAAGGACAGGCCGCGCTCCTTGCCGGCCGTGAAGATCGAGCGGCCGTTGAGCAGGGTCTGGGTTTGCGACAGGCCGCGGATCTGCACCTGGTAGCCTTCGACGCGGTTGCGCGACACCTGCACGCCGGTGATGCGCTGCAGGGCTTCGGCCACGTTGGCGTCGGGCAGCTTGCCGATGTCGTCGGCGACGATCGAGTCGACCACCTGGTCAGCCCGGCGTTTCAGGTCCTGGGCCTTTTCGAGGCTGGCGCGCATGCCGCTGACGACCACTTGCTGGACCGCCTCGTCGGCGTCATTCGATGGCGTGGTGCTCTGCGCGGATGCTTGGGCCGCGCACAAGGCCGCCGCAAGGGCGACGGCGTGCACACGGCCGGGGAAGGCGTGCGGGTTCATTCTTGTCTCCTGGAGTGTTTCTTATTGATGTATCGATAAGTTTACTGATCCAGGCGGCAAAAACGTTCCGCACGTCAATTTCATCCCCGGTTATGGTCAAATAATCATGGTTTTGATCGGAATCTGCGGCGTGGATGCGTCACACCGGCATCTAGTCCGGCACCGGCGGCACTTGCGCGCCGGGCAGCACCGCATGCGGCTGCGAGGGCACGTCGCGCCCGGCGCTGCCGATGCCCGCCTGCACCGTGACCGGGATGCGCTGCACCCCGTTCACGCCATTGCCCTGGATGTTGTAGCGCTCGCCCGGGTCCATCGGCTGGCGCTGCCCCGTTTCGTCGGTGGCGCGGCACATCAGCATGGTCTCGCCCGGCTCGGCATCCCAGTCGAGGCGCCAGTGCACCCAGGCGTAGGGGCCGCCCGCCACCGGCGCCATGGCCGCGTCCTGCCAGCTGGCGCCATCGTCGGTGCTGACCTGCACGCGGGTGACGCGGCCCGCGCCCGACCACGCCCGCCCTTCCAGCACCTGCCGGCCGGGCGCGACGAAGCGGTGGCGGCTGATCATGTCCGGGATGCCAGGCGGCCGCATGACCGCGTTGACGCGCTTTTCACGCACCGGCGTGCCCGGATCGCCGCGCGATTGCGTGTAGCGGTAGCCGCGCTGCTGGTGCATGCCCAGGAAGGGCTGGTCCAGCACCGTGATCGCGCGCAGCCATTTGACGCTCGCCATCCCGTACCAGGACGGCACGATCAGGCGCAAGGGGAAGCCGTGCTCGGGCAGCAGCGGCTGGCCGTTGGCGGCCCAGGCCAGCATCACCTCGTCGCGCAGCGCGTCGGCCAGCGGCAGGCTGCGCTCGAACGCGTGTTCCACGCCGAGGTCGACGCCGGTGTCCCAGCCTGTGAACAGCACTTCGACCGCATCGCCCGCCAGGCCGGCGCGCTCGAGCAGGGGCGCTAGGGGCGTACCGGTCCATTCGTAGGTGCCCATGCATGTCTTGAACCAGGGGACGTAGACGCCGCGCGGATGCAGGGTCGAGCGGCCGGTGCCGGCGCATTCCATGGTCACGGTCTGTGTCAGGCCGGGCTGCGCCTTCAGTTCCTCCAGGCCGATGCGGTAAGGCTGGCGCACGCGGCCGCCGACCGCCAGCGAATAAGCCGCGGCCTCCAGCGCCGGGATGTCGAAATGGATCAGCAGGTAGTGCGAGCCGAGCGGCGTGACCGGGCGGCGCAGCAGTTCCGCATGCATGCCGTGGTTGCGGAAGGCCAGCTCGGTTTCGGGCGCGCTGAACACGTGGGACGCCTGTTGCGGCGCCGGGCGTTCGACGGTCGGGGTGTCGGACACGGTGGTGCACACGGACGGCGTCTGCTGGGATGGATTGCCGGTCGTGACCTGGGCCCTGGCGCGGGCGGCGGCGTAGGCGGCCATGGCGGCGGCGCCTCCGGCCAGGAAGCCGCGCCGGCCGGGAATGGCGGCATGGGTTCGCATGGTGTCCTCCTCTCCTCGGAAGACTGTCAGTTTGGACGCTTTGCACCGGAATGCAAGCGCCGTCATGCCGCCCCTGCGCCCCCGTTTAACTCTGCATCGCCTCGCCAGGCCGCAGCGTCAAGACCCGCACGCCGTGGCGCGTGACGGCCACCGTATGCTCGAACTGCGCCGACAGCTGGCCGTCGCGGGTGACGACGGTCCAGCCGTCGTCCTCGGTGCGCACCGCGTCCCGGCCCTGGTTGAGCATCGGCTCGATGGTGAAGACCATGCCTTCCCTCAGCACCAGGCCGGTCTGCGGTTTCCCCCAGTGCAGCACCTGCGGCGGCTCGTGCATCTCGCGGCCGATGCCGTGGCCGCAGTATTCGCGCACCACCGAGTAGCCATGTTTGCGCGCGTGGCGCTCGATGGCGTGGCCGACGTCGCCGAGCCGGGCGCCGGGCCGTACCGCCTTGATGCCCTTCCACATCGCTTCGTAGGTGACCTGCACCAGGCGTTTGGCGGGCGGCGCCACCTTGCCGACCAGGTAGGTCTTGCTGGAGTCGGCGATGTAGCCGTTCTTTTCCAGCGTGATGTCGAAGTTGACGATGTCCCCGCTTTGCAGGATCTCGGTGGGGGACGGCACGCCGTGGCAGACCACGTTGTTGCGCGAGGCGTTCAGCGCGTAGGCATAGCCGTACTGGCCCTTGCTGGCCGGGCGCGCCTGGAGCCGCTCGACGATGAAGGCGTCGACCAGGTCGTTCACCGCCATCGTCGACATGCCGATCAGGTCCAGGCCGTCCAGGTGGGCGAACACCTCGGCCAGCAGCTTGCCCGACGCCGCCATCAGGGCGATTTCTTCCGGTCGCTTGGTCATGGCTAAGCCGCTTTGACCGCCATGGCCTTGAGCGCGACCTCCTCGACCCCGGCCGCGCGCAGCTCGCGCACCATGATCTCGTTGAAACTCAGCGTCGGGTTCATTTCGCACAGCAGGCCGATGCGGATCCAGAACGCGGCCTGCGCGTTGATCGAGCGGCTCGAGACCGAGCTCGCCTTGCGGATCTGGTCGTGCAGTTCGTCGTCGATGTTCACGATGCCCATGGGGCTCTCCTATATATGATCCATATATGGATCATATATCGATAACTGAACACCATGCAAGGAGTAAATCAGGCCGCCACGCTCTCCCGCAGGTCCGCCGCCAGCAGGGTGCAGGCGGCGTCGGGCCGCGCTTCCAGGCGATGCAGCGCCAGGCCGAGCTTCGGCAGCGGCGGCAAGCCGGCCTCCAGCGGCGGCAGCGTGCGCAGCCCGGCGCGCAGCCCGAAACGCGTGCGCACGGTCACGCCCAGGCCGGCGCCCACCGCCGCCCACACCGCTCCAAGGCTGTGGCTGGTGCAGGCCAGGCGCCAGCGGATGCCGGCGCGGTCCAGCGCCTCGGTCGCGGCGCTGCGCATGATGCAGGGCGCATCGAAGGCGACCAGGGGCAGCGGCGTGCCGCGGTCGCGCAGTGCCTCGAGGCTGGCATCGGCCGCGCCTATCCACTCCAGCTGGTACTGGCCCAGCGCTTCCATGTGGGGCGACCCCTGCACGCCCTGCCAGGCCAGCGCGAGGTCGAGCCGGCCGCCGATCACGTCCGCCACCAGCTCGGCATGGCGCGCCACCTTCGCTTCCATGCTGACGCCCGGATGGCTGCGCGCAAAGCGGCCGAGCACTTGCGGCAGCAGGTGCTCGCCGAAGTCCTCCTGCAGGCCGAGGCGCACGCGCCCGTCGAGCCGGTGGGCGCCGACGGCACGCGCGGCGTCGTCGTTCAGGTCAAGCAGGCGGCGCGCGTAGCCGAGCATGACTTCGCCCGCATCGGTCAGGGCCATGCCGCGGCCCGACTTGCGCAGCAGCGCCACGCCGGCCTGGTCTTCCAGCTTCCTCAATTGCGCGCTGACCGCCGAGGTCGAGCGCCCCAGGCGCTCCGCCGCCCGGGCGAAGCTGCCCAATTCCATACCCACCGCAAAGCTGCGCAGGGCGTCGAGGTCGAAGTTCACGCGGCGCATGGCAATCATCCCGAAAAGCTGAATCGTTAATCTCTATTTTCCCGATTTTCGAAACCATCATCCGGGCCTAGACTGGCCTTGTCAATCGACGCACGCACGAAAGGAAGCACACCATGATCGCGATGCAATACAGCCTGGTCCTGCCCGCCGACTACGACATGGCCATCATCGAGCGCCGCATCGCCGGGCGCGGCCACGCCACGGACGGCTTTCCCGGCCTGGGCTTCAAGGCCTACCTGCATGCCAGGAAGGGGGACGGCCGCGCCGCCCCGGACAACCTGTACGCGCCCTTCTATCTCTGGCGCAGCACGGCAGGCATGAACGACTTCCTGTGCGGCCCCGGCTTCGTGGCGCTCACCCAGTCCTTCGGGTGGCCGGCGGTGTCGACCTGGTCGGTGTGGCATGCGGACATGAAGCCGGACGTCGCCGGGGCGCGCCATGCCTTGCGTGAAACGGTGGCGATCGCGCCGCATGCCGACCTTGCCGCGCTGCGCCGCGCCGAGGACGAACGCTCCAGGGACATGCTCGCCCACCCGGAGGTGCTGGCGAGCGTGGCCGGCTTCGATCCGGGACAGTGGAACCTGGTGCGCTTCCAGCTGTGGCGCACGCTGCCGGAGGTGGGGCCAGAAGCGGCGCCGGAGGGACAGGTACGGGTCTACGGCGTGGGCCACGTGTCGGCCGCGCGCGCGCCCGCTCAGACGAGATAGGCGCGCAGGACCTCGATGCCGGCCGGCTTGACCAGGTAGGCGTCGAAACCGGCCTCGCGCGCGCGCTGCCGGTAGTCTTCGCTGGCCCAGCCGGTCAGCGCGACCAGGCGGATGCTTGCCATCGCCGGGTCCGCGCGCATCGCCCGCGCCAGGTCGAAGCCGTTCATGCCGCGCATGCCGATGTCGAGGATCGCCACGTCGGGCCGGAACCGGTGCGCGGCCTGCAGGGCCGCGCGCGCATCCTGGGCCAGCCAGGTCGCATGCCCGTCGAGCTGCAGGATCTCGCCGAGCAGCTCGGCTGCGTCCAGGTTGTCGTCCACGATCAATATGCGCGCGCTCATGCCTTGCCCTCCTGTGCGTCCGCCAGCGCAAGCAGCACGCGGGTGCCGGCGCCGACCCCGCTCTCGACCTCGATACGCCAGCCGTAGCGGTCGCAGATGCGCTTGACCAGTGCCAGGCCGATGCCGAAGCCGTCCGGCGCCGCGCGGTAGTGGCGCTCGAAGATGCGGGGCAGCGCCTCGGGTACGATGCCGGAGCCGGTGTCTTCGATGGACAAGGTGCCGGCGGCCCAGGAACAGCGGATGGTGCCCGCCTTCGTGTGGCGCAGCGCGTTGTCCACCAGGTTCGACAGCACGATGCCGAGCGCGGAGGCGTCGGCCCGGACGTGCACGTCGGGCGGCACCGCCGACACCCAGCGCACCGCCTGGCGTTCCAGGCGTTCCGCGTAGCGGTCGAAGGTCGCCTGCACGAGCGCTGCGAGCTGGACCGGCGCGGCCGGCTCGGCCGCGTCTTCGCGCGCGAGAGCGAGCAGGCAATCGGTCAGCGCGTGCATGTCTGCCGCCGCCTGCTCGATCTGGCGCAGGCGCTGGCGCGGCTTGGCGTCGAGCGTGGCGGCTACCGGTTCGAGCAGTTCGCAGCTGGTGCGGATCGCGGTCAGCGGGGTGCGCAGTTCGTGGCTGACGTTGGCGGCGAACTCCTTCTCGCGCTCGACCATCGCCGCCATCCGGCGATGGTAATCGTTGACCGCTTCTCCCAGTTCGGCCACCTCGCGCTCGTCGTAGCGGCTCGAGTCGATGCTTGACGCGGTACCGGCGCGCAGCGCCCTCACCTGCTGCGCGAGCCCGGCCACCTGGCGCACCAGGATGCCGGACAAGGCGTAGGCCAGCCAGATCGCGGGCAGCACGAACAGCGCCGTGCCGGCCAGCAGCAGGTTCATGCTGTCGCGGAACTGCTGCTCGTAGGGGCCGAAGTCGTAGAGGCGGAACAGGCGCTCGCGCCCGAACAGCGCCACCGCCACGTGCACTTCGTGGCGGCCATCGGTGATCTCGTGCACCCCCGGCGGCAGGTTTGCGGCGGACGCCGGCAGCGACACGTGCACGCCGCGCTCGCGCGACAGGCGCACCTGCAGCCGCGGATCGACCGGCGGCAGCAGGGCCGGGTCGGCACGGTAGGTTTCGAGCAGGTTGTGCATGTCGTCGGCGATGATGGCTTCGATCAGGCGCTCCTCCTGCGCCTCGGCCAGCGCGCGCACCGCCACGGCCTGCGTCGCCAGCAGGGCGATGGCGGCCGCGAACAGCCCCAGCGCCACCTTCAGGCGCAGGCTATGCCGCATCGCCCGGCGCCAGGCGGTAGCCGATGCCGTGCACCGTCTCGATCGGATCGGACTCGCCCGGCGCGACCAGGGCGCGGCGCAGGATGTGCATGTGCGAACGCAGGGTATCGCTGTCCGGCAGCGCATTGCCCCAGAGTTCGGCCTCGAGGTCGGCGCGGCGCAGCACGCGGCCCGGCGCGGCCATCAGCATGTGCAGCATCTGCAGGCATTTGCGCGGCAGCTTGACCGGGCGCCCGGCGCGTTCGACCTGCAGGGTGTCCGGGTCCAGGCTGATGTCGCCGTGGCGCAGCACGCCCGGCACCACGCGGCCGCGGTGGCGCTTGATCAGCGCGCCGAGCCGCGCGCCGACTTCCTTGAGCGAAAACGGCTTGACCAGGTAGTCGTCGGCGCCGCGCGCGAAGCCGGCCAGCCTGTCGTCGAGCGTCTCCTTCGCCGTCAGCATCAGCACCGGCGTGTCGAGCCGCGCTTCCTCGCGCAGCTTGCGGCACAGCGTGAAGCCATCCATGCCGGGCAGCGCCACGTCGAGCAGGATCGCGCTCCAGTCGCCGCTGACCGCGCGGCGCAGCCCGCCCGGGCCATCGGCCACGTGTTCCGGGGTATAGCCGGCCTCTTCCAGGTAGTCGTACAGGTTGGCCGCGATGGCGGGGTCGTCCTCGATGATCAGGATACGCATGGGGCAGGCATGGCGGGGAAAATCCGTATTATGCAGTATGGTTGCTTCATCGCCGCAGCGTGCGCGGCGCACCGTTCAGCACGCGCTCGACCAATACCGGCGCGACCCTGGCGGCTTTCAGGAAAGCCCTGGCCGCGCTGCGGCCGAAGGCGTGGCGGATGATCTGCGAGCGGTAGATCACCCGCGCCGTGCGGTAGTCGCGGCGCAGGTGGTCCGATCCGGTCCTGACGCCGCGGCCGCCATCGAGCAAGGAATCCCTCATGTGCAAACCCTTATCCTGTTGACATCCTGTCCGCATGATAATCGGGTAGGGATGAAACAATCGTCAAGGTTTCGTGAATTTTTCGTGAAGCCGGCCCAGCGTACCCGGCCTCAGAACTGGTGGCGGATGCCGGCGCTGACGGCCCTGCTGCCGGTGCCGGCTTCGCTGGCATTGCCGGCCGTGTAGCCGGCGCCATTGCGGTTCGTGATCCGCGACAGCGCCACATAGGTATCGGTGCGGCGGCTGAGCGCATAGCGGTGGCCGAGCGCGAACTGGCGCGCATCCCGGTCGAGCGCGGTCCGGTCGTCCTTGCGGATCCAGGAGGCCATCAGCGTGTGCGGACCGCTGGAAGCCGTCACGCCCAGCAGCAGGTCGGTGCTATCAAGGCTGCCGGCCGGCGGGCTCGCCAGCGCGTAGGGATTGCCCGGGTTGCGCGGCGCGTCGCTGCCGGCGCCCTTGTCGACGCCATAGCCGAGATGCGCCTTGACGGCACCGAAACTGTAGGTCGCCGCCAGCAGCGCGTTGCGGGCGCCGCCGCGCCGCATGGATGCGGTGTCCGTGTTGCGGTAGTGGTAGCCCAGGCGCAGGTTCAAGCCGCCCGCCGCGTAGCCCAGCGCGCCGCCGAACTGGCGCCCCGTACTGTCGCTGCCGGCCGACTCGCCCGGTGCTCAGGCCAGTTCCGCGCTGACGCCGCCATGCACGCCGCTCGCGTACTTGATGGCGTTGGTCATGCGCGTGTAGGCGTCGCCGGTGCCAGGGACCAGGTTCTTGGCATCGCCCACCTGGCCGCTCGAGAACGGATCGGCCAGTGCCAGCGTGTCGAAATGCGGCGTGTACTGGCGCCCCACGGTGACGCTGCCGAAGGGGCTGGCCAGGCCGACGTAGCTCTGGCGCCCGAACAGGATGCCGCCCTGGCTCGCCATGCCGGTGTCGAGCTGGATGCCGGCTTCGAGCATGAACATCGCCGACCAGCCGCCGCCCAGCGCTTCGCTGCCCTTGAAGCCCAGGCGCGAACCGTTCGCCACACCGCTGCTTACCCGGGTGGACGGGCCGGACGCGCCGCCGCTCTCGCGCACCAGGCCGGCGTCGAGCAGGCCGAACATCGTCACCGTCGATTGCGCCCGCGCCGTACCACCGGCGCAGGCCAGCACCGCGGCCGCCAGCAGGAGCGCGTATCCGCCGCATCGCTTGACCTTGGGCGGCGTCTTCATTTGCGCAGCTTGTAGGCGATGATCGCGTCGCTGTTCCCGGTCTCCATGAAGGCGTGGCCGGTCGCCGCGATCAGGACGTACTGCTCGCCATTGACTTCATACGAGATCGGATTCGCCTGGCCGCCGGCCGGCAGCACGTCCTGCCACAGCGTGCGTCCGGTGCGGATATCGATCGCGCGGAACAGGTTGTCGGTAGCGGCGCCGATGAACACCAGGCCGCCGGCGGTCACCACCGCGCCGCCGTTGTTCGGCAGGCCGATGTTGAACGGGATGTAGGACGGGATACCGAACGGGCCGTTGCGGCGCGCCGTGCCGAGCGGGCCGTCCCACACGGTCTTGCCGGTGTCCAGGCTGACAGCGCGGATGCCGCCGTACGGCGGCGCCGTGCACGGCACGCCGGTGCCGATGTTGCGCCAGCCGGCGTTCACGCTGATCGCGTACGGCGCGTGCACCTGCGGATAGACCGAAGCGCCGCCCTCGCCCTTGCCGGCCGCCGCCGCGTTGGCCGTCTTGCTGGCGTAGATCGGCTGCACGCCCATCTTGTTGGCGGTCGCGCGCGGGATCAGCTGGCTGCGGTTGGGGATGTCGTTGTAGTTGGCGACCAGGAGGCGCCGCACCGGGTCGATCGCGACCGAGCCCCAGTCCGAGCCGCCGTTATAGCCGGGATACTGGATCCACGGGCGCTCGCTCGAGGGCGGCGTCAGGTAGCCGGCGTAGTTCGACTGGCGGAACTGGATGCGGCACATCAGCTGGTCGAGCGGCGAGAAGCCCCACATGTCCGACTCGAGTTTCGGCGCCTTGCGCAGCGTGTGCCAGCCGGACACCGGCTGGGTGGCGGCGATGGCGCCTGGCTCGACCGAGCCCAGCGTCGGCGCCTTGACCGAACCGATCGGGGTCAAGGGCTGGCCGGTGGTGCGGTCGAAGATGTACATGTCGCCCTGCTTGGTCGGCAGCAGGATCGCCGCGACCGGCTTGCCGTCCTTGCCCGGATAGTCGAGCAGGCTCGGTTGGCTGCCCAGGTCGTAGTCCCACAGGTCGTGGTGCATAACCTGGTAGTGCCAGACGTCGCGGCCGGTGCTCACGTCCACCGCCACCAGCGAGTCGGAATAGCGGTCTTCCAGCGCGCTGCGGTTGCCGCCGTAGTAGTCGATCGAGGAGTTGCTGACCGGGAGGTAGACCAGGCCCAGCTTCTCGTCGCCGACCGCGGTCGCCCACATGTTCGGGGTGCCGCGCGTATAGGTCTTGCCGGCTTGCGGGCCGTGGATGTTGTCCGGATTGCCGAGGTCCCAGGCCCAGGCCAGTGCGCCGCTGACGGCGTCGTAGCCGCGGATCACGCCCGAAGGCGCATCCTCGTCCTGGCCGTCGCGCACCTGGCCGCCCACGACGATGATGCCGCGCACGACCGTCGGCGCCGCGGTCGGCGCGTACCAGCCCGGCACCTTCGGCCCCAGGTCCTTCCACAGGTCGACCTGGCCGTTCGTGCCGAAGCCGGCGCAGGGCTTGCCGTCGCGCTGGTCGACCGCGACGATGCGCCCGTCCAGCGTGGTGGTGACCACGCGCGACTTGCAGGCGGCACCAATCGGCAGCGCGGGCGCCGTGTACACGGCCACGCCGCGGCACACGGCCGCGTGCGGGATGGCCTCGCTCGGGACCTTGGGGTCGTAGCGCCATTTTTCCTTGCCGGTGGCGGCGTCGGCCGCGATCAGGATGTTCTTGGCGGAGCACATCAGCAGGTCGCCGCCGATTTTCAAGGGCGTATTGGCCGGCGAATAGCGCTCGCCCTTGGCCGGCAGGTCGCCGGTGTGGAACACGAAGGCGCGCTCCAGGCGGCCGACGTTGGCAGGCGTAATCTGGGCCAGTGCGCTGTAGCGGCGGGCACTGGCGTCGCCGCCGTAATACGGCCAGTCGCCGGCGGCGGCGCCGGCAGGCGGCGCGTTCGACGCCAACGCATCGCCCGGGCCGGCATCCGGCAGGACTTCGTGGCCGAGCAGGAAGCCCAGGCCCGCCAGCGTGGCAATGCCGAGCATCAGGCCGCCCTTCTGTGCGCCGCCGAAGCGGACAGGCTGGGCGGCCAGCGCCGGCGACATGGCCAGCGCCAGCAGGAACAGCACGGTGACGCCCACCACGCGCGGCACCAGGCCCCAACCGTTGAAACCGACTTCCCACAGCGCCCAGGCCAGCGACGCCGCCCAGACGAGCGTCATCAGCGCCTGGCCGGCACGGCGCCGGCGCAGCAGCAGCACCGCCGCCACGGCCAGTCCCAGCCCCGCGAGGCCGTAATACCAGCTGCCGCCGACGGCGATCAGCTTGACGCCGCCCACCAGCATGGCGAGGCCGAACAGGCCAATGAAAAGCGGGATGACGATGGCGGCGATGCGCCAGCTCGTGCCCAGGGCAGCTTCCCGCGCCTGGGTCTCATTATTGTTACTGCTCGTGTCACGCATTGCGATTCCAGTTGCTTGCTATATAAAGAAGGGAAAATCAGTGCACCGGCCGGTTGGCGCCGAACACCTGCAGGGCCGCGCCCACGACCAGCAGCACGCCGACGACGATGAAGGCCATCGCGAAGCCGCCGGTGCCGGCCACCACGTAGCCGGTCACGATCGGCGCCAGCAGGCCGAACAGGTTGCCGACCGCGGTGATGAAGCCGGCCGCGGTGCCGACGTCGTCGCTGGAGCGCACCAGGTCGTTCACCAGCGACAGGTCGAGCGACACCGCCGAGGCGCAGGTCGCCAGCGACAGCGTGATGACCGCCAGGATCGCCGTCGTGCTGGTGAGCGCCGGCACCACCAGGATGATGGCCGAGGCGACCAGCACGGTGGCGACGGCGAAGCGGCGCTTGCCGGATTGGGCGGCTTGCCCACGCACGGCCAGGTCGCTGCAGCGGCCGATGACGATGGCCAGGACCGCCGCGCCCAGGTAGGGAATGGCGGTGTACAGGCTGCTGGTCATGACGCTCAAGCCCTTCTCGGCCTGCAGGTAGTTGGGCAGCCAGGTCAGGAAGAAATAGGTGGCGTACACGGCGCAGCCATGGGACAGGCCGATGGCCCACATCGTGCGCGAGCGCACCAGGCCGGCGATGCCGAGCGGCTTGACTGCCGGCGCCTGCGCCGGGCCTGCGGCATCGCCGCTGCCGGTGCCGATCTCGCGCAGTTCTTCGGCGCCGAGCCAGGAGGCCTTCGACGGGTGCTGGTACCACTTCAGCCAGGCCGCCAGCCATACGCAGCCGATGGCGCCGGCCACCAGGAAGGCCAGGCGCCAGCCGAAGGACGTGATCAGCCAGCCGAAACCGACGGCGCCCACGGCCGGACCGACCAGGCTGCCGCTGTGGAACACCGCGGTGGCCATGCCGCGCTCGCGCAGCGGCATCCAGTCGCGCACCACGCGCGCGCCGGCCGGATAGGTCGTGGCTTCACCCGCCCCCATCACCAGGCGGCAGCCGAGCAGCGAGAAGAAGCCGGTGGTGAAGGCGGTGCAGACGGTGGCCAGCGACCACACGCCGATGCCCCAGCTGTTGACGCTCTTCGGTCCGTAGCGCCCCACCAGATAACCCATCGGGATCAGGGCCACGAAGTAGAGCCAGACAAAGGAAGACAGCAGGTAGCCCATGGCGATGGGCGAGATGCCGAATTCCTGCTTGAGCGCCGTGGAAGCGACCGACAGCGAAATCCGGTCGATGTAATTGATCAGGGTAAGGGTGAACAGGAACACGTAGATCCAGATGCGCTTGTTCCGGCCCGATGCCCTCTTGCTGATGATTGCAGCCGCTTGGTCCATGTTTTGTCTCCGTGTCTTTGTTGTATGGGCCCGGCGGTGTTATTTCAGCCAGTGCCTGATGTTCGCCGCCATCACCTCGGTCGAGATGCCGTAGCGGTCGTGCAGCGTGGGCAGCGCGCCCGCATCCAGGAAGCGGTCGGGCAGCGCCACGTGGCGCAGGAGCGGCTGCACGCGCGCGGCCAGCAAGGCCATGGCGATAGCTTCGCCCAGGCCGCCGACGCTGCTGTGGTTCTCGGCGACGACCACCAGGCGGCCTTCGCGCCGGCACGCGGCGACGATGGCCTCGACATCGAGCGGCTTGATGGTCGCCACGTGCAGCACGCCCACGTCGATGCGGTCCTTCGCCAGCACGTCCGCCACTTCGAGCGCGCGCATCGTCATCAGGCCGGTCGAGATGACCAGCACGTCGCGGCCGTCGCGCAGCAGCTTCGCCTTGCCGATCTCGAACTGGTAGTCGTACTCGTCCAGCACCAGCGGCACGCGGCCGCGCGACAGGCGCATGTACACCGGCCCCTCATGCTTCGCCATCGCCGCCACGCACTGCGCGGTTTCGAGCGCGTCGCAGGGGTCGATCACGGTCAGGTCGGGTATCGCGCGCATCATGGCGATGTCCTCGGTGGCCTGGTGGCTGGGACCGTAACCGGTGGTCAGCCCGGGCAGTGCCGCGCAGATCTTGACGTTCAGGTTTTCCTCGGCGATGACCTGGTGGATGAAGTCATAGGCGCGGCGCGTCGCGAACACGGCGTAGGTCGTGGCGAACGGGATGAAGCCTTCCTTGGCCATGCCGCCGGCCGCCGCCATCAGCAGTTGCTCGGCCATGCCCATCTGCAGGAAGCGCTGCGGGAATTCGCGGGCGAAGATGTGCAGGTCGGTGTACTTGGCCAGGTCGGCCGTCATGCCGACGATGCGCGCGTCGCGCGCGGCTTCCCGGACCAGCGCGTGGCCGAAGGGCGCGGGCTGGGTGCGCTGGCCTTCGGAGGCGATCGAGGCGATCATCGCCGAGGTGGTCAGGCGCGGCTTGTTTGCGTTATTTGCAGTGGTCTGGCTCATGCCTGGCTCCCTTGTGCATGGCCGGCGTCGAGTTCCGCGATGGCCTGCTGCCATTCCCCGGCCTCGACCCGGATGAAGTGGTTCTTTTCGCGCGCTTCCAGGAAGGGCACGCCCTTGCCCATCAGGGTGTCGAACAGGATCACGCGCGGCTGTGCCTCGCTCACCGCGCGGGCGCGCTCAAAAGCGTCGATCACGGCCTGCAGGTCGTTGCCGTCGACGCGCTGCACGTGCCAGCCGAAGGCGCGCCATTTGTCGGCCAGCGGCTCGAACTGCAGGATGTCGTGCGAGGGGCCGTCGGCCTGCTGGCGGTTGACGTCGACCAGATTGACCAGGTTGCCGAGCTTGTGGTGGGCCGCCGACATCGCCGCTTCCCACACGGCGCCCTCGTCGAGCTCACCGTCGGACATGGAGTTGTAGACGAAGGCGCCGCTCCCCTTCATGCGCAGCCCAAGCGCCTGGCCGACCGCGATGGCCAGGCCCTGCCCCAGCGAACCGCCCGAGATTTCCATCCCCGGCGTGTAGGTCGCCATGCCGGACATCGGCAGGCGGCTGTCGTCGGCCCCGTAGGTCTCCAGCTCGTCCTCGGCCAGCACGCCGGCTTCCAGCAGCGCCGCGTACAGGGCGATCGCGTAGTGGCCGTGCGAGAGCAGGAAGCGGTCGCGCCCTTCCCACTCCGGATCCTCAGGGCGGATGGTCATCGCGTGGCAGTAGGCCACGGCCAGCACATCGGCCCAGCCCAGGGCCTGGCCGACGTAGCCCTGGCCCTGGACTTCGCCCATGCGCAGGGCGAAGCGGCGCACGCGCCAGGCGTGGGTCCTTAGTTTATTGAACACGGCCGGTGCGGCCCGGGCGCCTGTGGCGTCAGTCATGGTCTCCTCCGATAAGGCGTGAAAAGCGCCGCGCTTTCATGCAAAATATTCACACGCAGCGCTTTTTTGATGTGGTGTATGCATTCTTCCGGAAAGCCGGCGACGCGACAAAAGGATTATTTGCAATGACTAATGAATTGAATTCACCCATCAAGCAACTGCGGCG
>Ga0265797_10005403_pt1 | contig 18655 bp, 20 predicted proteins | sample P2T30metagenome_FD_192433 | JGI IMG/M metagenome (GOLD analysis project Ga0265797, IMG submission 192433) | Plant litter microbial communities from East Loma Ridge, Irvine, California - P2 T30 | ecosystem: Environmental > Terrestrial > Plant litter > Unclassified | place: USA: California... | reverse complement strand
AGAAGACGGAAGAGCCGTAGAAGAGGGCGAGCGTTGTAGAGGTTGTGACACGCTGAAAAAAGTCGAGGAGGGTCATTACGGCTGGCGTGGGGTCGAGGTAGGTTGTTGATTGTTACTGTACAAGTGGGAGGGTCACGACTGCCAGAACGGATGTTTATTATCCGCCAAAAAGCAAGTTCATGGTCTACCCACTGGTCTGTCACTAGTATTCCTTGGGCTGTCATGTCAATCTTATAGATGTCGACCCATGGGCAATCTTGCACAGCCATTATTACGAGACATGTCCTGCTACAAGGGGAAAATAATGGCATCATTATGTTCTTGAAACGGCTGGCGCTCATTGGCAGACGTCTATACGTTGTCGTTCGATGTTTAAGTTTGTCGGGTACTACGGCTGTTGTCTCGTATTAGGTGTCAAATCGCAGTAAATAATACCGCCGCGTCTTACTTCCCCTCCCTCAGCTTACGCGTCCTCTTTACTACTGGGTATCATCAGCCTAGATTTATTGATTCCAGCACAAACAACACAATCACAATTCCATAAGCACGCAAAAGTCAACATGCGCGAAAGCGGACAACGAAGTTACGTACAAGTGCTCCAGATAACAGACTACACACTCGTCTTCCATCCACAAAGCTGCTATCAGACATCAAGCTAGATGTTGCACCGGTTGGGGGGTACCATGACGAAAGGTCATTGTCCAGAAGCCAAGCTGGCTACAAGGTGACACAATTTTCTGACGCTATATGAGGGAGTATCATAAATCTAAAAAGAAAAAAAGAATCAAAACGGGTAACAAGCCTCTACTCGGCAAGCCCAAAAAAGATACAAAAACGATGTTGACAGGTGACATGACAATATCTATGTTTTGAAATCTGAAAGTCTTCAATAACGTAATCAGCTACTATACACTGTTGCACGATTCTAAGCTCAAGGCAATGTTTGTAAGAGAAGGAGAGCGAGAGCGAGGGGCTTGCGGTGACGAGGATATCTACGTGGGTATGCAACACAAGGGAAAATCGATGAGATCAGGGCACGACATATGAGTCGAAGAGATGTCATACGATAAATGTTTGTAATGATTTAAAGTTGGGTCAAGTCTAAAGAAAAATATCCTCTATTCTTCCTTTTTTCCCTTTTTTTCCTTTTTTTTCAACAATCGATGAAGAGGAAATCCATGGCCCAGTTTCCGAGATATGCGGTGTTCTGGAGCAGCTATTGTCAGATTCAAGGTTATAATAATACTGGATGTAAATATGTCGGTCGGTATGGAACAATGTATTGTCTCCGTTGGATAGACGAATCGCTACCGAGCACAGTAGCTCATTCTGGGTCTATATAGCCTAGGATGGCGCATAATAGGCTGGATCCTGACAGCTATGGCATTTTGAAAAAAAATCTAGAGCTACTAAAGGATGTCAGATTCGAATTCTTGCAGGCAGGTGATGGATAATAATTCTATGTTCATTGCAAAAAATAGACTAGAAGACCAAATATTACAAGTCGTTATCTCTTAAATTCGTTATGTATCTTTTTTCTTCTCTTTATTTTCTTCTGAATAACCTATTCAAGTCTTTTACTACTAGTTTTCGAAGATGTTTGTTGAACCCGTAGGTTATGGCATTAGCGAGTCCAATGTACTGTGTTGTACATTGCATAATGCTCAAGGTTCTGCTCTTGTGTCCTGCCGCCTCTACCAAGCGGTTTAGCATACCAGGCGTCCAAAGAATAATGTATAGTATTGGATACGCATTTAGAAGCAGCATCCTCTTGATTTCACGCTCGACGTTGCGTGATTTACTGGAAACTCGGCTGGCATTCCTTGCATGCATCGCCGCTCGTGGCTCTGCTATGGCTATACTTTGTTTCGGAGAACATAGAGCATCCAACTTGTCTGCTAAAGTGGGTTAGCATTGAGACAACGACAACAACAACAACAAATAGTAGCGATGGGTTTCCAGTGTGAACACAAAAATCGCCATGGCACGAGCGCGAGGATAAGAGGACGTACCTAATTTGTCCTTTGAGTATGGACCAGTGTCCGATGTTACGGACACGGTCGTTCCACATTTTTGGCAGTCGTTTGCTTCCAGATCCGGCGACGGTGGTTCAGCCTGTTCTTCATCCGAATGCTTGACTGCGACTTGATATTTGACGTGTATCTGACGCAACTCAATCTGTGGTTCGTCCCTTAACTCGAAGGCGTCATCTTGGCGAAATTCCCGACGCTGGGCGGAGCTTTGATGGCTGTACGACTGTCCGGTCGTGGCAAGGCTCAACGTCTTGTAGTGCCTGCCCATGTATATCCAGATGTATACATAGATCCCAATAGTGGCAATGATGATGGTGAAGCGCCATGCGTGGCCGAGTGCGTAGCGTAGTTCGGTCTCTTCGCCCGATATCCAACACCAGTTGCCGCTAACAGGTTTCAATTGGTTCAAGCCTGCCGCTATAGATGCTGCAGATTCGGATCAGCGCTGCTTGTGTTTTTTTTCCAACCTTTAAAGACTTACCTGTGGTTGTAGGGACAAACCATACAGAGGCGCAGATAAGAATCTTCTTGACAAGGCTGGCATCAGGCATGTACGTTGTCCGTGTGATGGTCAGGAGTGTGATGATGGCGATGGCAAGGATAGAGAAGTCGGCGGCCTGAACATGATTAGTGAGTAGGTCTGGCATCAGAAGCACAGCATGATGTCACTTACCTGTACCGACCACTGCCCCACCCACCCATTGATGGTACAGGCCAAGCCCGGCGTGGTCTTGCCATGGGTCAAAACATAGATGCCCGATACTGAGTTGTTCAGCGAATTGATAAACTCTGGAGCGATTGTTAGCTCGAACTTGTCGTGTTTTGACTGGACCCCCTACCGGCTAAGGAAAGATTCAGAACAAGGGCGTGCCGGAAGGACTGTTGTTGTTTTGCGTATACAATGTACGATATGAGGACACAAGCGCTGGCAAAACAAGAAAGAAGACTGCCAGTGAGTGTGGGAATTAGGACCTGTCCGTCGTAAGCCATTTTGGAGTGGGCATGTAGATACAGCAGTTGGCCTAGAGGAGATTCACTCTATCTGTAGGAAGCATGTCGCATGAGTAGGCAAGAAGCCAGCGAAAGCGCTAGATCTTGTACAATGACAAATTACTAGCAACAGCGATCTAGGTAGCCATCCCGCGTCTTGCTGCCAACTCTTGCGTATTGACTTGGATCTTGAGACTTTAGCGGCGACAAGACGGATAGCATATGCTCGGATTCCTTGTCCTAGTCGCGACGAACGACGGCTCAGGTTCCCTGTAACGAGTGTGCCAGAGGCGAAACCCCACCCAAGGGGCACGAGACCTGTAGAGCCCCCAGGTATCATGCTCTCGCAACTGCCTCATGGGAAATAGCGCAGCAGCCCTGGAAAAGGCGAAGAGTGCGCGCCGAATGCTAGATTAACTGAGTGCCGTGGTAGAATCCCCGGACGATTGTCTCATGAGCTAAGAATGCGGGTGGGAGCCGCTAAGAGCGATCCTGGAGCAGCTACTGGATAGCGTGCAGGGCCCACGATGAATTAGGGTCTGAATATGAGAAATCCCCGTACGTCGATCCAATCAAACACCATGAAATAAATGGTGCATGAGTGTGTCTCAAGGAACGTGGCTACTTCGGGCTTTTAATGCGTCCGGGGTCAGTCGAACGGGGGTTTCACATCACCACCGTGCACCGAGCCTTAAACGTAGGGCTCGGGCTTTCTAGGTATGCCGTACCGACAGCTAAGACTGAGAAGGCAGTCTGCTGTAGTCATGTTCTGTGTTGTTGAGCGAGCGAGCGGTTGAGCTGATGATTGCGACGTTGAGTTGTACATTGTGGTTGACACAGAGGGTTATTTGATGACTTTGAACTGTGTAGTGCCGTTCTTAAAGCTGTCTACTTGATCATGTATGATTAAACCTTCGAACACCGGTTGAAGCTTATCTCAAGATGTTAGCCCTAGCCCAAGCCAAGTTGGGAGCCGGATCTTCCACAAGCCTGGGGTGCACACAGTCTATGACGAGATTATCATACTACCGAGATAAGCTGTCGGCACAAATGAACCAAGGCTAGCCAACTTATTCCCAGCATACGATTGAGGTGATGTCAAGACCATTAAAGTGGTGGTTCTCAGTAGCGGCTCTACCATACCTAGCTTGGTAGCAATGCCACTACTAGTACGAAGAAGGTTGCACTGAACTGCCGAAAACTCAAAGTTCCGACAGATATGTACAAGCCCACTCGTATTGCCGCTGCGCAATATTCGTGTCGGTATAGTGCGTGTGGCTGGGTGATGGACGAAAGCGCTGTTGCGTGATTGCTGGCAAGTGAAACGTGAAGGCATGATGTGTCTAATAAGATGTGTGACAGATGACAATGACATGTCCCGGAATAGGTACATGGTTGCCTACTTCCGTACGCATGAGTGCAGCTAGATTGACGTTTCGGCGACGTTTCTTGCATCCTGGTCGCATGTCTTGAGGGCTTGGTGACGGGCGAGAAACGACCAGTCTTCTTCTCTCTGAGTACAGCGCATCAAGATCACCACGTGGATTATTGGCCAATATGCTTGGCTGTGTGAATACAAGGTGATGCTGTGAAGTTGGGCGAACAGAGATTGCTGCTCGTACCGAAAGGGCTGTCTGATTGCATGTCGTCTGTTCTCCGTCGTTCCCCAGCGAAAAGTGGCCCCGGCTAATTGCGGTCCACGGCTCATGGAAGTCTGAGACGAACGAACTCCGGCCCGTCCAACAGTGACAATCAAGCATTCAAACGTTCAAACGTGGCTCAATCTGGCATAACTTAAGAAGAAGAAATTATAGGTCCATCTTCGTGGTATAACATTTCGTCTTGGACGCCATCACCATGCTGCTTCTTCGCCCAACACGCTGCGTCCTTCATCACGCCCTCCACGTGCGCACCTACGCAACCGCAGAAGCGCCGGCGATAAACGTCACAAACGTGCCCGCACCGAACTGCGGAAGCATACGGATCCTCTCCCTAAACAGACCAGCCACACGTAATGCGATATCACGGCAATTGCTTGCGGAGCTAAGCCACCAGGTCAACAGCATCCTCGATGAAGGAGACAATGGGTCGACGAGGGCCTTGATACTGGCGAGTGACGTGGATTCGAGTTTTTGTGCAGGCGCGGACTTGAAGGAGAGAGTCAGCTTCTCGCCAGAAGAGTGGGTGCAACTATAAAAAAACCCCACCCAGCTCGGGGAGAGGCCCGATTAACAAGCAAGTGCAGCACGGCAAACTTCCTCACTTCGCTACGCGGCACGTTTGCATCCATTTCCCAACTCCCAGTCCCCACCATCTCTGCACTCGCAGCCCCCGCATTTGGCGGTGGCCTCGAACTAGCCCTCACGACGCACATGCGCGTCTTCGCCTCGTCCACTACCGTCGCCCTTCCCGAAACACGACTCGCAATCATCCCTGGCGCAGGAGGAACATATCGTCTGCCCGCCTTGATTGGTCTCTCTCGCGCAAGAGACTTGATCCTCACAGGTCGACGCGTCGCAGCACCAGAAGCCTACTTTCTCGGCCTTTGCGACCGGTTGGTCGAGGTGTCTGAGGAGGAAGTACAGCAAGAAGGCGGTGCGCGGAAGAAGGTGCTGAACGAGGCAATAAGGTTGGCGAGAGAGATATGTGAGGGTGGTCCGATAGCAATCAAGGCTGCGCTGGCGGCCGTCGAGGGATGTGCATTGGGAGAGCAGGCCGAGAACGCTGCATACGAGATTGTAGTCAAGACCAAGGATCGGGATGAGGCATTACGTGCCTTTAGGGAGAAGAGAAAACCTGCCTTCCGGGGAGAGTGATTGAGAAGGATAGGAACCTTCGGGTGCCCTGGGATACAATTCTAGCTAACATGCTATACTTGGAACATGGCCATCCAATCCATTCCACTTGCTTACTGACATTACCCCTACATCTTACTCTTGATGTCCTCTAGCAACTTGCTCAGCTCTTCCTTATCCATTGACTTTGTCGGCCAGTGAACTCCCAGCCCTTCTTCCTTATTCGGCTTCGGGATCAAGTGGAAATGCACATGGTCCACTTCCTGGTGTGCGATCCTGCCATTGTTCTGCAGGATGTTGTAGTTGTCTAGGTTTTGCGCGATAGCGATACGTTTGGTGACGGATAAGACTTCGGCGAGCTGGTCATCGGGTATATCGTGGAGCTTTGCGCCGTGGAATTTGGGAATGATGAGCTGGCCGCCATCAGCTCCTGCATATGCAACTACGTATCAAACAGCAGCACATACACTGTGTCCCTTGCTCAATGGTCCGATATCAAGGAATGCAAGCGTCTTGGTGCTTTCGAAGATCTTCATCGAGGGAATTTCCCCTGCAGCAACTTGTCAGCATGCCATGTTGAGCTGGTCCGGGTGCAACTTGCCCTTGATGATCTTGCAGAAAATGCATGTAGAGGCCATTGCAGTACTCGTGGATGGGAATGTTGGTTGGCTGAACGGTAGTCTGGATCGGGGGACCTCGGAAGTAAAGAGGATGACGCAGGGTGAAGCTTCAGGACGAGGTGGGGTCGGCTTACGGAATGTGGGGGTTTAGCTGTCTGCTCGACAGCTTCGCTTATGTAGTACCCCGAGGTCATCCATTTGAGTGCGCTTGTCAATTGACTTGATCTCAGTATGACTCTAAGCTGGTATACTTTTCCCAACACGCTCTTCTCCTTGCGCCTGCATGCGTCTCCATGTGGGTCATGGCTTTGTCCACTTCCACGCCGCACACTCAAAGTTCGCATAACATCGGAACTCGTTGCTCAACCCTTTCGCATGTTTGATCTCATAGTCTGTAGTGTTTGTGCCTACTTTGCCATAAAGCTTGTCGGTAACCAGACTCTCCATGCGCTCTCCAGTACACACAATTAGGCGCAAAGAGTCTTGTGTCCACGACTTAGCCAGCCATCGTACAGTCAGAGCAGCTGTGCATGGTTAGCGCGTAATTTTCCGGGTTTGGTGGCTCACTGGGAAACATGCCTTTGGTTTGACAGTCTTGGCTGAGAAAGGGTGGATCGCAAATGATTACATCGAATGAAGCCTTCATCTCGACCGGTAACTGAATTGCCTTCTCAAAGTCATACCGGACGAATTCTTTGAAGACTGCGAAACGGTCGTCAAACTCCAGCAACTTGATCTGTGGCCGGCATTTGACTTCTCCCGAATTCTGCGTCGTTTTAGTATGACATGCTTCTTATTCCCCATGTCACTTACAAGCAAGTTCTTTAGCTGGACAAATGCACTCGGTGCAGATACAACCGCGATACATGTCTCATCCGTCGCGCCATCCAACAGCTGGCGTGCAAGTACGGTAGCAGTCTCATCGCTGTACCAAAACTGACTTGCATTCCAGTCCTCAGTGAACGCATCCATTGACAGTTTTCCTTCAAACTCATCTTCAGCCTTGCCTTTTAGCTCTTCAAACTGCTTCTGTCGTGCATCCCGCTCGCCGTAAAACTCTTTCAGCGCAGCCAGAGCGTCGCCAGAGAGCTGTCTTTACTATTTAGCATTTGCGATACAGTGCATTCTAGTTACTCACGGTATCTCGTCGTCATCCTCGCCTGGAGCCATGTCGCCTTTTCGCAAATTCGGTTTCTCAATGTGTTCCTGAACAGTCATAGTTCGTTTGAGTCGCATCCCACCTGTTGACTATCGATAACCGACATGCCTCGGTAAGTCAGAGGCGCTACAACCTAGGGAAGAGCAATCATGCGCGCACGACTCCCATACCTTTTGTCAACTTTCACCTCACGTCGACTGTATGCAAAAATGGTAGAAGCTCTGGTACCACTCCCAGAAATTCAGAAGTTGAGCGATCGGGTGATACGAGTTCTTGGTGGCAATCCGAGCAAGGTGAGCGCCGTTGCCGATTGAATACAGAGCGTGTCCTGACAAACTTCAAGTTCACGCTGCAAGGTTTGCGCATTTTGCCCTCTCACTCATCGTTAGGTTAATTGATGCAGGTACAAATACGTACATCGTTGGCCGCGGCCCGTCACGCATCCTCATCGATAGCGGCGAGGGTAGGCCCCAGTGGATAGCCTCTATCAAGTCTCTCCTTTCCTCCGAGAACATCACCATCGACAAAGTCCTTCTCACGCACTGGCACCATGACCACATAGGGGGCGTTTCCGACCTTCTCGCGCACTTGCCGAATACCAAAGTCTACAAAAACGAGCCACAGGATGGCTGGCTCCCGATAAACGAGGGGCAGAGGTTTGAGACTGAAGGCGCGACCTTGCGTGCGTTCCACTGTCCCGGACACACTACTGATCATATGGCCTTTGTGGTAGAAGAAGAAGATGCCATGTTCACAGCGGATAATGTGCTAGGACAAGGGACGGCGGTATTTGAGGACTTGTCGGCATACATGAAAAGCCTAGACACTATGTCGAAGCAGTTCAAGGGTCGCGCATATCCGGGGCATGGGCCGGTTATTGCAGATGGGCCGGGAAAGATAGCAGAGTACATCATGCACAGAAAACAGCGCGAACAGCAAGTGCTGAATGTACTGGCGGGGAACAAGGGAGGTGAGATGGGGTCGATGGATATCGTCAAAATAATATATAAAGACTATCCAGAGAATCTTTGGGAGCCGGCTGAGAGGGGAATACGACAGATTTTAGACAAGCTAAAGCAGGAGGGAAAGGTTGGGCAGGATAACTTGGGGTCGTTGAGCGGCAAGCCTAGTCTTTAGTCGACTGGTGACGGAATTTCATTAAGCGCCACAGAGCTTTAGGCCGCCGTAGGTGCCCCACATAACCAACCTGTTCCACATGTTAGTCCACCAGTATGAATTCTCATCCATCACTCTACCATGAGGACAACAACTACTATATATACACATTAAATCAATTCTCTTTCATCCAATTATCTGACATTGTGCCAGAGTGGTTAATGGGTTAGACTTGAATTACTCATTCATGTCATCTAATGGCTTCGGCCTCGCAAGTTCGAATCTTGTCAATGTCGCAACCGCTCTATCCAATGGCTCTGTTACAGAGTCGTCTGATTTTTTTTGCACTTACGATCGTCGGACGGAGAGAGATGTGGTGAAGGGTAGTTCCTTTTTCTCTTTTCTTTTTGCAACGCACCTACCACTAAGCTTATGCAGACAATCTTCACTTGGGTACGTGCTGGCTTACAAAGACGATATTTTTCGAACAGGTTCCCAATGTGCCAACGACATTCGATTTGCAAACCGTAGCTTATACTCAATAGCTTTTGCGGGGGAACGGCAAAGCTTATAGCTGGCACTAGTCCCGAGGCCATGTACAATTCAAATCAATCAAGATGTTCTTGCGAGAAACCCAGAGTTTGTGCAGGGCAGGATGAGACAGGCATAAGCGATACCGTTGATAGTTCAAACCAACTCGCCTAGAGACGTCATAGCATACGTTCACGTAGTTGAAGTCTGGAAAGATACCCGTCTACATGCCAGGACTTGGAGGACGAAACAGATCCTATTGGCTCGAGCTAGCCAACACACATGTCTTCAGCCTCAACCACCTGCAGGTTTCACGAACTGCGGTACAAGTTCAACCCAATATCCCTAACCCGACATGTTAGTTTCTAGATTACCCTCGCCCGCCAACGTCTAGAATGAGTACAACTTACATCTGGATCCTTTACAAACGCCAGCTGCCTAAAGACATGTTTATACCCCTCAGCTACATGCCCACATCTACCCTGCACCACCTCATCCGGCAGCCCCATCTGCTCCACTCCCGCCTCGTCGAGTGGCTTGGCGACTTCAAACCCAAAGCTCTCGATACGACTCAGAGCGTCAGCAACATCAGGAACAGTAAATCCTACGTGTCCGAAGCCCACGCCGCTGGGTACGGAATAGTCGTTACCGGAAGCGTATGGCGTAGAAGCATCTGATGGGATATGATACAATTCCAATAAGCCTTTTGATGTTCCCAGACTAGCCATGTCTTTACCATTGTTTTGTGTGGATCAGTATACCAATGTGAGCGAGGAGGGGGAAGCGGGGGGCTCATGAGATTACAACACGTACCGACATCTCTGGGTCCAAGGTAGTAAATGGTCCATGGGCCAGCATTGAAGATGAAGACTACGTGCATGCCCAGACAATCACAGTAGAACCGTAGGCTTCTTTGGACATCTTTGATACGCAGCATGAGGTGATTGAGCTGGTACGAGGCAGTTGCTGGGGAAATGGGACGGGAAGGGGGTATGATGTGTTTGCCTACTTCGTATGGACCCGAGGGATAGTTGGAGTGTGATGCCATTATTTGCTGTTGCATAGAGACCGAGTCTGGTGGCGTATGGCGGTCCGGAATGATAGTCTGTTGGTGGGTTTACCTTTTCTTCTACTCTTCCATGTAAAGCATGCCGATTGTAGTGCATGTGGGGCATGTGGGGTAAGGTGCGAGGTGCAGATCATGTGACCGTAGTATCTTCGAATGCCAGTATCTATGGATAGGCGTCAGCTCTCAATCTTCAGCTGCTGTGCTTCTTTGCAGAGACGCCGACTGTCGTTCATGCCTGAGTAATAGTGTACAGACGAAAAGTGTGGTATCAAGAATTACATCTACTCTACTTCTGCCTCACGCGAGTGCTTACAGACCATGCCATGATATTCAGGGCGCGGTGTCTTGACTGTCCTTGTGGCCCCCACTGGCCGTCTGCGCCCTCAAGAATGCTTCGACGTCCTTGGCGCTTGTCGCGTCAATTTTTCGATCCATCTCCTGTTCTTCCGAGCTTTTCATTCTGACAGGCTCTTGTGTCTGCTCATCCTTCTTATTTGCTCCGACCACACCAGCAACGGCTTCGGCAGCGGAAGTGGCACTCGATGTGACTATAGCTGAGGCTGATGCAGCGGCTTGTTTAGCTTGGTCTAGATAACCCGGGGCTGCGGGTTCTTCACGATTGGGGAGCGGTACCTCTTTCGGCGCCTGGCCAATTGTATTGGGCTCCATTGTCACAGTCTTGTCTCCATGTCCATGGTCGACAACTGCAGCATCTGGTGTCCCATCTGCGAGCTGCCCTGATGCGTGAGTCTGGTTTTGTTGCTCATATCTCGCTTCTGATGTTCCTGCGCGGATAGGCAGGGTCACTGAGGCCGGTGGCGAGGTCGTGGAAGGGCGCGACTCGGTGTCGGAGGGAGGGGTGTCGATGTCTACATCATCGGTGTCGGGAGGATGTGTGGCTGTTCCCGCGGTCGTGAGAGGGTCGCCAATCTGAGCTATAGGTGTAGGGGGTATCGGCTCCCCTCGTTTGTAACCCACGGGCTTCGGGATGGTGAAGATTAGCTTTCGCCTTTGTGCTCCGTTCTCGCTGCCAATACCCCAAGCTTGCATCTCCCCATCAGGTCCTTCTTCCCATTTCAGTGGGCCAATGGGGAACGTCTTGCGTCCGTTCTCGGTATTGGGATTTTCCCATTTTATCTGCGCTTCGATGGTCGGTTCAAGGTTGGGCAACTGCCCCCATTCGAAATCGAGACCGCCGCCGTATTTCTTGGGAATATTGTCGTGATCGATGTATGCGGACAGTGTCGAGTAGACGTTCTGCGGGGAGAGAATGAAGATTTTGGAGACGGTGATTGGATCAAACCAACGCTTGACCCAGCCCCAGACAGTCGGGAAGAAACTTGGTGCGCCGACAATCTACAACATGGTCAGCACCTGTCCCTCTCCAGTGACTGAAGCCAGCGACATACAAAGATACGGTCGAGCGTCTCTGGATAGTGTGCTGTGGCCAGGACTGATGCGTCCTGCATGTGTCCCTTGAGGTTCCAGAATTGTTTCAAGCCAACACCACTGATGTCCACAATGTTGTTACTCTGGGAGACGGGAGTCTCTGGATAGCTGCGGGGAACCATGGAGCACAAGGGCGTGTAGAAATTAGTGAGCGACTCATACAGGGCGAATAGGCGGGTATTCTTGTTAGCGACATTGGGTATTGTGGTCTTTGAATTTGCGAGTTGCTTTTCGTAAGCGGCAATGTTCTTGGAGTTGAGGGGAGCGACCTCGAACAAGAAGAGAGGAATGCCGCGCTTGTCGCGTCGGCCAAGCCATTGCGGGTACTGCGTGAGGCTGTCAGACAGGATGACAGCGCATGGTTGCAGGACTCTCTACCAAGCGGCGCGTTTGCTCATACTCTTCGATATCGATGGTATTGAAGATTTCATTCAGTTTGTTCTCTTTCCGCCAATCTTCCGTGTCTTTGAACTGCTTGAAAGCCTCGCGAGGGACAAAACGACGGGCGCGTAGGTAGCGGCTATAAGCAGTCAGTGTCTTGTTGATATCGACATAGTGCTCGTGTTGTGCGCATACAGCATCGTCTCGTCGTCATGGCTAGCCGACTTTGCGCCATTCGCAGGCGTGTAGTAGCCTGCATCGCGGCATATGTCCTTGAACTCGGCAAGCTGGGCCTGCTGGTGGTCGGAAAGATGGGAGAGATGCCCCGCGGGATACTGCATCGACTCAACTCTGGTCAGGTCCGCCATGGTGGGCTATGTACGATACAAGCAGCAAAGGCGTAGAAACACCAAGAGGAAAGGAGGAGAGTGCTAAGGGTAAGATTAAAAATGCCCGATTCTAGGGCGTCATCTTGCCTATGCGATGCGGCGGTGCGGCATGCAGTGACATCAACTGTGGCTGCAGATCCGGCGGGCCTCATGGAGCAGAACCTTCGCGGAGGACGAGCGAGCTTCGGAACGGTTATGCGGACTATCCGGACCAAATGTGGACCGTCATCTCAGGAAATCTGCGTGACCCCGGGCTTGTCTGGGCGGCTGGCGTACATTGCGTCCAAGTACATACAGCTTTGGTTCACAAGAGGTCCGGAGGCTTCTCGTCGGCGGAGCGTCATTTCCGCTCGCTGCCGGCGTTGTGCGAGCATGGCCATGGAGAGTGATGGCGAGCCCTGCAGCCGCATACAACTTGGACAGCATGGACATGGACATGTGAATATGCAAGTTGCTCCAATGCACTCCGTCATTATCCCCAGGCGGCTACGGAGTACCATGTCGTCGGGACATTGGCTCGAAAGAATTTACGAGCGGACTAGCCTCTCCGGCAAGAACCTAGCTGGCTGTGACCCAAGTCGCTATACGAACATATTTAGTCCGATTCCATCGTGGTCGAGACAGGGCCATGGTGGGTATGTCTTAGTAAGCTACACAATGCACCGTGGCAGGTCGTGGTAGTGCACAGGCACAGTCGCAGGCACAGGCGCAGGCGCAGGCGTTGGAGGTGCAGTATCGTCGCGGCCGGGATGCCGAGGCTGGTTGATAAGCGAACGATGCCATCATCATTGGCTCAGGCATTGACGCAATCCATCACGGGTAAACGCATGGATTGAATCATGCAGGTTGGCTTGCAGTCAGCGCAGCTGAGCCACCCGCGACCACTATCGAACAATCAGGAAGCGCTGCTCCTTACGACTGCAAATCCCCCTCGCAACCGCCAATCTGATTCACCCGAGCAGAGTTTGAGCGTCCTCGCGCCCATGATGCAGCAGCGCCCCTCCTTCACAGATCTCCCGACGGAGATTCTTGAAGCCATCTTCCTCAATCTCGACCCTCGCTCCCTCGTATCCGTTTCGCAGACCAACAAGTTCATCAAGCGCCTCACCACGGATGCGCCTATTGTGTGGCGGCACCTCTGCAAGTCGCAATTCAAGACATGGGATTCTCGCCACAACATCGCCGCCAAGCTTGTGGGTCCATTATCAGATGTCGACTGGCGCGCTCTCTATATATGGAAGCACAAGATTGGGCGCCATACACGGCATCTACTGAATCACGTTGTGGCGACCCAGCAGGAGCGCATACGGTACATCAACGACATAGCCGACTTTGGATACGACGCGAAAGAGGCCCTACTGAAGGAATGCGCATGTCCAGACGACGCCGAGGACGTTCTGGCGAGAAGGTACTACGCCAATGCCGTGCTGGAGCGCATACATCGGGAAGTTGCAATCAAGCTGTGGTCAAATCTGCATGCCGGTAAACAGGTGCCGATTGAACGCGCTCTAGGCGCATACGATGTCTTCGCAAGAGTCGGGGAAGACGTGGACGTCGATGTTGTCGCCGAGGATATCAGTGCGCTTGCCAACGGATTGCTAGAAGAATACCCCTTCTTTCGTGACTGGAGTCCGCGAACACAGGCTTCGACATTGGCCTCATATCTCCGGGAACGGGGCTTCAGTGGTGTGCCCGACAGGTCATATCGCGCCCTGAAGAATTCCTTCATTGGACTCGTCTTGCGCTCCGCGGCTCATGAGTCGCTTCCACTCATCTCAGTCGCGATATACTGCGCAGTCGCCCAACGAGTTGGCCTTGATGCACGCCCCTGTGGCTTCCTCTTTCACGTCTACACACTAGTTTACGCACCCAAAAACTATAACCTCAACGGCGAATACAGGCCTACCAGCTCGACAGAACTAGAGTATATGTACTTGGATCCATTCCGCTCCACATCCGAGGTACGTCAAGGGGATCTACAGCGCACACTGCGAGACATGGGTGTCCCCAGTAGCGAACACCAAAGCTTCCTCAGTGACACCACGACAAGAGAAATGGTGCTCCGCACGGCACGCAACATTATGAACTCTGTACAGATGATCCGTGAAACGGAAGCTGGAATGGGTCGCATCCAGGCTTCATGGATGAACTCATACCCAGACATGGACAATGCCTTCTATGCAACTATATGGGCCATGCTGCTCCTCGGGCCATCCGACGACACCTCAAACCTAGGCCACACGGCTACTCGTCGGCGTCAATACCTACCTTACCTACTTGAGCATTTCCAAGTACACTACCCGTGGGACGTGACTTTGCTGTCACGCTACGTCATCCCCATGTTCTATAATCAGCCGGAAGGCCATCGGTTGCTGCAATTCGTACAGAGTATGCACCAAGTAGATGCCATGCGCAAACCTGTCGTCACCCGGTCCCAGCGCACGCGCAATGTCATGTTCAAAGTTGGCCAACTATTCCAGCACAAAAGGTACGGGTACGAGGGCGTCATAACAGGCTGGGATGTAGTCTGCGATGCAAATGAAGATTGGATTCAGAACATGCACGTTGATAGTTTGCCGAATGGTAGAAATCAGGCTTTCTATCATGTACTGTAAGTCGTTCTCCTTGTTCCCACTCGGACTGGCTGCTATGCTGGGTTCAGCAAAGCTAACGTAATACTGTTGTAGTGTCTGCGACAAGTCCGTCCGATATGTCGCTGCGGAAAACATACAACCTGTAAACGAGAATGTCCGTCCTTCAGAAGCGCTCTTGAAACTTGCGGGGCGCCACTTCAAAAGATGGGATGATGCAAACCATTGTTTTGTTAGTAATGTCAGAGATGAGTATCCTCATGATTAGATTAGGGGGTGTGGTAGGGATGAGAGCAAGCTTTAAGGAACATGGATCAGATGATATGAATTCACCACTCTCCAATATGCTATACCTGTCAGTCCACCGTCTCTTGTCTCCCAAGGAACCCAAAGCTGATATCTAACTCTAATGTGGTTCAGATATCTATCTCAATAGACATAAAGCTGATTCATGACCCTGTAGTCCTTGACATACCCATCACCTCCTCTCGGGATGCTCGATATCACCCCCGAGTTTTCCTTGCCCACCCAGGACCCCCCTCATCTACTTCTTTCCTTTGCCTGGCATGAACCTTTCCAGGTTCTCCTCCAAAAACCCATTCTCGGCGAGCATCTCCAGCCATCTCTTGATGACAGGCCCACAGTCATAGCGCCGCTGTGTAGCCTTTTCATCCTCTTCTGCCTCATTCTGCATCTCCACCATGATTTTTGTCGCCAACTCGGTGGCTTGTACGAGTAGTTGCCTGCGACGAACAAGGAGTTGCTGCACATCCTCCTTTGCGATTGTAGCCTTCAGATTGTCTTGGACCGGGTTGGCGACGACATGTTCCTCGACGCCCAGCATGCGCGGACTAGGTGGCTGCTCGTCTTCGTCAACGAGTTGGTGCCAGTCGGGAGATGTACTGATGGTCGAGAGATGGTCGAGCTGCGCATCAACGTGTGTGATGGTGTTGATGGTTAGACCGGCGCGATTACGCAGGGAGCGTAGCGGTGATTGTGTTAGAGCGATGACGCCGTAGTCGTCGTCGCCAGCAGCCATGAGCGCGGAGATGGTGCCGCATGCCGATCCTAGCCATGTCTCTCCATTTTCTGGATCAAAGGACCCGACACAAGTCGGCTGCTTGTCCAGGCCATCTAGTTTCCAGACTTGTTTGCCGATGGGCACGAAGGCGATGTAATGGTGTGCGTTACTCTCGACGCTCTCCGAACTGTCTTGTGTCGCTACCGAATCGGCAGACGAACGCCGGGATTTGATGCTTCTCTTACTCTGCTTTGTCTTCTCAGCAGCTTTTTGAGCCTTGAGACGCTCAGCGCGTTTGACCTTGTAGCTGAGATGCTTGTCGCCTTCTAGAATGTCCATCTTCTTGGCGAATGAGTTGTGGATCTTCTTGACAAAGTCAAAGCTGGCAAACGCCTCACCGCGCTGGTATGGAGTAAACTCATTGGTGAAGTCTTTGAACTGCTCTAGGTGCTCGCCGATGACGGCCTCGTCACTCTGATTCATGAGGATGTTGATCATAGCAAGCGTAGCACAGCTATTCTGAGCTGGTAGTTGGTTCGCAAACCACACGTCCTTGGGACACTCATCGGCCTGGTTGTCGTTGCCAAACTCACGGTAGTGGAATAGTAGAATAAAACCGTAGATTGGCTGCGGAATGTTTTCGAGGATGAAGTCTTGGTCCATGCTGAAAACTTCCCGGACGGTAACGGCCTGAACGCCCATCTCGCGGAGGATGACACTGAAGCAGGAGGGCTCACTTTCAATGTCGCAGAATCCCTGCCAGGTCTCTTTGTCGAAGGCAGTTGCTGGCATGTCTGATGGGCTTGGGAAGCGTGGTGCTATTGACAGGCCGTTGGATGAGGGCGATGGAGAGTCTTTATATTTTTTGTTGCTGGGTTCGCATTCTATAGAGGGCTCAGGAAGACCTCGCTTCCTAGCATTTGGAGGGGTGGAACTGTTGGCTATTTTAGATGCACAGGAATCTGTAATTTTCCTAGCACTTGAGTAGACAGCATCGCTGGCGAAGTTTGCTAGCGTATTGCTGGTGGTGGCTTGTTCTTTAGTTTGCTCGTACATGGTATCCTCGTTGACGTCAGCACCAGCGCTGGATTCGTGGTGAGTCTGATTTAGCATGGCGGTAGATTGAATCCAAGCGGAAATTTCAAGGTGCTTGTAGGCTGAAGTTGGAACGGTTCGTGTACATGTGTATGTTTGGAGGTTGGAGGAAAGGAAAGTAGATGGGCATGATGACGGAAGATATGCACATCTCGCCTATGGAACCGTTATTGTGCGACTCGAACAATAGCAAATAAGTTGTCATACAGTGAGACGGCCAGCGTTGGTAAAGCCGGTGAAGGTGAAAGCAAGTCGAGAGAAACGTTAGGTCAACTTGTTGGAGATACAGCACGTGACGTCGAGCTCGGCGTAATCCTGCTCTGATTGGTCACACAGCCAAAGCAGCCCGCATCCTTGTCGCGACCCGTCGCGTACGCTTCAAGCAAATGTTTGTTTTACTATCACGTCTCTCAAAGAACGCGGCGCTCCACCGGCAAACCTGGCCAACCTTCCATCTAACGGCTTCTCCCAGCCGATGAACACGATATAGCAGCAAAAACATTACACTCTTGGGTGCGATGAGCGGCACACCGCTGGTCCGGAGAGGCGTGGGCGGCTTCCCATCAACACCGGCGAACACAAATCGATCCCCTGGCCTGCAGAGCCCAAATGGCACCACACCACGACCAAACGTACGGTCGCCACTGCCAGACTTGCCCAAGGCTCCGCCACAGTCCAGCTCAGGGCCGCTGATTCCTTCCGACATCCTCGATCCCGCCCAGCAGCGCTTCTACGTCTTCGCCCTTTACGTCGCCCTCTGGGCATATCGCACATACGACTTCTACACCTTGGCAGTCGAGGACGATGAGTCGCTCTGGCTGTGCCTGAAATGGTGCTTCTTTGACGTGCTGTTCATGTTTGGCATCCCGCTGCTCGAAATTCCCTGGCTGGAATGGGGCAATGGCGCCGCCTTTCTGCTGTTTGTCATGCATGCCGGCATCGACGTCATGCTCATGTTCAGGATTGGCATACCCGTACAAGCCTGGCTTATGGGCTTGGTGGGCTTCTTGTGGGATAGCGAACTGGCGATTAGCGAACGGAGCGTCAAGCCTGGCGCAATCCTGCACAACGCCTCTCTGATTCTGGGAAAGCAAATCGTCAATATCTTACCCGAGGGATCCGCCATCCTGAACCCCGACAAGCAGTCCTTCTGTCTAAACTCGACCGTTACCCAGTTGGAGATTCCCATCATGATCAACCAGACGGAGCCCTACGAGATGGAGCTACTGCGCATCGACATCGGGACCAATCTCAACGAGACCATTATAGTCAAGAAGGCCGAGCTGAAGACAATGTTGAAGAAGGCTAGGAAGGCGGCAAAGTCTACGGATCCTGACGAGCCCTTGACTCTGGCCTACACCATCAAGAAGCCGGGCGTCTATCTGCTGAAGAAGGTTACAGATCAGTCCAAGCTCC
>Ga0265797_10005401_pt1 | contig 18655 bp, 21 predicted proteins | sample P2T30metagenome_FD_192433 | JGI IMG/M metagenome (GOLD analysis project Ga0265797, IMG submission 192433) | Plant litter microbial communities from East Loma Ridge, Irvine, California - P2 T30 | ecosystem: Environmental > Terrestrial > Plant litter > Unclassified | place: USA: California... | reverse complement strand
TCTGATCAACAACTGTCTGCTGGTTGGAACCTCGGCGCAGGACCGTGTTAAGATCGATGCCACTTTCGGGCATGTCCACACGTTGCTCGTCTACCAGAGGCAAGCTGTATTGTGCCAGAATTTGCAGTTCACTTGCGTACTCTTTGGTGCTTGCGGAGTTGATGGTGAATCCATGAGCAACGATGTTGAACCAGGCGTCACGACCAGCCTGACGCAGTTCGTCTTCACTCTCGAAGTGGGGCTCATAGTGCAGATCCTTGGACACCAATACTGCCAGTGGTCGAAGAAGTTGAGCAATTGTTCGAGCTTCCAGTGCAGGATCAGCTTTGCCATCTCCAGTAGTGTCACCACTACCAACGATGAGCCCAAGAAGCTGAGACAAGAACGCCTCGTAGTGAGGCGAGTCCTTGCGAATTGCGGAGGCAATGCGCACACGAGCCTCGGTGACAGCATTGATCATCAATGTATTCTCAGCAATGTTGGCCTGAGCGGCTACACGAGGGTACAGCCTCAGTAGCATCTTTAGCTCATTGAGACTTCCAGTTGAGCCAAGTGCAGCAGTCTCGATGATGATCTTGGCGTCGACAGCCGAGTTCACGCGACCGATCTTCTGAACCAACATGGATATCACAAGTGCAGTAAGTTTCTCATCGCATCTAACATCGGCGACAGCTACTATAGCATGTATAATGGCCCCGTAGACAACGGCAGACTCTTCTTCGTCGCTGAGGTTCAGGGATAAAGTACTGCCAAGGGCTTGCTGAGTCGAGTAGGAGCTATTGACCAGAGTACCGTTCGATGAGCCATCGAGGAATGGTGAAAATCCGTGAGGCTTCTCGGAAGAGCTTGAACTGAGCACGTTACCTAGAGAGTAAAGTGTGCTGATGACTATGTCTTGTGACAGGAGCTTCAGCACCGCAGCAAGGCATTGCCCTGCCACCACGGAAGTTTGCGAGGTCATCTTGCCTTGAACAATGAGGCGAGGCAGGGATCGGCTGAGGCCTGTAGCAGTCGCAGACGATGTCCTAGCAAGGACTGCCAGCGATTTGAGCACGGTCTGTGCCAATTGATCATCGCCCATCTGAACTGGGTCTGCCGTGATGGCATCCAACCATGCAATAAGAATGTCGTCATCGGCAATATCCTCATCGATCAAAGTACAGCAAAGGAAGCTGCGTAGATTGCTGGCTCTAACTTCGAGAGCCAAGCGTTGTTGCCACGCCGAGCTGACTTGGAGATAGTCCGCATCTGCGTCGAGAAGATCCATCTCATCGACAATCAGACCGGCGAGGTCTTCAAGCATGGTGTCACTGGAAGCTCCGTTTGAACGAGGCGTCAGAGAGGGCCGGTTCAGCAGTGTATCGAGCACGTTCACGTGCGTAAGGCGATCGTCAGGCGATACCAGGACCAATACGCTCTCTTCTACCAGCGCAGAGAAAGCACGCTGCAGAAGCATGGCTCCGAGTGGCCTACCTTGCGTGGCATAGTGGCGAACCCAGCGTTTCCACTCCTTCAAAGACCGGTGACCACTACGAGCGTTGCGCACAGCAGATAGAGAGCCCTCCAACGTGACCATGAATTTTTCGGACAGAATTTTGCGAGCACGCTGGATGACAGTGAATCGTTGGTTTGAGTTCCATGCTCGCGCATTCTTTGCAGCAGCATCCAGGAAGCCAAGAAGAGAAACAGCAAGTTGGATGGAACGCAGTGCATGTTCGGCTTGGTGCTGCTCAGCTGCCTCTTCTGATTGAGCTTGCAGCCAAGCAACTTCATCCGCAGTTTCGCTGAGCGCCTGAATAGTCTCGTCCACACAATCGAAAGCGCGCTGCGCTAGGGACGGATGATTGATGGCCAAAGTCAGTACTGCAGACGTGAGTTCATGGGCAAGGGTTTCCCATGGTGGCAGATGCAACATGACTGAAGTCGACTTGATTGTCTGTCGGTGAGCTTCAGGCATGTAGGGAGCCAACTGGTTCAGAAGACTCTCAGCATCCTTGGTTAGCTGTATCAATGGAGCTGCTTTGCATAAGGCAAGGAGTACTTCGAGCTCCCGTGTGCTCATGGGGATTGCCACTGCACCAGCTGAACCGCGAGAGGCATCTCTCGACTTGCTGGCACCCAGCTTGCACAGCTCATGGAAATCGCCATTATCAGCGTCTTGACCTGAAGTCTGCGCCGACAGCGAGGCAAGTTTGTCTAGGGCATTGCGCCGCGTGGCACCGCCGTTGCTGTGAGGATTGTCAGGGGCGTGTTATTCGGGGACTTGTTGTTCACTCACAACCGCATGTCTCGATGCTTAATCTGGGCAGTGACGATATCAAACTCGAATTGGGATGATTCGAGAGGTGAGGTCGATTATAGCACGTGCATGTACGTAGGTAGTTGTACGGCCGGCGGCTAGAATGCGAAGCGCGATCAGGGATGCGTGACGTCGGCGGCCGTTTGAAACAGCGGCGTAAGGCTGGGGTGAAGTTGTAGGGTCAACCTGGAAGAAACGCCAGAGCTCTTGCGCATACCACCAACTTGCACTGCGCACACACCACCGCCATCCTTTCAACCTGCCACTGCGGCCTGTGACGAGCAAATGCCCCCATAGACGACTTTACGCGACCACGTGCACCACCCATACCACCCTCATTCACACACATCCCTACCGCAACCTCCACCCTCGACCCCTAAACCGCACTGTCGTTGGGACGGCAGACCAGATTGGGAAATATGTCGACTTTTGCGAGCTCCTTTTGGTCGAACGACTATGCCGCTGGCCTCGGCGTGCTGTTTGGAAAGCTGCAGCAAGGCGTGCAGGAGAACTCCCAGTTGATGTCAGTAGCCCGCATGCGCGCCGAAGCAGAAGATGCCTACGGCTCCAAGCTGGGTGAAATCGAGAGCGCTACCAACCGCATACCCGGTGGTTTCCAAAAAGATGACGGCGCAAGCGTCAAAAAGGTGGGCTTTTCTTGCTACAAAGTGGCCGACTCCGTGAGCTAACTGCTTCCACTACAGGCGTACGAGGGCGTGCGGACCGAGATGTCGGAAGCTTCACGCAACCACCGCAAGATCGCCTCGAACATCCGCGAGCTTGTCGTAAACCCGTTTAGTCGCTGGTGCGATCAGCATGCTGCGCGAGTACAGAATAGCCAGGACGATCTCCACAACCGTGTCAAGGCCCACGACCGCCAGGCTGAAACTGTCCGACAATACCGCAGCGCATACTTCAACAAGTGCAGGAGGGTTGAAGATCTTGACGAGGAAGAGAAGCTTGCATTCCAGGATCCTAACTCCGCGGCTGCCACTGGATCTCCCAAACCTGGTGCCCAGACAGTGCCGAGCATCAAAGTCGAGGAAGAGGAGTCTGATGATGAGCCTGAACCCATCGACATTGGCGACAACACTTACCAGCCTGAACAAGTCAAGAAGATCCTCACGCACATGCTGGATCACATCAAGCTCGGCGAGACCAAGGTCCCTATTCTCGGCACCTACCAAAATGTTTCTACTGGCGCGGAGATTGTCGAGTACATCCAGAAATACATGGGCTCGACATCGCTCTCATACTCGGAGCGCATTGGCCAAGATTTGATTGCCAACGGTTTTCTGCGCCTTGTTGGAAACATGGGCAACACATTCGCCAACAGCAGCAGGATGAATTACCAATGGCGTCCCAAGGTTTTCCAATTGACTGGCATGCCTGATAAGAAGTCGAAACCTCTCAGCCGCACATCAACGATTGCCAGCCAGGACTCAACTCCCGACAGTCCCTCCATGGGCGCTGTGGGAGATTACCTTGGTGGATGGAACCCTCTGAACAATGCTCACCCCAACGAAACCCCGGCTGAGAAACTTCGACGTGAGGCCAGAGAAGCAGACGAAAGATACAAGGCTGCTGTCCGCAAACTTGATGGCCTCCGTTGCAACCTCGAAGAAGCAATCATTGACCATCTCAAATTTATGGAACGTTGCGAAGTTGATCGCCTCAAGGCCATCAAGGCTGTCATCTTGGACTTCAGTGGCGCGATCAGCAATGTTATCCCGAGCTTGCAAAGCACGGTAGACAACATGATGCTTTACCAGGAGACTGTTCAACCGCTGAACGATGTTCGCTATTTGCTCGAGAACTACCGCACTGGAAGCTATATTCCCAGGGTCACCATCTACGAAAATTACTACAATACCGTGGACGAACAGACTTTCGGAGTTGAAATCGAGGCGAGAGCAAGAAGCGACAGAAAGCGCGTGCCATTATTGGTGACAACCATTCTGACTTTCTTGGACAACCAGTACCCGGAACTTGAGGGTGACGAAGCTCGACGCAGGATTTGGGTGGTCGATGTACCACTAGGAGCCACCCACCACCTACGCAGCTTGCTCAACACCGGAAAGCCAGTGCCACCTACCGTGCTCGAGAAATATGAGGTCCCCATCATTGCCGCGGTGCTGAAGTTGTACCTCCTTGAACTTCCGGATTCTCTTGTCAGCAGCCACGTCTACGAAATCGTCAAGACCATCTACGCTACCACCGCGCAGACTGCGAGTGACAGCGCGCGCATTCAAGTGATTCAATCGACGCTTGGACAACTCAGGCTTGCCAACATCGCAACACTTGACGCAATTGTCAGCCACTTCGCAAGGTTGATTGAGCTCACAAACGCCGATGAAGCATACGTTGCACAGCTAGCTGGAGTGTTGGCGCCATGCATTCTTAGACCTAAGCAGGAGACAGGCCTCAGCATGACTGAGAAGTACAACGTCAGACTGCTCCGCGATCTGCTCGCACACAAGGACGACATCTTCGGCGAGCTCAAGAGACAGTCTAGCCTCACGCATTCCAGTTCCGGTGCCACTAGGCCGAATCGCGCCATTAGCACAGACGAATCTAGCAGACGAGAGAACATGATTGAACGCCAGCGTGCAATTGCAGCTGCCCAACAAGCACAGTCCAGTGGTCTGCAACGCAGCAACAGCAACCGTTCAAGAGCACCAAGCCCAGGCCCTGGCAACCGCATCTCGTTGACCGAAAGCAACGGCCACCGACGTGATCGCAGCAGAGGTCCCGAGACTAGGTTCCCAATCTCGACTGCAAGTGTGACTAGTCCGACAGAGAAGCGTATCATGTCGCCAGGCTCAGGAGGCTCTCGCCTGAGTCTCGAGGTCCCTCTCAGCCCACCACAGTCACGCCAAACTCAACCGTTGACCAACCCGGCCTCACCTCCCAGCGTGAACGGCCAGGGCAAATCAGAGCAGACCACTGAAACTCTGCCCAAGAGCAACGGATCTATTCACCAACCTCCCCCTGCTGAGCCAAGCTTTGACGACCAAGACACGACTCGTACTCGCAGTGACACAGGATCGTCTCTACGAAGCTACACTCCTCTGGGAATCTCTCACGCCGACGCGGACCCTTCATCGCCTACTACCACGGTATCTGATGGCCCATCCAACCGCGACAGCATTCCATCAAAGCGCGACAGCGTCCCAGCGAAGCGCGATAGTCTCACTCGCTCTGGCGCCGCACGCAGCCAATTCCAGCGCAAGGGCACTACTGGCAGCTTGCAACGCCAGAGTGTGATTTCAAGGCGCGACAGCAACACTCCGGACGGACTTGTTCAAAGCCCCGTTGATCTGCAGCACGTCGAGGAGGCCCCAGTGTCCAAGGGTGTTCAGCTGGAGGACAAGCCTATGGACTTTGACTAAGTTGATGACTGCCGCGAATTTGTTTACTGGCCTTCTGTCTCCAGCAGGTTCTGAGAGGCTCACGTGCTGCGGTTAGCGATACTGGGTCCATTTTCATGGGGGGTTCGGTGTAAACCTTTTTTCGTTTGTCTATGTATCCTACGAGTATCTGTATCATGTGTACCGACATCGTGTAACTGCGACGAAATCTCATTTCTCGACGTACTCTAACTGTTGCGATACTTCCCAGCCTTTGCGCGTTTCCAATTGTGATCGACTGGGCTGCCATCGCAGCTCCACTTCGCCGAAGTAGTTGGCTCCTGCGGCTGTTTGCACGAAGCCAACGCTTTGGAAAAGAGCAATGCTACGTGCATTCGATTGATTAATCTTCACGCGCAGGTATTGCAGAGATCTTGCGTCCTGGCCTTCGCAATTGCTGCTGCTGTACTCGGCTGCGATTTGCGTCCAGGTCTCCAAAATGTAGGCTGTGAATGAGAGTAAGGCGGCGCGACCGTAGCCTTGTCTGTGCAAGTCTTTACGTGCGATCATGAGTTCGATTTCGCCTACCAGGGCATTCGACTGTTTCGTGCTGTCGTTTGCTCGTTCGCCATCATCGTCGTCATCGTCGTCTTCTGGCTCGAACAGGAAAAGGTTGATATCGCCAATCATACGCTCTGGACGATCATCTTGGCCACCTTGGACTGTCTGCGAAACGCTTTCTGGTTCTCGAGATTGGCAGACGATGAATGTGAGTTTGTCGTTGTCTGTTCGCCAGCTTCGTTGCATGTCGTATTCCTCGGTTATGCTCAAAGGTTCTGAAGCTGTGGCGGCTTGCAGGTCGGCATCTTGCATCCATGCGTGGTATGCTGGTACATGATGGGCTGAGTAGGGTACTAGGAGGACCTTGCTTGTGCACAGTGCTAGGTGATGGTATTAGTACATGTGTTTGCGATTGGATGGGTAACGAAGAGTTTGTTCTACCTGTATGCTCGTTGACTCGCATGGCTGTTATGATGTTCCAGGTTTGATCTGGCAAAGGACGGCCTGCTTTACTTTGACTCGGGCTGTTGCTAAATTGTTCTTTCCACCATTGTGGCAAGCTCACATGTGATATTCTTCTCGTCGTTGTCGGCGTTTGATCGGCAGGCTTCGCCGAGAGCGCGAGCTTGAGTGCTTCACGAACGCTTCGCGACAGCCGTCGACAGCTAACTATTCACTCCATCCTCCGTTCAGCTTCCCACCAGCAGAGACATGTCACTCCAACACACAATGCTACGTACTACGAGACTTCTCTCACCGGCCATGCGCCGTGCGCCGTTCTTCCAGCACCGCATGCAGTCCACATACCAGCCCCCAGATGCGCCCAAGCCCGAGGCACCCAAGAGCAACCCACATGTAGGTTGAATACTACTGTTTGATACACTGTCTTGAACGGCTCTAATAATCACCTAGCGCGACTTCTACAAGTACCGCAGTCGTCCAGTATTCAAGGCCGTCCTGATCGCCATCTTCACCTACGAGATCATCTACTGGGGTTGGCTCAAGCTGGAGAGCATGGAGACGAAACATGACACTGAGGGTATGCAAGAGCACGAATGAGCACATAGATCAATAACGAATATCTGCTGACGGAAAGTGAAGGCGAGATCAAGTCGCTCGAGAACGAGCTGAGGCAGCTCACTAAAGACAAGGTCGAGGCTTCGACCTGAGCCGCTGTATAGTACGTGGGCGAGGGCGCTTACAGCAGCTCCTCGCCAGGTCAGAACACGTCTGCTCACAAAGCGGGCAAAGCGAGGTTCCATAATACTTCGGGAGACTCCGCCGTCCATGGCTTGTCCAGTCTGGAGATCGCTGCAGAAGCCACTTGGACCGGATGCAACCATGAATCTTGACTACTAGAGGTTCAACTTGCACGGGAGATGGCCCAAGGGCCATGAAAAGACGTTTGAGCATGCACACCGCACATTGACCTCGGACACCGCTGGCCAAAACCAACCCAGCAGAGATCGAAGAGACACCTCGGACAAGCAGATGGCAGCAGGCCTGAGCGGACTTTGCCTGTACGACGAGGGGGGCAGTCACATGCACTTGAAATGCGCCAATGGCTATACTTCCCAGGTGCAACTGGTGACGGACTGAACAAATATTGTATACTATGTACTTTTTACACCCTCGACTTTCAGCGGACCGTCTTGATGGGCCATACCTGGTTGGAGCAAGCTGCTCAGCAGGATACACCCCACGAGCTCAGCACTGTTCCGCCTGTGGTAAGCGCAGGATCAGTCAACTTCTTACTTCCTACCTTTCGCGCTTCACGGCTCCTATACCTAGCCTGTAGAGAGGTGCTCGCTTCCTCACCCCAACATCATCGACCCCAAACGCGTGCATACACATATGGTAAGCTCCGACTTCCCATCATCGAATCAATTTGATTCAACGGTGAGATGGCCGAGCGGTCTAAGGCGCTAGCTTAAGGTGTTGCCTTCTGGTTCACTACAATCGCTAGTCCGAAAGGGCGTGGGTTCAAATCCCACTCTCATCATCATATCTTTTGCTTTTTGCCTGCACCTCACTCGTCCCTCAGGCACCACGGTAGCAAAGGCAATCGTTCGTTGAGTCTGATGCAAGTCGGGGCTTGTTACACGGCATGCGGTATCGAGTCGGCAGGCCTCTTTTGTTCAATGGCGAGAATGGTCTCGATTTAGCATTCGTGGCAGGTAGGCGTATTTTGTTGGTACATCGATGGTCTGACTGCATGAGTACCTTGTGTACATGGTTGCCATGTGTGTTTACGCGGAACGAGGCAAATGAGCGAGCTCTTGGTTCTTGGTAAGGTAGCATGTATGACAAGTGCCTCAATTGAAAACTAAATATCCAACCCGTTCAGCGAACCAAAAGCCGCATACTCAGCCGCAGCATACAGTGGGTCCACCTCCAACGACGCCTCATCTCTTCCGTTTGGTATCAGCTCATCGTAGCGATCCCCCAATACCTCTCTCAACAACTCCCGAAATCGAGCATCCCCAGTACTATCACCCGAAAGCACAACATGGTCGATTCGCGTGTGCTTTTTCGTCCTTACGCCTTCCACCGGCATAGCAATCAGTCGACGCAACGAGTCAACACACATCATATTTTTCGTCCCGACTGCTGGTCATGATCTGTTTTAGCTGCTGTTCGATGTCTTTCGTGGGTGGTCGATCGAAGTCCTCAGGGTTCGAATCAGCACCCAGTTCGGGCGTCGATAGCACACGGCGATACTCGTACGTGCAGTCCGCAATCGCTAATGCGGCCGTAAGCGCAGAGCGACTATAATCGACAATGAGCACGAGCTCTTCAAGCGTAGAGTTCTCAAGCGTAGCATCATCAGCTTGCAGCGAGCACTGCCCGAAGATCCCTCGTGCTTTGGCCGCGGCCGTGGTTCCAGGGAACACTCGGCCAGAGTGCTCCAGACCAAGCACCGACGCAGCAGCCAGCAAACGATCGTCGAGTCGTTTCCCAACAGGAAGCAAAGTCGTGATGTACACCTCGCGAACCTCAGTCCCAAGCGCAGATTCCGTAGCTGCTTGTAGAGCTCGAAGCATAGCCGTCAGAGCTCGCGTCGCGTCATCCGGTGGCGACGCACCTCCTCGCCAGACTGGCAAGTGGTTGTTCAAGACTTACTTAGGCCAGTATGCCGGCCGCCAGGAGGGCGAGTACAGATCGTCGTAGAGATTGCCACAGACTATGCCTTCAACGCCTTCGACGGGAGTGATGACTTCGATGTGATCGGGCACGGCGGGTCCTTCCAGCATAGTTTCTCCGTAAATTAATGATCCTGGGAATTTCAGCGATGTTTTGTACGGAACCGTCGGCCGAAACACACGCTGGCGACACTAGACCGTTTTGTTAGTTGTTTGTCGTTGCTAGGAATCAGCAGCTCAGGCCTTGATTACCCATAGCTGTGTCCGAGGCCGGAGCCTATGCCGTAGGCGGCGCGAGCACTGGCAGGAGCGGAAAGTATAGCAAGCAGCACTATGGAGACAGCAAGAAGGAGCGTGTTCGAGATGATCAAGTCCGTGAGTTATGCTTTGCTCAGGACAGCAACGTAGATGGCCCTGCGATGCGTAGTTAGTTGGGAATGGAGACGAAGTTCGAGCGAATCGATAGCTTATTCTTTCGCAACTGGAGCGCGATCCCAGTGCCATCGTGTTCTGGGCAGGTGAAGCCGGCCGCAGGATCCCATTGCCACCGTTGTGCCGCCGATGCGGTGACTCGTTTGCAGTTCGTGCTGCGTTGTGAGTCCAGAGACCCAGGAAAACAGGATTTATGTAAATACTTCATTGCCTGGATATAGATATAAGTGTTGTAGAGATGGCAAAAAGAATAACTCGCTATATACGAAGCATGCTGATACTTGGATGCCTTCCGACACGTCAAGCACCATACGTTTGTGGGAAAGAACACAACGATCAATGAGTAACGAGCTTGAGATGGGAAAGAGGGCGAGAAAGCGAATAGAGTGCTGTACAACAGCGCCCTTTGCAAATGAGTTCGATAAACAGTCACCATGCGCGCCCAAGGACGATGTTTATATCCATATCCATACCCCAAGAAAACGCCCACCATCCCCCAAGAATCATAAGATAAACAAAAACCATACATCGTAACCCTATGTCCACGCAATCAAATATCCCCCTCCCCAACCTGCGCATCAAAATCCCTCTTCACCGTCAGATTCTGCCAGCCGTCCACATTCTCAATCACCAGTCCTTTCTCGTTGGCCAAGTGCAAGAGGCAGATGAAGCCGTAGGACGTGGAGATGTCGGCGAGCTGGGTTTTGGGGTAGACGTGCGAGAGATTGTTCATGATGTCGGTGAACATGAGCGTGCCGGTCTCGTCTTTGGGGAGGATGGGGATTTGGGGACGCTGGGGGGCTTGAGGTTGGGGAGGTTCTCTGTGGGGAGATGTTAATGGATGGCTCTTTATTACTTGTTCTTTTGGGGAGGTTGTGCGTACCTTTCTTCGAAGCCGATGCCTCGCCACATCTCTTCCTTTAGTCGTCGCACGTCGACTTTCTTCGCCACGCGAGCGTATTGCACGTACTCTGGTCGCAACCTCCTGCTCTGTGTGATGAGGTGTGCGCCGAAGGCACCTTCTTGCGCGGGATCCGCGCTGCCAGCAACAGCATCGATGCCAGGTCCAGTAGGACCAGCAGCCATACCGGCATCGTCGAGATCAGGAGAGAAGGCCTCACGAGCGTCGGCAAACGAGTCGTCATCCATATCGCCACCAGGCATGGGCAAGTTGTCATCTGCGAAGAAGTTGGCGTCATAGTCACCCTTGACGTCTTCTTCGGCTGTAGGGGCAGGTCCTCCGTTTGCTGCCCAGTAGTCTTCGCCGACTTCTTCGTGTGCGGGCAATGATTTCAGGCCCTTTCTTGCGCCAAGTTTGGCTTTGGGCTTGAGGAAGAGCTTGAGCAGGTCTTTTGAGTTGAAGTGCTTGTCGTCAGGCAGGAGGTTGCGGGTCTTGCTCCGCCATTCACGCTTGGGTAGAGAAATGGCTGCGTTACTTGCAGCTTTTGTGTAAAGCATGCTTGCGAGTTCACCACTCATGGGAGCTGCGAAGTCAATCTCAAAGGCTTCCTTCTCTTTGCGTACTCGCTGTGGAGCAGCAGGCTTGTTCGCTTCCTTGATACGAGCGATCTTCCAGTGTTCTGGGCCGGCCCAGTTCTTGTGGAGCGCTGTGTCGAAGTAGTTGAGGATGTTTTCGTGGTCGTTTTGTTCTCTGTGTTGCAATGTGACGCCGTATGCGTTTGAGTCTGTGTCGAATGTGCCCACCTCGCCACCTTCTTCGCCTCCATCTGCTGAAACGTTATGTACTCGCATCTGAGGTTGAATTGCAGCGTCCTTCGCCCAAGCCTCGCCTCCCTCGCCGAATCCTACCTCCGCGTCGTCGTCAAAGTTGATGGCCATACCATCGTCATTGTCGAACGGCGCGGGGCCATCGAACCCTTCTGCTTCGTCGTCATCGTGATCTTCTGCACTCTCGGGATGCTCGTCTCGCCAGTTGTCGGGAGCCTTCAGGAAAGGCAGATCCATCGCGCCATCGCCACCTCCAAGCTCAAAAGTCTTGAGTGATGGACAGATATCTTGCTCGTCCAGGAGATCCAAGTTGGGGAAGAAACGTGCGCCCAAAGCAGCAACGTTGACAGCTCCGTCTGCGTCCGCCAGCTCGCCGATTGTGGCATCCTCCTTTGCTGCATCCTCTTCACCTTCCGGCTCCAGACTGTCGTGTCTCGTTTCCTCGACCTCTCGCGCATCGTCACTGCTGTCGAAGACAATTCTGCCTGTGCCGTCGATCGACAAGTGGTTCAGTAGGAGGCCCTTCGCGCCACCTTCATCAAAATCTGCCGATGCCTTCTTGAAAAGAGGATCCACAGAAAACTCCAGCTCCATCTTCTTGAGCCTCAATTGTTCGAAAGAGTTGACCAAAGTCGCTTCAGCGGAGCGCTGTGTCTTCTTCTTGGTCTTCTTCTTCTGGCCGTCCTCTCCCTCTTCGTCGTCGTCACCCTCCTCGCCATCTGCATCTGCATCATCGCCCTTGCGCTTCTTGTTCCCGCTATCTGCCAGACCACTCAACAATTTTCCCGTCTCGGTCGCAACGCTGTCCACACGGCTGGTGTAAATCTTGACACAACCATCAAGCGTGCAACTCGCTTTCTGGAAATTGATCTGATCTCCCTCCTTCAACAAGCTCATATCATGGAAATAATCAATAAGCGCAAAATTCCAGCTGTTGTTCGCATTGATCTTGTTGTCCGTCGCCATCTTCATCCACTCCTCGAAATTGGCCAGAATGGGTACACGCTTCATAGGCGTGACCGCGTCGCCGCGCACGCCGAATCCTCCATCGTCGTGTGAGGGAGTCTCGGGTCCTTCCACTCCTAATGATCTGCGCTTCTTCAATGGTGTGGCGGCGGCTTTGAGCTGGTCCAGTTGCTTCGAATGCGCTATGTGTCGCGATTGCAGGCGCGCTGCTTTCTCTGAGCGGTCATCGTTGAGTGGTATTGATGTTGTTTTCACGGGCGAGGCGTAGGCTGCTGCTTGTGGGTTTCCAGAGGCGCGGACGCGCGGCATGATTGGTGTAGGGACGCGCGATTGCACGTGCTGTCGATTGTGGTTGGGTGTGTGTATGGATTGGTGGTTGTAGTATTAATTTGCCGTTCCATCTGATTGATTATTTGGTAGGGCTTGCTTGCTGGTGCTTGGAGTAAACAAAGGTGCGGCGGGCCTGTTCCGCGGGTCGGCTGTCCAGAGTCTCCTTCGCGCCGGCTCCAATCTCTAGTCTCTCTCACGTGCAAAGTCAAGCTCCCGCAAAGTCGCGTGTTTCTCTCACGGCTCTGCCTTTCGCCCCCCACGCGCGCCCTCAACTCTGTCGATCTTTCGTGCAGCATCATCATCGGCGTCACCGCCACCGCCACCCGCACGGCTCGCCTCAGTACCGAGTTGTAGTCGTATACACAGTACAATAGCAGCACTGCAGCACCACAGGCAGTCCTTCACCACCTGCCAAGTTTCATTGCGCATGCGGTAATGAAAGTGGGCCGGCAATCATACCTTACCTTGCCCTCGATTATTAACTTGCGCCATTTGTCCCTCTTGTCGAGTCTGGAGCTGTTCTGCTTGCTGCGCCTCACTGCTATCTATTCATCTATCCCACTATCCAAGTATGCGGTAATGCTGTCATTTGCCCCTGGTTGCCCCAACATTACCTGAGGGCTTGAACAATTCCTTCCTGCTGCATTGTACATACATATCTCACGTCTGCCACCTACACTTGGACCCACCGCTGCTGGACCGAGGCTGGGCGCGTCATGCAGGCTTCATGGACTTCCAACAATCCAAATACCAACACACTCACTTCTCGCATGTCCAAACCGCCCGCTAGGAAAAGCTACCGCGCCGCGCGAGCCTTTTACCTCGTCGTACTCATAGGCTTGTTGCTGGCAGCATGTGCAGCATACGCCCGGCGAGATGGCGACCAATCAGGCCACGCCGAATGGTTATTATCACGAAGAGATGTCAACCCTTTGATGAGCGAGGAAGAGCAATGTCGACTGGTACACCGGAGTAAGGACCAGTGTCGCTACATCAAGAAACACTGCCCGGACGATGAGGGTGGATTTGGAGCCTATCTGGACTTGTTCTACTGCAAGCTCGCGCACGCCAAACCTGTCGCATTCATGATCTTGATCGTGTGGCTAGGACTCTTGTTCTCCACGATCGGCATAGCTGCGAGCGACTTCTTCTGCATCAACTTGAGCACCATCGCGAGCATTCTGGGCATGAGTGAGAGCATGGCTGGAGTGACACTACTGGCCTTTGGAAATGGAAGCCCGGATGTCTTCTCGACGTTTGCAGCCATGAGCACGAACAGTGGCAGTCTGGCGGTGGGAGAACTTATGGGAGCTGCTGTGTTCATCACATCGGTGGTCGCTGGATCCATGGCCCTCATCAAGCCATTCCACGTCGCACGCAAGAGCTTTGTCAGAGATGTGGGCTTCTTCATTGTGGCTGCGGGCTTCAGCTTTTCTTTCTTGTGGGACGGTCGACTACAACTCTGGGAGTGTATCGCCATGGTGATCTATTACGTCGTGTATGTTGGGTTCGTGGTTGCGTGGCATTGGTGGATCGGTCGTCGGAGACGGGAAAGGGAAAAGCAAGCGGCTGCAAGAGGCCACTATCTGCCACCGGGAGATGAGATGGATCTGGAAGAAGAGTACCACGACGACCCAGAAAGCAACTCTGGATCAGCCAGACCGACAATGTCTCGCGGTGCATCCCGGGAGGATTTTGCTGCATTGGAACGAGGTATTACGACCCCTGGCGAAGAAGAGCCGAACGAGGATGAGGAGGAAGAGGCACGAGACCGGTGGATCAGCGAGCTCAACAGCAACATGCGACTATCTCGGCCACAAGTCCGCTCCAGACGCAACACGATTGGACCTGTTCGACCCTCGCTCGTTGGTGCATTGGAATTCCAAGCTGTGCTCAATTCTCTGCAGAAGTCTCGCAACATTCAAACAATTCCTCTGGATACCAGGGGATACTCGGACACCCCTGACGTGGATCTACTGGGCCCAGAGTACGACTCAAACCTTACTGGATCAGCATCAAGACAATCACTTCCCACGCTCACGATTGACACTAGCGCTGCGCCCGATGCAGAGGGATCAACTCTGATTGTGCCACAATCTGCCCCAGCGCGTGGACGAGCTGCGACAGCAAGTGATGCCTCAACTCGCTCGCTAACACCCAGCCCCACCCAACCAGAAGAGCTGCCTGGCCAGAGTGAGTGGCATCACACCGATCATGCCGGGGTCGTCGGACTGAAGCTTCCTCGTCTGGAAATTCCAGGCCCAGGCCGCCACTCCGCTCCTCATACGCCTTCGGTCGAGGTGTCTGCACCAACACCGACGCTCCCCATTTTAGAAGTGCCAGAGGAAGAAGATGAAGGTAATACATCAGATCATCTGAGGGTCGAGGACGCGAAAGCTGCGTTTAGGAAACAGTCCGACTACTTCCCCACGACGAGATCGAGAAGTAACACGAATCTTTCTGCTCGCTCAGGACACTCAGGCTTTTCTGGATACTCCACTGAGAGTGACAGCCGCTCGCCTCGCACTGTTCCCCAGGCACGCCACCTACCAAAGATCACAATACCACGTGAGCGCAGGTCACGCGATTCAACACCCAGCACATCGCCCTTTCCAGTATACTGGGAACCGGCTTCGGCTACATCGACTCGCGCACCAAGCATCCGCCTCCCGCCCCCGTTGGCTTCACCAGAGTCACTTCCCGTGTCACAAGCCGCCGAACGAGAATATCCTTCTTCCAGACCAACTAAATGGTGGCCATACCATATCCTCCCTGCTCCTGGCGTTTTGATATCCACATTGTTCCCCACCATATATCATTGGCATGACAAGAGTATTTGGGAGAAGATGATTGGTGTGGTGGCCGCTCCCAGTGTTTTCCTTTTGACGGTCACCTTGCCCGTCGTCGAGAGCGAGAAGGACGACGAAGAGGACGAGCTACTAGTTCAGCCTACATCATACGACTCGCGTCGTTCACAAAGCGCGTCAGGCACGCTTGACGCCAATAGTGCGCTCAAAGGCTCAATGACTTCCAAGGGAGGTCACTCGCAGACCAACAGTGTCTCGATGGGCACGACCGGGCGTGAGACTATGGCATCGATGGTGACTGCCACCGAGCAACAAAATCGTCACAACTTTGGCACAGTCTCGCAGGAGGCGATCTCCCCAATCGCCTTGGACCCCAACGACCTTCTGTCAGCAACACCCGACCATCTCAGTGAGCTCTCCATCGCTGCACCTAACTCTCCGACCGCAAACGGGCCAGTCCCATGGAACCGCTGGCTAGTTCTGACCCAGCTCTACCTTGCACCCCTATTCTGCATGTTCTCATTTTACATCCAATCACCTTCCGACCTACCGCCCAGCTGGCTCACCCTCCCAACCCTCTCCTGCCTCCTCGCCTCCACCATCCTCCTAATTCCCTTCCTACTCACCACAACCGCCACCCACCGCCCAACCCTCTTCCGCTCTCTCCTCTCCGGCGCCGGCTTCGTCGTCTCCATCGCCTGGATCTCCACCATCGCCTCCCAAGTCGTCGGCGCCCTCAAAGCGCTCGCCGTGATCTGCAACATGAGCCACGCCATCATGGGCCTCACCATCTTCGCCGTCGGCAACTCCCTCGGCGACCTCGTCGCCGACATCACCGTCGCCAAGCTCGGCTACCCCGTCATGGCGCTGTCCGCGTGCTTCGGCGGGCCCATGCTCAACATCCTGCTCGGCATCGGCCTGTCGGGATCGTACATCCTCGTCACGGGCGCGCACCACCACCAGCACAAACACCCGGGCTCGCAGCTCAAGTATAAGGCGTATCAGATTGAGGTGGGGAGGACGTTGATTGTTACGGGGATTACGCTGCTTGTTACGTTGGTGGGGTTGTTGGTTTTCGTACCGCTGAATAAGTGGGTTTTGAGCAAGAGGATTGGCGTTGCGCTTATTGGGCTTTGGGTGTGTACTACGGTTTTGAATGTTGCGTTGGAGCTTACGGGGTGGGGGATGGAGGGGAGCGATAGTTGAGGTTGATTGTGGTGGAACTTGGGGAGGAGGATGTTTTTGGGGGTTTTTTGTTTCTCTTCTTGTATTCCTGATTTGGTTTTGAGGTGATTGCATGCATGTCATCTGGGCTAGAAGGGGAGTTTTTTTCTTCATACGATACCACAGTTTGCAGATATTGACGAGAGGCGTTTTTCTTCTTCTCTATTCTAGAATGAATCTTGGATGGTTCCGATTATTGATATCTCCTTTGGAGAAAAAGAACAATCTTGTCTTTAAAAGTTGGTAAGAGTCCTATCTGGATATTGAAATGGACGTCTTGGAACAATACACTTGCACGGTCTAGGCAAGTTGTTCTTTCCAATGCGGACATGCCGATTATCATTTGAGGAGTACGTCGATGTTGTGTTGGTTTCTGACAGTGCGGCACATAACTTAGTCTAATCCACCAATGTTTCACGAATGCCAACTCAAAATTGACCTCATTTGTTCTTCTAGTTGAGAGAGATGTCTAAAGCTTCTAGGTTAATCGATTAACGTTGACTTCACAAATGCTCTCCGAACAAGAATTCTACCATAAATGGCGCAAATACTTCAAGAGAAACCACAAGTACGGCCCACACTATCCCGATGATTACGAAGGCGACGTGATGATGCTGTTCGTTGTGGATGATATACCTCCCGAGGTTTGTAAAGCATTTTTGTCAACCCCGGACTCCGAACTCAACGGCTGAAGTGAATCCATTCCCAGAAAATCAACGACATTCTCGATGGCAATATCCTCGACTACGGCGTCCCCCGCTCCATGATCCGCCTCGCCGACGACAAAGCTTACGACTCTCTTCCCGATTTCAACGGTTTGAAAGCCGTAGCCGGCACACAGCCTCCCATAGCTCTCCCATGGCAGTCTGCATTCCAAGGAAACTCATTATCAGAGATCAGCGTATGGCTTCGTAACATTCCTAAACCTCCCAAGGCTGTGTGCAAGTCTTTCTTTGCTGTTCTCGATAAGGCGTTGTATGAGCAAAGGGGAATGGTGCGGATTTGTAAGATTGGCGATGTTGGTGAGGAGCCGCAGACGTTACTTTGGACTGCGTCGAGGATCACGGGGTGGTTGGTTGCTTATGAGAGGGAGAATTGGAGGGATGATTGGGAGGATCAAGTTTGGGGGTAGCGGGAGGGCACGAAGCGATGGAACAAAGAATGCGAGCTTCCACATATCAAACATTCGCCACAAGCGTTGCTGACTAAATATTGAACACTGACGCTTTGATACACGATAAAACCCCTTCCGACCCTGCTATTATGACTAAGACTTTTGGCTCCGACAACAAAACGGCTACCAGCCAGGGAACGAACACTTCAAAGTCGTCTGAAGAACGTCCTTTCCCTTGTTCTTCCCTTTCATGCGTTTCACTGTTTCTTCATTCACTGTCACGCAGTACTTCCCATTCTCTTCTTTTGTCACGGAGTGGAGTTTGTAGCCCTCGAACTCGCTGTCGAACTCGAACCACCTGACGATGTTTTCGCGGTAGTCTCCATGGACGAAATTAAACAAATTGTCGCCACAGAGCTTTGTGATCTTCAACTCTCGCGGCAGGTTGCCCTTTATCTTCAGAGTGTCGTCCTGCTTCATCGTTTTGGTGCCTTTTGCAAGACTCAAATACTTTCCATCATCCTTCCGTCGATTAGCGCCCAGAGACTTGTATCTGCTTACCTGGGCTTCAACTTCGTGCTCGTCGTCTGTTCTCTCGCCTGTGATGACCAGCGTTACAAAGTACTGCTTGATCACATCTTCTTCGCCATCAATCCTGTAACTGTTGTGGTATCCATGGTCATACAATGGCCACAGCCTGC
>Ga0265797_10005400_pt1 | contig 18656 bp, 16 predicted proteins | sample P2T30metagenome_FD_192433 | JGI IMG/M metagenome (GOLD analysis project Ga0265797, IMG submission 192433) | Plant litter microbial communities from East Loma Ridge, Irvine, California - P2 T30 | ecosystem: Environmental > Terrestrial > Plant litter > Unclassified | place: USA: California... | reverse complement strand
GCCGCCTGAACGCGTGGACGGGAACCCGTCCACCCCACATCATCATGCTGATGGAATCATGTCATCATGCTGATGGCATCATGCAGGGTTGGCGGCTGCGCCGCCGACGCGTTCATGCGGCCCCAAGTGGTACCGTAGGGTTGGCGGCTACGCCGCCAACGCGTCCAACCAGCGTCGATATGGACGAACCGCCAGCTCAGCCGGCGTGCCCGCCACTCATATGCAGGTCCACGACCTTCATGATCTCGAGCGTGAGATCCAGGTCGAACTCCCCCGACGACAATGCCGCCGCCAGCTGCTCGCGCGGCAGGTGCACGGCAGCCGCCAGTTCGCCCAGCGCAGGCGCCTGCGCCACGGCCTGCAGCGCCGCGCCGATGATGGCGCCGTCGCCGTCCTCGAACGCCTCGGCCAGGCAATCCGCGATGGCATCGAGCGAATCGAGGCTGGCAGGGTCGATCGGCGTGGTCGGTGAAGTCATGAAATAGATAAGGTCAAAAAAATCAGTGCTGCGATCAGTGACGCACCGCGGCGCCCTCTTTCGGCGGCGGCGGTGGTGGTGGCACGGTCATCGATTCGACCGGCTGCTCGTTCTTGCGCAGTACCTGCACGAAGATCTCGTTCTGCTTGATCATGCCAAGCTCGTAGCGCGCGCGTTCCTCGACCGCGCCCAGGCCGTCCTTGAGGTCACCCACTTCGGAACCCAGCTTGGCATTGCGCGCAGCGAGCTGTTCGGTCTTGAGGCGCACCGCCTCGACCTGGCCCTGCATGTCGGCCACGGACAGCCAGCCGCCCTTGCCGAGCCAGAGCGGGTACTGGATCAACAGGAGCAGGACGGCAAGGGCGATCGTGATCAGGCGCATACAAAGGACAGGCCGGCCAGCATGGCTGGCCGGGCCTGGAACTCCACTCTTACTTCAGGTTGTAGAACGCGTCGCGGCCAGGATAGGTGGCGACATCGCCCAGGTCTTCCTCGATGCGCAGCAGCTGGTTGTACTTCGCCATGCGGTCCGAGCGCGACATCGAGCCGGTCTTGATCTGCAGGGCGTTCAGGCCCACCGCGATGTCGGCGATGGTCGAATCCTCGGTCTCGCCCGAACGGTGCGAGATGACGGCGGTGTAGCCGGCGCGCTTGGCCATCTCGATGGCGGCGAAGGTCTCGGTCAGGGTGCCGATCTGGTTGATCTTGATGAGGATCGAGTTGGCGATGCCTTTCTGGATGCCCTCTTTCAGGATCTTGGTGTTGGTAACGAACAGGTCGTCGCCCACCAGCTGCACCTTCTTGCCCAGCGCTTCGGTCAGGATCGCCCAGCCTTCCCAGTCGCCTTCGTGCATCGCGTCCTCGATCGAGATGATCGGGTACTTGTCGCACCAGGTGGCCAGCATGTTGGTGAAGTCGCGTGCCGACAGGCGCAGGTCGCCCTCGCCTTCGAGCACGTACACGCCGTCCTTGTAGAATTCGCTGGCGGCGCAATCCAGGCCGAGCGCGATGTCCTGGCCGGCCACGTAGCCGGCCTGCTCGATCGCCTGCATGATCAGCTTGATGGCTTCTTCGTGGTTCGCGACCGACGGGGCAAAGCCGCCTTCGTCGCCGACCGCGGTGCTCAGGCCCTTGGCGTGCAGGATCTTCTTGAGGGTGTGGAACACCTCGGCGCCGTAGCGGATCGCTTCCTTGAACGACGGTGCGCCGACCGGGATGATCATGAATTCCTGGATGTCCAGGTTGTTGTCGGCGTGGGCGCCACCGTTGATGACGTTCATCATCGGCACCGGCATCTGCATCGCGCCCGAACCGCCGAAGTAGCGGTACAGCGGCAGGCCGGCTTCCTCGGCGGCGGCTTTCGCCACGGCCATCGACACGGCCAGCATGGCGTTGGCGCCCAGGCGGCTCTTGTTCTCGGTGCCATCCAGGTCGATCAGGGTGCGGTCGAGGAAGGCTTGCTCATTGGCGTCCAGGCCCATGATCGCTTCGGAGATCTCGGTGTTGATATTCTCGCAGGCCTGCAGAACGCCCTTGCCGAAGTAACGCTTCGGATCGCCGTCGCGCAGCTCGATCGCTTCGCGCGAACCGGTCGACGCGCCCGACGGTACGGCGGCGCGGCCCATCACGCCCGATTCCAGCAGGACGTCGCATTCGACGGTCGGATTGCCGCGCGAGTCGATCACTTCGCGGCCGATGATATCAACGATAGCACTCATGTTTCTCAGTCTCCAGAAGGTGGGAAATAGGGGCAGAGGCGCGCAGCGGGAGCGCCCAGCCGCCGGGCGCCTCCCACCGGTGTGCGCCGGGGATCAGGCGAACCTGGTCTCCATGAAACCGGTCTTCTTGACGATGCGGTCGATCTCGACCAGCGTGGTCAGGAGCTCTTTCATGTGACCCAGCGGCACCGCGTTCGGGCCGTCCGACATTGCCTTGGACGGATCCGGGTGGGTTTCCATGAACAGGCCGGCGATGCCCGCCGCCACGGCGGCGCGCGACAGCACCGGCACGTGCTCGCGCTGGCCGCCCGACGACGTGCCCTGCCCGCCCGGCAGCTGCACCGAGTGGGTCGCATCGAACACGATCGGGCAGTTCGATTCGCGCATGATCGCCAGGCCGCGCATGTCCGAGACCAGGTTGTTGTAGCCGAACGAGGCGCCGCGTTCGCAGGCCATGAAATTGTCTTCGTTCAGGCCCGCTTCGCGTGCGGCGGCGCGCGCCTTGTCGATCACGTTCTTCATGTCGCCAGGCGCCAGGAACTGGCCCTTCTTGATGTTGACCGGCTTGCCCGAACGCGCGCAGGCGTTGATGAAATCGGTCTGGCGGCACAGGAAGGCCGGGGTCTGCAACACGTCGACGACGCTGGCGACCTGCGGGATCATCTCGGCGTCGTGGACGTCGGTCAGCACCGGCACGCCCAGCTCGCGGCGCACGTCGGCCAGGATTTCGAGGCCCTTGTCGATGCCGGGACCGCGGAACGAGGCGCCCGACGAGCGGTTGGCCTTGTCGAACGACGATTTATAGATGAACGGAATGCCCAGGGCACTCGTGATTTCCTTGAGCGTACCGGCGGTGTCCATCGCCATCTGGCGCGATTCGATCACGCAGGTGCCGGCGATCAGGAAGATCGGGTGCTCGAGGCCGACGTCGAATCCGGCGAGTTTCATGCTGCGTCTCCTTGCAGGACCGGGGCTGCGGTATGCGTCGTGGCCGCGGTATTGGTGTTCGAGGCCTGGTGCGCCAGGGCCGCCTTGATGAACGACGTGAACAGCGGGTGGCCGCTGCGCGGGGTCGACTTGAACTCGGGGTGGAACTGCACGCCCATATACCACGGGTGCGCGTTCTCACCTTCGCGCGGCAGCTCCATGATCTCGCACAGGTCTTCGTTCGGCGTACGCGCCGACACGGTCATGCCGGCCGCTTCGACCTTCGGCAGGTAGAAGTTGTTGCCTTCGTAGCGGTGACGGTGACGCTCGGTCACGACATTGCCGTAAATTTCGGCGGCCAGCGAACCTGGCTGCACGGCGCAGGTCTGCGCGCCCAGGCGCATGGTGCCGCCCAGGTTCGAATTGGTGTCGCGCTTCTCGACCTTGCCGTCGTGGTTCTGCCACTCGGTGATCAGGGCGACGACCGGCTGGTCGGTTTCCGGGTCGAACTCGGTCGAATTCGCATTCGGCAGGCCGGCCATGTTGCGGGCGTACTCGATCAGCGCGACCTGCATGCCCAGGCAGATACCCAGGTAAGGGATCTTGTTCTCGCGGGCGTAGCGGGCGGCCATGATCTTGCCTTCCACGCCACGCTTGCCGAAGCCGCCCGGCACCAGGATGGCGTCGTACTTGGCCAGGTGGCCGCAGCCCTTCGTTTCGATCTCTTCCGAATCGAGGTACTCGATGTTGACGCGGCTCTCGGTGTGGATGCCGGCGTGGCGCAGCGCCTCGGTCAGGGACTTGTACGATTCGATCAGGTCGACGTACTTGCCGACCATGCCGATCGTGACTTCGTGCTTCGGATTCTCGAGGGTGTGGATCAGTTTGGTCCACATCGACAGGTCGGCTTTTGGCGCTTCCAGGCCCAGCGCTTCCAGGATGATGTCGTCCAGGCCCTGGTCGCACAGCACCTGCGGCACCTTGTAGATGGTGTCCACGTCCCACACCGAGATCACGGCCTGCTCTTCGACGTTGGCGAACAGCGAGATCTTGGCGCGTTCGTCGTCCGGAATGCGGCGGTCGGCGCGGCACAGCAGCGCGTTCGGCGAGATACCGATCTCGCGCAGCTTCTGCACGCTGTGCTGGGTCGGCTTGGTTTTCAGTTCGCCGGCCGAGGCGATGAACGGCACCAGGGTCAGGTGCACGAAGGCGGCGCCCTTGCGGCCCGAGCGCAGCGACAGCTGGCGCGCGGCTTCCAGGAACGGCAGCGACTCGATATCGCCCACGGTGCCGCCGATCTCGACCAGCGCCACGTCGACGCCTTCGGCGCCGCGGCGGATGTAGTCCTGGATCTCGTTGGTGATGTGCGGGATCACCTGCACGGTCTTGCCGAGGTACTCGCCACGGCGTTCCTTGCGGATCACCGATTCATAGATCTGGCCGGTGGTGAAGTTGTTCACCTTCTTCATGCGGGTGCTGATGAAGCGCTCGTAGTGGCCAAGGTCGAGGTCGGTCTCGGCGCCGTCGTCGGTGACGAACACTTCGCCGTGCTGGGTAGGACTCATGGTGCCCGGATCGACGTTGATGTACGGATCGAGCTTGAGCATGGTGACTTTGAGGCCGCGGCTCTCGAGGATCGCGGCGAGGGAGGCGGCCGCAATCCCCTTGCCCAGGGAAGATACGACGCCGCCAGTGACGAATACGAATTTGGTCATTTGCTGATGGTGCCGAACGGCACGCGCGGGAAATTGAAATTATACCTTAAACATGCCGGCCCGTCGCATTCCATCCCGCGCATATCAACCTGATAATCCACGTCGTTTTTGTCGTGGCGCGATCACAAAACGGCTTATTTCTGGTGCATTTTTGTTTCGACTCAGCAATAATCGTGACCGAAGACGTGTTTTGCCGAGCGACCAATAACTCGAATACTCACAGGCACGATCATCGCTCGAAGCCGGCGCCCTGCCGGCCTCGAACCAGGCAGAGACAGTTGTTGCGCGCACCGCACGGCATGCCTTTTACCCACCTCTTATCCGAATAAATATGGGCAATTTTCTGAAACTTCATATCGGAACCCGGCTGGCCGCCGGTTTCGCGCTCACTCTTCTCATGACCATCGTCATCGCCGCGGTGGGCGTGTCGCGCCTGAACCAGGTCGCGGACGAGACGAAAGCGATCATGGCCGAGCCGCTGGCGAAGGAACGCATGATCGCCGAGTGGTACACCCAGATCTTTGCCGCCGTGCGCCGCACCGCCGCCATCGTCAAGAGCAGCGACCCGTCGCTGACCGACTTCTTCAAGCAGGACTCGGCCGAGACCGGCAAGGTATCCGCCGACCTGGTCAAGCAGATCGAGCCGCTGATCAATGGCGCGGATGAAGAAGCGCTGTGGAAATCGGTACTGGAACACCGCAAGGCCTATAGCGCCGGGCGCGACAACGCGGTCAAGGCCAAGGCCGAAGGCAATGTGGAACTGGCCGAACAGATCCTGACCCAGCAGTTCACGCCGGCCTCGAAGGCCTACCAGGAGCGCGTCAAGGAACTGCTCGACCTGCAGCACAAGCGCATCGACGCCAGCGCCGCCCTGATCGCCTCCACCGCCAGCCACAACAACGTTGTCATCGGCTCGCTGGCCGCTGGCGCCCTGCTGCTGGGCGCGGCATTTGCCTGGCTGCTGACCCGCTCGATCATCCGTCCGCTGCGCGAAGCGGTGCATGCCGCCGAACGCGTCGCCGCGGGCGACCTGACGGTGCGCGTCCACAGCGACGCCTCTGACGAAACCGGCGCGCTGCTGCGTGCACTGGGCAATATGAACGACAGCCTGGCGCGCATCGTCGACGAAGTGCGCGGCGGCACCCATGCCATCAGCGGCGCCTCGGGCGAGATCGCCGCCGGCAGCTTCGATTTGTCCAGCCGTACCGAACAGCAGGCGGCAGCGCTCGAAGAAACCGCCGCCTCGATGGAAGAACTGACCGGCACCGTGCGCCAGAACGCGGACAATGCGCGCCAGGCCAACCAGCTGGCGATCACCGCGTCGAGCGTGGCGACCCAGGCCGGCACCTCGGTCGAACAGGTCGTGGCCACCATGGGTTCGATCAACGCCTCGTCGCGCAAGATCGTCGACATCATCGGCGTCATCGACGGCATCGCCTTCCAGACCAATATCCTGGCGCTGAACGCCGCCGTGGAAGCCGCCCGGGCCGGCGAACAGGGCCGCGGCTTCGCGGTCGTCGCCAGCGAGGTGCGCAGCCTGGCCCAGCGCTCGGCCAGCGCGGCGAAAGAGATCAAGTCCCTGATCGACGATTCGGTCGAGAAGGTCGACACCGGCACCCGACTGGTCGACCAGACCGGCGCGACGATGCGCGAAGTGGTCGGCTCGATCCAGCGCGTGACCGACATCATGGGCGAAATCGCATCGAGCAGCCAGGAACAGATCACCGGCATCGACCAGGTCAACCAGGCCATGGGCCAGATGGACAACGCCACCCAGCAGAACGCCGCCCTGGTCGAGGAATCGACCGCCGCCACCGCAGCCCTGCAGGACCAGGCCCAGCGCCTGGCCAAGGTGGTCGATGTGTTCAAGCTGGAAGCGGGTCGTGCCGCGACCAACCTGGCGGCGCCAATCGCGCCGGTCGCCAGGTCCGCCAAGGCCAAGGCGGCGCCGGTGCGCCCTGCCCTGGCCACGCCGGCGCGCGCGCCAGCCAGGCCGGCCGCTCCCGCCGCCAAGGCGCCTGCGGGCGACAAGCCGGCCAGGCCGGTGAAAGTCAACGAAGCGGAGTGGGAAGAGTTTTAGGAACCTGCCCCGGTAGGTAGCAGGCCCGTCCCCGCTCGACCCGACCGCCGTCCCCGATCCCGGGCACGGCGGTTTTTTCATTCCTGGCCCTCGCACCGCTTCCGGCTTGGCCTGCCGACGCCCATTATCGTGGGGTGGACGGGTCCCCCGTCCACGCGTTCAGCCAGCGCAAACATGGTCGCAGCACCCCGTGATGTGAACCCGTGGACCGCCCCGCCACGCCCCCCACGGTGAATCCGGCACATGCCTCCCTCGTATTTATCTGGACATCGCCGAGCGCCGATGTTAGCGTTACCACCAGAGGCGACACGCCCACTTTCCGGAGACGATCAATGTTCAAGCGCGGTCCTGCACCGGCTGCTGTACCCGACACCCCCCTCGGCTGGCGCGAGAAGCTCAGCTATGGGGTGGCCGACATGGGCTTCAATTTTTATTGGGCCAATATCGCCACCTTCCTGCTGATCTTCTACACCGACACCTTCGGCATTTCGGCAGCCCAGGCCGCGACCCTGCTCGCCTCGATCAAGCTGATCAACGCCTTCACCGACCCGCTGATCGGCGCCGCCGCCGACCGCACCGCGACCCGCTTCGGCAAGTTCCGCCCCTGGCTGGTATGGATGTCGATCCCGCTCGGCGCCGCGGCCGTGCTCACCTGGACCACGCCCGACCTCGGCCCCGACGGAAAACTCCTCTGGGCCTACGGCAGCTACCTGGCGATGATGGTGTGCTACACCTGCGTGAACATCCCCTATAACGCCCTGTCCGGCGTGATGTCGGCCGACCCGCAGGAACGCTCGACCATCAACGGCCTGCGCTTCATCTTCGCCTTCGGCGGCAGCACGGTGGTGACGGCCGCCACGCCGGCCATGGTGGCCTGGCTGGGCGCCGGCGACGATGTGCGCGGCTGGCAGCTGACCATGCTCGCCTGGAGCGCGGCGGCATCGCTCATGTTCCTGGTCACCTTCCTGAACACGCAGGAACGGGTGGCGCCGCCGCCCGGCCAGAAGAACGCCGTCATGCGCGACATCCGCGACCTGGCCGGCAACCGGCCGTGGATGGTGCTGTTCGTGCTGGCCCTGGTCATCATGGTGACCATCACGCTGCGCACCACCACCTCGGCCTATTACTTCAAGTACGTGGTCGGACGCCCCGAACTGATGGCCAGCTTCGTGCCGACCTATATGGTGTTTGCCGCCATCGGCGCCGCCTGCACGCCGCTCCTCACCCGCTTCATCGACAAGAAGCCGCTCATGATGATCCTGATGAGCGCCACCGCCGTGTTCTCGGCGGCCTTCTTCCTGGTGCCGAACGAGCGCATCGACCTGATGTTCGCGCTGCAGGCGGCGCTGGGCCTGGTGCTCGGGCCAAAGTCGCCGCTGGCGTTCTCGATGTACGCCGACACCGCCGACTACAACGAATGGCGCACCGGGCGGCGCGCCACCGCCATGACCTTCGCCGCCGCCACCTTTTCGCAAAAGCTCGGCACGGCGGTGGCGGTCAGCGTGATCGGCGCCGTGTTCACCTCGCTCGGCTACGTGCCCAACGCCGCCCAGACCACCGGCTCGCAAGCCGGCATCGTGTGGCTGATGTCGTTCGTGCCCGCCGCCTTCGCCCTGCTCGCGGTGCTGGTGATGTGCTTGTACAACCTCGACGGCAAGCAGCTGTCGCGCATCGGCCTCGACCTCGCGGCGCGCAAGGCCGCCCCATGAACCCACCGGATATCTACGCCATGCTCTACCCGCAAGACGACCGCTATGTGCTGACCAGCCCCACCGCCATGCCGCAGGCCGGCGGCTTCCTGTGGAACCGCCGCATGATGATCCAGGCTACCTGCCGCGGCTACGCGACCGCCCAGTTCATGCAGCCCGAACCGAGCAAGTACTCGCATGCGCCGAACATGCAGGCCAAGTCCTTCATGCAGCCGGAGCAGACCTACTATGCCCATCATCCGGGCCGTTTCGTGTACGTGAAGGACGAAGACACCGGCGAGGTGTTCTCGGCGCCGCACGAGCCGGTACGCGCCGCTGCCGACCGCTTCGCATTCTCGGTGGGCCGCCACGACCTGCACTGGACGATCGAAAAACTCGGCATACGCATCGAACTGACGCTGGCCCTGCCGGTCGACGACGTGGCCGAATTGTGGACCGTGCAGGTGACCAATCTGTCGGAGCGTCCACGCCGCATCAGCATCTATCCCTACTTCACGATCGGCATGATGTCGTGGATGAGCCAGTCGGCCGAATACCGCCCCGACCTGGGCGGCATCGTGGCGTCCAGTGTCACGCCCTACCAGAAGCTGGACGACTACTTCAACAACCGCCTGCTCAAGGACCGCACCGTGCTGCTGTGCGAGGACGCGCCCGACGCCTGGGAAACCGGCCAGGCCGGGTTCGAAGGCGAAGGCGGCCTGCATGCGCCGTCCGCGCTGGCAGCCGACATGCTGGCCTGCGGCGACGCGCGCTACGAGATGCCGGTGGCCGTGGTCCAGTACCGGCTGGCGCTGGCGCCGGGCGCGGTCACGCGGCGGCGCTTGCTGTTCGGTCCCGCCTTCGACGATGCCGAGATCGTCCGCCTGCGCACGCGCTACCTGAGCGAACGGGGGTTCGACTATGCCGCGCGCGACTACGCCGACTACATCGCCCAGGGCGCCGGCGTGCTCGCCATCGCCACGCCCGACCCGGCCCTCGACAATTTCGTCAACGGCTGGCTGGAGCGCCAGGTCTATTATCACGGCGACGTCAATCGCCTGAGCACCGACCCGCAAACGCGCAACTACCTGCAGGACGCGATGGGCATGGCCTTCATCCGGCCCGAGGTCGCGCGCGCCGCCTTCCTGCACGCGCTGTCGCAGCAGGAAACCAGCGGCGCCATGCCGGACGGGATCCTGCTGTTCAAGGGCGCCCAGCTCAAATACATCAACCAGGTGCCGCACACCGACCACTGCGTGTGGCTGCCGGTGTGCCTGCGCGCCTGGCTCGACGAGACCGGGGATGCCACTATCCTCGATACGCCGGTCGCCGATCAGGGCGGCGTCGTGAAGACCGCGTTCGAGCGCATCTCGCTGGCGATGGACTGGCTGCTGCAGCGGCGCGATGCGCGTGGCCTGAGCTACATCGAACAGGGCGACTGGTGCGATCCGATGAATATGGTCGGTTATAAAGGACGCGGGGTGTCGGGCTGGCTGACCGTGGCCGCGGCCTACGCGCTGAACCTGTGGGCCGATGTCTGCGCCGCACGCCGGGACGGCACATCGGAAGCACACTACCGCGCCGGCGCGGCCGACATGAACCGCGCCGCCAACACCCACCTGTGGGACGGCGCCTGGTACGCGCGCGGCATCACCGACGACGACGTCAAGTTCGGCGTCGCCAGCGATGTCGAGGGCCGCATCTATCTCAACCCGCAAAGCTGGGCCATGCTGTCCGGCGCGGCCTCGCCCGAGCAGCGCGCGCTGATGCTGGCGCAGATCGATGCGCAGCTGTGCACGCCGTGGGGCGTGCAGATGTTCGATCCGCCCTACAGCGCCATGCGCGAAGACATCGGCCGCGTCACGCAAAAGCATCCCGGCTCGGCCGAAAACGGCGCGGTCTACAACCATGCCAGCGCCTTCTACATCCACAGCCTGTACGCGATTGGCGACGCCGACCGCGCCTTCGATGCGCTGCGCAGGATGATCCCGGGCCCCGACCCCGACGACCTGCTGCGGCGCGGCCAGCTGCCGGTGTTCATCCCCAATTACTACCGCGGCGCACACCGGGAGTATCCGCGCACCGCCGGTCGCTCCAGCCAGCTGTTCAACACCGGCACGGTGGCCTGGGTGTACCGCTGCCTGGTAGAGGGCCTGTGCGGCCTGAAGGGCGATGCGGATGGCTTGACGATCGCGCCGCAACTGCCAGCCCGCTGGCCCGGCATGACGGTGACGCGGCGCTTCCGTGGGGCGACCTTCGAGGTCACCATCGCGCGCGGCGACGTTACCGGCATCGCGGTGCGCTGCGACGGCGTCCTGCTGCCGGCGGCCCGCATCGATGGCGTCGAAGCGGGCCGCACTTACCGGCTGGCCGTCACCATCCCCTGACGTTTGCTGCATCGAATGGCCGGCACGAGAGTGATCTCCTGCCAGTCTCCCGTCGTCGAGCGTCCGCATGGCCCTGCCGTTGGCAGGGATTGGAGCGCTTTGCGCCGCGGTGACGCAAAGCCCCGGGGCGCTACCTGCGGATCCGGCGACCCGCCAGGGCCAGCACACCGATGCCCAGCAGCGCCATCGAACAGGGCTCGGGGACGTCAGTGCCGGTATTGTCCACGACCGAAATGTCATCAAAATACATGGCGCCTGGATCGTGGCGTCCACGGAGCTCGATCTCCGTGCCGGCCGACGTCGCGAGAAGCCCTGTGTACGTGAACTGCGTCCAGGTGCCTTCAAACATACCATCACCAAGATAGTTCAAGCTGTCGTTCGCTGGATTCATTACGCGCTCCAGCAGGTTGCCGCCCCAGTACACCGCGAATTCACTTGGTGACCCCAGGTATTCCGCGACGAAGAAACTCAGTTCGTAGCTCACGCCAATCGTCGTGTGGATGGTCTGATTCAGTGACGAGACGTTCGGCAAGTCCACGCATTCCGGGCCAATACAGCCCGTGGCAGCCGATTTTCCGCGGTTGGTCGTGGCGACAAGGTCGATCGTCATGTAGGCGCCCTGCTGCCATGCCAATGCGCCTGATTCGAAATCGCCATTCATGACGAGGTTCGGGCCAGCAAGCGCCACGGACGACATCGCCATCAATACGGCAGCAGCAAGTGTTTTCATCGGGATTCCCATCATCGGCAGGTTGGGCAAGCGGACTGTATTGACAAGCAAGCAGCGTGCCTCCTGGACAAATCAACGGCTTACGAGGTGCAATAGCGTCGACTGTCAATTTACTCGACACCTGGTACCGGCTGGAGGTCAGCGTCCCGTCATCACCGTCGAGCCTCGATTGACGTATCCAGCGTCGATTGGCGTGGGGTGGACGGGTTTCCCCGTCCACGCGTTCAACCAGTGCCGGAATAGCGGAGAATCGGTGTACACGCGGCGGTTGAACGCGTGGACGGCACAGCCGTCCACCCCACCAGCAATTCCGTTCACAATTCCACCGACAATTCCACCGACAATCCCCCCGCAACCGCTCACTGCATCGTATGCGTCTGCTGGCTGGTATCGACCGCGAAGTTGCGCTGCGCATCCCAGTAGGTGAACCAGTAGCGCACCACGTCGCCGATTTTCAGGCCGCCGGCGGTGTAGCTGTTGTTGCTGCCACTGAGCTGCATGCGCACGTTCTGCTGCGGGCCGTTGTTGACGGTGTAGTGCACGTCGGCCCAGCCGCCTGTCGTCGTTTTGAATTGCAGCATCGTCGACGACAGCTGGGTGGCCGAGGTCGGGCCGGATGGCTGCGGCGTCGGCGTGGTGCCGCCGCCGCCCGACTCCCACACGATGTCGTCGATCGCGAACTGGAAGCTGGACGCCGGCAGGCTGCCGTCGATGCTCGAGATCATGAAGATATCGTGGATCGACTGCGCCGCCACCAGCGGCCCGAGCAGGGTCGAGACCGGGATCGAGGCCTGCGCCCAGCTGCCGTTACGCACCAGCCCGTAGGCAGTCGTATTGGCCGGGAAGTTGACCCAGTTCTGGTTGGTGTAGGTGTCGCCGATGCCGATGCGGAAGCCCACGTTGGCCGGGATGCGGATGCGGAACTTCACCGTGCCGTTGGCGCGGTAGTTGCTCAGATCGCGCACCTGGCGCGCCTGGATGCCGCCACCGAACCACTGGCCCGGCGTGTTGTAGCTCCAGGCGATCACGTTGCCGCCTTCAAATGGCGCGGTATTGCCGGCGCCGGTCGAGGCGGCGTTCCACAGGAAGATGTCCGAACTGGTGCCGGCTACCAGCTTGGCATTGACCGCCGTGTTATCGGTGAACACGCCAAACTTGCCTGCCACTTCAGGCACGCTCTGGTTGCCGGTCTTGACCTGGCCCTTGCCGTCGAGCTGGTACACGCGGATATAGTCGACGTACATGGTGCCCGGCAGCGGCGCCGTCACCTGCCCCGGGCTGGCGGCGTCGGTGAAGTTGCCGCCCACCGCCATGTTCAGCAGCAGGTAGAACGGCGCCTGCAGCGCGGTCGAATTCACCGGCAGCGGGCCGTTGTACATATTGTGCTCGACGCCGTTGTCGACGGTCGTAAACCGCATCTCGCTCTCGGTCCAGTAGAAGCGGTAGGTGACGAAGCGGTTGGCCAGCGACGCCGACGGCACGTACCAGCTCTTGGTCTGCCACGCAGTCGACGCGGCGCAGCTCTCGTTGCCCGGCACGCAGGCGGCCTGCTGCCAGGTGATCACGTTCGAGCCGACGAAGTGGTTCGACGAGGGCGCCCCGCCTTCGGCGCGCACGGCAGCCTTGTGGCCGGACTCCATGATGTCGATCTCGCCGTTGCGCGGCCAGGTCTGCGGACTCACCCCCAGCATCCACGCGGCGGGCCACAGGCCGGTGCCGAGGTTCGGCGTGGCCATGCGCACCTCGACCATCCCGTACTGCACCTGCACCTTGTTGCGGGTGTCCAGGCGCGCCGACGTGAAGGCATTGCTGCCCACGGTCTGCGCGCGCGCCTGGATCGCCAGTGCGCGCGTGCCCGATTCGAACGGCACATTGACGATCGATGCGTTGTTGGGACTGTAGTACTGCAGCTCGGCATTGCCGTAGCCGCACAGGCCGATCTGGCAGCCGTTACCGTCCTGCAGGTTCCAGGTGGCCGTGTCGACGCTGTTGCCGTTGAATTCGTCGGACCACAGCAGTTGCCCGATGGCGGGGTTGGTGACGCTGGCGCTGGCCAGCCCACTGAGCGCCAGCAGCGCACCGGCGGCAAGGACCTGGAACGCTTTGTGTTTCGCGCGGTATTTCTGGTTTTCTTTGTTCACACTGACTCCTCTTTTCTCACGACAAGAAAATGCGGCCGGACTTGTGGGCCGGCCACGCTGCGCCAACTTGGTCGTTGGTCTCGAATGAATACGTCGAAAGCTGGAGTCTGGATATGGAAACCTTTCCAAACTAGAAAATAAAATATAGTCCGTTCCGGTCGAGGAGTCAAACGGATCAGTGCGCCGGGCAGTGCATTACCCAGGCAGCATGGAATGCGGATGGGTCAGCCGATCCAGGCCTGGATCTGTTCGACCAGTTGTTCCGGCGTGGCGGCAATATCGAGGGTGATGCCCGCTTCATCGGGCCCGAGCGGCTCGAGTGTTTGCAGCTGGCTGTCCAGCAGCGAGCCCGGCATGTAGTGGCCGGGACGGTTGCCCATGCGCTCGGCCAGCAGGCTGCGCGAGCCGGCCAGGTGCACGAAGCGGACGTCGTCGCCATCGCCGCGCAGCACGTCACGGTACGAGCGCTTGAGCGAGGAGCACGACAGCACGACGTCTCCCTTGCGTTCGGCCAGGCGCGCGCGCAGCGCCAGCAGCCAGTCGCGCCGGTCCTCGTCGGTCAGCGCGATGCCGGCCGCCATCCTGGCGACATTGCCGGTCGAGTGAAAGGCATCGCCCTCGATGAAGGGGATGCCGCGTTGCTCCGCCAGGCCGGCGCCGATACGGCTCTTGCCGCAGCCGCTCACGCCCATGATGACCCAGGCGATGGGTCCCTGCTGGTTCTGGTTCACTGGCTTGCCCGATGTTAACGCTATCAACCTGACGATTGTAACGTCTTCGACGTCAGCCCGAAAGCGCGCTGCGTGTGCCGGCCGCGCGCGCGGCCTGCATTGGAGCCTGCGCCGCACACCGACGGCGATGCTGTAACCGTATAGCGGATTGTCCATGCAAATTATTCCGCTTGAATATATTTAGAAATTTATTCAGATATATTTACACTGGGCATGAAGACCAGATAGACTGAAGTCAGAAATCGTTAAAGCATCCAACCGGACTTTATTTTATGGATAAGCGAGGAAGCGCGGTACGAAGATGAATCGCTCGACGCACAGGATCACCAGTTCCAGATTCGCGCCACGCAATCGAGGCGCGCAAAACCGTCATTGCCTGTCCCATTCCTGCTGGCTGTGCACCTCAAATAAAACCAGCCAGGATATTTTTTATTGCATTTACAAATAAAAATAATTGATATAGACTTTTTTCACCTCATCCTGAGGTGACAAATAAAAGGAAATGCAAATGCAATTTACTCAAGTGACGGATCTTCATGAAGAAGCGGTCGTGATCGAGCAAAATGGTGCAATCCAGATCTCGCTGCAGGAAATCGACATGCGCGAAAGCGCCATTTCTTCGGATACCGTGTACTGCTGCATCATTCACGGCACCTTCTAAGCGTTTCACTTCCCGTTCAACCATAGAGAGAAGAGAATAAACAATGAATAACGCAATGACTCACATTCAAGAAGAACAAATTCTGGAAGCCACCGTCATCTCGCTGGAAGAAATCGAGCAACGCGAAAGTGCGGACACCTACGTCGCCTGCTGCGTTTTCGAAATTAATTAATTTCTCCGAGGGGAAACCGCCAGGTGCCACGCAGCGCGCCGCATGCCGGTCAAGTGAGACCAGGTAGCAGCGCCGTGACAGATGCGCCGGGCGTCCTGTCCCTGTCACCGGCTCCTCAGCTTGTCTGGGGAGCCGGTTTCACAGGCATGTGGAGCCAGCGCAAGGTTTGAACATTGATTATTTCGGCGTCCTGCGTTCTCCTCAACAAGACCCGCTAGCGCCATCAGCCTATTTCCTCCCCATGACGCCAACCAATACTGTCAGCGCAATCGCCAATCTTGCCCGCATGGGCTACTCCGGTGCGCACGCAAAATATATTGCCTTGGAATGGCTCGAATACCAGAAGGACTATTCTCTTCATTCACTGACGAAGTCCGGAAGAATACAGCTACCTATATTCGAGTCTGGGATGAACATCGATGTGGGCGGAAAGTTTTTCATGTCCTGCCACTATGGCTCGTATCCCCATGTGGTCACTGCGATCGGACAGCGCGCGCGCGATAAAACTGTCTACGTCCTGATTGGTAGCGAAAGCGACAGTTTGCAGGATGCACTACGCCAGCGGGCAACAGAAGCCGGTATTACCGTGCATTTCCTCGATGGCGGATTCGGCATGCTGCGCCGGGTGAAGAAAGCCCTGGACGAGAATTATCCGGTATTCGTCGAGATCGACGTACCATGGGGCCAGATCCGCGAATGCAATACCTCATTCCCCTTTGTCGGCGGCCAGCTGCGCGCGAAGGATGGCGTATTTCGCATGATCGAGCGTTTGGGCGTGCCCAAGAATTTCGTGTTGTCGACCGCCGGCAAGCAAAGCATCACTGTCACTAACTTTGGTGACCTGGACCAGGCTCGGTGTTTTGCCATATTCGCCGATGCGGTGCGCCATAGTCCGCAGCAGTACGAACGACTGTTCCAGATGCATATGTATTTTGTCCCCGAAAAGGAAACCGACACGGTGATCATTTGGCAGGGCAAGAATGACCAGTACCTGGTACACGCGAACGACCTGAAGGCATGGGCCAGCCCGACGCGAATTGCGCCCGATGCGTCCCAGAGCGAGGTCATTGGACGCATCATGGGACGAGAGGTCGGTGATGTTGTATCGCTTTGACGTCGATCACCTTACCGCCCGCAATGGCAAATTGCTGGTCAGGCGCGACGGGCGTCATTTCCTCATTGGGGGCATTCCCGAAGCGGCGATCAAGCGCCTTGTGGCGGCATTTACGCAGTCCGAAATCTTGCGCCTGGACCACTTGCCGGGCAACGCCTACGAAACCTTGGTCTCCAACGGGATCCTGGTGGCAAGCGATGACGCCGAACTGGCCCGCTACCGGGCCGGACGCGTACCGCGCACCACGGCCCTGGCTTTCCGGCTGGCCAATCCGATTCGCTTGCTGGGCTCCAGCGCCGGCCTGCTGTTCCTGGTCAGCCTGTCGGTGCTGCTGTACACCTGGTCCCAGCCGTCGATGCCGTTCATGACCTTGGCCGCGATGGTCGAAGGCATGGACGCGGCCGATATCGCACTGACCCTGCTGACGCTGTTCGCGACGATCGCCATCCACGAACTCGGCCATGCTGCGGCTGCCTGCTACTACACCGGCACGGTCGGGGAGTTCCATTTCCGCTTCATCTGGGGCATGCCGGCGGTCACCGTCGACGTCACCAGCTTCTGCCTCACGGGCCGCCAGGGCAAGGTCGCCATTTCCGTCGCCGGGGGCGTGTTCCAGGTCACGGCGGCGATGCTGCTGATTGCGTCATGCGACCTGGACGCCGTGCATACCGGCGCTGCGATCGGCATCTTCCTTGCCATCGTCAACCTCCTGCCGCTGCCGCTGTATGACGGCTACTGGGTCGTGGTAGACCTGCTGGGCCGCCGGGTCATGCCGCGCCTGGTGCGTAGCCGCGACTGGCTGGACATTACCTACGGCCTGCTCCTGCTCGGTCTGTTCCTGCTGTCGACACCCTACGTCTACGCGACGATCCGGCGCCAGATCGACGCCAGCATTGTGCTGCTCCAGCAGGCGCCGCTGCGGGGACTCGTATTGGCAGCGTTCAGCCTGTTCGCCATCGTTTCGTTCGCCATGTTCGCATGGTCGCTTGCAAAAAACCTGTTCGGAAAGGCGGGCGCCCAAGCTCGCTAGGCCGGACATGAACTATAAGGAATAGCCATGATGAAGAAAATTTCCCTTGCTGCCATGCTGCTTTGCGTCCTGGGCGGCTCCGCTGCGGCGCAAGACAGCGCGCCGGCTGCAACCGCAGCCGGCACCGATGCCGCACAGGTGCAAAGCATCCAGGTGAAAGGCGCGCGCGAGCGCCTCGTTCCCTATATGGAATCCTACGCCCTGGCCAAGAAAGTCAAGGAAGCGTCCAACGGCAGGGTGGCGTTCGGCCTGCGCCTGATCCCGGCCACGCCCGAGACCACGCTCGACAATCTGCAGCTATGGCTCGGCGAAGGCGAGAACGCGACACCGGTGCCCGTCGGCGAAGGCGGCCTGTTCGTCGTGCCGATCAACGACAGCGTGGCGGCCGAGAAGGGGCACTATTCGATCAACAGGAAAAAGGGCGAACTCAAGGTCCGCGTGGCGCTGCTGCCGAATGTCCCGCGCGATGCCTGGACCATCGGACTCATGCAGCAAGTGGTCCAGGACGGCCAGGCGGCCGTCAAGACGATGCTGCCGTGGTACATGCGCGCCTTCGGCATCGGCGTCGACGCGGTGGCGGTATGCTCGCCGAATGCCGGCATGCCCGTCCAGGTGATGAATGGCGACGAAGTCGCCGCAACCTTTACCACCGACAAGAAGGCCACCAACGATATCGGCCGCCCCGTGTTCTGCAAGCATTTCGTCGCTGCCGACCACCTTGACGCCAGCTATAAGGTCGTGGTGCCCGAGGGCGCCGAAGTGCTGATGCTGTAGGCCGGCGCAAGCCGCCAGGAATGATCGGGCTGCCCGCATGGGCGGCCCGATATTCAGGCGCTTTCGCGCGCGCGCAGCGTGAACCCCAGGTCGATCCGCCGGCGCTCCGGCTCCTCGCCCTTGATCACCTGCAGCAGCAACCGGGCCGCCTCGAAGCCGATCTCGTAGCGCGGCGTCGCGATAGTGCTCAGCGACGGCACCATCCAGGCCGACGCCGGCAAGTCGTTGAAGCCGCACACGGCCAGGTCTTGCGGGATGCGGATGCCCTGGCGCTGGCAGCCATATACGGCGCCGTGGGCCAGGTCGTCGT